>FLOH01000411.1_pt1 | contig 97004 bp, 187 predicted proteins | sample 756751 | NCBI WGS metagenome assembly FLOH01 (sample SAMEA4026879, study PRJEB14308) | marine metagenome | biome: coastal water; material: water | depth 74 m
TACGCTTGCATAAGTTCTGTGCTTGAACTTCTGGAGTGTTGTCGTTTGCATTTGACCAAAAGTTTCCATATGTATTGAATTCTTTTGGAATGTATTGCTTATCGATGTAGATGTTTCCATCACTTGGATCATCGGTTGTTTTGTTGTGGATTTTGTTTTCTAGAATCCAATAAACGTCTTTATTCTCTAGAACAAAGTTTGGTATGTACGTGTGTCCTCTTACTACTGCAAATTCTTCTCCGCCTTTTTGAATAAAGACTTTCATCTCTACTAGTACGGCTTTACCAGATTTTGCTTTTTGAACTTCTTTCACAAAAATTCTGAAAGTTCTATCATCTCTTACTAATTTTGCTGTTCCGAGTTCGGTTCCATAAAGTGTCCCAACTGGATCTGCTTGATGTAGTGCAACATCTTCACTAATTGCATCTACTTTGTCTTGTATTGAATTAATTTGTTTCATGTATTATGTAGATAACATACACTATAAGAGTGTATCTATTGAAGTTTTTTACAAACTGAGCAATAATTTTTTTCACCTTTAGCTAATGGAATATCACAATTACTGCATTTCTTATTCGTCATTGTCTATTAGCCAATCCTCAATTTTATTCATAAGTACTTCATCATCAAGTTGTACTAGATCATTTTTCTTCCAATCTTTGAATCCATGAAAAAACCAATTATATGCAATTTTCGATTCTTTTTTAGAAAGACATAATTCACTCATATATAAAGTAACGTATTTTGACTAGTATATAAAGGTTAGCTATTTAAAGAAAGTTCTTATTTCCTGCCCAAACATCTAATACATAATGCATCAAGTCTGAAAGTTCCACACTTACTACATTTTTTATCAGTTCTATTACTCATCTGTTTTCACTGGTAGTTTATACCAATCCTTTTCTAATAACATTGCAACTAAACTATAACCGGCATTATCAGCCCAAGTTTCAAGTAATCCCTCTGCTCCGAGATCTACTCCTTTTATGATTCCCTCTTCAAGTCTGCATATCTTATCCCAATCTCGTATAAAGATTCCTTGTTGACCAAACTTTAGTATATTCTGTTTACCGTATTTATGATTCTTTGATACTAACATTATCTTCATTGCATTACACATCATCTCAGTTCCATCTTGAAATGTAGTTGGTTCTCTAGCTGGATCACCTTCTAACTTCCAATCATCATATGCGAATTTTAGTGCAACATTAAAATCTCTACAATCTCTAATCATTACTGTCATATCTTCTCCTTATTTACAAGTACTTTTGAAACCTTTAAAGCGTTAGGTGTTAGAATATCTGCAAAGTCAACCTCATCATCTCTATAACATTGACTGTTACCAGTTTTATCATCTGAAATTATAATAGTTGTTACCATTTAATAAATTCTATATGACACTCTATTTATTTGTTATGTCCTAGGAGTTTTTTACAAAGATTTATCTGTGCCTTTAGCCTAATGAATTCAAGATCGAGATTTAGATCCATATCATATTCTCTATGTTTCTTTAGATCTTCTTCAAGGTTCCGCTTGATACTTTCTACAAAGGATCTTTCTGCAAGATTAATTAATGATTTTAAATTCATGATAGGAAAAAAAGATGTAAACCGTTTAGGCGTAAACCTCTTGTAACGGTTTGTGACGGTCACAAAATATCTCAGGTTTACTGAAACGTCCGCCTCTTACAATCTGGCTATCGTCTATGCTTTCTAGCATAAGACCACAAGTTTCGCATTGCATCTTACTTAGATAACAGATACGCTTATATATAAGTGTTGAATTTACAAACATTACGGCATTTTATTGAGATTTTTTCTTTAAATGAGTTGGATGTTGATAACATTCCATACATTCTTTTTTATTCGGGTGGCAAACACAAACACATTTATCTTTATCTGGAAATGTTTTATTTGTCATTATCTCTTTTTCCGTGCGTGTTTCTTCTATATCTGACTGAGAAACTATGCCAGCTTTGTTTTCACTTCCTTCATGTGCTTTCCTAATATCATTTACATCGATAGTAGGATCAATTTCTTTTTCAGTTAAGACTTTATCACTCATCGTCCTTCACTACAATTTGGATGTCTGAATTCGTGTAAATTACAATAAGGTGTTTCACAACCTTTACAAAATTGTGTGCTAGGTTTTCCACAAACAGGACATCTAAATGCTCCTACCATATCAATCCTCTTCTTTTACTCCTATATTACTCTTATGCATACCTCTAAAACATGCTATACATAAATTATCTTCCCATCTACTAGGATCTTTACAATTACAATCTGGACACTCACATACAATCCAACCACTTTTTCTTACTCTATGTCTAACTTCACGTACTGGTTTATTCTTCCAGCCTACTCTTCTTTTCAACCAATTCTTCCATTCCATTACTTCATCATCCAATACTTTGTAATTTTTGGTACATATTTAACAATCGCCTTTGCAATAGGATAGGCTATTATAAATTCTGCAATAGTTCCACTAATCAACCAATTCATAAACATATCCCATGGCATTTGTACCCAATACAGTTGAAATGGAACTAACCAAATTAAATAAAGACTCCAAACAAATGCTGTAACACTTAGATATTCTAAAAAAATATATTTACGTTGCAATAGGAACCTCATTGATATCTGTAAATATTGTCTTACCTTGTTCTTTTGCCCACTCTAATTCCATGGCGGCTCCTTTGCTGGGTCCATATTGTTCAGGTGTCATGTAAAAGAAATATTCACATTTCTCTACCCACATCTCATCAAGTTTCATCCATGCACTATGATCTAATTCTCTTGAGCCTTCTTTACGCCATCTCTTGTCTGGATAGTATGACATATGAGGACAATAAGGTGCATATCCAAGTTCTATAAGTCTACCATAAATATCTTCACCGTTTTGTACGTGTTGTATTTGCTCTTCTGGAGTACATTTACCACCATTACCAATTGGACCTGAAATATATATGCTGGTATCTCTCATAATCCAATTAGATTTTTGACACATTTATTAATGTTTCTATATATATCATGTTCCCAAATTCTGATCACTTTATAATTTTTGAGTCTTAATTTTTTATCCACATTTTTATCTTTTAAATTCTTTTCTTTATTATTATAACCACATTTAATACATCCATGCCAATAACAACCATCTACAAAAATACAAATATTTGGTTTTATAAAAATATCAGGTTCTGCTATACCAGTAATAGGTTTATTGACTTCATACTTTACACCATTTAATGTCAAAATAGATCTTATAAATCTCTCAGGCTTGGTTGTGTTTTTATCAAATTTTTGACTCAATCTTGCATCCCTCAATTTTTGTTTGGTTTCTTCCGTGTGTTTCTTTCCATAAAATGGATTTCCTTTACCTGTATTAATCTCACTCATTATTTTTCGTTGCTCTTTAGTTCTTTTCTTACCCTTATTTTTATCTTTTAGAGAATTACTTAAATTCTTTTTATGTTCATTAGAAAACTTTCTACCTTTGAGTGATTCACTATGTCTTTTTTTCTGTTCATCTGTAAGTTTATTACCTAAATTCCCTTTTCTTATCTTTTCTTTGGTTTCCATTGATAAATGTTTACCATATTGATGGTGATCTTTACCTGTCTTATAAATCCTTGTCACATAATATATATTATTTACTCACTAATAAACATAAAAGTATCTATATTAGTGGCTAATACCCGATATGTAAATTGTTCTATCCATTAGAATTTAGTCCTGACTATATCTTTGTAATTATAACAAATATCAATCTCTTCATCACCAAGTCTTTTATCAGTGAATATACCACAACCTAATGTTTGTTGTATAACTGCTTTATCTATAATATCTTGTCTATTGAATCCCATCCAAGAATCAAGATCTGGATCTAGAGTTAAGTTTCTTAATTGAGTATCATTCATAAATATTGTACTTGCTTTAACTTCCATTTTAGGAAAAACTTTAGTTTGTGCATGGAACTTTTCAAATACAGTTGCTATTTTTAAAATACTCATGCTTTCTCTCTTTTTTCATTTGGTGTTAAATATCTACTATCTCTATCAAGTTTTTGATTAATTAAAATTAATAGTGCAAAATGTAATTGATCTCCGCTTACATTGCCTTTCTGAATGTCATTTTTTACATAACCATATTCTTCAAGTACTTTGATTAATTCTTCCCTACTATACAATTTTAAACTCCTTCTTAATAGATATATGATCACAGTGAGGGCATTTAAGTCTTGTGTCTGGATTAACTCTTGCATATTTAACATTTGCTCTTCCAGTACATTTTAGATATGCTTGACCTACTGTAATTGTTCCATTAATTAACATTAACTTTGTGGCACTGTCTGCATTCTCTATCAAATATATTGCTTTACCCACATGTGTTCTATCAACTCCTATATCTTTACCAATCTCTTTCATAGTTTTTGTCATAGGATTACTTGCAAGTAATTCTAATCCTTTTGGCATGAGTGAATAATTATAAGGTATATTTCTTGCATTTGTTTTTCTACTGATATAGTATTTTTCTGTCATTTGTTTTAGTAGTCTATTAACGCTTGATAATTCACGATTTAAATCAGTTGCGATATCTTTCGTTATGGTATTATCTTTCTCAATACTTTTTAATACATTTACAAATTCTCTTTTATGTTCATCTATTTTTCTACCTTGTCTCCTATATTTTAATTCACCGAATAGTTTCAACATTGCTTCCACTTTCTGATATGCTGTCAAGTTTCGTTTCATAACATTACACTCTACAACATAATTCAATTCATCATCTAGTGATTCAAACTCTCTAAACTCATACTTTATCTTTTTACCTCTTTGACCTAATAATTCCCATCTTGTATATCCATCTAGTATAGTCATATCTCTTTTCACTTTGATAGGTTCGAATTGACCTCTTTCAATAAGATTTAGATCTAAACCTTGTTCTTCTTGCTTAGTTGGTCTAGGCATTGACATGTAATATAGATCATTTTTCTTAAACGAATTCATACTCGCTTCCATTATAGTTTGTTGTACTTGACTCAATCTACCCAACTCACTAATGGACAATGTTTATTCTTTTTTGCTTTAAACATTTCAACTAAGAGATTGGGTTTCTTTTGGGTTGCGATAGTGTTACTATCATGCCATTCGTCATATCTTTCTTTAAGATATACTGCAAGAAATACAATACCAATAAATGCTCCAACTACTCCTAATACAACTCCAGTCCAAAAGAGTACGTGTGCTAAACCGTATTCAATAATTGCTAATCCAATAGCAATAGTAATCATACTTGCAATAATAAATAAGAATGAATAACCAATTATTTTACCAATAATATCTTTCTGATTTTTACTTACAAAGATGTGTCGTCTTTTAGGTAATGACCAACCCTGATTTTTACTTACAAAGATGTGTCGTCTTTTAGGTAATGACCAACCCTGATCTTCTATTGTATCGATAATTTTAGCAATACCATATCCTGTCAACCAGATAGGTACGGCGAACATTGCTAGAATTGTTCCCCAAAAGTACGGACATAAACAATCTACATCTTCTAAATAATATGATCCGTAAATAAATTTATTCACTTTTGCGTGCCACGAGTTCTTTCCTAACTTCATGATGACTCTGAAATGTACTCATATATATTTGTATGCAAAAAAAAAATTTTACTTGACTATTTCTTGGAAGTTTTAGGATCTTCTTTTTCTCCAAGTGATTTAATTGTACTTGATAATCCTACAACGGTTCCAAAACCAGACAAGATAGTTCCAATCAAATATGCGAAACCAACGAGGGAATCCAAATTTGAATTGGCTAGTGTGAATTGTGTAAGAACATAGAATGATACTGCTAACAGTAAAAGTCCAGCTAATACGCCACCGGTTTTAACCATAAGATATCGTGATAAAACGATTATATAAACTTAGCGGGCATTTTGTTTCGATGTATTAACCCAAACACCGATATCTCATAGAGAATATATTTTTTTCCAAGAAATATTCTATTTAAATATTTATTTTCTTTTTCTTTCCTTGATTCTCAGTTGTATAAACACTAAAGCCTTCTTCTTTAAGTTCTTGCTCAAAGTTATCACTTTCCATTGCTTTAATGATTTTCTTTACTTCTTTTTCATTTGCCATTTGTCCACCTCCCATTTTTTTATAGCATCTCTTATCTCAGACATTGCATAAAGATTTAACATCATTTCGTAAAAATCTTTTCCGCTCTTTCTAGCATATTCATCAATATATTTTATTCCTTCTTTTATCTGAGGATCAACATCCATTAATAACATTGCATCTACAATTTCTTTGAAAAGTTTTGCATCATTAGGAGTGAGATCATCAAAAGATATCATTACCTTTGTAAAGCACCAATAATATTTAAGACTATGCGCCTACATTCCAGAAAACTGCACCATCTTTAGCATGTTCTACTACAAATTTCCAACCTTTTGCATCATATGTAGGTGCACTTGGAAATGGTGGCATTTCTTCATCTTTGACTTTCTTATCAAATTTATATTCTGCTATGTGAATTTTTGATCTTCCTGCTTCCCTCTCAGTTAATTTATGACCAACTTGTACAACATTAGATGGAATATCTGGCCAGCCCATTTGCATACCTCTATTGATAGTTCCTGAACTTCCTACACTCCAAATCTCAGTAGGTGTAAAAGGTAAGTCTCTACAAACTTTAGCAATACTTTGTACTACACTCGGATGTTCTAACCCTAATGGAAGATTAAATCTGTTTTCTTTGTCGGCTTCAAAATATTTTCTTGCTCTTGAAAGTGTAACTGTTAGCATACCCATATTAACCCATTGTATATTTGCTCCAAACTTTAGAGCCTTCTTTTGATATTCGGTGTACTTTGACGGATCACGTTTAGCCATAAAGAGTGTTGCTTTCTTTCCATACTTTTTACATACAAGTGGAAGTGCCATTTGTGCATATCCTGTCGCTGGACAACCACCAAAAACTACTTCTTCTTCATCCAAGTTTCTAATCATAAAGTCAACGAATCTAACCTTAGAACCACCGTCTATCAAGTCATCTCTTACAACATGAATTACTCTTCCATCTTCTAATGTAACATCATCTATAACTGGTGCAGGATTAGGATCTTTCCAATCTTCAAATTTCATACCCAAAACTTACTCACCAACATTCCTACCCAAAACATTATCATACCTGAATACATAGCTCCCAAAATATATGCTTGAGCGCCTTCACTCATTTCTCAAGCACCTTTGTATAACCCATTAACTCTGCTAACATTTTTGCTCTCTTCGATGGACCCTTTCCACCTGTTTGCATAAACGGTCTATGTCGTGCTTTAGTATAATCTATTTCTGACATATCATAAAATTGTTCAACTGCAAGATCAATTATTTTCTCATCTGGAAATTTTAAAAATCTATGAAGTGAACCATAACTAGGAACTTCTAGAGAGTATGGCTTTGTTCCTTTAGGTGCAACATACCAATAAGTAAACTCTGCAATTACATAACAATAATTACAAGTAGGATTATCTTCACTCCACATTTCTTTCATCTCTTTAGTTTTAAGACATTTAGTACCCATCTTTATCAGACTTTGAGTTAATCTATCATGATCTACTCCAGCATGATCAAACATTTCAGTTACCCATTTAGGATCGGCTCTATCTGTCAATCTGCTAATCCGTTTAGTTTATTTCTAATATTTTCATTAACTATAACATCTACAACAAAGTGTATTCTTTCTTCGGTTCCACCATTGAGTGCTCTATGTGGTTTTCTCATATCAAGATACCAGAGTGTTGATTTTGTCATATTTCTATTCAATCTTTCATTATGAGTGTCCCATACATTGAAAAGTACATCTGGATTTGTTTTGATAGGAATATGTAATCTCATTACATCGCCATCTTCAACTCCTACTTCTTTATCTGTTTGATCAGTATGTCTATCTAATTCTCCTTGATTTGGCTCAAGTCTCATAAATCGTATCCTTTCTGTCTTTGCTCCACCAAGATATTTCTCAATTATCTCTTCTACTTCTTCTTTAAAGTATGAATACATTTCTGTTTTCTGTATATGAAAGTCTACATCTTTATGCTCTGCTTTCCATTTCTTATTCATCTCAGCGGGTTTTTCAATCATTGTTACTTCTGGACTGAAACCTTGTAGAGAAATTGCACTCCAAGACTTTCCTTTGTTATAGTTGGAGTAATGATTAGCGAAGAGTTCAGGTACTTTATCTATCTTTTCTGCTATTCTTTCTACTATTGACTCATCAACATCTTGAATCTTTACAAGTGATAATTTATTTAAACCTATATCTTTGACATAATCAATATCTCCTCTTACATAAACATTCAATATATCACTGAAACTGTTAATCTTTACACCTATCTGTTTGAATCCACAATCTAATGCGATCTTATTACCTAGTTCGTATTCTGCATTAACAATCATCCAAATATTTTCAAGATAAGAGTTAATTGTATATTTTAAAATATCTTCATCTCCTACGGGATTCTCTATAACTCTTTCGCCTTTCCTCTTATTTCCTATTACAACTTTGCCAAACATCTTCACTGGTGTATTTGTTCTTGCTACGGTAGTTGGAATCCAAGCAACTTCTACATCATCTCTTTTAATAATTTGCATATCACCTTTGTGTAGTCTTTCTGCAACTCTATTCTTTTTCATCTCAGCAAACGGAGAAAGTACTACTTTGTTATAGTCACCGAAAGAGGCTTCTATTCCCTTAAGATAATCTAATTCATATCCGTGTTGCCAATCTTTCATAACTTGTGTTTCATCAACCATTATATAATCCTTACCTAAGACCTCTTACCCATTATCTTTTTGTATAAATTATAATCATTAAAGTCAATGGCTATATGATGTTCATCTTCCAAATTCATAAATTTTATTAGATCTTGTTTACTCACTTTAACTCCATTTATTTTAAATGTATCACTATCTTCTAACTCGTATTCATTACTCCAGATTACAAAAGTCCCTAGATAATTACTATTAGTTAATAATCCGTCATTGATCACCTTGTATATACTCCATTGTCCATAATTATCTATGTATGGTTTCTTAGTACGTGATTTATATTCTACCACCATTGTTTTTCCTGTAAGATAATTATGTAAAACATTGTCAACATTTGATATTACAAGTCCTTCCTTTGGACCCGATCCCTTTAAATTATTTCTTGTAAAATTGATTGACGGACTAGGTGCAAGTGTTAGTGATGTAATTGTTACTGGTTTATCTACAATCGTTTCTGTTAATAGAGATTTTGGATTCAAACATTTCTTACACATTTCTCGTACTACAAGTGGAGATTCACCAGTAAATACTTCTTCTTCTTGACATACATCACAAATTGCTTTCTTCATTTGTGAGCCTCCAACCATACACCTGTGAACTGTCTTGCAGTTAATGGTTTTCCACCAGCTGTCTCTAAGTTATCTTCGCCTACAACATCCATTATCTTATCCCATAACTCATTAATCTTTTTCTTACCTAACTTTCTCTTAGTTGTAATAGTGATTAGTTCATGTGCTGTCATTTCTTTTTCCACACCCACATGAAATATGATTTCTAATTGCTATTATAAATGTTTCTTTAAACTTTTCTTTGCACCTTTACGAATACCTTCTTTGATTTTATCAGTTCTAACATATACACCCTTTGGCATAGATTTAAAAATTTATTATAATATTTAAAGTTTTTTCCAAATCCAAAAAGGTTCCGCAAAGTTTCCATCTTGACCACTCTTCACATTTGGTCTCTTTGCCATCTTCATTCCCATATGTCCTTGATATTCACTATCATCTTTATCTGCCATATGTTGATTCATTGGATCACAAATTACATTCCAATCTCCGTCTATGAAAACATCTGAAATATTAACTATCATAGTTCCACCACTCTTGATGTGTTTCCATTGATAATCTATTGCTTTTAGTAAGAATTCATTTAGCCAATCTCTAAACTGAGGGAATTTAATATATGATTGATTTTTATCTTCACTGTATTTTTCTTTGCTGAAATATGGTGGACTTGTGAAGCCAAGATCAATCTTATGTTTAGGCTCACTTGTAAGTGATTCAGCTGGTAGATTATGTATATCAAATTCTTTATCAGTATTGTAAAAGTCAATTTGTTTCTTGTAGTCTGGGAAAGTTGATGTGTTTGGATCTGTACCGTAATAATACTTGCCATGTTTACTTGCACTGAAACCACACAATCGGTCGCCCCATCCCATACTCATGTCAAATACATTCTCTGCTTCATAGTAATCATAAAGTGCTTTTGCAACGACCGGTTTAAATTGTGATGGAATATATCCACGAAGTTGAAATGCTGTTTGAAGTGTAGTATAATTTATTTTATCCATTTTTAGCGTCCATATTGCATTAAGTGTACGTCTTAAGAGTTGATTATTATTCCAAGTAAATTCTACTCCGTATGCTACACTACTATCTGATTTGAATCTTGATACTTGCTGGAAATAGTTTGAACATTTATTTCCTGTATTATTCATCTTCCACATAATTCCCATAGGCTTATCCCACTTGTCATCAATAGGATGTTTGATATAATATTCTTCACTAGTTTTTAATACAGTTGTGTCAAAGTCTGTTAGTTTCTGATATTCATTAGTAATCTCTTCTAACGTGTAAGGAGTATAAGGTGGTGGGATTTTATTCTTTCTAACAGTATCAACAATCCAATCTCTTATCCAAGTTTCAGAATGTTCACTATTTAGTTTTACAAATTCTTCTTTAGAAATATCAATTTTATCTACTACTGGAATATCATCTCGTTCTAGTTTCACAACTTTTTGTGGTGCTTCTACACTATCAAAATCATCTAATGACATTATGATGTGTTGATATTATTGATAATATAAACCTAACGTCATCGATAGTATTATATAGTGTATATTATAGAATAATGTAATGGTGAATATATTGGATGGATATTGGGTAGAGATTTTTATTAAAGATAAGAAAACAATGAAAACCGCACCTATAACTGAAATGGGAGTAAATCCTAATCCGTATGCAATATTTGTACCTAATTTCATCACGGCACTTGAAAAAGTGGTACAAGATGAGTTCTTAGGAGAAATTGGCAAAGAAATATTAAAGAAACATGAGGAGGATAAAAAGAATGATTCCTAAGGAAGATATAGAAAAACTTGCAGAATATGATTTTATATTAACTATTAGAAATAAGAAAGAAAGTTATATTGGTACATCAATTCAAATGGACGGAGCAAAACAAATGGGTAATGTATTTTTACAAGATCTTCTTGTAGAACTTGCAAGTGCTCTAAGAAAAGGTGAAGAAGAATTTACAGATTATGTGAAACGTGGTGTTATAGTTCAAGATAAAGACGGTAATTGGAACTTGAATGATCATAGTGCCCAAGAAATGGCAGGCTCAAATGTAACTATTAATAATAATGAAGTAAGTGTTGTAGAAAAGATTACTGATAAGATAGAAGATTAATCTTCTTGTTTAACGTAATATGCGACTTTACCAGATTTAGTTTTTACCATTCCTAAAATTCCAGAATCAATACCTTTCTGTATCATAATTCGAAGTTCTATCTTTTGTTTCTCGTCTATTGTTAGATCATCTGTCATTTAAAATGCTCGATATGTTTTTCTTCTTCTTGTATATTGATATGATCATTGCTTCCAGTTTCTATCAAAATGATAAATTCTAAAAGACATTTGTTTCTATAATCTTTCTCATTAGCTGGAACTTGTTTATCTTTTTGTAATTGTACCATTGCTTTCTTGGCATCTTTAATATGAAGTGCCTTTGCTTGATCATCAGTTAGTTTTACCATTATAATACTCAATATACCCTACTATATAACTTTTACATATCAGGTGAGAGTGGATCAATTTTAACTCCACCGCCACCTCTTCCACCTGTGCCGAATCTACACCAAATACATAAATCACTTTGAGCATATTTCAATTCTTGAATTACAATTAATTTTCTCCACAAGTAAAACTTTAAAATTATCTTATGCCACCATTTTAGACCCTTATACATTTCATCTTTGGTCTCATGCCATAACTTGTAATGATCTGGACAATATTTGTAAGTTATTGGAATTTCTTTATTTCTCTTATGCTCTCGTATCTTATCTTCAACATATTCGTGTTTAGGACATCTACAATCTTTTGGATGATTTATCAATTTTTCTTCTTTATAATCAAAATCAGTATCAAACTCTTCTTGAAATTTCTTTACTTCTTCATCAGTTGGTTTTTTATACTTGTCAAATCCTTCAGTTTCTTTATCGTCCCATCTTCCCATTATCTAACACCCATGTTTTTTCATACAAGAGCCACAAAATTCATCATTGCATTTATCACAAGATGTTCCGTTCATTTATGAGTTGCCTCATGATCTAGAATCTCTTGCATCACTTCATTACTAAAATAATCTTTTGCAATTACTTTCTTACATTTAGGACAAGTGTACTTCATTCTTTACCATCTTCCCAAGTTACCCATGCTTCTTTTATCATACAATTATCTTTACAGTATTCCAAGTTAATTAACTTATCGGCTGTTATCTCATTCTTTTCATAGAAATCTGTTAGTGTTTTACCGAAATCACGAGTCATAGATTTACTTTTCATATACCATCTAGTTCTTCCCATTGACGGCATTTCATAACCATCTATACGATCAAATTCATCTAGTGAAAATTGCTCACGTACATCTTCTGGATATGTATCTAACTGATCAAAATTCATTGCATATACGGGTTTATCTACTTGAACAATCTCAGTTACCCATTCATCTGAATGAAATGGATTATGGTCTTTCTTCCAATGTGATCTCTTTTCATCTATCGTACATATCTCTCCAGTCTTTTCAAGATTATGTCTAAAACTTTCAGGTTTTAATATAACTGTCCTAATTGTCATGCAAATTTCCTCAACTTTGCTCTTGCGCCACTCTTATCTTTTTTACCCTCAATATATTCACAATCAAATGCACATGGTGTAACTCCATCTTTTTCATATCCTTCCCATCGCCAATGTGAAGTATTCTTTTTAGTTCCATTTAATAGATCAGCAACTATTAATGGCATTCCTGTTTTTAGATCTGCTTTACAGTAATTCATCTCTTCAACTGGTTTTAGATTATCCCATTGACTCATGGTAATCCACCTGTATATTCTCGAAGATCTCTTGCAAGTTGATACCACATTATAACTTCACTGTAATGTTCATCAATATAATGCTTTACAATACTGTCGCCTATCTCATGAATATAATCACATAGGTAGCAATTTTCTTCTTGTTCACTCAAATCTCGTCCTCGCAAATATTTTGGTAAGTTCATATCTTGATATAGATTTCATACCTTTATCCTCCATCGTAGATACAATAGACTTTACAACAGATTGTATTATAGCGTATGTTGCTATATCTCGTTCTTTATCACTCATCATGCCAGTTTCATCCATCCCTTTGGTATTATCTTACTCTTTGGTAATTCAAAACATTGTAGTGCATTAGATCCAATTCCTTCATTCTGTCTATATGCAAGTATGAATGTACAGCATCTCTTAATCCTTCCACTATCTTGTAGAAAGTTCATACTATATGTTTCACCGTGATCTCTTTTACAAATCAATAGTGTAACAACTCCCAAAGTGCAACTAATCTCATTTTTTGTGGTTCTGTAATCAACATTTCTCTTCTAGCAACATCTCTTACAATTTCACCAATGGCACTATGTTGTTCATTTGCATATCTTGTCATAGATGGATGTGACTCTACTCCTTTAATTGCATAGACACCTTCATCGTCTTTCCAAGTTTTCCACTTTTTTGCGTTATCTTTAACATAACCGTTTACTGGTGGCATCTTATTTGCAAGTTCGTTAAATGCGATTAACTCCTCTCTTCTATATTTTCTTGCAAAGTCCCAAAATGCGTGTCCCTCTACTTCATGAAAAAATGTTCCTTTATACCATTCGACTTCATCTCCGTGTTGTATAATTTCGATTTTAGAATTTACGAAACTCCAACGACCGGCTGTTCCGCTACTTTGCACTGATCTCTTAATACTAATTGACTTTATGAATTTTTTCATCTTCTTTGATGCTGGATTATTATTGAATAAATCTTGTAATACTTCAACTAATTCTTCACTAACACCGCTTTTACTTTCAGTTTCTTTACCTACATAGACGGTTGTATTTTTGTGAACTTTAAAACCGTGACTTCCGATTTTTGCTCTTTTAGTTGTGTTTCTTGTTCGTTTACGTTTTTGTAATTGTTGACTCATGTATTATGTGCATAACATGTGTAATATAAGTCTATCCCTTAATATTTCTTATTTTCTGATCACAACATGGACAGATATCATCTCCATCCTCAAATGTATATTTCTCATCATATTCTCTTTTAGTTTTATTCTTTCTATAATAGAATTGATAAATCATTGTGACAACGGATACGAAAGTTCCTAATAGAAAAGTTATTATAGGGTTTTCTAATATGACTTGATTAATAACAACGGCATAAACTACAAGTGCTAGAAATACGGTAACAGTGGCTATTGTGATATAGTTCCTAACTGTAAGTTTCTTAAGACATCTTGTACAATTGCTATCCGTCATGATTTGTTCGTATTATAATACTATTTTAACTTTTATGTTGCAAAATGCTCTTCGCATACACGCCTATCACAATTAAACCATTTATCACCTTTTGTTAGTTTTTTTCCACAACACTGACAAGTGGTTTTTTTTTGTAAAACTTCATAAGAATATGCTTGAAAATCAATCCATTCTTTCTCAGTTATGATGAGTTTCTTTTCTGGCATAGATTCTACAAGTTTGGCTTCACATTCAGTATGTTTTACTCCAGTTCCTTTCTTCCATAAAATCTTAGTTCCTTCATCTATCTCTTCGCCACAATTAATACACTTTGTATGATATTTATTTGTAAGAGGTATCCAATCTGACCCTGCTGGATTAATAGTTTTTGTCACAACGACACCATTCAGTATTCTTTCCGTTTCCACATCTATCACAATTAGGGCTTTCACTTGGTGTCATTGGGTTTTGATATTCTTCTTCAAGTAGTTTTTCTGTAAGTCTCCTATCATGATCACTAATTCTATTATGCAGGTTTGTATTTTTTTGTGGAAATTCTGGACCCAATATATCAGCCAATTTTAATACTGTAATGTTAAGATCTCTAAATGGTGCTATATGTCTTTCATAATTTGACTGATAGATAGGATTTGCTTCGCCCCAACCAGAATGAAAACTTTTTTTAAGTAGATAATCTTCATATGTTAAACCCTCAACACATGGATGTAATTCTTTTCTAAAATAATGATATGCACTCCAACATCTATCAACTGGATCTCTTGTGATAACTACAATCGCTGGGTTTTCTTCCCAACCGAAATTATCAAAATATTCTCTTGCATTAGGTTTTGTAATAAATTCATCTCTATACACTTTGATAGTTTCATCCATTGTCTGATAATATCTTGCAAGACTTTCCTGACCGCATTTTAGAAACCCTGCTATTAGAATGTCTGCTTTAGGCATTATAGTACTCTCATTTGTGATATATTTAATCTTTTCTGTCTTTGATAGTTACGACTTTCAGTTCTTTTTCTTTCTACTCTACAAGTATCACATAATTTTCTAGTACGAAGTCCTCTCAAGTCATCAGGGTTATCGGGACCGAATGTAAATTTTTTACTACACTCTTTACAATAAGTTATCACAGATCTGACATTGCCTCTTTAGCCTTTAGAATAAGATCATCTACACTATCTTTTACACTCTCAAGTTTTATCTCATATGTTGTTTCCATAGGTTTCTGCAAGTCTGTATGTTTCTTATAGATAGACACTTTGTTAGTTGGAACTTCATCAGTCAAATTCAAGATCTCCATTCTCTATGATCATGGAATATGATTAAAATCATGTACATATAAATGATGTGAAATTTCTTCCAAATATCTATCCTTGTCATCATGTAATATAGTATGTAATTCATAGTGACAATTTTTACAAATCAATATACATTTCTTAACTTCTGAAAAATACTCCTTTGATTGTTTACCCCAATTAGTTTTTGATATTCTATATAATTTCTTATTTGGATCAATATGGTGAAAATCTAAAGAACCGCCATGTTTATTATATTTACATATACAACAACCGAATGATTCCTTGAATTCTCTAAAATCCTTTGCTAAATTTGATTTACTTCTATATTTCAAAATATTCTTCATTCTTTGTTTATCTCTACACTCTTTTGAACATAACACCTTACCAGATTTTCGTTCATTATTTGGTATTTCTTTTTTACAGAATCTACATAAAACAATATTGGATTCTTTCCATTTATTATATCCTACAATTCGATGTTTTTCATATGTATCTGGATTTAATGTCCTCCATTGCCTTTCTCTACAACTTTTACTACAAAATTTTTGACGTTTCCATATACCTTTCTTCATATTTGGTACGAATATAATTTTACAAAATTGACATATAATATTCAATACATTTTATGATTTCTTTATAATATAAGTATTTACTATTCTAGTATACATCGCCGTTCCGTTGTATAGCAGATCCCTCATAAGGACGTACAACTCTTTCATAAAACTCTAATTTTGCTCCCTCAAATGCTCCTATAATATCATTAAGTGTTTGATAGTTTAATTCAGTATTATGTAGGTATTCTAATGCTTTTGTAGTTATAACATAATTTAGTTCTCCTGCCGTCATAGGGAATCCACCATTATCAATCTCTTGTCGTCTAAGTGCTGTTATGTAAGGCATTATGGATAACCCATCAATATCTATATCCCTCACCATTTGTAATAGCCATCTCAAATTTTCTATCATCATTAATTATTCCGTACAATAGGAAAAATCCTCGTTTAAGTAATTCTAATACGGTATCAGTTCCAATACGTGGTTGTTCTCCTTGTGCATCAAATGTAAACACAACAATATCTTCATCTCCGTCATCACAAATACTCTCACCATCAAATGAATCATTTATGTAGGATATAATTTCTCCTTTCTCGGTATCTGTTAAAGCCATGCTTCAATCTCCATTACGGCCTTATATGAATGTTCATAAGATTCTAGTACACTCATACAATCTTCATATGTCCAACACTCACAATTTTTATCCCAACTTACATCTTTGTCATATTTTTTATGATCACATGTTTCAGTATCATGCCATTCTTTATCTTGCCATTCTATAACCCAACAATAATTACAGACCACATTATTTCCTATAAGTGCATCTAAGGCTAATCCCTTTTTCTCTACTGATTTATTCTTTTCCTTACAAGTAGGACATATTGTGTCATCTCCAACACAAACTATATGATTAAAACCTAGTGCTCTTGCACCATCCATGAATAATTCAACAAGATCGTCATCTACGGTAGGATATTTAGTATCTGGATATTTCTCTACAAACTGCTTAATGAGTTCAAATCCTTCTGCCTCAGTCTTTCGTTTCTTTTTCTCAAATCCTTCAAAATCTTTTTTGTTTACACTACCTTTTTCTGCATCTACCATCCTAATTTTTAAATCTCTTGGCTATATATTTCTTCTTCTTTTGACTCCATGCAAAGTACACTTTAGGATCAAAATACTCTTCAACCTCCTTGATAAACTTCTTTACGCACCGTTTCATTTGACTTACTTAGAAAGTAGTCCTATAAAGGTTAACGTTAGCTACGTCCTTTTAACGTTAAACTAACGTCATGACGTTAGATTATTCTTTAATATGATGTTAGCTTAGTATAGTAATGGGTATTTTATTGAATTTCATTAATGGTTTGAAAAAATCATTTGATGGAAAAGACCATTTAAGAGAAATATCTAACTGTGAGAAATGCGGAAACAAATCTTACCTAGAAAAATTATGTTTGTATTGTTCTACGGAACAATTTTACATAAAAAAAGAAAGGGAATGATTAATTCCACTCTAATGGACTGTTTAACAACTTTAAGAAATTAGTTGTTTCTTCTCCATTACCAATCACGTATATGTGACCACCCTCTGTCTTCTCAACTTTGATGCCACTTTGAACAATTATACGGAATAATTGATCGATGTTTGGTATATTGGCTCTCGTGTTGATGTTTGTGATGATGCTGTCTGTTCCAATTGCATTTGCTGTTTTGATTCTATAACCATCTTCATTCACTTTGACTTCACTAACACTTTCATGTTTGGTATATTCAGCATTTGCTTTTTCCCACTTTACAAATGCTTTTTCACTATTGCTATGTGATTTTGAAAGTGCTGGTCTTGTGATTTGCTCGTACAACTTTTCATCAATTCTACGATTTGCATAATCACTGAATTCTCTTACGAATCTTGGAGCATACAAATCTGTTTTTGGTGTAATTCTTCCAATTGTTTTGTATTCACTTCTTTGATATCCGCTATTGACATTGATATCTATTGAATAGTTATTGTATCCAATACTATCAAAGTTCACTTCAATTTCAACTCCATTTTTACTTGCGATGACTTTATGTTTTTCATCACAAATAACTACAAAGTTATCGTATCCGTTGAATTGTCTAGCGATTGTTTCTTTTGCTTTATTCTCGGATTCGGTATCCCACGTTTCTCGTGTTGCGTATCTATACACTAGTCATCGACTCCGTGAACTTTTCTTACGTGGTCACCTATGAAGGACAAAAATTCTTCGCCACATATTTTACATACTTGTACACTTTCAGTTGAAGGTACTTGTACATCTCTTTGTTTTACTTCCCAACTTTTGTGAGTTTCGACTACTCTCCAATCACTTGTTGGTGTGTGTTCTTGATTCATGTATTATGTAGATAACATGGTCTATAAGAATGTATCTAAAAAGAAATAAAAAGAGATTATTGACCGAAGTCGTAACCTTGTTTTTCAAGTAACCAATTAAGTTTTTTATTCATGTTTTGTTGATTATCGAATAAAATGCCTCTTTGACATGCTTCACTGGCTACAATATCCCATAAACATTCATTCATTGGATCTCCACTTGTAAAGTAACGCATTACTCCACTAGGTCTATCATTTTGATCAGTTGAACTACCTTTGATGAATCCTTCATCCTCTGTGGTTGTATCGGGACCAAACCATCCTGCGTAAGATGTTTGTAATCCACCTACTGAGATTCCAATAACAAATGCTACTGTTAGAATTACTTTCGTATTCATTTAAAAAAATAAGGATTTGGTTTAATATAAACCTATGCTACTGGACATGCTGACCAGCCACAATCGTGACACGTATCGCATCCACCCATTTTAATCATATTCTCAGATTCACAATCTGGACATATATCAAAGTTTCCTGCCATTCAATATATTTGACATATCAGTATATAAGAATTAACAGATACCTTTATATTATCTCTATTATCTAGATAAGTAACGAGATTCGAGCAAGTCGCAAGATTTGTGGAAGATCTTAGAGTAAACAGTTGGTGGAATATAGTGATAGTCGATTATCATTATATGTGTACAACGTTCCTCTAATATCGCTTTTCCCTTCTCGTTTTTAATTATCTCCAACCGCCACCTGTTCCAACCCATTTGTATCCTCTGCTTGATTCTACTTCTTGTGCTTTTAGAGAATAGATGAGTGCCATTAGACTGTCTTTAGGATGATTAAATTCTTTTCTTGCTCTTTGTCTTGGATCTTCTTCCGCACTATCGATTTTATCGGATAGATCTTTTCTTGTAAGTGCTGTAAGATCTGCATACACATAATCAATTTTTTGTTTGCTGTAAGGTTCACATGGAAACATAAGTGCATGTTTTCTTTTATCAGTGTTGTAACGATCATCTGGATCTTCACTCATCACGCCCATCATATCTATAAATCCTTGTATTGCGGTTGTCTTATCAATTTTCAAGTGCTCTCTAACCTCACCATGTTCATCTACCTTTTTATTAAATTGGAGTACGTTTTTAGTTTCATCTCCAATACTTCTACAACCGAAAAAGTTAGTTGGACCCACTCCGTTGAAATGTGCTCCAGTTATTCTATCACTTCCACCATCTTGTATTTGCTCAACCTGTATATGTCCGTAACCTAGATCACCTACTCCAACATCACACTTACACTCATTGAAAAGATTAGCAATATACTTTGCCTGATCTAATTGATTCTCGGCTGGTCTAGGCTCCAAGTGAACTAATTGATATCTTGCAATTTCTCCTCTATGTTTTTCTTCGGCTTGTAGAATCCATTTAATCATTATAGCAATTACAGTTTGTGACGGACTTCCACTTCCAAAGTCTATACCCATACTTATGACAACTTCTTTACCGTACTGATCTTTTATATCTGCAATTTCCCATGGCTCCATTAATGTTAGATGTTCGTTGCCTCTGAAAAGTGAATCAATCATTTCTCTTGTAATTGGTCTCCTCTCTGCATGATAGAATCCACCATTAACATGTGAAGTGAATAAGTGTGGGCTCATCTTCATTCGTTTAGCTTCTATTGAATATTTCTTATCAATGTTATACATTTTAGGATTTGTTGCATCGGCTATCGATAATGGAATATGTGGAATGATACTTTGTGGAATATGGAATCCGTGCCAATCTCTAGTCTTTTCAGGGAATCTTGCTTTCCATCTACCACTCATAATACCCATTAGACGATCATCGGCTATCAATCCCCATTTTACTCTTTCAGTATTTTCATCTTTAATTTCTCCAAATATCAAATTTTCTCTCCAACCTTGACCTTTGAAAACATGTCCAGCACTATCTATATAATCATGATTGTTATCGAATACCCAATCTCTTTGATCTGTATCTTGCCATAATTGCTCATACGGACTTCCGGCTTCACCGCCTACACCCAAAACACTTAATTTACCCTGTGTAATTGTCATGACAAGTGGGACTCGATCAAAATATTGCATATCTTGATATTGTGCTTCATCAAGCATAATGTGATTTGCTGATTTACCCTCGACATGGTGGTACTGACCGTGATCAGTTGTAATGTAAATTGTGGAATCATTCCATAGTGAAATTTCTCCAACGTTTCCTAATCGATTTCTAGGAAATTTCTTAAGTGGCTCAGAGCCACCAAATGTTCCTATCTGGAGTTTTTGTCTACTGAAACCAGCCTTGTTAATATCATCATAAGTACAATAAACGAGTTGAGCATTTCTTTGAGTTGTGGCTTCAAATGCTAGGACATCGGTTGTATATGTTGACTTGAAAATCTGTCTTCCACCAACTATCATTTTATTGTTAAAATTATCATTGTAAATATCACGCCAAGGTGGCATGATCACTCTGCTTTTACCCTCTGCTTTAGGTCTGACTTCACGAATCCAATCTAGAATATCATTTGGAAGTTTAGGGAGTTCTTCCCTAGGTTGTAAATCCTTTTTAAAATAAGTTGTGGGTATTCCCCATGCGTCCATTGTACTATATAAGGTTTACTTGTACTTAAACTTTATGCAGATAATACGACTAGGCGTGTGTAACTATTGTTTTATCGTTACTCATCCATTCTTCATGTTTATCAATTTCACTATCAGAAGGAATAACTACTGCATCTATCTCAACATCTTCCCAATTCATATTGTTTTCACACCAATCTATTAATTCATCTTCATGTTTAATTGCATAATCTCTTTCTTTTCTGTAAACATTTGTCCATTGTGGATCAGGTGCTTCGGTAATATCTTGTGCACCAAAGTCTTTATCTGCGAAATATTTACCTCTATTGTTTCCAATCTTTAGTGCTGGGATTTCATAAGTTTCTCCATTGCTGAAAGTAACTCTTACGTGTTTCGCCATTCTATACCTCACTATAACTCGTCTTATAAGTGTTGTGTTCTTTACAGTCGACACAACCACACTCACCACAAAACGATCTTAAATCTCTAAAGTTTCTGTCATTTATTTGTTCACTAACACTAGGAAATATACCACCCTCTTCTATTGCATCTGCAAGTTCGTGATTAGGTTCACTGTTATCTACCAATTCAAGTAATGATCTAGCACCACCCTCTTTCAACTCACCACTAATCTTTTGTACTGTTATATGATAGTTACCTTTTGCTAGTTTACTTGTACCATGAGAGTAATTATCTCCAACTAGATAATAACAAATTTCTTGTGCATGTTTATTATCAGGTTCTCTATGATGAATTCCTGCTACAACCATTGCTATATCATTTATTGTCATTTTTTCTGTTATCCATTCCCAACAATTTGTACACATTACTCCACTCATACCACACCAATCGTGTTTACATACACAACACTTAGGCATTAGATAATCTCTCCGTATGTGATTTATCTTTTTTACATGCTTCATCAAGTCTTGCCTGTAATTCTTTTGCTCTCTTTTTACTCATTTTTTCTCTCCATGTAGTAGATATCCTATTCTAGTCATCTCTAATATGAAACTATATCTTTCCTGTATTCGATCTACTTCCCATTTATTACAACCTTCTCCTTCACAATCATGACCACTATGCTCATCATATAGGTTTGAATACTTTAGTTTTGCTCTTTCCAAAGCCCATCCATATCTTGCAACAAAGTCTGGCTGATCACTCATGTTTTCATCTCCAATAGTGGCGTTATTAAACCTTTGTTTTGTTTAATCATCGTACTCCCTCTCATAGTCTGGCTCATATTCACCTTCAACATATCCTTCACATGAACATTGTATTACATTATCTACTGTTCCGAGATTAGAATCACATGCATGACATACTTCGCCATCTGCAAAGAGTTCTATTCCCTCGGCTTCGGAATTTCTACTACAACCATCATCGGCATATTCTTCACCATCTGCGTAATAGTGATTAGAGTATAGACAACCACAACTTGCACATGCTGGGTCATCTGGCTCACACATAGAGTCTGTAACTCCGCATGGAAGATAACTACTCATTCTACATCAACTCCCATACTCTTTAACAACTCCAATGTCATGATCATATCATGTTTTGTGTCAAAAGGAAAATATACTATATCATCCTTAAATCTACTATTTTTAGATATACCATCAACGATGAGAGTGGGCATATCTGTTTTACCAATATATGCTTTCATGCTCCAATCTCCACATAGTAGCCTTTACTAGTAACGGTGAATGTTTTACCGTTAATGCCTCTTTTACTTTTCATTGCTCCACCAGCATAATACACTATTGCTTCAACCATTTCATCTGCTTCTTCTTCATTATCAGTAATGAATGGGATTGTTGGAAGTTTATAGTTTGTTGGATCTGCGACTTTATTAAATAAATTTAGTCGTTTCACTTCTTTATCAATGTCTATTGTTTGTTTCATGTCTTATGTAGATAACATGGGTAATATAAGCCTATCTATTTGTCTCTTGCTAGTATTTCTTCAATTTCTTTGCCATATTCTTTACTATATCTTAATTTCTTTTCACATATTAAATCCATAAATGTACTTGCTCTACATACGCACATATTATTCTCACAAACTATTGCGTGGAATCCTACAAAGTAATTAAAGAATGACTCGTGATAACTACCATATTTTTTCACTTTATCCATTTGCTTCTTTATGTAGTGTAGATGTAAATTTCTCTTTGCTATTACATCATGAAGTTCATCTTTAATGATATAGAATCTTTCTCTTTTAGCATACCATTGTGTTGCTTTAACTACACATTCAGCACATATTTGTCTATTATCAATTACTGTAACATCCACACCATCATTCATTCCACAATAACTACATTTAATCATTGTAACCAACCTTTCTGTTTAGGAAAACCCCAATCTTCTTCAAGTGTCAAGGCTTTTACAATACTCCTCATCTGCTTTAGTACCGTTATGTATCTTCTTACACCTATAACAACGTCTATTTTCTTTTGCACTTTCAAGTTCTTCGTTAGTATGTTTAAATTTTTTCATGATTCAATCCTTTCTCTTGCCCTTATATTAATGTTCGGCATTAATGATTGATTTGTGTTTAAGTGTCATCAGTTTTCTACCTCTACTTCTACAAACTTACCATATTCATACTGTTTATTACTAGTATTTATGAATATGTGTTACTCAGGTTCGTCTAAATCCTCTCGTATCTCTACGAATACTGGCAAGAACAAACTCTTTGTGTCTGCTCCTTTTCTGCTAATGACTCCGTTACATTTTACTGCAACGACTTTACCAATCAAGTCATCTTTTCTAGCCCAGATATCTATTCTTGTTGCATCATCTAAGCCTGTTCCGACACTTGATCTGATTGAACCGTCTTTGTTTTCTACAACAAGTGCACCACACATGCCACTTGCTTTACCAGTTCCCTCAACGATGTCGATGATCTTCAAGTCTTTCTCGATGACTTCTTTCATCTTGACACATTGTTTTGATCTTTTATCTTCCCATGGGTGGTCATTGTTTTTCAAAATGATTCCCTCTTCACCGTTGTCTAACATTGTTTTGAAAATTGCTTGTGCTTCTTCAATGTTTGCAACTTCAAATGTTTCTACAACACTGAATAATGCGTGACTTTTCAATGCTCTTAATTTTTCAAGTCTTGCTCTTCCTGTTGTATCATCTTTACCCAAGTCAAATTGTTTGATATCAATTATATCCCATGCTGTGAATCTGACTCTTGCTACTTCTTCTTGACTAACAGTTTCAACTACGGTTTTGTTTAAGATACCGTTGCCTGTTTTTCTGTCACAAGTTTTTCCGTTTTCATCTACAACGGTTAACTCTCCGTCAATTACGACATTATCAACATCTTCAACAATTACTTCGAAGTGTGTATCGAGTTGTGTCATTGTATTACCGTTTCTAGAAAAGACTGTAACTCTTCCGTCACGTTTTACAATTACGCCTCTCATGCCATCCATTTTAGTTTGGGCGAAACAAGGAAAATTAATTCGTCCAATCTCTTTTGCCGGTGATACTAACATCACTGGTATTTCAATTTGTGCGTTGCTCTTTGACATGTATTATGTAGATAACAAGTTCAATATAAAGGTATGCTATCCAAGTATACCTTTTATTTTATTTTCATAGTCATTTATATTGTATTGTTTCATCTCATCTAATGATACTTTATATTTTTCAGTTGGTGAGAGTGTGACTGGGCACCATCTAGGTTTTTTATAACTCATTGAACTTTTTACCAATGGTAAATTTAACATGGCACCATCAATCAAATACACAAAACTACTAGTTGCATTACATTTTATTTTATTATCTCTAATCAAATTCATGATAGAATCTATTATTATCTTCTTTCTTGATATCCAGAAAATTATATTTTTATATGTATCTGACTGAAAGACGTGATCTTCCTTCTCATCTATATATGAATCATCAACCAGTTTCTCCAATTCCGCAAATGATACATGATCATAAAATCTTATTTTGTCAAATATTGCTCTTTCCACATCCATATATTTATAATATTATTGTGTTAATATAAACCTATCTAATTGCAGACTTTGTGAAATCCGATCAGATGCGATCGGGAATTCCCGATCAGTAGCGTTAAAGCCGATCAGGAGATACATTCTTATAGTCTTTGTTATGTACATAATAATATGAAACAAAGAGGTAAAGTCATCAAAGGAGATCTGCAAACAGAACATCCAGACGATGCTAAAATCATAATCGAGATCGACCATGCACAACTGGGATCTCGATTACAAGCAATACTAGATGCGTTAGGTGATATTTCAAAGGCTGACCCAACTGCATTTGTAAGTGTAAGATGTACAGAGTTCGCTCCGTTCATTGAGCAAGACGAAAAAGATCTCAAAATATTGAGAACCAAAAGTCCATTCTTTTCTGGTGGTGACATCACAAAAGAACAAGAATTAGAAATGACAACAAGAGGAGATCATGTGTTAGAGGAGATGGTCTTTTAGACTTTCTTTTCTTTAAAACAACTTTTACAAACTTCACTCACTTCAAAAGTTAATTGTTATCAACAAGAATGCAAAGGTTTTTTTTTACCTTTTACCAAAACATTACTGCTTGGTTTCTCATCGTGTCTTTATTTCCAACACTTACATGTTGACTAGGTTCACAAGTCCTCTATCATTACGTGCATAATAGTTACTTATAAGTCTTGTGTTATGATAAAATTAAGTGTTTTTCGTGCTTTAAGTTGTCTAATTTCTTCTTTTGTGATCTTTCTATTCCAATCTATCATTGCATTATTTATAGTTATCTAGTATTTAAGTTTCTACCGTACCACATGCTTGACAAACCCATGCTATACTATTCAAGTATCACTACCTCATAGTTTCCATTCTTCTTACCAGTCCAACAACCAGCCGTCTTTTCATGATCAGTTTTATTACAATGATAACAAAATGTTTTCTTTGGACTTTCTGCTATTGAGTATATGTAATCACAATATTGTGCAATAATTTCATTTCTCTCCTTAAAGCCTTCTTCCCATCCTCTTCCCTTTGAGTGTATCTTAGTTACTTGAAAGTGATTTGCTTGTCCATACTGCCTCATCGACTCCCTCGGCGTCACCAGTACAAAACACTACTCCATCTACACCGTGCTCTTGTAGTTCTTTCAACATTATCTTTAGTACTGCGGTTGCTGACTTTTATGATCTGCTTTACTAGATCCAACTATTCCTATTATTTTCACTATACATCACTGACATATCGTTTATAAAAAGGTTTGCTCTGCATAGCCATGAGCATTTCGGACATCATTGCTTTACAGTTATCACAAAGTTTATCCGCTTCATCTATACAAATTAGTACAGGAAACATTGGAAGATTAATCATGTGCTATCCTCAAATGCATACTTTCTACTTCCTAGTCTACTAGAAATTTCAAAAAGTGATTCTAGTTTCTGTTTATAGATTAGTAGATCCAATTTAGTAGTTTTGCTTAAAGTTCTACCTAATTGTTCATCTATGTCATCTATCATTTGTTCTAGATCTAATTTCTGAGAGGCATGATAAGAAGTTGTCATATCTTCACCGTGCTCTTCATTTGTTAGAATATAGTGTGTTTCAGTTTGTTTCATGTATTATGTAGATAACATAGAGTATAAGAATGTATCTATGAACAATAGGTTTATATTGAAGTTATTTCTTACTTGATATAAGTGTCACGCCAATGATGCTTCTAATCGGTAACTATGATAAGACATTGTATGTGGTTTTCTCACATTACGAATTGAAATGGTTGATGAAAGATACGGACGGAGAGAATTTCGTTGGTGTGATAAATGTGGTTATCAGAGATTTTCTGCTCGATAACAGATACATTTACATCTCTGAGTATTACAATTAATCATACTAATTGGTATTACGTGATAACATTTCTTGCATTTCATTTCTGACCTTTCATGAATTCTACGCCAAACTCTTTACTTAGTAGATATTCAGTTAAATTGACATTGTATAGATCATCGCCTATTTCTGCATTACCGTCATTGAACCAAACATCGGCTACCCATCGTCCAAACTTACCTTCTTTGTAGACTTGGATCTTTACATTCTTATCAAGTATTAACTCTCTTACATGATCTCTTACTTCTTTACCAAATATCTTTTCATCGCCTCTTACTTCGGGAGTATTGATACCGTAAAGTCTAAGTTTCTCAGTTACGGTAATGTGAAAACCTAACTCAACTGAAAAAGTGTACGTGTCGCCATCATAGACATCTATGATTTTTGCATAATATTCATACATTGTATATCATGTCCTGTAATCGTAATAAATACTTTTGTCTTACGTGACAATTACATTTATGTTTATTTGCCATGTACTTTAGGCGTTTCATCTTTTGACCACGACTTTCATAACGACCATAATGTGTTGAACCACTTGATGTAATTCTAGGTCGATCAACATATGCACTTGTCATAAATCTAGGAATCATGTCTTGATATTTTTTTACTGATATTGATCGTTTGTCGTTTTAGTCCATTAAAATTAATCATATTTGTACGACCAATTCTCCATTTTGAACCGTCCCAACCACCAAAGTGTAAGTCATCTTCTAACATCATTTTAGATTCTTCATTGATAGCCTCAAGTGCATATGATCTATTTGTTGCACTGATAAGATCTATTGGTGCTTCTTCAATGTCATTATAATCTAATGTTTTATTTGTAAGTGTTTGATATGCATCTGGATTGGCTAATGGTATTGTATAGTTAGAATCTTTGTAAAAGTTAATTGTGTTATTATATCCTGCTCGTATTGCCTCAACGTAATATGTTTCATCTTTACCTTTTAGTGAGATATTTATCTTTGGTCTTGCTTTCTCTACATGCATTTTACCAGCACTTGTAGATGTAACAACATCGCCTGAAGGTAGTCTTAATTCTTGTTTAAGAGAAAAATTGATGGTCTTCCTTTTATGATACGGCATTTGTGTTGAACAATCCCATGTAGTTGAACTACCTGTCCATGGCGTATAAGATGTTTCATAATGATCGAATACACCTTGTCCGCTTATTTCACTTGCCGTACTATCCCAACGTCCTTGTAATTCATAACGTCCGGCTGGAAGTGTAGTTAGTCCAACCTTTTGTCTTGTGAGTTTAAGCGTTGGGCTAACTAAGAAAAATTAGTATCTAGTCCAAGTTTGTCAAATTGCTCATTAAGAGTTGTTTGTTGTTCACGAATCTCTTCATTCACTTTTCTAACTTGTGCTTCTAGTTTCTCTTTTTTCTTTAGTAGAGTTGCTAAGTTTTTAGCATTTGTTTCTATTGTTACCATTCTAACATATCACGAGAACCGTGATTATATAACTGTTTTGAAAAGTCTTGATACAATTTTTGGACTGATATGATCATTGTTAGAATGACTCATGAAAGAAAGTCCCATTACACTGCCATGTTCATAGCCTTTATGATGTAACATTTCGTGTACAAGAGTAGTTCTTGATTCTTTATTGTAGACACCTTCACCGAATCCAATTCTAACTAGATTTAGACCCTTAGTATAATCTCCACCGAATCCTGTTTTTAGTTTTATTTCAGGAATATCAGTCTTTAGATATTCTGCAATTATTTTAATATCTTCATGTATATGTGCTAAAAATTTAGACTTTAGAGTTGCACCAGTTTTTGTTACAATTTTATTGCCATTCTCATCGAACTTCATGTATTATGTAGATAACATGCACTATAAGAGTGTATCTAATTATGTCTGAATGATAAACTTGCTTCCAGTTCGCTTATGTGCAGATAAAAGTACTTGCCATCTTGTTTATAGAACCACTTGTGATCCTTAATCTCTTTAGGTACCTTAATCTCTTTAGGTACCTTAACTTTCTTTACGTATGTACTACATGATCTGCACATTCTCTGTCTTATTGAATATACCTCATAATTGACTTTACATTTCACACATGTTCTGTCTATGCCTAGTCCAACTCGTGTGCCTTTGAAGTTAGGCATCTATAATTTTCCAAAACTCATCATCATCACAATCGGCGCATGTTAGATTTCTCCTGCCCCACATTGCAAGTTCTTCTATCTTACCATTTAATATTCTAAGGTTTTTATCTTTATCTTTCATGTCTTCTCCACTATATTAAATGGACTGCATACCTCATAACATCTATCACATGATAAGACATCTATCTTTCTTGCTCCAGTTGTTTTAGTCTCTCCAATCTTCAATTCAAATGGACTACTTTTATGACCTAATATAAAGCATAGTAAACACTTCATTTCTCAAATACTTCTCCATCTTTTGGTATGAAATGTTCACTCATCTCAATGTAAAAATATCTACCCTCTTTAGTCCAGTTATCAGTTCTAAATGGACTATCGAATATTTCTGCAATGCGTGGATTCTTAATATAATAATCTGCACCAACTTCCCAAGAAATACTCATAAAAAATCCATTGAATATTTTAGCAAGTCTTGATTTTTACTCCATACTAAATCAGCTTCTATCTGCCATGCTGGATTTACAATCATCTCTGCTATCTTTAGTATTTTACTCATTTTAGTAATAACTCCGACATGTATTCCATAAATCCCTCTGGTGTATAAACATTCTTAATACCAAACACATCTCGTATGATCTTCAAATTACCTCTCAAGTCATCTACATATACAACTTGATCTTTATCTGTAACTTTATAGTGAACCATTGCATCCCTGATATTTTCCCATCGACTAAAATTATCTCCGTTTCTGCAAAACCAATGATTATCACCTTTCCACTTGTCTGGGAAATATGGGCTTGGACTACATATTGCAATACTATGACCACTTTTCCAGAGTTCTACTATTACATCTTCTGGTACAATTCCTTTCAAGTAATCTTCACCGTCATTCTCTTTACAGTCTATCGTTCCATCAACGTCCCAACAAATTAACATTATGGTATCATCACATTGCTCTCATTATATACATCTTCGCATGTGTATCTTATAACAAATATATCCTTCTCATGATCGAATCTCATCTTACTTGTATAGTTATCAAATAGTATTACTCTTTTATGATTATCCATCATACTCTCTAATGGTATGTTATTCTTCTCTATCCAGTCTGCGCCAATTCCATACACTCTTACGTGATTTGTTGGATATGGTTTTACTGCCCATGCACTAGGTCTTTTCATTTGAATCTCACCTTGTACTTGTCACTGACATAATCCCAGCCTACTATGATATCGAATATGATACTAAATGCTATTGCTATACCAACTCCTATCGTAAGTGGCCAGAGTATTGGAAATGTTAGGATGAGATATACTCCTACTACACTGAATACGTGCATGAAGATTAAGATCATATTCATTCCGCTTATTGGAATTGTCTTGTAACCGTCATCTGACTCAGTTCTTCTAGCAACTTCATTCATGGCATCTATTGCATAAATTCTAGCACTTGCTTCTTGTAGATCTCTACTGGCTATACCAGCAAGTATGTCTTTAGTTATATCTTCTGTCAATCTATCCTCCTTAGTAAATTATCATAGATCGCATCGCTTTCATTAATTTTAAGTGTTGGTGTATCCATGAACATATAACCACCGATAGATATCCTAACGAATGACTCATTAGTGTATCTGTTCTTAATCAACTCTATATCACTAATTTCAAGTTTCATGTTCAGACTCCTTATTTACTGCTACTTCATACAGACAAGTTATTCTACAATACTTTTTACAAGGACAAGACATACAATTCATACCTCTTCAACTCCTTTCCCACATTTAAACGTATCACTTTTCTTCCTATGTGTTTTACATAAGTGATTTTTGTCATCACAAGAATACCAATCCACATCAATATCACCACATACATCACACTGTCTTATACCTTCGAATTTCATTCCTTCAACACCTTTATCATTTTAAGACTCTTTCCACCATATCGCTGATATTCTTCACCACCATCTGTAAATGTTTCATTAGCACAATCACATTGTTGAAAGTCATGCACTGTAACACTTTCTAGTATCATACCACATGATAGACATTGTACTTTGTTCATTTCATCCTCTGGTATTTCTTCAACATCTTCATAAAAGTCTTTGCTTTACCAAGTTGTTCTCTACAAGCAATTATAGGAGTTGGAAGTGGGTTATCGTCATCATCTGTATACTTTATAGGATTCATTAAGTAGTCCTCTAATACCCACAGGTGAGTACCACAACGTTCCATAAAGTACTCCTCTATCATGTCCATTATTTAACAGAATCCTGTAATTTCCTTCTAATCTCATCTAACAAGTTATTAACCATTGTACGTTCACACTTACATTGTGGATTTCTATACTCTCCACACTCAACACATAGATCACTCAACTTTACTCTCCTCACAAATACAAGATGGTTTTATTTCAAAACAGTTATCATACTCATGTTTCTCAGTGCATCTTTTTGTATGTGTAGTGCTACTCTCTTTCCATATTGAATAACCAAATGACTCACCGTCATGTTTCTCATCACTATGTTTATTCATTACAGTTGTATCAGGATACATCATAGAATAGCCTTTACCTATGTAACCATGAACATCACAGTGAATATTCATTGTGTACTCCCTAAAATAAATACAGTTGCTAATACACTAACAGTTCCAATTATCATCATTGCAAACATTGTTACTACAATACTCAATTTTTCTCTCCACTCCAACGACTTTGATTCCAAGGAAGTGCATCTCGTATATTTCTTAGTTGATCTATCGTAGCCTGATCTCTATTGCTAAACATTCTACCTTCTTCATATTCCAACCATTTGTCTGCTTGTGTTAGACGCCTCTGCATCCAATAGAGTGCTTCACTGATTTCTTTAGAAAGTTCCTCATATCTTTCACGTTCTTCCCTACTGGTCGGCTCATCATTCATCTTTAGTGCTAGTAATTCAAACTCATGAAATAGAGCCACTCTGGCTTGTGCTGGTTCCCTCTCTTTTTCCATTTCTTCAAAACTCATGTCTTATCTGCATAATAGCATCAATATAAACCTAACTCCATGCATCGTTGCTGATTTTGACTAAGAAGTTGGCGGCTGGTGAACTCCATTTATTGTTTGTAAAATGTATTCGTTTCCTAATCCATTCTATCTCAAAACCTTCCGCTATAATTAAATCATGAAACCAATCTTGATCTGTTTTATTTGCTGGTAGTAGCATAATGCTTTCTCTATAATGTGATTCTAACTCATTAATTGCTTTCTCAACAAATTGTTCTAGTTCCTTAACTGCATACGGTGGATTGACATAGTTTTTATCTCTCCATGATATTTGTAATCCATCAAACTTTGGGTCAACTGGACATGGATCGAACATCTCTTCCTGTGTCCAGCCCCATTTACCTCTTATTATATCATATACTCTTTGAGGTGTTAGATGTACTTGACTTTTGCTCTTCGGCATATAACCATTCATTTTGCTAACCCGTCATTAACTATTTTCTTTAACTTGTCAATATCTACAATATTATCGAATATGATCATTTGATGGAATATTTCTGCATATAATTTCTCTTGCCATGTGTAACTTAACATACCCTCTTGTGCGATTCTCATTAGTTCTTTTATCGCTGGATCATCATCATAGTATTTCTTTGTTTTCTCGAATGACATATCACCTACTTTTTTCTTAAACGGTATCAGATCATGAAATGGACTATCACCTTTCTCAGTTGGACGGTACTTCATCAGTACTATCTGTGTGATCTTCTATATATTTCTTACATTCTTTGCAAGTATGTCCAACTCTAATATTAGTCATGATATGTAATAACACTAATTATATAAAAATATTATGTGGCTTCGCAACTATCAACCTGAGGTGTCCCTGATCGTTAGTTCTATTTAATCCTTTCTTTTGTAAATTACATCTTCATGACCACCACCCTCAGTTTCTTGGCGACCTATTACAAATCCATCTGGACATTGTTCATCTTGATTAAATGTTGTTTGTTTCATGTATTATGTAGATAACATGAGTAATATAAAGTTATCTGACATCTCTTCTTAGAATGACTTTAAGCATACTCTTATCAATTATATTTTTATTCTTCTTTATAATTTTAACCTCGCCCTGTGTGAGTCTAATAGTTTTATGTGCATGTGTATCTCCAGCATGTCTAATAGTTCTATCTGTAATGAATTTTTCAATTCTACGTGGTCTTTTTTCGTTAGGTGGTTTAGGAAATGTGAAAATAACCTCTCTATTTTCTGGACAATACATCACAACTAGTCCGTAATTAATAGAAGTTCTAGGATTCTTTGTGTATTCGCACATTGATGTATCTCTATCAGCTTCACATCTACCATGATATATCTTTGTATACTTGTCACCTTTCTGTATTGAATCTTCTAGCATCCATTTAAATCTTGTACTCATGTGTTATGTGCATAATAGAGAGTATAAGAATGTATCGAACTGCAAGGAAGTATCTTGAGTGTAATAGTGCCACAAGATACGGATTTATAAGTCATTTCTTTCCGTGCTTCCCTTAGGTTCTCTCATGGGTCTTGACTCTTGCTTCCATCTACTATATAACATACTTCAATAAGAATGTATCTACAAACAATAGGTTTATATTAATGATATGATGTACATAATACGTGCAAGAATGAGAAAGACATTCGCAATGACACGGAAATCCATCTGTTCCGAAATAATAAAGGGGTATTACGGATAGGAACTTAGACCGAAGAACCAGACCCAAAAGAAAGTTCGCTTGAGTTAGAAGTACGGCTTAATGAACCAGAAACAAAAACTCAAGTTATAACACATTTATGCACCTCTCTTAGGATCATGATCCCAACAATAATTAGAATTTTTACTAGCCTGTCTTTCACAGTCTTTACATCTTTTACTCTCTTTCTTCTTGAAAGACATTGAACTTAGTTTATCATGTTTCATTTAGATTCTCTTCCTATACTCTATCGTTATACTATTTGCAAGTTTTCTTATCAGCCTCATTTGATATGGTGTAAGTGGCTCATCTAATACGATATGTAGATATGAATCTGTTTGCACATATACAATGTTTATAGGATCATCACTTAGAGGATGTGGGAGTATTCTGTCCACTGGTGTTTGTAAATCATATGAAATTATCTTTGATGTTAGATGTCTAGTCAATCTGACTTTGCACCACATTTATAACACTGCCACTTATCTTCCACACTCTTACATATCGTTCCCTCTCCGCAATTCTTACAGTGATGATTTTCGATCATGTTGTACTGTATTCTGGATCTCTAGTAACTATGCCTACTTTACCTAACCTGATACATTCTGGACACCTATCAAATATCATCTTGACTTTCTCTCCTGTATTTTACTAAAGTTATCTATCCAATTAAACTCGATAGTTTTTGCTATGATGTTTTTCTCATCTCTTAACCACTTTAGAAAATCCCAACACTCTGCGGTATTATTAATAGGTTGACAAAATTCTAGTATAAGTGCTTCAAATTCATAATCATACATCTCATTACCCTCTAGGCGTATTATCCAAGAATCTGTATTATCGAAATCACCTTCATCAAATGCAATTATATTCTTATCCTCACTCTCTATCTTGAAATATCCAAAACTACTCATGCTTTATCCTCATGTTTGGCTATTATTTCTTTGAGTTTTTCATACAAGAATATATCCTCTTGTGGACTGCCCTCTGTAAGAGCATTAATCTCATCTAGTGTAGATTTGAGTTGATTAATTTCCTTTGATTCTGCATTGATGTAAGTTTCAATCTCCTCTTTTAACTTGGCTACTTGCTCAGTTTGTTTCATACCGAACATGGCTTCATCTTGTAGATCATATAGTAACTCTTTGTTTTTCTCTTTTAATTTTGTTATCTGTGATTCTAAATCAGATATTTTATCTCTATATGGACAATAGAGTAATACACCTCTGGTATCAAATTTATGTTTACTCATTTCTTATCCTCATGTTTGGCTGTCATTTTAATAATCCTCTTTGATATAATATTATAGTTATATCATGTAACCATTTTTTAGTATCTTCACTTCGTTGTTCTACTGGTATTGCTTTTGTTCCATGATATTGTTTTAATAACCAGAAATCTGGCTGTGCATTCATTCTAGAATGATGTTGCATTACATTTTGAAATACAAACTCTCGTTTATCATTTTCAGTAAATTCCATTATCGTTATCCTCTATTATTTTGGCATATTTATTCATTGCTTCCCCTCATGTTTGGCTAGTATTTCATCAATATTACAAATTGGTATTTGCCCATCTTCTGTATTCCTTAATGTAATAATCTCATCAAGTGTGGATCTGTATTGTTCTAGACTATTATGTTGTTTTAATATTATGCTGTAATCCGTATCTATTTTATCCTGTTGTGTTTTAATTTCCTCTTTTAACTTGGCTATCTCTACTATTCTATTTTCATAATAATCAATAGTTCTTTTATGTTCTTGATATAATTGATCATACATATTCTTCGCTCCAATTACGTGTAGACTGTAAAATCCCTGATCTCCTACTTCGTTCCCACATCCACAATCGCATTCAGTCATCCTTGTGTACTCCATATTACTGCAAGTGCCTTGATATATTCAACTGCAATAGTATCACCGTATTTTGATTTAATGTAATCTTGAAACTCATCACAACTTGCTATCTTTCTTTCTACACTAGGAATAATCATTTTGACTCCTTACTTGCTCTTTGCTTCATAAGATATACTTGTTTGTCCATACCATTTAGATATTTACTACCTCTTGCGCCAGTTATTCCATGTTCTCCGCAATCCAAACATACACCACTACACCCACCCATTACGAGTGAACTGCATTCACCAATAAACATGTGAGCACAACTACCATCTAGAGTTGTTTGTGTTATACTAGTCATTCGAAAATACCCTCTTTAATACGGATATCGGTTGCAATATAATCTTTGTTATACTTTGGAGTGTAATATGTAATTTTCTCACCATCTGCAAGGACGATCTCATAGTAGAGTGCTCCCTTTTCTTGTAGGAACTTGTTGATATCGTTTCTTTCTTGTAACATGTGTTATCTACATTAGATACGTTATTTATATGTTGTTGAAACATTCTAAATCCATTCAAGTTCTTTGCACGGTACGATCTTCTTGATTGACTTGCAAAATCTTCCCTAAATTTAATGTATCTCTTATTGGCTCTAGCAACATTAACAACTCTTTGTGATTCACTAACTGTTTGTTTTTCTGGATTCTTCTTATACTCTCTAAATTGTTCATCAGTCTTATATCTCTTGATTATTGCTAGTTTGTTTCTTTCATTCATTTCGGCTCTATACTGTGGACTTTTCATTTTATTTCGAAGTCTAAGTGTAGTTCTGGCATTATCTTTTGCTCTCCATTCTGGATCAGACCAATACTTTACTGTCATTACACTTACATGGAACATTTCTGCAACTCTTTGTGTACTCCAGCCAGAGTGATTCACTAGTCTGTCCACTTCTTCACGTTCTAGTAGTGTAAGTTTAGAGTTCTTCCATTGTTCAGGATGTAATTTAGGATATGGTATACCAGTCATTGTATTGATAACCTCTCATTCTCAAAATCTTCAATCATCAACTTCACCTGTGTCATTGCTTGTTGTACAGTACATTCTTTCATGTAATGTTGATCACCGCCTAACTCTATAACTGCTTGTATCAAACTTTCCCGACTTCCCTGTTTAACATCGTGAGCTATATGTTGCCACTTTGAGATTAGTCTATTACAGTCTTTGATGTTCATATGTCTTTTAACTCCTTTATTAGATCTTCTTGCATTCCTAATATATCCCATCCAATAGATCTTGTATTACTAATTATGTAATCGCCATTAAAATCATGCTCTCTTTTACATATAGGTAACTTTCTTGAGAATTTATCTACATCATTGATCTCCATTTCTTCCACTTTATCATATAACTCTCCAAGTTTCTCTATTCCATTAATTGCATCTTGTATGGTTTTCTTATACACTTTCTTTGCTTCATCATACAACATACTTTGTTTATCATGAGTTAGTTTCATTCTCTTCATTAATTCGATAGATACTATGCCAGATTCACCAAGAGTTTTCTTCACTACTACCTTATCATTTGCATATACATCATCTATTAGTTTTTTATCACTACATAGATCACAAGTTTTATCATGACATATGTAAACAGTGTATTTCATTAGAAATAACTACTCCCATATCCATTGGCGGCGACACAATCGTTGTGTGCTCTCATTCGCTGTCCTCTTGCTTGTGGACTTTCTGCATAGTATCCACTATTTCTAGTATATGTAGGATAGTTAGTATGTTTCACTTGCCATGCTATTGTTGATCTTCTTGCTTTATCTCTTGCTTTCTGATCTTTGATATCATTAGCGACTTTGTTTTCCCAGCCTCTCCAGATTGATCTGATAATATCATGAGATTCTATAATGTTATCTTCAATCTCTTGTGGAGTCAAAAGTATGTTTGCTCCTTTACTTGTGTATCTACATATTCTTTGATTACGGATGTTGGAACTTTGATGTCATATGTCTTTTGTCCGTAATCACATTCAGTACAACTATCTTTCTTTTTATGTGTACAATCATGTACGCCACTTCTATCACACATATAATCACATACTCTACCACAATCACAGTAAGGACAATCTCTTGTCACTGTAACTTCTTCATATGTTTCTTCGTTTTGTTTCATGTATTATGTGCATAATACGGGCTTTATAGGTGTTTGTATTCACAGTTTTTCACTATACGTTTATCGTCCCAGACTTTTTCACAATACGAATCCTTTGACTTTACTCTTTCTAGATCTCTTGAATTCCAACGATTGACATAAAACATGATATCAAGGGGCCAGCAACTATCTTCATCAACATATGGTTCAGTATGAAAATTATAATCTACTAGAATGGCACAGGACTCATTATGTAATAACATTGGCTTATCTGTATGATAGTGGATATCGAATCCAGTAGGTATTACTCTTACACCTATTTGATCATTTACACCATTGTATGAGTAAGACTTCATTGTGATAAGTTTTGGATAATGTGGGCTTAGTGTTTCTTTAAGGAATATATTTTCACGTCCACAATTAAACTTTAGTAACTCGTCTCCGTCATGTACAAGTACATATGAGGGTCCATGCAATTGGTGTATTCTATCTAACTGATAGTTTCTCTTAATGCTCTCACTTTCCCATAATGTCTTATCTGGCTTTCTTTCAACTGTAACTACAACATCATTATCTATTATCCACTTTACAATTATGTCATGTGTTTTATCAGTGCTCAGGTGTGAAGTTCCACCATCTACCCATGCTCCGTCAAGTATGTGTATCGCATCAAGATCTTGTATCTTTAGGCAATCTTGTAATGTATCTCTAATAAATTGTTCTTCATTGTATATGCAAAGTCCTACTACAACTTTAAATTTACTTGTATCCAAATACTCTTTGAATATTGCAACACTCTTGCCATCTACTGACTCGTTCCATTCTTGCATTGGATGTTTTCTCAGTGCGATCTCTTTGTGTATTCTATGCTTTAACATTAGTTATGAAACTTTACCTCAGTTTCTTTCTCGGCTTTGATACGAATACCCTCAATTTCTTCAATTATTATATCAAAACCTAATGCAACTTCAATTACATCTTTATTGATTACCACAGGTTGTGGATGCCTCCAACCTTTATCTTCAAGTACTTTACCTAGACTAGGTGAAAACATTAGATCATCAAGAGTTTTAGATGACATTGTTACACTCATCAGTAATCCCTTCTCCTTTGCTTGTTCTACTGCATACATTACTAGAGGTAGTTTATCTGTCATGTTTGACTCCCTTGCTCGTTTAGTATAAATTCTTTGAAAAGCCCGTCTTTAATGAATACGATAGTTATTACTTTCTTATTCTCATCTCTAAATATTCTATATGGTTCAAGTCCGAATATATGTCCCTTAATATCTTCTGGTGTAACTCCTGTTTTAGTTTCATCATACTTTACGCTTTCAGATAACATTAGAGCATAGTTGTTAGCATCTTTAAGATCTTTGTTACGTTTCTCTTCATCTGATCTATTATCGGCTCTCTTTCTAAGTAATTTAATCCACCATCTTAACTCCTCATCTGTATAGTTTTTCCATGCGCCAGCCTTGAACTTTGTTTGATTCTCATCTAACATACGATCTAGATCTTTATTATCACTCAATGTAGTGTACCGCCCTCTTTAATTAGATGTTGTAGTGTTTCTAGATCTGTAACATTACCACAAGCCAACATCTTTTTCTCTAGTTTCTGATATTGTTGCATCCAATATGAGGCGGCCATTGTTAGTTCATGTAGCCTTTCCACGGTAATTGGATCTCCACAAGTCATTGTAAACGTTCCTCTATTATATCACAATATTCTTTACTTATTTCAATACCTATATAATTTCTATTTAATTGTTTAGCCATTTTTAATGTAGTACCACTACCTGCAAATGGATCTAATACAATATCCCCCTCATTAGACCAAGATAATATATGATCCCTTACTAAAGATTCAGGGAATATTGCTGGATGTTTACCTTTAAATTTATCACCACTTGCACCACCAGTATTATAAATCCATATATTTCTCTCAACCGTTTCATCATGGTACACCAATGATCTGTTTTTACCATATCTTTTAATTTCACCATTTCTTTGAACTATTGCAGTTGGTAATGATGATTTTTTCCGTCCAGCTAATTTATTTGGTCGCATTATACGATTAAATGTTTTAACTTTTCCTTTTGAAAATACAAACATATATTCAAATACTTGGGCATATCTATTCTGTGACATACAGTTTGGTGGATATTGATTTTTTTGATATATCATTGTATCCCACAAATTCCAACCATTTTCTTTAAATTTTAACGCTTGTTTAAATGATGTACCTGATTCATTACCGTCTTTAGTTTCATCTCCTACTACCCATATTACTACCCCACCCTCTTTAGTAACCCGTAACAATTCTTTGGAAATAATATCAATATCGAAAGAAAATCCATTATAATCTCTAAGGTTATCATAAGGTGGACTTGTGACTGTCAGATCAACACTATTTGTTTCTATTTTCTGTAATTCTTTCGTAGAGTCACCGTTTAATATCATGATGTATCTCCAATCCCGTCACAAGCATCACATTCAATATTTCCACTACCATCACAATTCCAACAATCTACTTCGCCTTCTCCACTACACTCTGAACATTCTCTAGTTCCGTTATCGCAATGATCACAACTCATTTCACATGAGCCGTTACAATCTCCACATTCATTCTTTCCATTAACATCACATTCAGGACACATAGTTTCTCCTTCGCCACTACAATCAGTGCAAGTAGTATCTTCTTCAACTGGTGCTTCTACTTTAGTTTCTTTCACTTTAGTTTTTACTTTCGCTTTCTTCTTGAATGTAGCCATGTTATAATACCCTCGGTGCTAGATAGTAAGTTATTGAACCAACTCCGCCTAGTTTGAATATCATTTTAATTGGTTTATTATTTGAGAAACTACATGATGCAAATCCTACGGTACTTCCGAGTGCCTTTATTGCTGGTCTAATGTATTCTAGACTATACTCAGCTCGACCATCATCGGTTGTTAGAAAGTTTTCAAATTCAGTTTCAGCTATAACTTCTCCGTTATCACCACTACCACTAAATATTAGTGATCCGTCTGTAACTGAAACTTGTATGTAATCTGCAATGACTTCAACATCTCCTAGTAATTTATCTAACTCTCCAACACTGATATCAAATGATGATACATATGGAATGTTTGGAACTTTTTGTGTTAGTCCAAGATCTGATAGTAATCTCATCTTGTAAGTATTAAATTTCTTATCGCCTATCTTTACTTCTAACATATTATCTACTATTGCTAATTCTAGGCTATCTTTTTTAGTTGCTCGTTTAATTAATTTATTAAAGTCCTCTACTCTAATTCCGAGTTGTACATCTTCTTCACATTCATACAAACTAAACATGTCGGCTGGTAGAGAAATATCAATGAGAGCAACATGTGATGTATCCATTCCCCTAAATGTCATTCCTTCACTAGTACATTGAAACATAGCCTCCTCCACAACGGTCGAGACCATTGCAATAACGGCTTTTAAATCATCTGGACTAGTTACTATTGCTCTCATTGTGTATCATAGTTTGTTGTGGTTATATAACTGTTATGGAAGTTACTTGAGTGAATAGAATGGTGCCCGAGAGGCGCCGTACCCTTCACACTCCCGATAGATTATTTCGCCATCGGGCGGTATTCTACAAGATCTACTTCGGTCGGTTTTCGAATTCCCTTCCGCTGTCTCAATCTTGCTAGGTGGCCTCCACATGATTACTCACGCTTCGATCTCTGACATATTATGTAGATAATATAGTCTTAATAAGTGTATCGTTCTAGTAGTGTAATGTATCGGTTTATATTGGGTATTGTTCTAGTTATTTGTTTGATTATATTTTTCGTGCCAGATGTTGAATATATCGAACCTATACGTATCATTGCTGGTACTAAGATTCAGCCCACGTAATAGAAAAACTAGGGTTTATATTGAAGTATAGATTAGTTAATAATACACAAATCATCTAGAATAGGATGGGTAATGTGCTGGCGACATTTTCGTAAGATGATTATGACCCAGATAAATTCCCTCTATTCGTTTACTTTATATTATAGTATGTTTTATAGTGTTAGAAGATTGACGTTTAAGAATGTCAAGAGTGGCTCCGGTAGTGCAATTCGGTTTAGCATAATGGCCTGTGAAGCCGTGGATCTCAGTTCGAGTCTGAGCTGGAGCCCTCCTTATATTTCATAACACAATCACTTATATTATACGATATGTGTAGTGGTGTGATCATAGCGTATTTAGAGGTGCCTCGGTTGATAATACTACTACCGTCCCACAAGATCACATCACCTTAATCTACTTTAATCATATGGCAATCACATAAACAAATTGCATCTTTACTGCATGACATATCATTACATATTACATTGAATTCTACCCTATTTCCACTTGTATCTTCCGCCCACGCATTCTTCACGCAATGGCTACACGTCATGATATTTCATGTAATGTGCCATATCTGCTGGACTTGATAGCCTAATAGCAAAAGGTGTTACAACACTACAATTAGGAAAGTCTGGGCATTTATAAAATATTTTATCAGTCTTGTCATCTCCTAGATCATCTACTGTAAATTCATAGATACCATTTGATGTTACATCATTTGATGTTGTGTCACAAGTGTCATCTCCACAACCACATTCATCCTCATCCTCTTCATCGTCCCAGTTTTTATTTACCATATCTTATTCTCAAGTAATATAACACATAATATAAGTATTCAAAAATCAATCTACACTTCATCTCCTCTACATGTAATGCATGGACATCCGTAATGACATTGTACTTTGACAAATTTCTTCTTATGTGTCATTTAATATCTCCATACATTCATCACATACACTATCCCAATCACAACTACACTTTGACCAATCTATTTTCTTTTCAGTCATCTATTATCCACCATCGCCTTCACACATGCTATTACATGATAGTTCCAACTTCTATATAATGTTATGTTACAGTAAGGACATTTACTCATTTTTATCACAATCAGTCAAAATCTGTTAAATCCTTTACAATAGTTTTATGTTTTCCACAAGTACAAGTATGAGTTCCATCATCATTAATTGTTAGACTTTGTACTCTTACAATTCCACCAAATAGTCTCTTAAAGATATTCATGTTTAACTCCTAAATGATCTAATATCTCACTCAACCATATTCTATCCATCTCTACAAATTGATCTTTTTGAAATTGTAGTTTTGGTGATATAACATTAACATCTGGGTCTTTAATTCTAGCATCCGCTGTATGTTCTATTGAAGTTTTAAAACTCTCTATAATGTTTAATTTCTGTTTATCTGTTAGTAACTCAGCCAATTATAGCAACTCTACACTCACTACATCGCCATTATAATCATATTCTATAATTACTGCTCTTGCTTCATATTCTTTTTGATCTACTGCAATTTCATCTGACACTTGTATGAATATCGGATCTACATCCATCATTACTTCTTGTTTGCCACTTGCTTGTTTTTCTTCAAAGTTACCCTTAAGTGCTTCAAGTTCATCCAAATCATATCCGCCCTCATTGCCGATTTTCTGCATGTTGCCACCCATTCTACTTTAACATCCTTAGTGCTTCAATCATACCTGATATCTTACCCACTAGTAAGTATTTAAATTTTTCTTCTACTCCACTCTTAATGAGTTGATCTACTATGTCAATTTGTTGTTCTATTGTTAATATTAACTTATCTATTGCACTATCTTCTAACATGACACTTACACGTACAAACTGGTTCCGTGCCTCCATACTCTTGACATTCAATGCCTTCACAACTCTCACAAGTCAATCTTTACCCTCAATGGCTCAGCTGGCAGAGATCTATCCATTTCTAGATCAATTCCGTTTAGACTAATCTGTGGTGCTTTACGACCAGCCTGCATTACACCTTTGTATCTTAGATGATTCATATAATTATCAAAGTTACACATTATTGGAATGTTATTTGCAATACACCATCTGCATATCTTAACATCACTTGGCACATCATTATCATTATCATAGAAATTATATCCCTTAAGACATGATATTCTTATTGCAAGTAATACTCTACCGTTGAACATAACCTCATTTAAACCCTTAGGTGCATCTTTTCTATTGATCCACTTGTATTTTTGTACGGTAGGTTGTCCAAGTATTGGATCATAACAAGTTGCAAGTTTATCTTTCTTTAAATCACTATCAACATTGCATACACAAGTTACACAATCATAATCTGTCATCTCAATGTCATTGATTAGCATTTCAATGTTTTCTTCTTTAACGACCAAATCTGGGCTTGTGAATATAATATAATCATACTCATCTAGTAGGCCAGATTTAAATAAAATATCAAGACTCTTACTAGGTGCTGGATATTTCATGTAATTGAATTCTAGTTTATCAATATCTAACTTATCATGTTCTTCTTCTACTTCAACTATATCTTTTGCTCTCCACCAATTTAATACATATTTGTATTTACCATTTCCACTTGATCGTTTCTTTTTACTATCTGCTAATAGTTTCCTTAATCTATCAGCTTCCATTTGTTGTGTATGATCTTCTTGCCATACTACTGCTAATCCCTCAAAGTGTATCACACGTTCCGCTTCAAGTTTCTTTTCTATACATGAACCGCATAGTCCTAACTGTCCTTCAAGTGTATTACCACACCTGCCTCTACAATTAAACTTCATTGGATACTTCCCATATATGTATGCTTTGTTTATCACTTATTCGGACTGTTTTTACATTTCCGTATTGATTATAATCATGTTTAAAATTATGTTCTTCAAGTGGTATAGTTGAAATAGGATCATAATCTAGCGTAACAACATATTTATTGGACATACTTTTCATATTAGATATTACCGTAGGTAGATCATCGGGTTTGATATGTAGGAGTAATTCTACTGCCAACACAAGATCATACCTCTCATCATTACGATATGTTGTAATATCTGCAACTTTAGTATCTGCACCTATTTGTGAAAGTCTTGCCTCACTTAAATCTATTGCAAGATATCTGTTAATATTATATGCTTCTTTTAGTACTTTAGTAATCCTTCCCCAACCAGCGCCTAATTCTATAACAGTATTGAATGTGAGATCATCCAATACATTTAATAGTGGCTCTATTTGAGCATTATGAGCCTTACGCATTATTGGATTATCTTTTAATCCTTCCTCTATCCAATATGTCTTTGGATCATACACTTGCAACACTTCCATCTTCAAAATATATTGCGAATAGTTTATATTGAGTTATATCATCAGGTATATTATCTAATTGAAAAACTTCGATACTATTAGTAGTCCGGTTGGTCAAGTGGATTTGGCTGATCTTCATCATTACTATCTTTCACAACTTCACTATTAAGTATATCATCACGCTCCATTTCATTGAGAATGGTCTGATCTTCTTCACTGATATCCACTTTATCTTCAATCTCAGGCACATTCATCGGAGCATCAGTTGCCACATTCTCTTTCAACATTTGAGGCACTTGAGATAGTTTATTCTCTACATATTCATTGACTCTATACACAACGGGTCCACTATTAAATAGTCTTGCTTTTTCAGTTGATGCTCGATCTCTTTGCTGTATAAGTTTCGATATCTCAGTTGTACGACCACTTCTTATAGCGATCAAATTTGTCATGAAATTCGCCTTAGATACGTGTTTGTTAGGCTCTACGGCCTCTAATAACTCTTGCGTTTCAGCCCTCAATAAATCATATTCTACATTGACTTTGATAATCTCTTCATTACATTGTATTATTGTACGATTAAGATTCTCTAGATTTTGTTGATACTTGAATAGATAGTCCTTTTCCATCAGTTCTTTAAAGTCTATCTTCGCCTCGGCTCTCAATTTATCTACAATTCTATAAACAGTTGCATGAGGTATATTTGTGATCTTTATAATATCCTTTGCTTGATAGCCTACTTCCATCATATTTTGTATTGCCTTAAAATATTGACTCTTTCGTGCCATTCTACCTAAGTTTTACTCCAGTTATATTTTCACTGATCTCAAGTTCTATCTCTATTCTTTGTATTGCTTCAATCACTATATGCATTTCATCTTTCGTTAGTGTTAGCCCTCTCAAGTGATAACAAGCATCTTCAACCATCGCTGAGAATATTATTAAGGATGGGTGTGTTTTGTCTTCCATCGGCACTAAGGATCCTCATGTGGACATTTACCACCATTTCTACTTCTTGCTAAATTACAATTATAACATTCTATAATTATCTCATAATCTGTCTCAAAATTATCTTTAACTAATCTTCTATAACTAGCGTTTCCTTCACGTCTATGTTTTGCTCCATCATTATTCTTATGACTAAGTGTTAGAAATTTAATATTATTCTCTCCGCAACATTTACAATCATTTGTACCATTACTGAAATGTTCTACACATTGCTCTCGTGCTTTTGTTAATGCTTCATCTGTTTTAAAGGAATATGTTAGATGTTTTCTTCCCCTCTTATCTCTACATGATTCACATTTACCCTTTGATAATCTCAAGTTACAAAGATCACACATGTCAAAATTCTCTTTACTCAGTAATCTATATACAGTTGCCCTAGGTATATTTGTGATCTTAATAATTTCTGAGGGTGTATAATCATCAACTAATTCTAATATCTGCTTGACATATTGTTTAGTTATAGTTCTACTCATTAACAATCCTCTCAGGTCTTAATAACTTTCTGTCAATGTGAGTCACATTGTAGATACGGTTTGAGATAGTTTTTCTTATCTTTCTCATTTTTCTCATTATGAGAACAAATGCCATACCCTAGTATATAAGCATTATACGATGAACTTAAAACGATATTTTCCTCTTTATAACATCAGTCTAAAGTGTATAATTGCGAAATAGTGATACATTTCGCTGTCTACGATAGCCGTACCACTAGTATACATTATGTTATATACTTAAATGTGCTACAACATGACACATTGTTACATGATATAATTGTTATTACTATACTCTTAGTTATGATTCTATTGTAAAGATGTTGTTGTATGTTGTTGTATCTCTAATATTACTTTGTCTTTTTTTTCTTTCTATAACGTTACTCTGACATGTTTTCTTCTATGAATTTCTTTCCCTCTGCGGATATTACTTCTACCCTTTCATTATAGTCACATTGTACATTACTACACCATTTTAGTGTTGCATACCCTCCCTCGGGATTCTTGAATGTTTCAGTCGTTGTAATGAAACTATTATCTTTCTTACATAATTTACACTTCATTATAAATGTATGTATTATAGACTAGTATATTAACTCATTGGTCAAGGAATTACCACATTTACATCGCTTTCATATACATTATCACACTCAAATGTTACATAATGCCATTCTACTTGTAAAGTTATCAAATAATACTTCATGTTTCTGTCTTTCTATCCAAGCCTCAGTAAATTCCATTGTATATTCTTCTACTTCTTGTACTCTCATGCCGTATCTTCTTGCCAGATATGTCATTTTACACTCTTTCCACACCATTCCTTAGTGAGTGTAAGACGACTTATATCATCTCTAATTTGTGCCAATAACCCAGCAAATTCAAGATTCTTCTCATCTTCTACCATCTTTTGTAATACAGATTGTGCGTTTGAAACTGATGTTCTAGTTGTGGTTCTATAATATGTCATTATTCTTCCTCTTCCTCATATACTCTTGCACATCCTTCGCATAAGTTGCCTCTGCCCTCTACATATTCACTGTGTTTTCTTAGATTGTTAGTGTCTTGACCTTTTACTCCAATACACATTCCTGATGCCAAACCTTGTTCACAAATTGTGTTTGACTCTCCTTTAAAGTATGCTGTTTGAGTTGTTGTTTGTTTCATGTGTTATCTAGATAACAATCTCTATATAAACCTTGTTATATTATAACACAATGTCATTATCTCCACGTTTCACCAAAACTTCCACCATTTGTTATTAAGACCTTTTACTACTTTCTCAGATACATCTATTACTTTTTTCATTGGTTTGTTTAAATCATCACATACTGGACAACTTCCAAACTCTCTTACATTAACACCGTGTGCATACAACCTATCAAACTCTGATAGAGTGCTCTCTTTTACTTCATAACATTTCATTTGTTATGCCTCATTACAAATTGTATTTGTTCATATGGTACATGTTTATCTATATCAATATCGATTCCTGCTAGTCTAGATAGTTTATCTAGTTCAACTCCTAAAATCTCTGGCAAGAATCTTAGTACACTTGGAGCTGACATAATATCTTTCAAGTGTTTTGGATTAACTAGGACTCTCATTATCTCTAATTCATCATATTCTTCTTTAAGTCTGTATTTCATATGTTCAAGTTGACCTAAGAAGTCAATACAAAGATCATCTGACATGAGTTTTCTTCTCCTCCAAGTCTTTTTTACATATACTAATTAAATATTCACTAAGAGTCATACCTTGTTTTTCAGCAAGTCTTTCTATCAATCTCGACTCATGCCATGATATTTTAGTCCATTCCATTATGCTTTACTCCGTTTGTTCCTATATAAAATTGTTACGTCCGCTACTGTCTTAACTATGAGTGGTATTTCAAACAGATCTACTCCATATAGTATGAAATCTGCAACTGGATTCACACCAGCAATATATCCACTTTGTAACAACACATCGCCACCCCAGAAGAAATGAGGTATTTGACTTAACAATATAACTAGAGTAATTATCATACTTTTCTCAATATTGTTAGAATACCAATTAACGAATCTCATTATGTAATTCATGCCCAGTCAAAACTCCCAGATTCTTTCTGTAATAGTTTCATACATCTATTAATTTGTAAATATGGACTCTCATTGAATTCATACTCATAATGATGTAGCCATGCGAATATCTCATCAAATGGCACTCCAGTAAATGTATCACATTGAATTAAACTATCATATGATTTATCTATATCTATTCCCTTATCCATGTGAACTTTATAGTAATCTTCACGCCTCATTGGTTGATTCATATTTACCGGTATCAGTTCATCTCTATATTCTTGCCTACTAATCAATATGTCATATCACACCATAAGCAATGTCTAACACCTTCGTATTGATCACAATCACATTTTGTATGATCTCCACCATCTCTACATTTAGTCATTACTATTATTCTCTAATGCTCGATTATTTATATCTAGCGATCTTACTGCATTTGAGAATGTTTGTACTATCATTCCCTCACCATTGATTATATTACCGCTAACATCAATATCCATATCATACATTTCCTTAAGAAAGTTAAAGTCATCTCTATCGAGTGGAATCATAATATCTATCACAATACGTTTACCATTCTCTTTGATCTTTACGTTATCTTTGATAGGAACTAATTTATGTATCTTTGTCATTCTTTTCCCTCCATTCCTTAAAATGTGTTATATGTTCTTTAGTTAGGAGTTCTAGTGTATCTTGTATTACTTTTAGCGTTTTATGTATTCCTTCTAATTCTTTATTAATATCATAAAGAGTTGTCATAGATTATTAAGTTTTTACTAGTTTTTATATGTTTTCTTTACAAAATTTCACTTTACATTCATCATGCCAATAGTGTTGATGTTCACAAACTTCATCGCAAAACCAACAAACACCAGCGCCTTCAACTCTTTTCATATCTAATCACTTTAACATCTTTGCTTGTTCGAAAATAAGAGATCTAATTTTATTGTTTATTTTAGGTAGTATTGAATCATTTTTATTCATTTGTTTAACTATTGTTGAAATTTCTTTAAGATCTATTATCTTTTGTTCTAGTTCTTTATATTTTAAAACACACTGTAACATGTTATACTAATACATGTTGTATTAATAAACTTTTTTATTTCTGTAATGTTTGGAAAACTTTTTAAGTAAGATATCTAATGGATATCCCTCAAGCCAATAAGAGAAACAATTATAACATACCCAATAACCTACATCACTAGGAAGTTTAATTCTATGTCTCACTTGATCATAACATATATTGCATTTCTTAGTGTATAGTGACTTGATTATTGTAAATATTGTATGTTTCTTATTATATTCTGTCATAATAGTTTTAGACCGCCAGTGATTGTATCTATAACATTACTTGGAGCGGGTCCAATTACAAGTATTCTATCAGATATTGCATACGGTAATTTCCATGATACTGTTTTATCAAATATTTTTACAAATGTTTCATTATCTGGACATTTTAATACGATTTTCATATAACCACCATCGTCCCATTTCTCAGCCCAACTCTTATGTGTATCTTTCGCTTTAACATAACTAGTGTAAAACGCTGTACCACATTCCACACAAAGTTTTTGCTTAGTGATAGGATCTCCTTGTAGAACTATTGCTACTTGTTTTACTGTAACATCTACTCTAATCATAGTCTACCATGTTGATCCCTTATCACTACAATCATACTCCGCTCCACAATTATCACACCTCAAATGACATGCTGTAATATTAATCATTGGATTACCGCAACGATCACAAGTTTCATCCGAAGTGTTTGTGGTCATTAGTATTAGTTTTTACCTCTTCCATTTTACCCTCTTCTAATTGTTGCATTCTATGATGTAATACTAACTCTTTCATTATCTCTTTCTCATTGATAAACTCAACATGAGGTTTTAATGTATCGCATCCACAACGTCTACAAGGCTTCTTTGAATTTATAAGATATTCTGGACAATTAATTCCTTTCTTAATATTTATATTGTAAACATCATCGCAATTCCAACAACCAACTATAACAGAATAGTTTGGATCATCTGCAAGTTTTTCTCTAAGATACTTTTTCAACAACCTGCTCACCTTTTGTATTGTCATCTACTTTAACAAGTTTCTCTTTTATTTCTCCACTCATCTTATCTAATTCTGCGGTTGTTTTATTATACTCTTGGAGTAAGTGATACAAATTATAATTTGCTGTATAAAGACATTTTATAAATTGTTTCTTACTATGACCTTTCTTTCCATTATTAGTATCACCATATTGTTTCTTACAGTGTGGACAAGTCTTACTTGCTATCTCTAATAGAGCGCCAGATAGACCCATTTAATCGTCCTTTGTTCGTCTTACTTCTTCGGGTTCCGATTCTTCTTCTTCTTTTGCATCGACAACTTTACCATCTATATTTTTGAGATTAATCAAAGTTTTAGATAATGCGATGTTCATGTCAAAGTTGATAGTATGGTCTATTGAATCTACAATATATGAATTTGTTACACCTTTTCTTGTGATAACTAACAACTCATCAATTCTAGGAATGTTGATTCCACGAACCATATCAATTTCGTCACCGTCTATTACTAATTTAGTTCCCATGATAACTCATATATCATTAACTATATAACTTCATTGGTCAACCCATTCTTTTACAACAAGTAGATGATCTCCAGCGTGATCTTTCTCATTACAACATTCTATTAGTTGTCCTCCTTCAATATATTCACCATGACAAACTATGTAAGATTTATCACATCGACTCATCACACAACTCTCTCCATTCATTATATAACTCTATCTTCCATTTAAGTAATTTACTTTCACCACTTGCTGAAAAATGAAAGTGTGAACAATTCTTTTCAAAATAAGCATTTATTCGTTTCATCATATTCTCATGTGGAGTTCCTTCATCTATATTCAACATATCTAATACACTTGTAAGATGTTCTTTATTTTCTTTTGGCGTCATAGTACTCCCTACTCTCACCATCTTGATATTGTATCAAGTGTTTGTATCTTGGATCATTCTCATCATGTATAATTTGATGGCATTCAAAGTGAACATATGCTATAAGTTCTGGCTCGTATCTCACATGATGTTTTATCAGTGGAATCTTTACTGGTTTGTATTTTCCATTGATAATCATTGAAGATTTACCTTGTTGTCTCTTCTTGCTACATGCAATACATTTATCATTACTATTCATGAATTCTGTCTTTTGCATCATTTTACCATTCCCTCCCACAGTGACTACAACGCCAATCGAATGGATCTTTGAAACAAGTTTGTGGAATATAACAAATGAATGATAGTAAACATCTAAGTTTCATAGTATATCAACCCTCACTCTTTGTAGATTTATTTTGATATCTTGTGGTCTATATTTTTCTCTTAATGCAATGAATCTTTTCATTTCAATTTCAGTCTTTTTAGAGTAATCAAATTGTTCACCGTAATCATCTCCTGCATGACATGTCAAATTAGGATGATATGAATTGTGTCTTGTTTCTGCAAACCTAAACTCTAACCAATCATGTATAGATTTCATTATAAATCTCCTCCACATACATCACATTGGTCATTCTTTACCTGTCGCATATCAACGCAACGTCTACAAAATTTAAACATATTCAGGCACTCCAAATGTCATGTTTCTCGTTCTGTTTTTTTGTTGTAAGTTATAATGTGTATCATCTCTATTACCGCCTTTGAATGCTGGATCATGAAATTGATTATGTTTTTCAATACATAATTCATATAGAGAATCAAATGTATCAAACTCTTGATCACATATTGTACATCTCACTACTGTCATGGGAAACTCCTAAGTGCGTTCATATGTGCTCTCATTCCGTGATTTTTAGCATAGAGTCTTTTTGAAATGATATGAGTTGGGTAATTAATATGATTTACTTTGTGTAAACAACTTGGTCTTTCAAGTGCGCCTTTTGTAACTCCCTCTTTAATAACATCATCAGTAGGATTATAATAATTCACAACTTTGCATGTATTGATAAAGTTTGAAAAATCTACAAGATCATCTTCTTCTATTGGGCTTCCAAATAAATGAGTAGAGTGAATGTGATTGAATCCTAAATAGTTAAATGCACTTTTAACAACATCACAACCGAGTGAGTGACCAACGAGTCTGATTTTTGCACTATAATTATTCTTTCTGATATCATTGATTACATTTGCAAGATCTTCACCACTTGCCTCTGCGATTTTATCTGCAACTCTTAATACTTTATGATAATTCTTATCTAAGTGTGCTCCTCTTACATTTGAGTCATATGAGAATCCGATGATCTCACCTTTGTAACCGAGTTTTCTAAGTCTTAATCTGAGTGCATTTGTACCCATTTTTGCTCCAATCGTACTATTTCTCATTCCGTGTACGAAAATTACAATCTCTTTTGCTTTTGACAAATTATTGTATTTACTAACAGGAGTGATAAATGGTTTTTTGGTCTTTAGCCTCTTACCATTGTGCAAGTCATAAGTTCCTCTAGTTGATACGATTAGTTGTTTCATGTATTATGTAGATAATACACCCTATATAAAGTAATCGTCTAATGTTTTATCTTTCACTTTATGAGCATCTTTCTTAACATTTATATTGGTGTCACTATTATCAACTCTGGCTTGACAGATTTTAAAGTATTCTGGATCTCGTTCAATACCTATATAATCTCTACCTAACTGTTTTGATGCTAGAGGTGTTGTTCCGCTTCCCATGAAAGGATCTAATACGATATCGCCCTTTCTACTTCCAAGTGTTATGAGATATGACATTAGTTTAATTGGTTTAACTGTTGGATGATTATTCTTCATAGGTGTATATCTACCATGTAGTTTACCACTACTTCCTGCTTTTGCATCTTCCAAATGATTAGGTCTAAACTCTGCATTAGCTTGGAACTTTTCATCAAAATCTTCACATCCTTTATTCTTTTCACTCTTACTTGCCTTTGGTGTAATTATAAATTGTGCTTCCCACCATTTATCAAGATCAAAGTATCTACTGAAATCTCCACTATCACACAATCCACCAGCATTATTACCAATAGTTTTATTCTTATATTCACCATATATACTTGTACCTATCTTACCCTCATTAATTCCACCACTACTTTTAGTCACCTTACCTATATCAACTGCATTATCACTAACCAATAGATTTGCTGGATATCTACCTTTCTCACTATTAACTGGTTCAAACTCTTTTCTAAATCCACTTGTTTGAAAAGTTATATCATTTCCTGTATCTGCTTTTGCAACCGTACTCCTATGATGTTCATTACCCTCACTTGGTATTCTACAATCATCAAACCAACTAACTCCCTTGCCATTCTTAAGTGCTTGATCAATATATCCTTTCTCTTCCAATGGCTTCATACAAACTATGATAACTTCAACTGCTGGTTTTGGTTGGAATCCTGCATAAGACCCATCTAACTTTTTTGCTTGTTCACTAGATGGCTTTGTTATGTAATCTGTTTTACCTACTGTTCCACTCTCGTATATTGTATTTGACTTGTCACTATTTTCTATGCTATTAGGGTTTCTACCTATCACTTCTGCTTTTACACCAAGTCTTTTATCAACCGCTTTACTCACATTGAGTGCTTTTGGAAAACCTGTTGCATAAGCCCAATACATACTTGTAAATGTTGTATTGAATCCTACACTTTCTAAATCTGACATCATTCTCCATAATACATCTTGTCTTGGAGATGACATGATATATGCAAAAGATCCCGGTTTTAATACCCTAAGACATTCGCTCCATATCCCTTTATCAGGAAGTGCTTTATCCCATTCCTTACCCATGAATGAATATCCATAAGGCGGATCAGTTGCTACGAGATCTATAACATTATCATCTAGTTTTTTCAGTTCTACTAGGCTATCACCATTTATTAATTCTGAATTCAATGCATACTCAATATTTATTCAATTTATAAATCTATCTACCTTGTTCACAATTTGGATGTCTATAAACATGCTCAGTGCAAACATATTCCAAACAACTTTTACACACTTCTAGAGCCTGACCTTTATTACCTTGACCAAATTTTACTTGACAAACATGGCATTCTACGGGTCCAGCTTCATTTTTCATACAATCATAAAATAATTCACTTTCAGTTCCGGCTTTTTCTACACCGTTACGTTCAAATCTTCCCATTATCCGTTCACACGTTTTAGAGTTTCTTTAAGTTTTGATTTTGCTTTTTTAAGTCCATCAGTACTTTCTTCAACATCTTCATAACCCAAACTCCACATAACATTATCTTTTGAAACTTTCATAGTTTCTAACATAGCTAGGAAATTGAGTGCCTGTTTTAGATCTTTTTTCCAAAATACAACTTGTGCGAGTGCATTAGATACGGGTAACCAATCGGCTTCTTTTGTCCAAGACATAATATAGTATGTATCCACATCTATATAAACCTGTCCAATTACTCCTCTAGAGTAGTCCTAGTAAAAGTAACGTTAGCTACGTCCTTTTAACGTTAAAGTAACGTTATAACGTTACTTTATCTCCTAACTCTCTGTATTCTAGGTAACAATTAAGACATAATTTACAATTACCATCACTACGGCATTTACTAAATGAGTGACATTGACCACAATATGAGTTAAATTTTAATCTCTTAAATGTTCTATTATATGTGATCTTACACTCTGGTTTACTATAATATGTGATGATAGGTTCGACTTGAATATGATATGGAGTCGTATCATATTCAAATCCAACCAATCTACCGTTTTTCCACATCTGTATCACTTAGAGAGTACAAGCGGTGTATCTTGTTGGTGCTCTATACAATACTTGATTCTCGAATTGATCTCCTTCTTCAAGATAATCATGTTTTACATTACCCACTAATGCTGTATCTTGTTTCCATTTTCTGAGTTTTGACTTCATTTGGATCATCTTGCTTTCAATGAGTGATTCAATTTCTGCTTTTGTTGACTCATCTGGATTGTAGACTTTGAGTCTAATTTCTGCGGTTGCTTCTTTTTTATTGATTGAATGTTTGATATCACTATCAGACATTTTACCGAAACACCAACAACACATCAATCTTACATCTTCTTCATCAAAGATTGAATTCTCTCCAAATTGTCCTACGTGAGGACTATCGAGTGTTCTATCACACATCATACAATGTAATCTATCATGTGCAAGTGCTTCTGGATTATTTGGTTGTGATAAACCGTACTCTCTTGCAAGTGCATTTGTTTCGCCTCTTGCTTTTTTCTGAATTTCTACAACATTCAAATCTTTTGTTGGATTTTCTTCAAGTATTTTTAATGCAACTTCTGGATTATTATTATTTAATCTAGATTGTCTTGCGTCCATTCTTGCTTCACGTTCTGCTCTCTTTTTTGCTGAGGCTTTTTGGAGTGCTTCGTGATCTGCTTTGTTAAAGTCGCCATTTTTAGAAAGTGGGCTAACTATACCAGTTGCATATTTCTTTTGTAATCCGTTTCCGAATGTTATCATGTTAGACATATCTTATGTAGATAACATGCTCTATATAGGTGTATCTTTACACAAAAGTCGTATTTCTCAGAATGAAGTAATCGTTAGCTAACAAGAAATAGTACTTTTGAGTATAAATAAAATAAAAGAAATAAACGGTAAAAAATTAACCGCCAGCGAGAATAGGCTGGAATCTTATTTCTTGTGTTGGTTTGACAACTAGCTTGAGTATTTGAAATACTTTTGCTGGAAATCCCTTGCCACCAGTAGTACCATTGATATCGACTACTGCACCATCGATAGATACGAGAGTGCGTTGTGACCAGTTATCAAACTCTGCAAGTCTGTTTTTACTTGATAGAAATTCTTCGAAAAGGTTTCCGACTGATCTATCGAGTGTTACTTCTTGCTCTATTTCTGTTTGAAATGTTTGTTTCATGTACTACTAATATTAGTACTTCTATATAATAGTTTGTTATCCAGATAATATCAATACATTCTTATAGTGTTGTTAAAGCGGATGTGCTTTTTCTAGTTTATCTGCATGATCTCTTAAATGGCAAGATTTGCATAATATCTCTAAGTCATCAGTTTTCCTTGTACCGTTGATAATTGCTTGATACATAAAGGCACCTTTGTATTTCTCTTTATGTCCGTCTACATTGATATGATGAATTTCAAGTAATTCCTTTCGACCACATTTACACTCCATTTCAGGATTAATTATTGTAAGTGCTTTTTCTCTTCTAGTTTTACTATCTTTTTTCCACCTTGCTTTCGTCTTTTTAGGATTATCTTTTCTATATTGTATTTGATACTTTCTCATATATTCATTTCTTCCAAGATGATTTTTCATGTTAATGTTACACCATAACAGTTAATAAGCATATTATAAGCATATTATGGCGCAACATAATTGGTACTTGTGGATAACGTTGCGGATAAAGTGTACCAACATCGACACGCATGAACTTTAAAATAACACGTTTCCGTGCCTCTGACTCTCTTAAGGTTTGTGTCTCCACAAATTAACTGAGATTATTATCTATTTAAGACTTATTGAGTAGATGTTCCACGACCAGTTCTTATCTTTCCTTTATAGACTGGTTTCTTTTTAGTTTTAGTTTTTTCAACTTTAATTTTTGAAGTACCACGTCCACTTGAAATATATTCTACTCCGCTTTCTTCAAGTCTTACTTCTTCTTCTTTCTTAAAATCTTCTCCAACTATGGGTGTTTTTTCAGTTGGTTTTGATTTAGTAGTGCCTCTATTTCCCATAACATTGTAGAGTATTGCTTAGTTATAAATACTTATCTATCCAGACTTCTACCGCCCTTAATTTGTTTTACTTGATTTGTAATGTCTAAATCCTTGGTGTTGGTTCCATTATTTAAAATTCTTCCAAGTCCATCACCACCCAAATAACAATCTTGATCAATTACTGTATCAATTATATTTGCATCTGATATATTAATGTCATATCCACCATTATTATGGAGTGTACAGTTTCTGAATAGGTTATTATTGGTAGCACCTAATGTATCTGCTTTGATATACACCCCATCTGCTACCATATCTGAAAACTCTACATTCTCTAGGATAAAGTCTTTGGTATTGTGTGCATGAAATCCTGCTCCCGCTTCCCCCACTCCTGTTCCATTCTCTATTTTCAAATTTCTCATTCTACAATTAACACAGTTGTGAATTGATATACCATGACCTGTGAAGTTTGTAATATGTAGATCCTCTAATACAGTTCTCAAACCATGCAAGTCCAATACGTTGTTTGTTCCAGTTTGATTCCCTCTAACCTCAAACTCTTTTATTGATACGTCATTGGCGTTAAGTATTTGGATTGTAGTTGTCGCTGTTGCTGGATCAAATATTTGGTTTCTACCAGTACCTCTAAGGTGTAGTTTGTTTTTAGTGATTACTAGGCTTTCTGTAATTGTAAATGATCCTGTTACATCTGGTGTGATACAATAAATTACATCTCCTGCACCAGCGGTTACAAGTGTTTGTGCTTTTACAAATGTTTTAACTGCGTTACTCTCATTTGTACCGTCTTGTAAATCACTTCCACTATTTGGATTCCAATAAAATATATTACCAGCACCATGATCAAAAGCTTGACTTTCTACGGCGTGTTTTAAATTTTCAAGTGTTTGTGCTTCTTGTAATGTACCACTAGATGAAGAAGCGTATTGAATTTGTACATTTGTTGTTTGGAAAAACTGATCACCTACAATACCACTACTATCTACCAAGTTACCACCAGTTACGTTAACACTTGTTGGTGTGCCACGAGCTTCAAAACCTAACTTCCAACCATTTTGCATTGAGATTGTAATACCAACACTTGTACCACCACCAAGTGGTTCTTTACCAGTTGCCGTAAGTATAACACCAGTTGTCATTGCAATGTGATTAAAATCCTCTTCATCTTTTGATTTATCATAAAGTTCTTGAATTGTTACTTCAACCGCTGGACTTAATACTGTTATTCTTTTTAACTCGTGATCATAATCTAGATTAGCCATTGTTTTCCTTCACCTTGGCTTTTGCAACGGCTCTAATTCTATCTGTTTCTTTTTGTGCCCTGTACTTTGCATCAGTTTCTAGATCTTGTTGTTTCTTCATTATTTCTGCATAAGATAATACACTTCCAGTATCATCAAATACCTTACTAATAATATCTGACTCTAGTTTATCTTGTTTAGTTTTAAGTTCCTCGGTATATCTGGCTTGTATTTGTTTTTGAGTTTTCTTTTCCAATCCAAGTCTATAATGACAATCCATTAGATGTTCAGTGCGTGACATGTGTTCCTCACATAATGGCATCATACATGTATCACAAACAATAGTTTCTCCATAACATTTCTGAGTACCTATACAACAACCATCTTCGAGTTTTGGTAAACTTCCTACTCCAATCATTGCGACTCTAGATTTTTCTGTCATGTTTAATTATAAACTCCAACTATATAACTATAATGCTATTGTGTCAACTGTTCTTACAGTTGTAATGTTTCCGCCTGTATTGGTAAGGTTTCCTGTTCCGTCAAATGCAAATATTACACCTTTGTTTCGTGTCTTACCAACCAAGGCTCTGTTTGTACTAAAGATTACGGTCGCTGTAACACTTATAGTGGTTGCGATTTCATCAATATATGGTACAAATGCGGTATCTGTATTATTATAAGCTACTACAAGTTTGTTAATCTCAATAACATCCAAGGTGTCAAATTGTCCGTCACCTGCTCCTTCCAACTGCTTTACAGTAAAGGTTGTAGTTCCAACGGCACTGATAAATCCAATATCACCAGATGTTGTATTTCTACACATCATTCCGATTTCAACTCCATCAGTTGTAAAGTTTCTACCAGAGTTTGTATGTACTAATCCACCAGCTCCTGCGGTACCGGTTGACTGTGTAATTGCTTTAAGTGTAAATATATCACCACTGAAACTGTCATATTTGTATCTGTGCTCTCTTACTTGTCCAGAAGTGGAACTTGTATCAACAACTCTTAGGTATCCACTTGCTGGTGTATCTGCTCGAATTGTTGGTGTACCATCTGTATCAAATGCGGTTGTATCAATTGCATTGTTTATATTATGTGAAGTGTAGGTATCTTTCTTTACAAGTCCGGTACCATCATCTTCTGCAACCATGACGGAATCTCCGTTTACGGTGTTAAGTATAACTACATTGACAAAGTTTGGTGGGTTTTGTAAACCGTTATCAGAATCAATTAACTGGTATTTTACTGCATCTGTTCCGTTTACATTTTCTAACCAAATGCCTCTTGCTGTAAACCAAGTTCCACCTGCGAAGTTACCAAATGGTGCACTTCTTTTTTCTGTCTTAGTATAGGTATTTGTTTCATTATCTTGATCACGATATGCTGATAGATATTCTTGTCCGTCTAATGCATTTCTAATTAAAACTGCACCGCTTAAGTTATATTGTTGCATAAGGAATGAACTTGCATCACCAGTTACAAACTTACAGTATTCATATCCCTGACTAACTGTTCTACCATTTAAGTTAAGGAATACATCATAGTTTTTATCTGTTGCTTGAGAAAATGCTTTTGGCATTGTATGTAGATCAGTCCAACCAGAATCAGGTGTTCCACTTGCACCACTGTTATTATCATTAACTACATTTGTAATTTGGAAATCAGCACTTGTATTACCAAGATAAATTTCTGCTCCAACTATTGCGGTAACAGTACCAGTTTGTGCTGATGTTGCCTGTGTAACGTGCATACCTACTGTAAGGTTATGTCCTGTCATTGTAATGTGACCGTGTGTGAATATAATATCAATATCATCATGTCCGCTGGTTGCTAATTGTAAGTTTGTGCCAGCGAGATTAACAGTTGCGGTACCAGTAATTGGATCAGTAATTGTATCATTCTCGGTAAATAAATTATAGTAAGTATTATCTGCTCTAAAATCATGGTTAACTTCTGTTAATAGTAAACCAGTTGTTATATTATCTTGTAATCCTCTAAGTACGCCTTTGGATCCGGTTGTATCGGTTAATACTTGACCAACGGTAAAGTTTCCGCCTTCTGCATCATAGGCAATAACTCTATCACCTTTTATACCATTTAATACTGCTCTTACTGTAACTCCGCTTCTTAGGTTTTCATTATCTGTTAATGTTCCAGCAATTTCGTTCAAGTTTCTTAATCCAATAATACCAGTTGTACCATTATCTACAAGACTTACAACTTCAAATGTTGCACCACTTGTTTGTCCGTTGATAATTTCACCAACTACAAATGGGGTTGATTCTGCATCATATAAAATATAAAATTCATTACTTAAGTTATCTGCATCGCTGGCAGAGTTTAGTGGAATTGGATTTCTTCCAGAAGGTGCTATGACTTCAAAGGAATCGTAAGTATCTCCTTGCTGTCTAATAGTTACAAGTAATTTACCAGAATCAATTAATGTACCTTCCACTTGAGTTCTAATTAAAACGTCTAAATTGCCTCTACTGAAATTAGAGTTTGCTGACCATTCTGCAATTCTTACACTGCTTTGGAAAACATAAAATTGAGGTGCTGGATTACTTACAATAGTACCAAGGTGGAATATGTTTGCCCATACTTCTTCGCCATCTGCACTGGTTCCTACTGCTTGAGCACCTGTACCAGATGATGTCATGTTTCCTGTCCAAGATACACCGTCACCAGTTCTAATATACCATGCATGTACTTGTGTTCCGTCATTGTTAATATCTAAATCATAATGTAAAAGTGGACCAGAAGTACCTGCTCCGGAATCTGAAATTGTTAAACCTATATCAGAAGCTATTGGATCTATACCAGCATTAGTTGTAACTATACGTTGAATATTATTGAGGTAACCGATAGTTGTAATTGCACCGCCGTTTAAGAACTTTGCAGATTCATTATCTAGGAAATAAGAATTTACGAAAGAGTATTCTGTAGGAGTTTGTGCTGTCATGATCGTTTCGTGAGTCATGTTGGCAGTATCATCTTCAAAGTCTTTTAGTGCTGAATAAAGGGCATTTACTGAGTAAACGGTTGTACCGATGTTACGAACTGTCTTTAAAGTTGTATTCGGAACGAAATCGTCTAGTATTGCCATATATAACAGTATCGGTTGATATATATAAGCATAAATTTAGATAAAAATATTTATAAATATTATATCTGAGTGGCGATAAAGTCTTGGCGCATAGCAAAGTTTTGGTTCATTCCGGTGTTAGATATTGTATTTACTGCCTCTTCGTTGAAATATCTTGGTATTGGGAGGGTAGATTTTCTACATCTTATAGTTACACCAACATCACCAGTATATACATAATTAGTCCCAAAATTACCACTGACATCAGTTGTACCTTGTGCAATAATACTGTTATCAGAAGTTTTCAATATTATAACACTTGCTCCACTAATATTAGTTCCGTTGTCTTTTCTTTCTACATGGATAGTAAGTGATACGGTTGCTGGTGGTACGAATGTTGTTCCATCATCTGCCGTGAAAAAGTCTACAGTACCTGCTCCAAAGTTTGCAAGGAATACACCTTCAGTTCTTGCTATATTTCTTGGTGTATTATATGTTGAACCAGACTTGTTAAGTGGTTGTGCATGTTCATCTTCTCCCCATGAAATTATTTGTTGCCAATCTGCGTCTGGTGTTGGTTGTGCTAATTTTGCAGAAATAAAGTCATAAACTAAATTAAGGTTTTTAGTTACACAATCAATTATCCATTTATATCTTTGTTCTGTACTTACTGTTAATGTTGCACTCCAATCTGTACTTGCTCCAGTTTCAGTTAATGCTTCTGTACCTGTAAAATTTTCTGCGTCTCTATTTTTAAGTAAAACGGTTCCTGCTACACTATCACCTGTAACAATTTCTACAACTTCACCTGAAGCACCGCTTGTACCACCATTAACTACATTTCCTACATCTAATGTTCCAGTACCTGCTGTATATGATATAGTACTATGAGAATTAAATGCAGTTCCTGTAAATGCTGTTAAAGTAAAGTGTGTTGAACTTTGTGATAATGTTGTTCCATTTCCACCTGTTCCTCTTGCTTTAGCAAATAAATTAATTGTTGAAGTTGTACCACCAATTTCTGCTCTAATATCTGCATGTCTTGTTGTTGCTGGGTGATAACCATCTGCTGGTCTAGATGTTGTTCTATCTCCATTAATTGCTTCTACAATAGCGTCTGCTTGTAATGCAGTAGTTCCTCTAATATCAATACTATTTGCTCCTGCTGGTGTTGTGTTAAATGTATAAACCCTAGAACCTATTGTTAATGTGGTTGCATTTGCTGGAACTGTTGCTACTACTGCAACTCCCAATGCTTCTGTCTCACCTTCAATTAATGCTATTGCTCCACCATCAGTGATTGCTTGAGGTCTATCAAATGCTTCTGTAAGTTCTACATCTTTTACCATACCAACTGCTACTTCCTGTGAAATTATTGTTTCATCAAATGGAAGTGTAACTGCTTTATATCCATATTTGTAAAACTTTATTGCAAAGTCTCCTCGTGCAATATCTACAAATGCAGTTGCATTATAAATTTTATTAGTTTCAACATCTGATTCTGCTATTCCAGAACTATTAGTAATTTTAAAACTATCTGTTGGAACACTTCTAGTATCTGTTCCCTCATAAATATAACACTGTACTGCTGGAATTGGTAAACCTGCTGTATCTTTTACTGTTGCTTTTACAGATACTTTGAATGTTACTTGAGATACTTCTTGGTTTGCAACTGTTAAAATTGTTGTTGAGTTCTTTGTCATTGTAGCGTCTACAAATGTGAAAAAATTACCTTCTAGTAATTGAAGATCCCTAAGATTATTTACACTAATATATTTTCTAATTGTAGGAATAGTAGTTGGTAATCCTGCTGTATCGGCTACTGCTGTAAATCCATTTGTTCGTGCTAATGTAATACCATTAAAGTTTCCTATATTTGCACTAAGAGTAATTGTGTCTAATGTATTACTAAAACCTTCAAATAATCCGTCTACAATATCTACATTATCTAACCACCGTGTACTTCTCATTCCTTTGAAAACTTTAAAGTCCTTCCATTTATGAATACCAGCACCAGTACCTTGCATATCATGTAATGTTTGTTGCACTGAGGTATGGAAGAATCCATTAAAATGTGTATCAGATCCTGCGTCCAAATCAATACCCATTCTTCCATCTGTTCCACTTCCTCCTCCTGCTGTATTAATAATATATCCTGAACTTACTGGTGTGCCGTCTTCAAATGTACCGAATATAACACCAGCGTCTAATCTAGCATTAGTTCTTACTCTAACATCTGCTACGGTTGTACTACCGTTATCTAATGTTTCCATAGAACTTCCTTCAAAAATTCCAACGTATGCAAATGCTGTACCGTTACCTACATTTAGTATTTGGTTAAATGACCAATCATCTTGTCTTTTACCAATTAATGAAGCACCATTACCTGAAAAATCTCTTAACACATAACTTACATCATATGTATTTCCACTCTGGGCTGGGTTTACCCAATCTTGGTGTAAACTCCATCTATTACCAGATACTTGTGCAATTAATACTGCGGTTTCTTCACCATCAAGTCCACCAGTTGCATTACCTCCCCAAGATCCACCAGTAACTATGGTTTCTGTCATTACGTCACCATTTGCACCAATACCATGTGTTTTTGCAGTTACTGTCATTGTGGTTGCAGTTGTTTTTAAAGCACTATATGTTGCATGAAGTGTTGTATCATCTGAATAGTTAAATCCATTTCCATCATCTAGGTTAATTGAAGCAATTAAATTTTCCATTGACGCTTCTGCGGTTCCAGCGATTAATACATCACCATTATTAGTATTAGTAATTGTAGTTCTAAATGTATATGTTTTACCATCAATTACAACTGTTTCAGTATTCAATGGATTAGATGTCAATGTTAAAACTGCTGTTGCTTTAGTTGGTGTTTCGTCTCTTCTTAATATTACACCTCTTCCTCTGAATGTTGGTGCTGGTTCTAAGTTACCATTATTAGTTGTAATTGCAGAAGGAAATAAAATCTCATCAGAAGCTACTGCTGTTTGTGTTCCTAGTGTTCCATTTTTACCTGCTGTTGTTGCGTTACCGTTATTAATTGCCATGTTATTTCTCCAAAAATGTCAAGTCTACATCTACACCATTTGCTGGTGGATCTGAAGCCATTGCCTCCGTAAGTGTATCATTATTTACAAATAATGTTTCTGGGTGTCTAGTATCGTTTAATGTATATTGACCATTGTAATTTTCTATATCTTTTACAATATTGATTATAGTTAATACTTTTACTGTATCTGGTATCCATAACCAATAATCGTTTGATAATCCTCTGATATAAACTCTGCAATTATCTACGTAATGCTGTACCATTATGGAACCGTACCTCTTATTTTATCTAAACATTTCATTATATCATTATTTATTTCATGCTCCCATATACGTATAATTTTATAACCTTGTTTTTTTAGTGTATTGTTGACTTTTTCATCTTTAATTATTCTTTCAGGGTATTTTCCATACATAGGATGATTTCTACCTTTTTTGGATTCACACATTTTTACTATTGATTCTATACTGTGTTTTTGACCTTTGTTTGGCATCATAATCACCTATAAATTGGTTCCACGTACCCACATCTTTATAGTTGGTGTTCCACTGGAACTTTTTAACTGTATTCTAAGCCATGCAAATCTATTACTCAAACCTTCAACAACTTTCTTTAATGCTGGTAAACTTTTCTCCAAGTCGTTATCATATAGTGTCTGATCTGTACCGTTTAATACATTGAACCAAGAATCATCTGCATCAATTGGTGCACTTACTCCAACTTTTGGACTTGCATAAATTTTATACTGTACCGATATTACTGCATCAGTATTAACTATGTCAATAACATGGTCAATGGTTGTTTGCAAGTCTACCACTAGTACATTGCTATATGTTATACTGGTTACAAATGCTTCATCTTCACCAGATACTATTACAGTACTTAGTGATCCTCCGCCTCCAGATCCAGAACCTACTCCTTGAGGTGGTAAAGTACCCATTGTCTATCCCTCATCCTTTATACTATCAAGTCTTCCAAGTAGTAAATTTCTATTTCCACTTGTTGGTGTTCTAAAATTTATTAAATCGCCGGGTCGGACATAAATATCAAATCCATAAAAACACAAACCTGTTAGGGCATTTCCACCATTTAATTTTAACCAATTACTTCCACTATCTACTGTAACTTCTACAATCGTATCTCCTGATAATGCTAAACTACATCTAAACTTTCCAATATCATCTACTTTATGATCTGTCATCCATTCACCAAATTGGGATTTTATACCTAACGGTATATCTACTGCAATTCTTACACTTTTCGCCATTGTTGTTAGTTAAGACTTATATACATTTAAACATTATCCAAAATATGAGCCACGAATCACTCGGAACCAAGTATTGTCCTAATTGTGCGATACTTCAAGAGAAAGAATATCAACTTACACAATGGGAAAAGAATCTTGAGGCTCGTGAGTTAGAATTAGATCAAGAAATGGAATTTATTCAAAAAAGAAAGTCTAGATAACTGTATATTCATTCATATACCATCTACCGTTACTTTCAACTGGAACATTCTCAGTGATAGTGGGTATTGCTAATTCTCTTGCTATTGCTTGTTTAACTTGATGTCTTTTTCTTTGCGGACTCAAGCCATCTAAAATAGCTTCACCAGTAGATCCAGCATTTCCTGTAATAAATGCAATTACTTCACTTTGTACTAAAGTCATATCTGACATAACATTATAGTATATTCGTATTATTTAAGAATAACTCTATGACCTTTGTGAGTAGTATCGAATGGGTCAATATCTTTGATCTCTTTATTACATTCTAAACATTTTACTCCAAAATCTGGCTTTGTATTTACATTCTTTCCATACTCGTCACATGCTTTCCAGAATTCAGTTGAACCGTATTTGAAATTAGTGCTCTGGATAATATCATATTCATCTTTAAGTTGTCTTTCAATGTATGCCACGGCACATTCAATTTGAACTTCAACCTCTCTTTCTTCAAGTGGCGGTTGACACATTCTATTATTCTTCAACATTACCATATCTCTAAATATCTGACTCTCCATTCTAGGATATTTTCTCATGATACTTTCTGCATATCTCATAATTGCTTCATGTCTATTATGTCCTGCAACTACTTTAGTTTCATTATCCATTAGTACTTTCATAGATACTTTATTGTCTTTTCCCTCACCTGTGCCTAAACTATATTTATCACAAATACCTTTAACAACGTCATCTACTTCATCGAATATTGCTATTGTCTTAGTTCCAAGTACTTGATATCTTTCACCATTCTTATGCATAGATGGCGTACAATACATTATTCCATGCTGTCCCTCTCCTTTTACTTCTATTGCTGGTAATTCATTATTATTCATTTTGTCTGCAAGTTTGTTATTTGTTGTATCACTACTCTTTTTTGTCATTGGCTTTGTAGTTAGAAAATAGAAATGTGCTTTATTTGTATCATCTAAGTGTTGTTCAATTAGTGTTACATCTTTCATTCTTTCAAGATCTTTTGTCATTTCATCTATTGCAAGTCTATTATCACAATCTACGGCACAAAGGTATAGATGTTTATGTTCTTCTTTATGTAAGATACGACCACATATCACTGCCATTCCTTGATCAAACATTCCTTTAGATTTCCATTCATTATGCAATTCTATTGGAATTGGTTCAACCTGCCAGTTGCCTCTCGGATCTTCTTTCCAAGATACTATCGGTTTTTTGTTTTTACTTATCGCTGGAATGACATTTACTCCTACTTTATTTCTCCAGAAATCTGCCCATCTATTAATTTTCAGTGTATCCAATATTACAATAATATTTGACATCAATATAAATGATATGAATAGCTCGAGTGCTTAAGATATATTCGCACCGTCATAGCCCGTTCATTATAATCCTGCCACTTGGGAAGGACGTACACAAGTACAATATCATAATAATGTATTGCTTTATAAATATAATGTACCGTTTTGAGTGCATACGGTTAAATGCTTGAAACGAGATACAACTTCATTTACCTCTTACTCAAGTACTATAATATAATACGAAATAAAAACGTTTGCTTATTAGATAACTATATATTAGAGTGTTTATTGTTGTAACACAAGTGGCTAGATGTAATCTTTGTAGTGAAACTCGGCGTAAGGCTAATCATGAGTGTTGGGATTTAGATATGTGTTATGATTGTTTTACTGTGGCTGAATTTTATTCTTGGAAGAATCGTACAACTATCAGTGATTATCTAAGTGCACCTAGTATCATAAGAAAATAATCCACCAGAACCATATCTAAATGGATTTGTATCATTATCTGTCCAACCGTCTTTACCATATTTATGATAAACAGTTGCAAGATCATATTCAGATATTGATAACTTTGAATTGAGTGCATCAAATTGTGGAATCATTACACTTTCATATTGTGCTCCACCCATAACATCACAATAATGTCCTATCCCTATTGCGTGACCAAATTCATGTAATGCTATGCTATAAATTCCATCTTGAGGTATAGGTAATTTTTCAATTCTATTTATTTTATCTATATCATCAGGAGTGAGTATCGTACCGCTTTCTACGGTAACGGGTAAAGTTTTAGTAATTATAGGATAAATTTCAATTATGCTAATATCAGTGCCCATCATTCTTCCTTGATTCCATGTTACACCTAAAGTGTTACTTCCAGCATCTTCTACTCTTTCTTCCCAAAATGATATATTTACATTACAGTGTAGAAAATCTCTATATGTTTTACCCTCATATTCTATTGAAGTTATGTAATAATATTCCATATCAAATGCTGGACTATTTGTGTAAGACATGAGCCTATTTTCCCATTCCATTACTGCCGTCATTGTTGGATCTACAAGATATTCTACATTACTCTTAAGTTCTTCATCTTCTGGTTCATAAATACATACTGCTAGAATATCATCACTTGAAATTCTCCAACTCATATAATCCATCCAATCACCATATGCTACTAAAGGAACCGCAAGGAGTAATATGAACATCAGGGGAATGATTTTCACGAATTAAGTTATCGTGTAAGCTATAATAGTATGATTTTTGGCTCAGCGTATTTTTCTCTCCATCGGTTTTTTCTTGGGGAAAAAACAGTTACGATCAAATAACTTTTATTTGTCAGAGTCCCTTGCGAAATTGTTGGAGGCTTTATCCAAGTCATCTCTCGGGAAAAATTTCGTTCATCATCGCCAATTTATCGTATACCAACCCGTATATATACCATTCGGTATTACATGTTAATCAATACGCTTAATCATATCTTTTAACATTGATAATAAATGTTCATGTTTTGGATTAGTTTTTGTTAGAAGTAATGCTTCTAATAATTTCACAATAGTTTCTGGGTTGTATCTATTAAGTCTTTCTAATGAAATATGATGTGGATTACACAAGAACATAAACCTATCTAAATCATCTAATACTACTGGCTCAAGATCTACGTAATAACGATATTGACCGTCTGTGGGTCCGTACTGTTTATAGTTTTTGTAGAAAACATCTTGAAATATATATTTTAAGTGATGTACTGTAAAACCTTTCTTTGACTTGTCTTTCTCACATACGAAACAAAACCCACCTGATAGTGCTTTACCTAGTGTTTCTTTAATCTTACCTACTTCAAATTTCTTATTCAATGGGTAATATATAGTTATCTACTATTTAAATGGATTGCTTTGAATCGTTTCCACACATATCACAAATAGTTCCTTCCCATTCAGTGCTAACCATACAAGTCTTACAAATCTCAGTTGCCAATACTCCTAACATCCATCTCTGGTGTCCCTTTTTACCTGAACCTTTTCCACCCTCATTGGCATAACCTTCTTTTACAATATGATGATCATAATCACCTTGATAATTACCTTGATCATTTATATGTGTCCATGCACCATCTAATGGATCGTTCATTGTTTCAAATTTCTCACCACAAGAACAAGTAAAATAATATTGACCTTGTGCATCTGTTAATCTTTTTGCCCTCTCATTCCATTCTGTGATACTCATACAATTACCAGTTTTTGGATCTTTTGTAAATCCATCTCCACAATCATCATCTAATCCTTCACCGTCAAGTATCTTTTTATCATCTGTTAGTATATCTGGACTAACTACTTTGTAATCATTTTCATCATAAGAGCTCCATTCTTTAGCAACACTTTCTCCATAACTTAGATGTGCTTCATGATGTCGTTTCATATCATCTTTCTCATCTGCACCAAATGTTGTCCCACATTTATTACACCAGAATTCTTGTATATGATCCCAAAATTCAAAATTTTGTTCATTTGGATATCCCTCACTTGCTTTTACTTTACGAGATTCATTTGTTTTAAAATACCAATCATCATGAATTTTATCTCCTCCTAACGAATGTAATAAATCAAGTGCATCATTATAACTTCCATGTATAGTATCTAATATATTTCCATTTTTCATTATATAATATTTCTTAATAAATGAATCGATAGTACTAAATTCCAATTCATTTGCCATAGACTCTTTACCATTTTTCATACGTTTTTCATCTCTATTTTTATAAAAATCTGCCTTTATGTCATCAGGCATATCCTCTAATTCATATTCATGTTGTTCGGAAGTATGATCATCTGATGGATATGCACCATCACATATATAACATGATTCATTTGCCATAGACTCTAATCCCATTTTCTTGGCTGCCTTTTTAGCGAGTTTGTCTGCAACTAAGTTTAATAGATTATCTAATGTAAAGTCTCCACTAACTTTTTCTTCAATATCTTCTTTATCTTCTTTACCTAAACTCTTTGCCACAATAGCATCTAACATTGGTTGAATACGATAAGGACTGTCTGCCTCATTACCTTTAACTTTAGATTCTCCTTTATGTAATCTCATTCTAACAGGATCTTTAATTGCATTAAATGTCATTACTGCCATACTTGCAAGTGGTACAGGATCCATCATTCCCTCTAAGAATTCCATTCCTAGATCTTTTCTAAGCATTCTAATAATATACATATTTCTTTCGGTAGTTGACATTGAATCGAATTGTCTGCCACTACCATACAGTGCTTTTGCTCTTTCAATTAGTTCAGGATTCATTTCCATACCTTCATTTACACTTACTTCGTTAAAAACTTTATTCCATCTACATTTACAGTTACCACTCCAACTACATTGACCGTTTCTTCTTACATATAAAGTATGAAACTTTGGTAATTCTACACAATATACCATATCATTATATTCTATTTCATTTATATTCATTCTATTCATTGATGATGTTTTTGTATGATTCTCTTTTACTCTCCAAATATCTGTTTTTGTCTCATATATACCATTTTTAAATTTTACCATTTTACCTTTTCTATTTTCAAAATTGAATTTTGGTACTTTACCTACCTTAAGTATAAGTTCTCCAATATCATCAGCCATTCTCTTTGATGAAGTGAAATATTGTCTTGATTCATTAGTATATGGTATACCTTTAAATCCAGTTTTAGGTTTTCCTCTACTACCATCACCAAACATATATGCATCCAAGAACAATCTTATTAGTTCTGGTGACATTTCTTTTATTATATTTGGTATAAATTTTTGATATGATTTTCCAAACTGATGTAGATATACTCCTAGAGACTGGTTAAATATATATAATTGAGATTTTCCCATACATACTTTCATTGGTATATTTGATATTTCATCGAATATTATTTGTAATTGTCCAGTCTTATGCTGTGCTATTGCAATTTGCTCTGTATTCTTATGTCTATGTGTAACACTGCCTTCTGACAACCAATATCCCATAAATTTACAGAATGTTTTTGCATCTATTTTCAAATCATCAATTTTAATAATCTTCATATCCTTACCAATCCATTTAGAACTTCTAGGAATAACTTGTGACTTACATTCTTTAGCTGGTTTAAATTTTATTCTATCTTTCCATCCACGAATTACCATATTATGATCTGGTGTTACAAGTATATCATTCCATTTGTTTTTGAAATGAATCATTTTATCTGACTTGAATGATACCCATTCTATTGGTTTTACCCATTCCATATCCTCATTATCTGGGTTTAATGATAGCATTTTTTCTGTTCTATTCAAATCATTGAATAGTTTCCAACCTTGATCAGTGTAAACTTCGGTATCATTAGAATAACAGTTTGGATGAGTATATGGTCTCTCACCGTCACCTTTCTCAAGTCGTGGAATTACTGGTCTGTTTGGACTGTCACGACCAAATGTCATTCCATCATAGTATGCACATATATCACATCCACTTTGACTTACGTAATCAAACTTCATTACAACATGCTTCTTGTTGTTTGGGTCAATACCTCTTCTTGCATTGGCTGTACCAGTGCCGTCTTTGTTAAGTTTTTCCTCACCACCAAGTTTAGTTATCAGTGATTTTATAGTGTTATCATCAACAAAATTTTCACATAAATCATTTCTACAAAATGTTGAACCTTTACCATTCAAATCTAAACTCCATATATTCTGATAACATTTACCACATTTCATTGCAGATTGTCTCATATATTTATCATATAACTCTCCACTATAACTTTCACCACACATATTTTTAGATTGATAGCAAGTCTTACAAGAATATCCTCCATATTGTAATTCATCAGTATCACAAGTTTGACAAATACAATCACCATCACTGTCTTTTTTACATTCATGAGACTCATAACCTAACTGCTTCCAAACATCTCTAAATTCTCCTATCTTTGGATCTTCTCCGCCAGTCTGTATGGTATAGAAATCTTTACCTGTTGTAGCATCTATCGGTTCACTACCGCTGAGTTCAGTATTAAGTGCTTGAGGTACATCTCCTATAGGTTGATCTTGATCGTATGAAGTGTTTACTTCGCCAAGTAACCCTGATGGATCATATGTTTCTCTATGCTCTTTCATGGAATGTTCATGTAAGTCAAATCCTTCCCAACCACATGTACTGCAATTATGTGTAAATGTTTCATGATCACGTATATCTCCACCCCAAACATCTTCGCTTGTTGCATCACACCATTGACATTTATAAATGTAGTTATCTTCGGGGTATGACTCATCACCAATGGTGAAACGTTTCATTAATATGCACCGCTATTAATTATATCTATTAATCCCTGAGGACTCTCGTTAAACTCAACCTCTAGGCGCTTCACAGTCTCACCATCTATAAAGTTTGCATATGCTGATGTCTGATTATCTATTGCACCTGTATTATTGTTACCTATTAATACATCGTAATATCCGTCCGTACCATTTTGTGTATCTATAACACTGAAATAGTATCCATCTTTGTTAAGTTCTTTTACTTTGGCTTCATTTAAACTAGACTCATATCCATCTTGCCATGGCACTGTTTTATTTCTATATGCTCCACCGCCTACCCAATCGAGATCATCTGTTAGGCGGTAACTTGCTTCTTGATCTATTTTATCTTGATCCCATTCACTTGGAAATATAAAGTCGGTCTCTGGTATTAGTGAACTTGCGCCAGTTGGATCGATCTCTGGGATATTTTTAATATATTTATCTATATCTGCCTGTCCAGCATATTCATTAGAGTTTGATTCTGAACCAGCATCATAAAACATTTGATTCATGATAGGTTTTAATCCGTCCTTAACATCTTCTGGTAAACCATTCCAATCATTTGTTGCATTTGATTCATCAAGTCCTGCATCTCTTAACATCATTGCTCTTGCATCATAATTCATATCGGAGTGATTCCAAAAGAAAATATAAGTTTCACCTTTCTCAGTTGCTCTCACTTCTCCGCATTTTCTCTTACACTTTTTCTTCTCTTCTTGCATTAAATCTTTTGCTACATCTCTCCAATTCTCATTACCCATTGAGAAGGAAGAATCTTCCCAGTTTTCATTTGAATGTGCTCTACTCTCACCGTTAAAATATTTATCCCACTCTGTATCATCCGTATCTGTAAAATAATAACCACTGCCGTCACTTGTTTCATGAATGTTTTGCCCACACTCTGTACAAATTGTTTGTACTATTTGATCTAAAGGTCTGTGTGGATTGCCGTATATACAAGTAGTTCTAAAATCGCCCGGTGATCCTTCGGCACTTTCACCGCTTTGAGTTGTATCCATGTAATCATGTTTAGCCATATATGCTTGTTGTATATCTTCTGGAAGTTCACTCCATTTCATATGTGAAAATTCATCAAATACAGGACTAGATAATTTACTATCATATCCCATATCACCATAAGAATCTAGACCTTGTTTCCAATGATCTGCTGGACTTTGTCTTCCAGTTGCTGAACCGTATCCATAAAGTCCTGCTTCTTGTGATACAACTTTAATTGGTTCACCTCTAAATGTACTATTCCATTCTTCTACTGTATCATCTGCATCTTTCTTTGAGTTAGTTTGATAACCATAATCTTCACCAGTTGTATAGACTAATTTATATTTCATTACACTTGATACATTACCGTCACCATCTTCAAAGTAATCTTCACTTGCTTTTGATTGTATACCATGTTTGTTTTGTAAATGTTCTTCTATTAGATTGATTTGTTCTTCACCAAAAGAACTACCTAATTCCATTCCACTACAATGATCACAAAGCCAATACCAACCAGAATCATCCTCTACAAGTTCTCCATCTAAATCATCAATTCTTGATTCATTTGATTTACTTTCAACTCCATATTTTTTTGCTTTTTCAAAAACTAAATCATGTTCACTTCCACTTAGATTATCCCATGGTTGTGCTGGTAGACCATTCATATATTTTTTATCATCAGATAAAGTATCAAACCATTCTGAAACTCTAAGTTTCCATTGTGTATCGTTACCTTCACTTGCTTTTACTTTGTGTGATTCACCACTATATTCATGATCTGGATGTTCTTTTTTATGTGCTCTATGATCTTCTTGTTTGTCACTATGGAAACCACAACCACATGTAATATCCCAATAAGATTTTTCAGATTCACTAGATACGTTATTATATTCATCAAAGTATTCACCACAATTACTGCATGAGTCACTATCTTCATCCTCATAATGTTCTCCACACGTTGCACATTTTCCTGTAAATGATTCTACACCTAATACTTCACTTGCTCGTATAACTTTAGGCTTCCAACCCTCATTTGATAGAGAGTATTCTCCATCTTTAACTGTAACATCTTTACCGTCTATATTTACACCTATATCATCTGAAAATATTCCTACATTAACTACTGTACCTTTCTTACCCTCATATTCTCCACTATTAATTGTTACAGTTTTACCTTGAAGTTCTGGTTTGAATTCATTTGCTTTAGATTCATTAAAAGAACTATATGCTACTCCACTCCATGCACTTTCCATTTCTTCTGGTGTAAATCCTGCACCTCTGGCAAAATCAAACCAATCTTCTATTTCTAGTTTACCATGTGATGGATGAATCTGGCTATCTGTTAACCATTTCTCATACATATCATTAACTAGAGTCATTGGCTTTTTCCTATATTGTTATAATCATAACTTTCAACTAAATCATCAGTTTCATCTTTATCGTCATCTATGTTATTGTAATCATAATCCTCAGCCTCATCATCATCAAATAAATCAGTGGCTTCACTTGCTTTTTTACTTTCACCATCACCATGTTTAATTGAATCTTCATGGTGATCTCTATCCATATCTGCAAATCCGTAATATTGTTTATCTTCAACCCAATCATAACCCTCTTCTTCTAATGTATTTCCAAATGCTTTCTCTTCATTATCTGGAACATTAACTATTGTTTGACTTCCATCTGTATAAGATGTTCCGTAAAGACTTGTCCAATCGCCCATCTCACCTTGTCCTGCTGGATCATCTGCATTCATGTGACCGTAAGGTGTATCATTGATAAGAACATCGCCCATTTCATTTGATTTACTTTCAAGTGCACCTGATTGTTCTAAACATTTTTTATGTGCTAAACATTGTTCGCCTTCATTTCTTAGAATCTCATTGCCGTTAGTATCATGTGAGCCAAGTCCGTGACCAAATACTCCTTCTGTATTGTCATTTGCTAATGTGAATGATAGATTACATATACAACAAGTTTGCTCTTGACCCATTGAAATATCTTCTTTTGCTTTCTTATGGTAAGATGATTCACTTGCACTGATAGAATAACCTTCAACTTCTCCAAGACTTTGTGTATGTACATCATTTTTATGTACTGATAGTGCTTCATTGCTACGGTAACCAGAATTACAAAAATCACATTGATATTTTGTTCTTTGCATTTCATTGGCGCCAATATTATTATAATCATAACTTTCTTCTTGTTCACTTTGTACTATTTCTTCTTCTTGATCATCATCAAATTTTTGTTCATATGTTTCATCTTTACTCTCCAGTGCAAGTTGCACTTCGGATGTGAAATTATCCCACGGTACACTTGAAAGTTTTACTGCCTCGCCTTGTTTAAAACCTATTGCCTCAAATGCTCTAAGTTTTCTATCAAAAGAATAATTATCCCAATGTGTCATTTATTCATCCTCATGCCTTTCATTATGATCATCAAATTCTGCATCATCATCAAATTTATCACCACAATCTGGACACTCGTGACTTTCATATGAATGTGATGATTGATTCCATTCAGTTTGACCATCAGAAATTTCACCTTTGTCAATATATGCTTGTATAATTCTTTTCTTTTGCTCATGTGTAAGTTGTGGCCAGCCTTGAGCACTGTTATCATCATAAAGTCCGTCACTGTATAATCCTGCTAAATCTATAATTTCTTTTCTACCGTCTATACTACCAGTATTATATTTTAAACTTGCATCATCTACTTGTGATCCTGAGAAACCAAATATTTCAGTTGCTAGACTTTCACCTAACATTTCATCATCTGTAAATCCTAAACTTCTTAATGTTTCCATTTCTGTAAAACCATTACTGTCACCATGTAGACTAAATGATCTTTTTACAAATTCTTTTCTTTGTTCTGGAGTAAAATTATCAACGGTTGATCTTAGTGCATTGTATCTATCACTGCCTTTATTTTTGTCAATAGAATCCATAACATCGTCATAGCCATATTCATTAGCTACTGATTCTGCACTTTTCCAAGTCCATTCACCGCTGTCGTATCCATGACCTCCGCCCTGTGCCCAAGGTGATCTCTCCTCTGGATAATTTTGACTAGTTCTATTTTGAAAGTCTGTATCGATTCTTCCCTCTGCTTTTAATTCTTGAATGTATTTTGTAAGTTCTGCACCACTGATATCAATTCCAAGTCCACTTAGCATTGAAGGATATGCTGGCATTTCGCCTTGTATTTTAATAAAATTAAGTATGTCTTCTTTAACATCTTCACTAGCGTATGCTTCTCCTGTCAATTCTTTAGGAGTTGATTTACCATCACAGTTATCACATTTCACTTTACCATCACTTCCAACATCCTCAAAGTTGTATTCATCGCCATCCATAGTAAATCCTATACTGTCTGATCCACAATGAGGACATATTGTTGGGTTTCTACTCTCATTTGCTTTTGATTCCCATAAACCTGTTCTATCACTAATACTATCTGGTGCTGGACTAGGTGTTTTATCCCAGTCATTTCCTTTATTATCAAAATCCCAAGCAAAGTTTTCAAATTGTTCATCGTCATACATTGCTTGCCTTAATTTATAATCAACATCGTGCCAGTTTTTACCTACACTATCTAAACCTAAACCGTATTTTTGTAAAGTGTTTTCTTGATCAGTTACACTTGCTCTTACCCACCATTCGGCGGCTGGCATACCATCTTGATAAATACCTACTTCATTTGATTTTGATTCATTATAAAATCCTTCTTTTTCTAACCATGGATCTTTTACATAAGTTCCATCTGATTTCATTAAATCACCATAATCTCTTGCTCCGTTAGCCATTGCTATTGCACTGTCTTGATTATACTCTGGGAAATTATCATGAAATGCATCATACAAGTTATTTCCCATCCAACCATTCTCGGGACCTCCACCATTCTCATACTTCCAAGGTTCTACTCCCATTTCTTGAGGTGTATGTTCTTGTTCAATATGATTCTCCATTTTATATCCAAATGGTACACTTCCACTATCATAGAAACTTGAATCGTGATAAAATGATTCATCATTACCTACATCAATTTCTTTGTGACATATTGGACAAATCATTTCGGGTCCAATATTAAATTCATTTGCTTTTACATATGCTTCATACAGTCCTTGTGTAATTGAATAGTATTTACTATCATGTGTTGCTGGACTCTTATCAAAGTCATTTGACCAGCCGTCATCTTTTTGACCCCAACCCATTGCCATTTCAAGTTCGCCAGTGTTATCATAATATTTTTGTGCAATGTCATCGCCTACGAATTTATCATCACCATTAGTTGTACTACCGAAATATTCTAGAGTCTTCCAATATGATCTTGGAACTTCTGGATGTCTATCTTGCATATGTGAAGTCATACTTGAGTAAGAATAAATTCCACATTTGTTACAATATCCACCGGCTGCCTCACTTGCTACACTTTCACCGTACTCTGATTTCATAAAGTCACCTCGTTTATTAACATCCAATTTCAATCCTTCAACATAGGAAATTATTTCATCATCACTAACACCATCAGATTGTAGTTTGGAATAGATACCTCCGTCCATATGTACGCTAGGATCAAAGTTGTATGAGCCGTATAAATCTTGATTTGCCATTGCATCTTGTTTTATACTTGATAAATTACTGCTTGAAATACTACCTCCACCTTTCTGAGGACCACTACCGGGTCCGCCTTCACCTAGACTTGCAAGTTCATTACGTAGTGCTTCTAGTCTATCCATTTCTGGTCCCATGTTCATTGGGTTTTCTTGACTTGCTATGTTAATAAATTGTTCACGTTTTTTAATTTCTTTTCTAAGTTCTGCTCTTGTCTTTGCCTCGTAGGCGCTTGTATCATTATATTCTGAAAGTGTTTTGTGATATTGTTCTATGTGGTGTGGTAGTGCTTCATGTCCACAGATTTTACAAGTCTTAACCATTATTCATCAGATCCAGCGTATAGTGATAGTTCGTGTATTTCAGATTCATTACATTCGCTATATCTCTTACCGAAAAATGTGTTTGCAATTTGATCATTAACACTAACTTCAATACTATAAACTTTCTCTAATGCATCGTCACGACTTACACCGTATTCGAGTGTAAGTTCTTTTGCTATACTTTCTGAATTATAACCTTGCATTTTACGTGCTTCTACTAATTCTTTAACATCATCAGATTCATTTGCTTGGAATCTGTCATATTCATCTACGATACCACTGTAAGTTTCAGTAATATAAGATTTTTCTCTTTTCTCTACTCCTTCACTGGCTTTAGTTGGGTATTGTTCATAACTTTCATAACCGAAATCTATTCCTTCAAGTGCTGGAATTTCATCTAGTTCTTTATCTTCGCCTTGTTGTTCTACTGGTCCCTCTTTCTCATATTCTACATCTTCGGCTTCGGTTTGATAATTTGATTTCAAATCTTTAAGATCCTCTTCCCATTCATTGTTTGTCATGGATGCTTTTTGTGGATAATTATCTGCTTCACTAGATACTGGTAGTGATCCTGAACCATTACATTTACTGCAATTATACATTCTACCGTCTGTTCCTACATTTTCTCCGTCTCCATCGCATTCATCACATTCAGATAATAAAGAGTTTGCTTCACCTGCTGGATAATTGCCATAATATCCATCTTTATGGTTTTTTATTTCCATATCAATTTGTTGTAGTATTTGTTCTTTACTTGCTTCTGTTTCAGCCCATAAATGATCTCCACCGCCTTGCTTAACTAATTGAATGAAAGGTTGATTGTCTCCTTGTTCTGCTTGTCTTCTAGCAGTTTCCCATCTTGCAAGTTCACTATTTGATTCACCAAGATGTCCATTCAAATCATGTTGTTCTATTACATTATTTATTTCTTCTTCTCCAAATCCTTTTGATTGTAAAAATGATTTAAGTTTTGATACCGTTGGATTTGATTCACCCCACATTGTTATCCATTGCATGATATCACTTTCACTGGCAAATGCTTCACCTTTAAATTCATATTTGTTTTTAATCTCATCAATATCAAAATCAGTGTCGCCTGTTTTCTGTTTGAAATTATCAGCCTCATCTCCAAAGTCAAAGTCAACATCTCCTCTTTGTTCATCATCATGATCCATTCCACTTTGTGTATATTGTGATGGCTCTACACTTTGTCCGTCTATTTTACCCTCAAAGTCTGCATCATTGGCAAAATCTGGATCATCTTCATTTGCTCTTGATTCTCTATAATCTGCTTCTTCAACTTTTTCTACTGGTTCACCAGTTTTTAGGTACTCATCTACATCAACTTCATAATTACTTGTATCTGATTCTAATCCTGCTGATTTTCTTGCAAATGTTTCATACTCTTCCCATTTTCCACAAATACCACATTGCATTCCATCTCCACTATCGTCCCATGAATGTAATTTCCATGCACTGTTTTCATCATGATTATATTCTGAGTCATATTCATTTGCTCTTGATTCTCTATAATCTGCTCTTCCTACTTTGTCTTGATCACCTCTATGAGGATCCCAATCATCGCTTGAAGCTATTGAACCATCTGCATTTCTATGTCTTTGATCTGTTCTTAGTAAATCTGATGAATCTGATTTATGATATTGAAAGTCACTACTTTGATCATCCGAGTCATGTGCTTCGCCTAGACTACCAGTTCTTTCAGTTGATGCACCTTTTCTAAATTTCTTGTTATCGTAAAAGTAACTGTTAGGGTTATCGTTATAACCGTTGACACCAGCGACAATATCATCGGCACTGTTATGTGGCTCTAGTTTAGTAGGAATTTTTGCTTTAGGATTTTTAAATGGTGTTGAGTGATGGAGCTCTTGTTGATTAGTTTCATTAAGTAATCTCTTTGCTTCTAATAATGCTTCAAAAGATAAATCTGGATTCATTGTATTTTGATATGCGTCCACAACCTCTGTGATGTCTGCAAGTGACTCTCCATGATAAGATTCGTTGTGTATTACAAAAGTTGATTCATCTGTAAAAACCTCATTGCATTTACGGCAAGTAACATTCTCGTCAATTATCTTGTAACCAGACATGTTTATTTATATAAATTGTGCTTTATAAACATTATCTAGATTTATTATAGTGATTAAATTTTACCCAAAGTCGATCTAATTCAAGTTTTAGGCTTGGATTATTAGGATCCTTAACAAATCTCCTCTCAATATCTTCAAATCTCTTAGCAAATGATACAGTTTTATCCATGAAAACTACATTATCATGACTAATATATACCTATTCTTTCCAGTAGAAAATCTCAACGTTTTTATACAACTCTCTTTTCATATAACCATTGACACATGCACTGAGGAGTTCCTTATACAATCTTCTTTCTGGTGTTTCACTCATTTGAAAACCTCTTTAATAGATATTCATACATTTCTGCATATTCTGTCTTATCATGTTTTATCGCTGATAGGAATGTTATCTCTCCAAACTCTTCTACAAATATTACTTCCACGCCCTCTTTGAGACTTCTTAGCGCCATTCTAATATCTTTTGTTATGATAACTAATTCATCTCTTTTTGCTCTTGCTGTTAGAATTTCATCTTTAGTTCCATGTCTATATAAATCAGTTGAATTAATTACTATTATATCATCATTAAGTTTCATAAAATCTTGAGGAGATACCTTTATATTCTCATCAATTAGGAATTTCAAATTCATGCCTCAAGTGATAATCTTCTATTACGTTCTTTAATGGTTGTATAAATTGCTCTTTATCATATATGAAAGGTGTCACACTTTCATCATCGGCTGTAATTAAGATACAAATTTGATCTATTTTTGTCTTTGTCATTTCTTCAAACATCATAGCATAGCAAGTGGCTTGGAGTTGATATTGTTTGATCATTGATGGAGTCTTTCTCTTTCTTGAACTTTTAAAATCTATAACACTTAATACTCCATCATATTCTGCAACTACATCTACTCTTCCAGCAACTCTCAAAGTATCGGAATATAATTGTACTTCTTGACACATTATATTATTGATCTTATGTAGTTCTGGTTTTAACTGATTGAAAAGTGTATATGCTCTTGGATGATATTTCTCATGTTGAAGAGGTTCATTATTAAGATAGTTTTCACATATTGAGTGCATTTCTGTTCCTGTCTTTCCAGCAAATTCAAATACTTTTTTCGCTTCGGCTTCACCAACTCGCCTCTTCCATGCATCAATTCCTTCTTTACTCATCATTGCTAAACTAGTTGTAACGCTAGGAAGTAAATGTCCATTAGGATTCTCATAGTGTCGCTTCCCTTTTATGTATCGTTCTTTAAGATTTGGTGGTTTCTTAAAGAAAACATGCCTATAATACACGATGTTATAATGACCTCATAATATTTAACTGTTATCGAGAGTTGGATCTAATGGAAAACCCATTTCATCAACTGCATACATTTTTCTGATTGACGGCATGAGTTCATTAAACTTTTCTGTATATGTACCGTTAATCATTTTTCTAAGTTTTTCATATACAACTTGGAAGTCATCTCCGTCCCTCACATCTATTGGCTCAAATCTTACTCTAATCATGTCCACGTTATCTTTATCATTTTGTTCTTTTTTGAGATCTTTCCTTGTTGATCCATTTGTGCAAGTTTACTTTGTAATTGTAATAGGGTTTCAAACACTTTCTTTTCCATTACTTTTGCCTCTAATTCTGATTTGAATACATATCCGTCAACTTTAAGAATATCATAACAATCTTTGATAAGTTGCATTTTTGCATCCGCTGTCTTTACTAGTTTTCTATCTGTAAGGAATTGACCTTCTTTAAAGTCCAAATCCATTGTGCTCATACTATGACTATATAATTCTAGTGCTTCAATTACATGATCTGATATAACTTTGTCACTCATATGCCATTTGGCAAGTGCTACTGCAAATTTCATTACTGCATTCTCGGCTCTTGTTTCAGTTCCACCTTTCTCTCCGCCCTTTTTCTCTAATTCTGCAAAGTAATCGTTACTTGTTTCTATTGCTTCTTGTGTAATCTTTGGATCTATATTTCTCACATAGTTTAAGAATAATTTTATTTCTGCATCTGTTAATAATCCTTCTAGTTTTTCACCTTTTGGAAGTAAATCACATATTTTGAAATGTTTTCTAATCTCACCACTATCATAATCTGGACTTGACTTTGTGAATACAAATATTCCATCGAATCTAGTTATCAGTGGTTTCTCAAGTCGTATAAGATTCTCATATATTGTATCTTTAGGATTATACACTCCTTCAGTAGGATTCATTGATGCAAGTATTCCTGTTTCTGCTTTACCTTGGAATTCTTCACCAGCAACATGTTTTGTTACTACACCATCTATCATCGGTGCTTTAAGATCTGCATATATCTCGGCTTTAAGATCTCCAAACTCATCTAAGAAAACAACTCCACCATTATATTCTGGAAGTAATCCTGCTCTAATAGACCAACGTCCATCATCCATCTTAACTGCTATTGCTTTAATTCCAGCATTAGATACGGTTGTAGAATCTGCTAGTACGCAATGATCACAAACATTACTGATATACTTCATAATTGTACTCTTGTAAGTATCTGGATCTCCTACAAAGAGAATGTGTATCATTGGTGGATTTCCCTTACCAACTTGACCAATCCATTTACTTCCTATCAGACTACATATTACTGCTTTCTTTTCATTCTCTTTCTTGTAAATATTATATGCAAATCCATCTATCACTTCTTTAACAAGCATTCCTGCACTTTCCAAGTTCTGGAATTTCTCAAGTAATGCTTCATCTGGCATTTCTATCTTTCCATCATTCACATCTTTTACAGATATTATTTGTATTGTAGGTATGAATTGTTTTGATAACTTTCCATTCTCTTTCTCTAATGGCACACTTCTAAATATTCCTGTAACAATTAACTTATCTGAGAGTGAAACATCTTTTACAGTCTGTCCATAAATATCAGCACTAATACTTGATGGTAAATCATGTGTGGAATAATCATCTATGATTTCTCTTAATACTATACGTCTTGTATCTTCACTTTGAATAGGCTTGTAAAATTCAAGTACACAATGGCAATGATCACATCTCTTTGTATATTTAGGTATAAATTTTGATTCTTTTGTTATACCGCATTCAGGACATATGTATTGGGCTCTAATCGTGATAGATCTAACTTTAGCCCAATTAGAAACCTTTGCTTCAAATGTAACTATTTCACTTTCATGTTCTTGTGCATTTAAATTTCTCATATGAGTATCTATTGCTCTTGTCATTAAAAGTTCTAGTTTTGTATTGACTCTACGCATTTCTCTATTAATATCAACCATTCTACCAATTTCTACACTTGAGTGTATTATTGCTTTTACAAGTGCATCTCTTACTAGAGTTCTAAAATTATCTTTATTTTCATTTAGTATTTGATTTATAATATCATTCTCACTAAAATCTAAAGTGAATGAAAGACTACCAAATGCTGTAATTAGATCATCTATACGATTACAAAGAAAATATTGTGTTAATTCATTTGTTCCAGATATTCTTCCAGAGTTCATTGAAATGCCAATTAGTGAGTTAGTTATAGCAATTTCAACATCACTATATTCAATAGGTGTATCAGGTGTAATACTCATACCTTTACACCTCTTCTTTGACATTCTCTTATAATAATATCTCTACCAACTGTCATCAGTGATAATAGATCATACATTTGTCCATCTGTATATTTTAGTAATTTTTCTTTTATTGTACTTTGTGAATCTTCATAAAAGTCTGGTTTAGGTAAAAAACTTCTTTGTCTTAAAATCATATCTCCGTTCATGTTCAAATCTTCCGTAATCATAAAATTTATATAACTATTAAATGATGTGAATCCTTTTGCAATCCATAGTTTATACAAATCTACAAAGTTTTCTTTTATATAATCTGTAAAATATATTGATGTATGATTTCTTGGTGCTGTTTTCTGCATTTCTATTCAATAATCCCATACGTTATATAAGTCATTCTAATGGTTTCTCCAATTTTGTGTAAATTGTTCTTTCATTCAATTTTTTAATTATTGCTGAACCATCGGCTTCAAACCATTTAGTTAAATTACTAGTTAATTTATATCCTTTCATCATAGTTCCATCTTCATTCATACACATCCAATTCGTTGGTTTTTCTCCATTCTCTACATGATCTCCAACTCTTTCAATCTTGTCACTTGTTACAGTAATTTTACCACTTCTTAATTCTTCAATAATTATATCTCTATTAGATGTACAAAGTGCTTTTACATTAGAATCTTTTCTTCCTTTACTTACTTCATCATGTTTTCTATTAGTTACACTTGGAAACATATTACATGATTCACACCACCAACCAATTGTTTCTAATCTAGGTGCTACGAAAAAATATAACATTTTATCACTAAATATTTCTTTAAGATTATCTCCACAACAACCACATGAAAAATATTGAGGCTCATGTACTGACTTTTCACCTAGAGTATGATGTTTACTTTTCTTACCTTCTTTATTTTGTGCTTTATCACAAGAATGCCATTTACCCTCAGTACTCATTAACCAATTTTTACCCGATGTTGTTTTAGTCCATTGAAAACCGAAGAGTACTTTTTTACATGTTGGACAAGTTCCCTCAACTACCATTTTTCACTTTGCCCACTTAATTTAATAAACCATAATGCGAAAAATACACATACTATTACATTGATTAATGGCAGAAAGAAAAGTGGACTATCTTGACCAGCCCACATTCCTATGAATACAGAAAAAAGTACTAACACTGCCGATATTTGAGTAAGTAATCCAACTAAATTAAATTTTGATTTTGCTAACAATAAAGTCTAACTCTTCGGTTGCTAATTTAAGTGTTTTCTCACTTGAAGATTTTTTAACTTTGAAAAGATACGGTAACATGTAATGATCTAGATCTACAACTTGCCAACCTTTTTGTTCTAGTGCGATCTTTTGAAATTCATCTTTAAGTTCTTGTCTTGCACTTGAAAAGTGATATCCACCATTCATTCGTATAGCGATCTTTTTAGGATATATTACTGCTATATCAAGTGTTGCATTTGGTCTAGGTGCACCATCCAGTGTAAGATCTTTGACTAAATATTCTGTCTTAATTGTCCATTCTGGAAATTCATCCGCTAGATAATAAAGTGTAAATGTTTGTTCAGGTCTGTGAGCACTATCCCACATATTTTTTGATGCGAAACTATTTCCCACTACACTCACAACCGTCTTTTTCATCAGAAAAAGATCGACCACACCTAAAACATACTTCCATTACATATGTTTCCACATTAGTGTACTTAAGCATTATCTTGGAATATTCCAAGATGGACTTTTACATGCTGGGCAGAATTTAGGTGTGATCTTTAGTGCTTCAACGATTTTTAGTTCGGTTGCTTTATCACGTCTTAGTGGACGTCTTTCAGGCCATTCATAATCGCATCTTTCACAAGTTAGAACTTCACTAACTATGCTTGTTATACTTTTGCTCATGTTATCTTGATAATAGTAACTCTATTTAACTGTTTTCAATCTTGCTTTGATTTCTATAATTTCTTGATTATCTTTACTATTTCCACCAGCATGTAGTTTTGTTTTTAAATTTTTATTCCATTGTAATAGCAACACTTTTAATCGTAATTCATCGGTTGTTCTTTTATCTTCATCAGTCATAATCTACAACTCCTTTATCTTTGAGTACTCGTATATTTAAATCTTCTAGCCCTAATTCTGTCAAGTTTCGTATCTTATCTTTAATAAAAATATCTTCGTGATAAGTATCACTATCTACTTGTACACTACTCACTCTGATTTGACCATCTGCTTTCTGTTTTAGAATTAGACTAAACATTCTTAGGCTCTCGACCTTTAATGTAAGGACTTACATGAGCAATTCCTTTTTCAGTACACATTCTATCCCAATCTACTATCAGATTTATCCCTTGTTCTACAAGTCCTTCAAGTGTATCAGCTTCAACTCTTACTTCTTTGAGTTGATTTTCTCCGTTGGCTTTCAGTCCTTGAGCAACTTTGGCTTTCCAACCACTCTTACTATTGTAGATAACAAAAGAACTATCTTTTTTATCTTCACTCATAGAAAAGTAAATAATATAAGGTAATTTAAACCTTATGCTTCTATTGTAACATCTTCTATTTCTCTAAGTCTTTCTTTATATTTCTTGTTTCGTGGTTTTGTTCTTAGTCTGTATCCACAACATGGGCACCATAATCCTTCCCAAGTCATCCATTGTTCACAAACTTGGCAACGTCTTTGACCAGCTTCATATCTTCCCATTCCAGTTGGCTTTGTTGCTTTATATTTTGGGCATACACCTTTACAAACCATTATTCGTTAGCCCTCTCAGTTTGTACGTTTTTCCAAAAGTCAATTTCTTTCTCGACTATTGCTTTTCTTTCTGCAAGTCTTTCCAAGTTCTTTTCAGCACTGTTATCAAATGGATATTTCTTATTCAATGCTCTTTCTATTTCCATTGCATAGTGAAGTCCATTCTTTGTTGCACCGATATGATCTAACACATGTGAAACTCTTTGAGTTACAACTTGTGCCATTTGCTCTTTGTTGTAATGCATCCAAACATGATTCCAGTCTAAATTCCAGTCATTTATTTCATTAATGACCGCTTCATCATATTTCTTTTGTATTTGTTCTATATCAGTTCTTGACATATATTATCTACATAATATGGTCATTATAAGTGTATCGTTCAATAAAATTTGACAAAAAAATAAGATTAGCCCGAGGTTTCTTGAATACCTTTGGGTCCTAATTCTAATGCAACTTCGTTTTTCGCCTTATTTGGAGAATCGACTAGAATGGCAGTGATTTTATCTTTTGATAGACTTTGTGGTTTCTTCAAATAGATTCTATGTGTGAATGTATGTCCAATCACATTTCCACCAACTGGTCTTGTATTATCGCCCATTACACCAAGTGCTTCTTGCGCCTGATTTGTAACTAGACAAATTGCATTCTTTGCCTCTATTGCTCCTTCTAAGAGTTTGACATGTGAAGATAACTTTACTTGTCTATCTGATAAAGTACCTCTTCCCTCAAATTCTTTTCTAAACTTTCCTGTGAAAGAATCTACGATTACTAATCGTGCTTTATCTCCTCTCACGAAAGTATGATCTTCGAGTACAAGAGTTTCATCTTTTACGTTACCGTCTTTATCACGTTTCACAAGTGGATCATCTGAATGAGTTGGAAGTCCTTCTTTACTGATTTCCCTCTTGTGGCAAGTTTCACAAAATTTACCGTCTATCATTGATGATAGATTAGCAACGATGATCATTTGGAGAGCACTTGTTCTAGGTCTACTAATATCTATATTGTAGACAAATTCCATTGCTTTCTCATACTCTTCATCGTTGAGTGGTTCTTTTGGTGAACATTGTTTGATTTGTGTTTTTGTTTGTTCTAGTGTTTTAACTAACTCTCTATTACAAACAATCTCAAATAGTCTTTCAGGACGATAAGAGTTTTCGGTATCTATATAGATTACTCTACCTTTTTTACCAAACTTTGACATTCCGCCACCTTTCCAAATAGTTCCACCACATTCACATTTCTTGCTGTCTAATTTATTTGTCTGTCCACATGATAAACAACAAGCCTCTTTAGGTAGTTGAGCCATTATGGCTGCCACCATCATGAATTGTGTTTTTCCACTTCCGAATGCTCCGAAGAATTCTGTAATCACACCGCTTTCATATCCGCCAGTGATCTCATCAAATTCTTCTAATCCGGTCGTCATGTATTCAATCTTATTTTTTCTAAAGTCGTAATATTCTCTACCACTCACAATAAGATTACTGAATACGCTATCCGTACTTAGTGACTCATTTGCTGTTTGTGTCATCTTTGTGGCATCGGCATATGAAATATCTAGTGCTCTTGCTAGACTTTCTTCACCGTGTGATAATAAATCATCAACTGTATAAACTCCTATTGAGTACAGTTTCTTCAATCTTACGGGACCGATTCCTTCCATGTCTTCCAACTTCACTGTCATTGCATCATTGATCGCATCCATTTTATCTATAACTTGACTATCAGGAGTTTCACTACTTGACGGATTGATTGTTTGTACTTGTGTATCATTATCTAATTCAACACTTGCTTCGGCTTCAATCTTCTTTTTATTTGTCAAGATTCTTTCTCTCCTCATAAAGTCTCATTGCCAGATTTGTGGCTTGACCTCTTCTTGCTGGGTTTCTTAGATTATCTGGATTCAGACCATCTAGAATTTTTGCTAAACAAACCATTGCTATTTCGGCATCCATTGCACATTCTTCAAGTATTGCAAAATCATTCTCACCGAGTTTGTCTTTTGCATAATCGAATGTGAAATTACTTTGTGGAACCGGTTTCTCATCTGGTGTTGGTTCAAGACTTGGACCCGTTAGTGTGGGTTTTCCTTCTGACTCTTTTCTAGTCCAACGTATATTAAAATCGTATCGCTTTACACCCATGTTTTTTTGTTCATCATGTATAAGTTCTTCGAGTTCAAAACAACGTTTAGTTCTTTCACCTTTGAGTTCAATACGTTTGTATTCTTCCCAATAAATTCGTAGGTTTGACATTATTATAAAATAAGATTACTATCGATTATATAAACTATTGCTTTATGTCTTTACTTTTTGATTCTTTAACTTTTGAAGATTTTTCTGCTTTTGCCAATTCTGCTTTTTCTACTAACAAGTCATAATATTTTTTACTTACTATGTCATAAATTCTAAGTGATTTCTCTTTTGCATTATCATAAGATATAATAATTTGATTTCTCATTGATGCTAATTGTTCTTCTACACTAATTTCTTGAGGTGCACTTGACATAATATTATCTGTAATTTCGTATATTTAACTGTTATGCTAAAAATGTATCGGCATCTGACATCTGTTTATCATAAATAGATTGCCTTCTTGCTACTGTCATTTTAGCATCTAAACTGCTATCATCTACTGCTATTCTTTTTGTATTATCTACTGGATCAACTTTTTCACATATTGCTTCCAAGTTTTTAATTATAGTTGATATATCATTAACTTCTTTTCTATGTAATGCCATCTTATCATATAATGCTTGAATTTTAGCCTCGAGTATTATATTATCTACTACCATAAGATATGTAATGTGTTACTAGTATTTAACTATGTAGAGAAATGACTTCTCCAAATTCCGTTACTTCTTACCCATACACGATTTACTGTTGGATTATTAGAGTTATACTGTACACCTATATTACCGTCTCTATTACCAAACCATCCATCTACCGTTCCGTTAGTTGGTGAGGCCACTATACTTGAAACATAACCAGCTCCAAGTGCTCCTTGTGTACCAGACGTTGAAATTACACTATCAACTGAAATTGCAATTGGATTACTGTTAGCATTCAATCTAGCATTTGATCCGAGTTCTACGAAACCGTTACCAATACGAAGATCTGTATTAGTTGCATCACCAACATTAAATTTTATTTCTCCAGAAACATTATTAATAATATGTTCAATATTTGTACCGTTGATTTGTATATATCTTTCAGAATTATCGAATCTATATTTTGTACTGAAAAATCCAGCCCAGAAAAATCCAGCATCTCCAAGTGTTTGTCCAGCTGTACTTGGTATAATATTTCCTGCGGTTGCTGACCCACTGAAATCCACAATATTTGTGAAAGTAACATCATTTAAAAATTGAGTTTTCTTATGCATTGTAATTGCGTTATTTGGTGCATTGGCTCCCAAGTTTACATTGAATCCTCTCAATGTGATAAAGTCTTCCAAACTATCACTAACATCAGTTGCAACTCTAAATATCATTTGAGCCTCGTTATCAATGTCTCTGTTATCCTCTATAAATGTTTCAATTTGCCCCCAATTTTTAACTGTAACATTACTACTATCTTTTGCACTCCAAGTAATCAAACCATTTGATTGAAGATCCAATGTGGTATCAGTACGTATAAAGTTTAACTGTGGTAATACTGAAAGTGTTCCTTCTATGTTTAATGGATTTCCACCTGCCCCTCCACCACCCTCAAGATCAATAGCCGTACCATTTCTAATTATTGAAAGATGATCATTGTTATCAGTATTCATAAATAATAATCCTTTGTTAGTAAATCCAGTTGGTGATGGCGGTACTTTACTCCTTACAATATAATCTCTAGTTCCAATATCCATTCCATTATTATCCATAAGGAAAAATGTATTTGTACCGTCGCCCATAGTAACAGGAGTTGCTGGTGTGGTTATGAGTGCTGTTCCACCAAAAGCGGTTGTAATAAATCTACCACTTCCAACACTATCTAGACCATATGCATCTGAAACTACACCAGCACTGTGAATTTCAAAATGTTGACTTCCACCAGCATTAAAGTACATTGCGGTTGAATCTGTAAAATATGCACCTCCACCTAATTTAGTAATATTTAATGAAGTACCACCAAATTGTTCCAATAATGTGAAGTTCATATCAGTAAGTATAACATTACCATACAAATGTGAACCAGCAAACCAATCAAATTTAACTCTATTATCACCTTCAACCTTGAAATTATGAGATTTATTATTAAGTACATTGTAATTCATACCAGCTCCATCGGTTGCACCGATACCCGTATCAAGTATACCTAATACTGGTGAACCAGCGGTATTCAAAACTATACTATCAACATTAAATATATCCCAAGTTCTCATATCAAGGTCTGCATCAATTTCAACATTGTCTGTAAATATTCTTAACTTATCTTGCCCATTTGCTTGTAATATAATACCGTCTGTGGTACCAGCAAGATGATGATTAAATATAAAGTCATTTCCACTTACATCGAAGAACATACTTGCTTTTACATTACCGTCACTAAATTGAAATGTTGGATCACTAATAGCAAAGAACATTGTCATTTCTGGTACTTGTCCAGTTGCACCTAAAGTATATCTAAACCATGGCTCACTAGTTCCTAGTAAACTTCCTTGGTGTCCTTTACCATTACTTCTAATATCAAATGTACTTTCTGCAAGTCCTAATGAAAAATCCACATACATATTATTCCAAGATATATCTTCATATTTTCTAATCTCGTTTGTACTACCAATGCTTGGATTAGAAAATTCTGGTATAAACTCTCTTGCATGTATTTCATGGAATGGATTTGTATTACCAATACTATGATTACCTGTGAATGTGTTAATGTCTGCAACTCTATTTAAAAAGTTTTGTTCAAAGTCTAATTCTGCACCACTTCTATTAATTGTAAGCATAGGTACACCACTTTCTGTAAATATAAAGTTATCACTTGCATTGAATCCAAAGAATGCACTAGTACCCGCAACACTTTTCCAACCAATACCGTTATCATTTGCCATTGTGATAAACCCTTTTGTTTCATCAGTGACCAATGGTACTCCACCGCCACCAACACTTCCAACTTGATTAATTCCATACCTATTCATACTTATTTGATGTGTTATCCCTTCCCATATTGTGAAACTTCTTGAAGTGTTTACTGTCATTCTTACTTCACCATTTGTACCTTGTAATTGTCCTTGATATGCATCTAAAGAGTCAACGAAAGTTATTGCCTCTGCATTTAATAACCAATTTCCATCTGCATCGTGATCGTTAGTCCATATGAATACTTCACCACCTGTTCCAAATTCTGCAAATGTTAATGTTGAACTATTAATTATGGTTGGTTCATTTGAAGTAATTTGCCAAACAGTATTGGCATTTGATGCACCAGTTTGAACTGGAAATTGTTCCCCACTCACGTTAGTTTTACCAGTAAGCATATCATCTGCTCTTACCCATGCACCAGTATTACTTATGTACACACCATTTGTAATTGCACTTGTTTGATCTTTAACTAATACTCTTGTACTATTTGTAACTGTACCATCGATAGTTTGTTCTCCACTTAATGTGATGTTTACAGTTGTCGCTAATTCTACACTATCATGTAAGTTATCGTTTCCACTTGCTCCTCCTACTGCGGCCGTTGTACTTTCTAATACCCAACCACCCTCACCATCCGCATAAAGTTTATCATTTTGAAATTTGAATTTTGCAACTTGTTCATCTGTAAGTGTTAGATTTTCTGTTAGCATAATGTTTCCTTGTATTGATGCGTTAGGTGTTGCGTTAGCTACCATACACAATGTTTGACCAGTCTTTGGTCTGACTGTTAATGATAATCCTTCAAACTCTGAATTTATATAATGTACAAATGAATCTAAGCCTTCACCAATTGCGTTACTTACAGTTTCAAATGAACCTACTACATCAATACTGTTTACACCGGCGGCTATTCCATCTATCACATTAGTAACTGGTTGAAGTATATCGCCCCATGCACCATGATTCATACTTGCTTGTCCACTAGAACCACCCATAACATTTGTGTTATTACTTATCTCAGCTCCTTCATTGAAAATACCTCTTTCAATACGAAGAGCTTTCACTTCTTCACGAATTTGTCGTATTTTTATTTCTTCACTATCTGGTTCGAATGACATGGCTATGTTAAGATGAACTTTCTCACTCCTAATATTTCCATGTGATAACCATCACTATCTATAATATGTTTAACTTCATTACAAACCATTTTGTTTAAATTAATCCAGTACTCTGGATTTACTGAAGGTACTCTGAAAAGATTTCCATCAACTCTACTCTGATAAGGAATTCCTGAATGTTCAACTTTATCTCCTTTAGCATAAGTTATACTTAAATCCCATACATATTTAACCCAATCAGTTGGATTTGCTGTTGGAACTTTTGCTTGATTCTTTGTAAGTGCTCTATACTTTTCACCTAGATATATTATTCTATCACCGATACTGTAATTGTAAATAATATTCCATCCAACAAATCCTGTAACTTTTTCTGGCACTCTGCTTCCAGCAACTATGAATGATCTACCTAATCTCATTCTAACATCTCCATGTGCTTTAGTATGCCATTCTTGATTAACGAATTTTCTCCTCTCTTTCATTCCTTTTGCTTGTGCTTTAGCATTAAGATAATCACTCTCATGTGTTAATGGTCTAAATTCAGTTCTTGCATCTTCTACTCTTACATCGTCACTATTTACATAAAGTTGTTTTTCAAATGCAAGTTCATCTACATATAAATGTGATCTCTCAATGATGTGATTCTGAACTGGGATTAGTGGTTGACCTGTCAATAATAATGTAAATGCGGCCATACCATAATTTGCTGTTTGCTCTGCATAAGAGGCTATATTTTGCCAAAACTTATCTCTTGCGCCAATATACATTCCGTTATCATCGTATCCGAGATTCCAAAATATACCCCAAGTTGTAACAAATCTCCAATCAAATTTAATTCCACTAAACTGCTTGTCTTTCAGGAAGTATTTTTGACTGAATACAAATCCATAGGCGGCAAATAATTCATCAATTCTGTTATGGTATAATTGCATTGGTGAACTTTCTCCAAATACCATTCTGATAAATGAATACTCTCCGTTTCTTCTAAGTGTAAAGTTTGTTTTCCATATTCTTCCAAATATATCTTTTGCCCATCCAGTGAAAGGCATGTTTGCATAACCGTGAATTAAATTACTATTGACATCTACAAGTTCTAACTTTAATTTCATTGTGAGAGCACTTATAGTTCCTAGATCTTCACTGTCAAGACCATCATTCCATCCAAATCCACCAAGTCTGTTAAAGCCTAAGTTTCTTGTATCTAATGTACTTCTATTATAATGATCACCTATTGGTGTGCTAGTTGCAAATTTATAAGGTATTGGCATATGCATTGTGAACCATGCACCTCTAGAAGTTAGATTTTCTTTATGAGTAATTATAAGACTTGGCTCATGATGAAATGTATATTTAATTGCTTGACCATGTATTCCTGTACTTCCTGTACTAAGTCTTGCATTCTCTACACTATGAAATGGACTTGGTACAGTTCCACTAGTTGTTCCATTCCATTTAACAACCCAATTTGCTCCGTCCCAACCTATCATCTCTGCCGTTTCTAAATCTACTACAAGTTCATCATTAGTTGTAGGTGTGAAACTGAATGCCCAAAACCCAACTCCACCAAAAGTATCTGGTACGGCACTCCATTCTGCAACTTGATTATCATGTCCGAAAAAGTCACCAGCACCTACACCATCAATTAAAAATCTTGCACCGTTTACTTTTTCAGCGGCCGATACTTCGGTGGAATTATTTACTCTTTTAACTATCGCCTTAGTTGATATTTGCTCATATTGATTTGTTGCTCTCACTCTATCGTGATTTGCTCTTTCAAAATTCCAATCTACAACATAGCCGTAACTGAAATTTCCAGAATTTCCAAAACCAGCCAAGTTTGCAAGTCCTACATCATAATCAGACGTCCAAGGAGTGTAACTTTCAAATGGTGTATAAGGTTGTTGGCTCGGCCACGTTTCGCCTACTTTTACCCAATTAGCACTGGCGGCTGGTGAATCTCCAGCACCACTGTACGGATCTTCCCAAGTGTTTGGTGAACCATTATCTACTGCTCTATAAAATATTACGTTACCGATATCACCTGCATCAACTGAAACTATATCACCTTCTTTTGATTCTGCATTTTGACTGAAAGGAGCAATGATTGTAAAATCTTCGTTCCAATGTCTTTGTGTATTTACAGTTGGTTTGTTCGTTGGACTTGATGTATGATCAGCCGTACAAGTAAAGTATCTTGCTATTCCTTCATCATTTGCACTTGGTAAACCCTCAAAATCATTCACTAATACAACATCACCTATCTTAAAAGTTGGATCTCCACTTGTCCATTCAGGTCTTGCTTGTGCATGTACCCAATCGGAAGTAAATCTTGATTTCTCCATTGGAAGAGATCCACCTCTTGCACTTCCCTCAAGTATAATATTATTCTTAACTTTAACTAAATCAGTTGCGATTGTTTTGTCTCTTTCAGAATCATCTACTGTAAGTGATAAAGGATCTAATGTTATACCACTATCTAACACTCCCATTTCATTTGCTAATATATTTACTCTATTTACAATACCGTCATCTAAATCATTCCCACCTAAACCTACACCATTATCAGCTTCAAACTCGAAAAAATAATCATTGAATGTTCCACCAGCAACACTAGGGTTTGCAAGTCTATCTATAATCTGTTTTAGAAGATCCCATGTAGGTGTAGGTGTAAGAGGTTCATAACTTTGTGTAAGTGTTGGATTTTCTGGTAAAGCAATGTCATCAGTAGGATTTGATGAGAATCTTATATCTGGATTTAAATTGCCTCTAGTTGATGTATAATCAGTCATTCTATACTTGAATGCATTTCTAGGAGTTTGAAGTATAAGCTGTCTACTTGATAGATGCTCTTTAAGACTATACTCAAGTGGTATTAGTGAAAGTCTTAGAGTTTCTCCTTCATTGATATCATCTTGTATCGTTGGTCTACCTATATTAAATCTCCATGATTTACTGTAAAGTGTACCTCCTGCACCATCTGGTTGTCGTATCTGCATCTGTATCAAGTATTTTTCTCTTGCTTGTTCGTTTACTAGAATAGGTTCAGCTCTTACAAATGTTCCATCTGGTGGTATTCTTATTGTTATAACTGCACTATCTGTCTTATTATTGTTTGTATTTGTAATTTCAACTCTATGTTTGAATGGAAATAAATTTCCATCTTCAAGTCTACCTTGATTAATTTTAACTGGTTTAGTTCCATCCATATTTCTTTCGATCAGGTCAAGTGACATC
>FLOH01000412.1_pt1 | contig 96989 bp, 97 predicted proteins | sample 756751 | NCBI WGS metagenome assembly FLOH01 (sample SAMEA4026879, study PRJEB14308) | marine metagenome | biome: coastal water; material: water | depth 74 m
TCGACTTCGCGATCGAGAAGTGCGAGTACTTCGGTGTCGGGATTGGAATCAGAAGGAAATGGCATCGGTGGTCCTTGATCGAGAGCGGTACGGAGGGAACGTGACGGAGACAGAGTTGCGAAAGGGGCCTGACCCCATACGCAACTTAGAAGTTGGATTCGAGTTCGGTGATCTGATCGACGCGGCGCTGGTGACGACCGCCTTCAAATGCTTGGGTGAGGAATATCTGGACGATCTCCTCGGCAACGCCGGTGCCGACGACGCGAGCACCCATCGACAGCACATTGGCGTCGTTGTGCTCGCGTGCCATCCGGGCCGTGTACAGACAGTTGCAGAGCGCCGCGCGAACGCCGCGCACCTTGTTCGCTGCAAGCTGTTCGCCCTGACCGCTGCCGCCGAGGACGATCCCGAAGTCAGCATTGCCATCACGCACGGTGCGGCCCACGCCGGCGCAGACCTCGGGGTAATCGACCGACTCGGTCGAGTGCGTTCCCTGGTCGTCGACGGTGTGCCCGGCCGCTTCCATGAAGCTGATCAGGTGCTGCTTGAGGTCGTAGCCCGCATGGTCGGAGCCGATCGCGATTCGTGTCATCGTCACAAAGTGTAGGAGTCCCATCGGGATGCTCTGTCATACATTGACGAATCGTTCGGATGGGGGCACCGCCTGCTTCGATTCATAGAGTCGCAGCGTGACTCTCGACCCTCGTACACCTGTGATCATCGGCGTCGGCCAGTACAACCATCGAGCCAATGGCATTGATGACGCACTCGAGCCGGTTGCCCTCATGGATCAGGCAGTGCACGCTGCGGCAGCTGACGCCGGACTCGATGGCCCACCAGCGGCCGACTCGGTGCGCGTCGTCAACGTGATCGGCTGGCGCTACCGGAACGCACCCCGCTTTCTGGCCCAACGCCTCGGCCTGGACGACACAGCAATCGAGTTGGCCGAGTCAACCGCTGGCGGCAACAGCCCGCAGTCACTCGTCAATGTGACCGCAGTGGAGATTCTCGACGGTTCAGTCGATATCGCCATCCTCTCCGGTGCTGAGGCGTTCAAGACATTCATGCGAGCTCGCAAGCAAGACGTCACACTCGATTGGGCGAAAGCCGCCGACGACGACCTGCCGCGCTACATCGGCAAGAAACTCGACATGAACCTTCCGGCGGAGCGCGACCGCGGCCTGTACATGCCGGTGCAGATGTATCCAATGTTCGAAACCGCGCTGCGCGCCACATCGGGCCGCACCGTCGACGAACACCAGCGATTTCTCGGCGAGCTCTACGCTGGCCTGAGCGATGTCGCCGCCAGCAATCCACACGCATGGATCCAGGAGTCGAAGACGGCTAGCGAGATCACCACAGTCACCGATTCGAACCGGATGATCGGCTTCCCCTACCCGAAGCTGATGAACTCAAACAACGACGTCGACATGGGCGCGGCGATCATCATGTGCACCGTCGAGGCAGCCGAGCGGATGGGTGTCAGCCGTGACAAGTGGGTGTTCCCACACGCTGGCACCGACTCGCACGAGCACCCCTTTGTCTCGCACCGCGACACGTTCGCCCGCACACCCGCCGTCGAACTCGGTGGCAAGATGGCGCTCGACCTCGCCGGAATCGCCATCGATGACGTCTCGGTGCTCGACCTCTACTCGTGTTTTCCATCGGCGGTTCAGCTTGGGGCACAGTCGCTCGGCGTCGACATCACGCCTGGTACTGGTCGCCAGTGGTCGCGCACCGGCGGGCTCACCTTCTGTGGCGGGCCATGGAACAACTATGTGATGCACGCCATCGCTTCGGTCGTCGACGATCTCCGGGAACGCCCCGGCGAGTACGGCTTCACGTGGGCCAACGGCGGCTACGCGACCAAGCATGCGTTCGGCGTGTACTCGACCACTCCCCCGGCCACTGCGTTCCGGCACGACTCACCGCAAGACGCGGTCGATGCACTACCCAAACGTCAACTGGCCACTCCCGCTGACGCTGCGGGTCAAGCGACGATCGAGGCGTACTCGATCATGTTCTCCCGCGACGGCCAGCCCGAAACTGCTCAGGCCGCTTGCCTGCTCGCCGACGGCCGCCGAGCGTGGGGCACCTCGGCTGACTCGGCAGTCGCTGCAGCGATGTGCGACGGCGAGTGGGTCGGCGCTGATTGCCAACTCGAACCCGGAGGCGCTCTGCTGGTCTGATCGTGTAGGGAGGTGGACGACGTGGAACCACTCCAGGCAGATCGGCGTCGAGAAGAGCCTCAGCTGCCGGCCCAGCAACGCCCGTCAGCACATGCCGCCGGTGGGGCCGTTCGGATGCCATGCTCAGCATCATGCCTGAGACTGCCACCACCGGGAATCGCCCGACGATCCTCCTCGACTGCGATCCCGGCCACGACGACGCCATTGCCATCGTGGTCGCCGCCCGAAACACCGAACTGGTCGGGATCACCACGGTTGCGGGCAATGCCCCGCTCGGCAGCACCACGCACAACGCACTCGTCATGCGCGATCTCATCGGCGTCGATGTACCAATTCACTCCGGAGCGGCCCGACCGCTCGTCGGCGAACCCAAGTTTGCTGGACACGTCCATGGCGAAAGCGGGCTCGACGGTGCCGACCTCCCGGCTCCATCGACACCGCTCGACGGGACCGACGCGGTCAGCTTCATCATCGACATGTGCCGGACCACCGAGGACCTCTGGCTCGTCCCAATCGGGCCGTTAACCAACATCGCGCTCGCACTGCGAACGGCGCCTGACATCGCCGATCGGATCGCTGGGATCTCACTGATGGGCGGCGGCACGTTCGGCAACCGCAGCAGCACCGCCGAGTTCAACATCTGGGCCGACCCGGAAGCCGCACACGTCGTATTCTCGAGTGGCGTCCGCATCGTGATGGCAGGGCTCGACGTGACGCATCAGTTCACCGCCACACCAGATCGCATAGCCGCCATCCGTTCGACCGGCGGCCAGCTCGGCGTCACCCTCGCCGACCTCCTCACCTTCTTTTCAGCCAAGTACGGCGAACGACACGACGACGGCGCACTGATCGGTGGAGCGATTCATGACCCGCTCGCTGTCATGGCACTGTCGCACCCGCACCTGTTCGAACGCGTCGAGCGGCATGTCGTCGTGGAGACACGCGGCGAGTACACACGAGGGATGACGGTGATCGACCAGCGCAAGGTCATCGAACGACAGTCCCCCAACTGCGACGTGTTGACCTCGGTCGATGCAGCCGCCGCCTTCGACGTCACCCTCGAAGCGATCATCCACTTCACCGGCTGACCGACGCTGCGAGCCCATCGGGACGCGAGCGCCGGGCGGCTCTAGTCTCTGCGGCGTGACCGACGCCGACACGTTCCCACGCCAGCACGCTCGCACTCAACGATTCACCCTCGGCGCGCCTCGCGACATCACCGTCTCGGCCGACGGCGAGCGAGTGGTGTTTCTCCGAAGCTCCAGCGGAACCGACCCGGTCAACGCACTCTGGGTCTTCGACGTCGCCGATGGCACCGAGCGGCTCGTCGGCGATCCGCGAGCATTACTCAGCGAGGGCAGCAACGACGTTCTGCCTCCGCTGGAACGGGCCCGACGAGAACGCGCTCGGGAAGGCGCCGGTGGTATCACGAGCTACGCAACCGACGCAGCCGGCAAGGTCGCCTCCTTTGCGCTCGGCGGTCGGATGTTCGTTGCGGACCTCCTCACGGGCCTCTCACGACCACTCGACGTCGCAGGCCCCGTGTTCGACCCCCGCCCCGATCCGACCGCACGTCGTATCGCCTACGCGAGCGGCCGACTGCTCTGCATTGGTGAATTAGACGGCACGTGGCGCGTTCTCGCCGGTGGTGAACCAACGGAAGCCGACACGGTGTCGTGGGGCAGTGCTGACTTCATTGCAGCCGAAGAGATGCACCGCTTCCAGGGGTATTGGTGGAGCCCCGACGGCGACACTATTGCTGCGTGTCGCGTCGACACATCACCGGTCGATGAATGGGTAATTGCCGATCCGGCCAACCCCGACCGCCCCGCCAAGACCGTCCGCTATCCGTCGGCCGGAACGAATAACGCCACCGTGTCGCTCCACCTGCTCGGCCTGAACGGGTCACGCACCGACGTCGACTGGGACCACGAACTCTTCCCCTACATCGCGTCCGTCGAATGGACCCGAGCCGGCCTCATCATGTGCGTGCAGGCCCGCGACCAACGCGGCACCATGACCCTGAAGGTCGACAAGATCACCGGCCAGACCGAAGTGCTGGCTCACGACGACGACGACGCCTGGGTCGAGTTGGTGCCTGGAGTGCCGCGCCTCCTGCCCGACGGCACGCTCGTCTCAGCAGCTGATCGTGACGGAGCTCGACGGCTCATGGTCAACGACCAACCCGTGACGCCCGACGACCTGCAAGTCCGGGCCGTGCTCGAAGCCGATGCCGAGTCGATTCTGTTCCAGGCCAACCCGATCGATGACGCGACCTCGCTCCACGTCTGGCGGCGCAGTCACGACGGCACGCTGACAGCACTCACCGATGAGCCGGGCATCCACACGCTCGCCGAGCGCGGCGGCACCTCGGCCACTCGTTCAGCAACACTCGGCGAACCGGGCGCCACACATCTGGTGACTCACTCATCCGGCGCGGCACGCACGCTCGAATCGTTCGCTGAGACGCCGCTCGTTACACCAAACGTCCAGTTCTTCCGGAGCGACGTGACCGGGCTGACGTCGGCGCTGCTGCTCCCGCACGATCACGACGGCTCGCCCCTCCCCGTCCTACTCGACCCTTACGGCGGTCCGCATGCCCTGCGCGTCCAGAATTCCTTCAACGCGTTCGTTGCGTCACAGTGGTTCGCAGATCAAGGGTTCGCTGTTCTCGTCACCGACAACCGCGGCACCCCAGGGCGAGGATCAGTGTGGGAACGAGCGGTCCACGGCGATCTCGCCACTGCACCACTCGACGATCAGATTGAGGCGTTGCAGTACGTTGCGAGGGAGACGGCTGTGCTTGACCGATGCCGTGTCGCAATCAGAGGTTGGAGCTTCGGCGGCTATCTCGCAGCGCTCGCCGTACTCCGGCGGCCCGACGTGTTCCATGCCGCGATCGCCGGAGCCCCCGTCACCGAGTGGCGACTTTACGACACCCACTACACCGAGCGCTACCTCGGCGATCCGAACGTCAGCGCAGGTCAGTACGACGCCAGCTCGCTCCTCCCCCTCGCTGGCGACCTCAAACGACCGCTCCTGCTGATCCATGGGCTGGCCGACGATAACGTCGTGGCTGCGCACACGCTTCGACTCTCATCAGCGCTCCTCACAGCAGGAAAGCCGCACGAAGTTCTGCCCCTGGTCGGCGCCACCCACATGGCTACCCAGGAGCAGGTCGCTGAGAACCTGTTGCTCCACCAGTTGGACTTCCTTCGCCGGTCGCTTCCCGAACCGATGAAGTGACATCTTCCGTGACGATTCGGATGCCTGTCGCAGTGCGCGCCGGACGTTTCATCTAACGTCGTCCGGGTATGAACAATCGCCTGATCGAGTTGTACCGCGGAGTCGCCGTGCACGCCACTGCCAACCTGGAGCACCAGGCTGCCCTCGAACTTCTGGCCCTGGTCATGCTGGCCGACCAGGACATCGCCGATGAAGAGGTCGAACTCGTCCGCGAGATCAGCACCGACTGGCACGACGACGAATTCTCCTTCGAGGACTACCTCCGGCCCGCGATCGAAGAAGCTCGTCACGCAATCGAGCACGACCGCGTCGAAGAGTTCATCGACTCGATTGACGAACGGATCAGCAGCCGAGTGCTGCGCTCGGCGCTCTTCTCCGCCTCACGTGAGGTGGCCGGAGTCGACGACGAAGTCAACCCCGAAGAAGGTTCCATCCTCGCTGCCGTGGCAGTCCGCTTCAGTTGAGGCGGGATGTAGGTCAGGCGGGACGTTTGGCGAGGACGATGCGGTCGAGATTTGCGAGATCTTGGCGGACTTCGATCTCTCGATACCTCTGCTGTTCCAACAGTGCTGAGACCGCTGGGCCTTGGTCGTAGCCGATCTCGAGAACCAGCCAGCCGTCCGGTCGCAGGTAATCGATCGCACCCGGAATGATGACTCGATAGTCGTCGAGGCCGTCGGCGCCGGCGAAGAGCGCACCCTCGGGCTCCCACTCCCCCACGTTCGCCTCGAGATCAGCCGACCCGACAGCAACGTACGGCGGGTTCGACACGATCACATCGGCCTCCAGGTCGCCGGGCAGCGCTGCAAACCAGTTGCCGAGCGCGACCCGCACGTTGCGCGCCGCGCGACCGATTCCGGACAGGTTCGCCCGTGCGACATCGAGCGCATCGCTGCTCGCATCGGTCAGCCACACCGTCGTTCCGTCGAGCGGAAGTTCGTCGGCACACGCGAGCCCGATCGCTCCTGACCCAGTGCCAAGGTCCACCACGATGCGTTCATCTTCGATCGCCCGCGCCAGGTCGAGCGCCACTTCGGCGACCATCTCGGTCTCAGGCCTCGGGATCAACACCCGCTGGTCGACGTTGAGATCGAGTCGGCGAAACGACCAGCTGCCAAGCACGTATTGCACTGGCTCGCCAGTGCGATAGCGCGCCAGCATCGCGTCGAGGTGGCTGACCATCCGAGTCATCGGTGTGTGGTGGAGACTCGCGAGAAACTCGTCCGGATCGGTCGATGATGCCGTTTCGCACATCCATCGCGCATGTTGACGATCGCCGATGACCGACGCTGTCTCGTCCCAGAGTCCCCGCCATGTCATCGTGGCGTCGGTGTGCTCAGACATCGCCTTCGGCGAGCAGCCGCGCACGCTCATCAGCAGCAAGTGCGTCGATGACCGGTTGCAGATCGCCACGCAGCACTTCGGCCAGTCGGTAAATCGTGAAACCGATGCGATGATCGGTCACCCGGTTTTCTTTGTAGTTGTACGTGCGGACTTTCTCGCTGCGTCCACCGCCGCCGGTTTGAGAACGACGGGCGTCAGACATCTCGGCGCGCCGCTCTTGCTCGGCCAGATCGAACAGCCGTGACCGCAGCACCGTCATGGCGCGCAGCCGGTTCTGGAGTTGCGACCGCTCGTCCTGCATCGAGACGACCACGCCAGTCGGGCGGTGCGTGATGCGTACGGCGGAATCGGTCGTGTTCACGCTCTGTCCACCTGGGCCGCTGGCGCGAAACACGTCAATGTCGAGATCCCTCTCATCGATTGTCACGTCGACCTCGTCGACCTCGGGCAGTGCCGTCACGGTTGCTGACGACGTGTGGATGCGACCCTGGCTTTCGGTCACGGGCACACGCTGCACCCGATGCGGACCGCCTTCAAACTTCAGGTTCCGCCATGCCGTCGGGCCACTGACCATGAGCGTCACCGCGTTGAAGCCGCCCATGTCGCTCAGCGTCGTCGACATCAGTTCGATCTTCCAACCGCAATTTGCGGCGAAGGCGGAGTACATCTCGAACAGGTCACGGGCGAACAGGTTGGCCTCTTCACCACCTTCGGCGCCACGAATCTCCATGATGACGTTCTTGCCGTCGTGCGGATCGGTGGGCAGCATCATCTCGCGCAACTCATCGATCAACTTCGGGAGTTCAGCGTTGACGTCATCGATCTCGCTCTGCAGCAATTGCCGCTCCTCACCCTGGGCCTCAGAGAGCATCTCTTGCGCAGCTTCGCGGTCGGCGGCACGGCTCTGATGGAGGCGGAACTTCTCCATGACCGGGCCGAGGTGGTTGTACCGCTTCGACAGGGTTCGCAGCTGCGCAGGGTCCGCCAGGACTTCAGGGTCGCTTAATTGGTGTTCGAGCGTGTCGAATTCGTCACCGACCTGGCTGAGTCGGGCGATCATGTCGGGTTCGGCCATGGCGCTTCGAGGCTAGTGCCACCGATCGACGTTCGACCGGGTGCGGTCAGTCTAGAGCGATGAGTTCGATTGGCTTGAGCAGCAGTTCCGCCATCTCACGCGTCACGGGGACGAGGTCACGAGTCGGGACCGCGAGACGCACGGGCGTCCCGACCATCCGTTGCACGTCGGCCACGAACGGCACTGCGTCGAGGTCGACGCCCGACGAGAACACAACGTGCACTGCCTGGTCGTCGGCCGTGGAACCTGCTGCCACGCACGGAATGGGATCCTTCAGGTTCGGGCGGGGTGCCGGTGGCTCGGCCGACCGCAGACTGGCCAAGCCGACGCGGCTCGGGTCTTGTTCGGCTTCCCAGCGGAGGTATCGCTCGACACCAAGCCGGTTGAGCGGGTGCTGTCGTGCCGAAGCGGACCGATGCGTGATGACCGTGGCAACCACCGACATGAGCGCCTCGGCGGTGGGTAGATCGCCATGCAGCATCTGAAATGCCTCGCGGTCAGCAGCGCCGACACCGACTTCGAGTCGGACGCCATCGCCGCGGTCGAGTGCTCCATTCGAGCTAGACGCTGGGACGATCCCGTTACTGAGTTCAGCAAAGAAGCCGACGGTGGGCTGATCGACGATGCGACAGATTTCCAACCCACGGACCTCGCCGGCAATGGTGCCGTGCTCGACGTTGACCACAGCACCCGAGTTCGTGATCATCTCGATCAGGTCGGGGTTGTCCATCGAGGCGCTCCGGCGTTCGGGCAACGGCTCAGCAACCGTCGGCAGTAGTGTTCGAACTTGGGGGAACCACACGTTGATCGGGAAGTCGAACATCTCGGCGCGGCGTGCGACCGTGCCGCCACCGACATCGGCCACGACGTTGAGGGCACTCGCCCCGTGTCGGATGGCCCAGGCGAGCGACGCACCGAGGAGGCGGCTTGCATCACCATCAACGAGAACCCACGCAACATCTGCATCGACAAGCGCCGACCCGCCGAGCAACGGCACCGGTTCGGCCTCGACGGCCCGACCAACATGGTCGCCCACGAGTGCACGCAGCTTGATCCCGAGGAGCTGACCTCGACGTTGCGGGTCCATCGCAGCAGTCATGGCGCGAACGATACCGGCACCCGTCTACCTGAACCCGCGTGCTCAGATCAGACGAAGTACCCGTTCAGATCAGCGACGATGTCGACGGCGTCCACCAGATCGAACAGATCGACATTGCCCCCGAGGACCACCAGGTTCTGCAAAGTCTGGCCTGCCCCGTGTTCGTCGTTGTTTCGTCGTGCCAAGTCGATGACCAGGGAGAACGAAGAACGCCGCCCCGGAGGACGGCGTTCTGTTCGATGAATATTGCCGATCTCTTCATCGGCATCTCCACACCAGGGCGGAGGCGATGCGTCACTCTTCGACGTTTGAGGGGGCACCCTTGCGAGCGCCGTAGCGCTTGTTGAAGCGCTCCACGCGGCCACCGGAGTCAACCAGCTTCTGCTTGCCGGTGAAGAACGGGTGGCACTCGTTGCACAGCTCGAGGCTGAGTTCGTCGGCACCAGTGGACTTCGTTGTGAAGACGTTCCCGCAGGAACACTTCACCGTGGTATCGGTGTAATTGGGATGAATGTCAGTCTGCATCGTCGTGTCCTTTGTTGATCTTCTGGTGCCGGCTGAAGAGACTTCGTCGGCGACAGATCGGGTGGAGAGAGTGTAACCACGCCCGATCAGGTTTTGTCCCAGCGCCGAAGGCGCTGCGGGCTCACATTCCGGGTTGCTTGCCGATTTCGTTCAAGAACTCCGCGTTGGTACGGAACGTCTTCAAACGGTCGATCAGCAGCTCGAGGCCAGGAGCCCCGCTGCCACCGTCGGCGAGGCCGCTGAGGACCCGACGGAGCTTCCACACCATTTGGAGCTGCTTGCGATCGAAGAGGAGCTCTTCGTGGCGGGTCGACGACGCATCGACGTCGATGGCCGGGTAGATGCGCCGCTCTGCGATCTTACGGTCGAGGCGGAGCTCCATGTTGCCGGTGCCCTTGAACTCTTCGAAGATCGCTTCGTCCATGCGACTGTTCGTGTCGACCAGCGCCGTGGCGAGGATGGTGAGCGAGCCGCCCTCCTCGATGTTGCGGGCCGAACCGAAGAACTTCTTCGGCGGGTACAGCGCTCCAGCGTCGATACCACCGGACAGGATCTTGCCGCTCGAGGGAGCGGCCAAGTTGTACGCCCGGCTGAGGCGGGTAATGCCGTCGAGAATGATCACGACGTCTTCACCCTGCTCGACCAGGCGACGCGCCTTGGCAATCGCCATCTCGGCGACGTGGGCATGCTCGTCGCTCGGCCGATCGAAGGTCGACGAAATGACTTCGCCGCTCACGCTGCGCTTCATGTCAGTGACTTCTTCGGGGCGCTCGTCAATGAGCAACACGATGAGCTTGCACTCGGGGTTGTTGAGCTCGATCGACTGAGCAATCGTCTTCATGACCGTGGTCTTGCCCGCCTTCGGAGGCGACACGATAATGCCGCGCTGGCCCTTGCCGATCGGTGACAGCAGGTCGATGATGCGGGCCGTCATGTTCGCCGGATCGGCTGGGTTTTCGAGACGCAACTGCGAGTCGGGAAAGAGTGCGGTGAGATCTTCGAAGCGAGGCCTCTTCTTCGCTGCTTCGGGGTCACCGCCGTTGACGGTCGTGACCTCGATCAACTGTGGGTTCTTCTCGTTCCGCTGCGCTGCACGCATCTTGCCGACGACGAGGTCGCCACGACGCAAACCGAACTGCATGGCCACCTTGACGGTGATGTACGCGTCTTGCTTGCTCGGGAGGTAGCCGTTGACGCGGAGAAAGCCGTATCCCTGGTCGTGCATGTCCAGGTAACCGGTGACCTCGGTCGGCTCGTTGCTCTGCGGCTGACCATCGAAATCAGAATCGGACTCGACGAAGTCGACATCCTCACCCTGGGGGCCATCGAAGCCCCGATTGGCGCCACCCTTGCGCCGACGACGCCGGCGTTTGTTGTTGCCTTCGCCTCCGTCGTCGTTGCGGTTCTGGCCGCCCTGATTGCGGTTGCCTTGCTGGGCGTCGCCCTGCTGGTTGCCGCCACCCTGGTTGCGGTTCCCTTCGCTGTTGCGATTCCGGTTTCCGCCTTCGCCATTGCGGCTTTCGCCTTCGACGCGATTGCCACCGTTGTTGCGATTGCGGTTGCGGTCACCACCCTCGCTGTTGTTGCGATTCCGGTTACCGTCGTTGTTCGAATTGTCTTTACCGGACGTGGTCTCGGTGTTCACTTCACTGGTCGTCGTATTGACGCCGTCAGCGAGCAGCGCGATTTCCCAGTCGGCAAGCGGGTCACCGTCCGGGCCGAGCACGACACCGCCAGCCGCGACGGAAGAGTCGCTGTGCTGCTTCGAGGTGACTTTCGGGGCGGAGGACTGCGAATCAGAACTACGTCCAGACGATCTTGTCGCTTCTGCGGGTTCATCGTCGACAGCGAGTCCGCGCTGCTCGGCGGCCGGTGAAGCCGGCGCCGTAGCCGAAGCTTGTACCGGCGCACTGGACGGGCCGGTGGTCTCGAGAATCTTGTCGATGATCTCGGACTTTTTCAGGCGGGCGGGGACCTTGACGCCGAGCGCCTTGGCCATTTCCAGAAGGGTGTCTTTGTCCTTGGATTCCAGGACGGACTGTTCGAGTGCGGCAGCGGCCACGTTGTTCCTCTCCTTCCGCGCCCTTTGGGCTCACACGGAAAGTGATCGTGCCAGAGGACTCAGGGGTCAGAACGCGCCCGACGAAAGTCCTCTGAACGGAATTCGCACCCACCGAAATTTCGGGGTGCGACTCGGCGAACCAAGTGACCATAGGTTAGCCCGTATCTGATTGGGAATGCAACGCGTGTCGTTTACCGACTTCAGAACCCCGATGTCGATTCCGATCTCACGAGCGTGGCAAACCGAACCACTGCGACAGCGCACGGTTTTTGCGACGAGGTCGCCTTTCGTCAGTGCCGAGCGATCCAACACCTTGGATCCGCTGTCAGCGTGCAGTGAGTTCTTCGACGAGCGCCTGCACGGTGGCGAGATCGTTCGCGACGGTTTGGGTGCGTTCTTCGCGGTCGAAGAGGTCGGCGAGGTGCGCCGGCAGCTCGGGGCGAAAGCCAGTGGCCTGCTCGACCGCGTCGGGGAACTTTGCCGGGTGAGCGGTCGCCAACGTGATCACCGGGCCTCCCCCATCGTTCGCCGAGAGCATCCGCGCCGCTGCTGTGGCCGTCGCCGTGTGTGGCTCGACCACGTAGCCACCAGTTGCGTCGTAGACCCGCTTGATCTCGGCCAGCGTGCGCGCGTCGTCGAAGGCTGCTGCGCGGATCGACCCGCTGAGGAAAGTGGCCCGCTGGTCGGGCTCGATTAGGAGCTTGCCCGTCGCACGGAAGCGCCGCATCTGCTCGGCCGTCATCCCACCGTCGCGGCCATTCATCTCAAACAGCAGACGCTCAAAGTTGGACGACACCTGAATGTCCATCGACGGACTCAACGACGGAATCACGGCACGTGCGCTCATGTCGTTGTCGTTAATAAAGCGGGTCAGGATGTCGTTGGTGTTCGACGAGATGATGAAGTCACGGATCGGCGCGCCCATCTTGCGGGCGATCCACCCGGCGAGCACGTTGCCGAAGTTGCCGGTGGGCACGCTGAAGGTGACCGGTTCGTCAAACATCTCGGATGCGGTGACGTAGTAGACCGTTTGCGCCATCACGCGTGCCCAGTTGATCGAGTTGACCGCCGAGAGCTGATTGCGTTGGCGGAATTCGACGTCGTTGAACATCGCCTTGACCATGTCTTGGCAGTCGTCAAACGTTCCCTCTACGGCGACGGCATGCACGTTTGGAGCGTCGACGGTCGTCATCTGCTTGCGCTGTACGTCACTTGTGCGGCCAAGCGGATACAGGATGACGATGTCGATGTTCTCGCAACCGAGCACGCCATCGATCGCGGCCGACCCGGTGTCCCCTGAGGTGGCGCCGACGATAGTGACACGTTCGCCACGTTGGGCCAGCACGTGATCAAACAGTTTGCCGACGAGCTGCAGCGCGACGTCTTTGAACGCAAGCGTCGGGCCATGGAACAGCTCTTGCACCCACTGGTTGTGATCGATCTGGACGAGTGGCACCACTGCCGGGTGTCGGAATGTCGAATACGCCTCGGTGGCGAGATGGGTGAGCGTCAGTTCATCGATATCCGGTTCGACAAAGGGCAGCATGACCTCGACGGCGCGCTCGACATAGGTCCGAGCGGTCGACGGCTGGGTGAGCGTCGGCCACTCCTCGGGCATGTACAGGCCACCATCAGCGGCGAGCCCAGCCAGCAGCACATCGCTAAAACCCAGCACGGGGGCATCACCGCGGGTGGAGACATACTTCATGTTGCTCAGTCTCCAATGACGCGCAGCAGGCCGCCGACCTTGAGCACGACGTCAAGTTCGTTGAGGTCGCGGACCGTGGCTTGGACGTCTTTCTCCAGGGCCGAGTGTGTGATGAACACGAGGCGGGCATCAGGCCCATTCCCCTCTTGCTCGGCGGCGCGGATCGAGACACCATGCTTCGCGAACACGCCCGTGACCGAATGGAGCACACCTGGCTGATCTGCGACGTCGAGCCCAAGCAAGTACTCGGCAGAGGTCTCGTCGATTGGCCTGATCATTGCCTTACCCAACTCGCCAAGCGAACCGTGCGTGCCTGCACGCAGGTTGATGGCCGCGTCGACAACATCACCAAACACGGCACTCGCCGTCGGCGCCCCACCGGCACCACGACCATAGAACATCAACGAGCCGACGAAATCACCTTCGACAAAGACCGCGTTGAAGCTGTCACGCACCGAGGCGAGCGGATGCTGAACCGGCACCATCGTCGGGTGCACACGGACGCTGATCTCGTCGGTTGCGGCATCTCGCTCGACGATGCCCAGCAGTTTGACGACGTAGCCGAGTCGGCGTGCGATCGCGATCTCCGAGGAAGTGATCTCGCTGATGCCCTGGTGGTAAACGTCACCGGCCACGACCTTCTTCCCAAAGGCAACAGTTGCGATGATCGCAGCCTTGGCTCCTGCGTCGTAGCCCTCGACATCAGCAGTGGGGTCGCGTTCGGCGTAGCCGAGACTCTGTGCATCCTTCAGCGCTGCGCCGTAATCGGCATCGCCTCCTGCGTCGACCGCGTCGGTCATCTTGGTGAGGATGTAGTTCGTGGTTCCGTTGATGATGCCGAGCACACGGGTGATCGGCTCGCCGTGCAAGCTTTCGCGCAACGCACGCATAATCGGGATGCCACCGGCAACCGCAGCCTCAAAGAGGAGGTCGCGATCGGCAGCGTCGGCTGCGGCATACAACTCGGCACCGACATTGGCGAGGAGTTCCTTGTTGGCTGTGACGACAGGTTTACCGTGTGCCAGTGCAGCCAGAATCAGTTCACGTGCCGGCTCGATGCCGCCGATCGACTCGACGATGATGTCGACGTCGGGGTCAACGACAACGCCCATGGCATCACGGGTTAAGACACCCTCGGCAAGTTCGACATCGCGAGGCGCCGACATGTTTCGGACGGCAACACGGGTGACGGTCAGATCGATCCCTGTCCGAGCAAGCACGGCGGCGCGCTGTACCTCCACGAGTTCGACGAGTGCGGCGCCCACGTTGCCGCAGCCGAGCACACCGATCTTAAGAGACGTTACGTCGCTGGTCACGCGGCCGAGGCTACTGGCTGCACCCCATCGGTTCTCAGGACATTGCCCGACAGGTACCGTCGACCCGATGACGACGACCAATCATCCATTGGTAACTTCGAGCCGATAATTTCGATCCGTGGCTGCAACCGTCGGAGCTCACCAGTGGGAATTGCCAGCGCAATACCCCAACTCAAGTTGCGTTTGGGGTCAGGCCCCAAACGCAACTGTTGCGAAAGGGGCCTGACCCTAAACGCAATGATTTAGACCGTGCGGCCGAGGAACGCGGCGAGCTGATCAGCGTTGCAAGCACCATCCGGACATTTCTGCTCAGCGCCGAACGGTGCAGAACCGTCTTCGCCACGGAACGCCGGCTGGATCATCTTGCGGCTAGATTCGAGCAACTGTGCTGCCAGCTCGGGGGCCAGGTCAGTGGACTGGCCGGTGGCCTTGGCGATGTCCCAACCGTGCGTGAAGGTGTCGGTCATCGCAAGGCTCAGCACAGCGCGACCCGGCATTTCGCCGAACGGCATCTTGACCATGCCATCGAGTGCGCCGTCGGCCTCGAAGCAGTCGACTGCTGCCTGCGTGGCCGCGTCGTATGCGGTGAGAAAGTCTCCGGCCGAGTGATCGACTTCTTCGCGGCTCGGCGGCTGGCCGGTCAAGCCTGCGACGAAGAATCCCTGTCCGGCAATGATGTGGTTGATGATGCCAGCGACGTCCCACGACGCGCAGGGCGAGGTGTTCTGCAGCTGATCGGCGGTGATGTTGGCAAGGACGCTGCGGGTGCTGGCGTTGGCCATCTTGAGAGGTTGCGTGCTCATTGTAGCCAACCTAGTTCGGACAGCCGAGAGTGCCGCGACCTGTCAGATCGTCGTGTCAGCGGAGTTCGTCGGCGAATAGTTGCGAAAGGGGCCTGACCCCATACGTAACTATCGGCGGACGAGGTCGTGGTGATTCGCGACATTCCCGACGTCGTGTTTCGGGGTGTGCTCAACGCGGGTGTCGTGATTGACCTTCGCGGACCGCAATGCAGCCTTCTTTGGCGCGTGCCGGTCCCCTTCTCGCGTTCCCTCTGCGCTGCCTGGATCTGCGTGAACAGGTTCAGCAGGATGTTCACCCATTGACTCATCTCAGTTCGCCCTTCTCGGCAATCGCGGTGGCGATGCTTGCGGGTTGACCGAAGTCTCAGCCGAGGTCAGTTCGGAGGAGGTCGTCGTACGTCTCACGACGAACGACGAGGCGAGCGTCACCGTCTGCCGCGAAGACGACCGGCGGCCGGGTGATCTTGTTGTAGTTCGAACCCATCGAATGCCCATACGCGCCTGTGACCGGCATGGCGAGGAGGTCGCCGACCGCGATGTCGACAGGGAGCTTCGCCTCGAATGAGAGGACGTCACCTGATTCGCAGTGCTTGCCGACGAGCCGAGCAGTGAGGTCGCGGGGAGCCAGTGCCGACCGGGGCAAGAATGACTCGTAGCCGGAGCCGTAGAGCACCGGGCGGGGGTTGTCGCTCATCCCGCCGTCGACCGACACGAACGTGCGGACACCGGGGATGCGTTTGATCGTGCCAACGGTGTAGACGGTCATCGCAGCCGAGGCGACAATCGCGCGGCCGGGCTCGACGCTGACCTTCGAGCGGACACCGAGGGCATCGCACGCGTCGAGCAGCACGTTGCCCCACTGGGCGATGTTCGGCGCTTCCTCACCTTCGACATAGGCGACGCCAAGGCCGCCACCCAGCACGAGTTCGGGCAGGTCGAGCGGCACGGCGAAGTCGGCCATCACCTCTGCCGCCTTGGCGAACGACGACGCCACAAACACGTTCGAGCCGATGTGGCAGTGCAGACCGACGAGATCGACCGAATCGGAACGGCGAGCCCGATCAACAGCCTTGATCGCGTCGCCGTTACGGAGGTTGAAACCGAACTTGGAATCGTCTTGACCGGTGGCGATAAAGACGTGCGTCTGGGCAGACACGCCCGGGGTGATCCGCAGGACCACTTTGGGTGCGCCGCCATTCGCATGGCGCATCCCTTGGACCCACAGCGCATCGAGGCGATCCAGTTCGTCGAAGCTGTCAACAATGACGTAGCGCACGCCGGCGGCGGTCGCTTCGCGCAATTCGGTGACGGACTTGTTGTTGCCGTGCAGCGTGCACGCGTTCGCAGGCACACCAGCGGCAAGTGCCACAGCGAGTTCGCCGCCCGAAGCGACGTCGAGTAGCAAGCCCTCGTCGTAGGCGAGCTTGGCCATCGCCTTGCAGAGAAACGCCTTCGTTGCGTAGACGACCTTCTGGCGCCCGAAGGCCGCAACGGCCTCCTGGCAGCGAGCGCGCAGGTGTGCCTCGTCGTACAAGAACACCGGTGTGCCAAACTCGGCGGCGATCTCGTCGACGCGACAACCGCCGACGCTGAGCGATCCGTCGGCCTCGACGCGTGCGTTGTCGGAAAGCAACCGCAATGGCAGCGTAGTCATCGTCACATCTCCTGCGGAGCGATAATGCCGAGCAGCCCGAGGCTGTGTTCGAGCACGCGGGCGGCCAGGTCGGCAAGTGCGAGGCGGCTCGTGCGCATCGGCTCGTCGGACTTGAGAATTGGGCACTCCTGGTAAAACGACGAGAAATCAGATGCCAGCTCGTACACGTAGGTGCACAGCTTGTGCGGGCTGTACGAGTCGAGCGTGTTCTCGATCGCAGACGGGTAGCCCATGATCCGCATCGCCAGCGCCTTCTCGGCTACGTGGCCGAACACGATCGGAGCGTCCCGAACAGTCGACCGCTCGATGGCCGCCCGTCTAAAAACCGAGCAGATTCGGGCGTGCGCATACTGCAGATACGGTCCGGTGTTGCCCTCAAATGCGAGCATCCGATCCCAATCGAAGACGTAATCCTTAATCCGATCAGCCGACAGTTCGAAGTATTTGACAGCGCCGATACCCACCGTCTTGGCGATGGTCGCGTCGCTCGCTGCGAGATCAGGATTCTTCTCTGCGATCGATGCCTGTGCCCGCTCGACAGCTTCATCGAGAAGGGCAACGAATTTGAGCGGGTCGCCAGAACGCGACTTCAGCATCTTGCGGTCGTTGCCGAGCACGTTGCCGAAGTTCACGTGGATCGCCTCGGTCGGCTCCTTCAACCAGCCGGCCATACGTGCGACTTCGAAAACCATCTGGAGATGCTGGCTTTGCGGCGTCCCGATCACGTAGAGCATGAGGTCGGCGTCGAGCCGATGGATGCGGTCGTACACGCAGGCGAGGTCGCTGGTGGCGTAGTTGAAGCCACCGGTCCGCGCCTGAATGATCAACGGAAGCGGGTGGCCCTCGCGATTCTCAAAGCCGGGAGGGAACACCACCTTGGCACCGTCGTCGACCTTCACGAGGCCCGCGTCGTCAAGCTTGCCGATTGTGTCGAGCATCATCGGTTGGTACATCGACTCGCCAGCGAGATCCTCGTCGGTGAGCAGGATGTCGAGCTTGTCGTACAACTCGTTGAAGTGCGTCGTCGACTGCGCTACAAGGAGTTCCCAGAGCCGCGTGGTCTCAGGATCGGTGCCGTCCTGCAACTGCACCACCCGAGCCCGGGCACGGTCTTTGAACTCGTCACTGCCGTCGAACTTCGTTCGCGCTTCCTTGTAAAAAACATCGAGCTCACCCTGATCAAGGCCACCGGCCGAGGTGTCCTCACCGAGGTCGACGAGATGCTCAATCAGCATACCGAACGGTGTACCCCAGTCGCCGACGTGGTTCTCCTTGATGACCGTGTGGCCGAGGAACTCCATCATCCGCACGAGCGAGTCACCAATCACGGTGGTGCGCAGGTGGCCGACGTGCATTTCTTTCGCGACGTTGGGCGCGGAGTAGTCGATCACGACGCGCTTGGCGACGACAGCTCGTGCCACGCCCAACCGATCGTCGGCGACTACTTCGGCGAGCTGCGCTTCGAGGAATGCGTCGGCGAAGGTGACGTTGATGAAGCCTGGGCCGGCGACTTCGAATTCAGATGCGACGTCGACAAGTACGCCCGAGTCGACGATCTGCTGGGCGAGGTCACGGGGGTTCGATCCGACTCGTTTTGCCAGCGAAAGGGCGCCGTTGATCTGCGCATCGGCACGGTCGGACGGGCGCACCGTCGGGTCGGCCGGTTCGCCACCATTGAGACCGGCGAAGACCGGCATCAACAGCGTCGAGAGTGTTGCGAGAGGATCTGACATGCAACCGACAGTCTGCCCGATACAGCCACCTCTCACCCCGGCCAATTTGGCGCCGCTTTTCATTCACCCCTCCTCGCCAACGATCGGCTCATCGAAGTGAAGTCAGCGACCGAGCGAGATAATCAGGCGTTAACGTGACCAACCTGCCCTCGTAGCTCAGGGGATAGAGCACTGGTTTCCGGAACCAGGTGTCGTAGGTTCGAATCCTACCGAGGGCGCATTTTCGATGACGTGGTTCCAGTGATGGAAGCCACGTCGTCGTCGTTTTCGGCCCTGATCGCCGAAGCTGTCGTCGCGTTCAGCAAATCAGCAGGCTGTTGGTCGGCACGTGTCCCTGGGCCGTATTCTCCGCGTTCTGCTCGACAACGAGACGTCCCAGTTGCCGCGAGTTCCTTGAGGCGCCCACAGCCAACTCGACGGTTGCTCAGCCGTTCGACTCAGGGGTCGCGCCCATCTCGATCTGAACGAGTAGCGCATCGAGCAAACTGCTCGCACCGAAGCGGAACGTGGCTGGCACTGCCCAGTCGTCGCCCAACACCTCGGCTGCGAGATCGAGGTACGCCATGGCGTCGTCGAATGTCTTGACCCCGCCCGACGGCTTGATCCCGACGGTGCGGTCGGAATCGGCAATGACTTCGAGCATCACTCGGGCAGCATCGAGGGTCGCTCCACCTCTCGCCTTGCCGGTTGATGTTTTGACGAAGTCGGCACCAAGGCCGACGGCGAGTTCGGCCGCTGATCGGACCATGGCCGCTTCGGGTAACTCGCTAGTTTCGAGGATCACCTTAAGTATGCCGGGTGGTGCAACGAGGTCGCCAACCGCTTCGATCATGGCAGCGGTCGGCTTGATGTCGCCGTTGCGGAACATCTTGTAGGGCAACACAACGTCGATCTCGGTGGCTCCGTCCGACAGCGCAGTCAGCGTCTCTTCGAGCACCTTGCCAACCTGCTGGTTGCCCTGCGGGAAGTTCACGACGGTGGCAATGCCGACCCCGGAATCGGCAAGCAGTTCGACACACCGCGGTACATGTTCCGGCCAGACGCACACTGCTGCGACCTGGTGCTCGGCGGCACGCTCGCAGAGTCGGTCGATTCCAGCAGCGGAATGATCATCAGCAAGATCGGTCAGGTCGAGCAGCAAGATCGCCGCCCGCGCACGGTCGGCATTTGAGCGATGTGCTGGCATTGCACGATGTTACGGCTGATCGGCGGTGACATCGATCGCCTGCACTTCACGCCCACGGCGACAAAAGGCCCCACGAGAAGTACCGAGCACCTGCACGCCGTGAATCCGACCCACGGCGACCTCACGGCTCACTACTGGCGAGACCCGCACGATCACGGCGGTCGTCCCACATCTGAACAGTTGATACTTCTCGAACATCATGGCCAACGAAGAGTCGCAATCGATCAGCGCCGCGGCGTGTCGATCGCTTGTGGCGCCATCGAAGGGCTCAGTAACCGCGGCCTCGTTCTGGGTCGCGACGGGTCAGTAATCAGTGTCGACCTGTCCCGCCGACCTAGATCGGTAGGTTGGAAATGTGATCTCTCTTATTGATGCTTCTCCGCGAACACTTGGATCGCTGCCTGCTGTCGGTCCGCTGTCGTTCGGACTGTGGCGGTACACGAACACCGACGTTGCAGCCGCTCAGGGCGTGCTTGAAGCGGCACTTGACGCCGGGATGAACCTGATCGACAACGCCGACGTGTACGGCTTTGACTGGGGAGGCACGGGCTTCGGCCAAGTCGAAGAGATCCTCGGCACCGTGCTTGCTGCTGCACCCACGCTGCGCGATCGCATGGTGCTCGCCAGTAAAGGCGGGATCATGCCGCCGCTCCCCTACGACTCCTCGCCGGCATACCTGCGCAGCGCCTGCGAGGCGTCACTCACCCGGATGGGTATCGATGTGATCGACCTCTACCAGATCCACCGGCCCGACATGTACGCCCATCCCGCCGACGTGGCCTCCGCACTCAGCGAACTGCGCGACGCCGGCAAGATCCGCGAAGTCGGTATTTCCAACCACACTCCCGCCCAAGTCGTCGCGCTCCAGGCGCACCTCGACTTCCCGATCGTGGCAAACCAGCCAGAATTCTCCGCCAGTCACCTCGAACCACTGCGCGACGGCACGCTCGATCAGTGCATGCAGCTCGACATCACGCCACTTGCCTGGAGCCCGCTCGCCGGTGGTTCATTGGCAACCGGCGACGGTGTCAAGCCCGAGCTGCTTGCCGTGCTCGACCAGCTCGCCGAACGCGAATCTGTCGAACGCGGCCACATCGCCATGGCATTCGTGCTTGCTCATCCGTCGAAGCCGATCGCCATTGTCGGTTCGCAGAACCTCGATCGCCTCGCCGCATCGGTCACGGCACTCGACGTGCAGCTCGATCGCTCCGACGTCTACGCCATTGTCCAAGCCTCTGAAGGAATGCCACTGCCATGAGTTCCGTCACCAATCCGAACATCCCTGAGATCTCCTGGTTCGGCGCCCTGTGTGACGACGACTACGAGTTCCTCGGCCAGCCCGACCCGGCGCTCGCCAGCTCGTGGGCACATTGCAGCAACATCGTGCAGACCGCCGACCGCAATGGCTTCGACAACGTGCTCCTTCCGTCTGGCTACACGCTCGGCATCGATTCGACTTCGTTTGCGGCCGGTATCGCCACGCAGACCGAGCAGATCAACCTGCTCCTCGCCGTGCGCATGGGCGAGATGCACCTTCCGCAGCTGGCACGGCAGCTGGCCACCATCGACCAGATGGCCGAGGGTCGGTTGACAATCAATATCATCAGCTCCGACATCCCCGGCGAGGCGCTCGACTCGGCGCCCCGCTATCAGCGCACCCGCGAGTGGATGCAAGTTCTCCGGCAGCTGTTGAACGGCGAGTCGATCGACTTTCACGGCGACTTCGTCGATCTCCAGCTTGATCCGCCCCGCTTGATCGGCCCTGCGAGCACTTGCGCACCGTTCTACTTCGGCGGTTTCTCCCCTGCCGCCAAAGACGTCGCCGCAGCCGAAGCCGATGTGTTCCTCACCTGGCCCGACACAGTCGCCGCCGTCCGCGACACGGTCCAAGAAATGACCACGCTGGCAGCTGACACCTACGAGCGTGAGCTGATCTACGGGCTGCGCGCCCACGTGATCGTCCGTGAGACCGAAGCCGAGGCGCGGGCAGCCGCTGAGCAACTGGTCTCCAAGCTCGATGCCGACTCCGGCGACGCAATCCGGAACAAGTCACTCGATGCCGCCTCGTTCGGTGTCGCCCGTCAGGCCGCACTACGTGATACTGCTGCCGACGATGGCTTCGTCGAGGAGAACCTCTGGACTGGCGTCGGTCGGGCACGCAGCGGCGCAGGTGCAGCGATCGTTGGCAATCCCAACCAGGTGGTGTCGAAACTTCGGGCCTACCAAGAAGTCGGCATCGGGGCGTTCATTCTTTCGGGCTACACCCATGCCGCCGAATGCGACCTGTTTGCCAAACATGTGCTCCAGAACATCGACCACGCTCCGCTGAAGCCACGTTTCACGCACTGACCGGTGGCCTGCGTAACCGAAATGCGCTGACGGGCGCAATCGGCCAGCCTTGTACCGTGAGTAATTTGGACCGGTCTCACCCGCCGTCGCACTTCGGAGACGGCAGCGTGGGCTTCGGCGTAACCTTGCACCCGGTCGCTCCATTCGTCTTGGTGCCATCGAGGCTTTGTAAAGGTTCGTGGGGAGGACGAACCAATGAATGCCTGACGAATACGTTGTCCGATCCAGTCAGACAAATTTTGCGGCGTGTCGACCTGCTGAAGGCAGCCGTCCCTGAGGACAGCTACACGGCAGCCACGGCGACCTTGTTGATGCCTTCAAGTACAGACATTGCCATATGCATTCCCCTGATTGCGGCTGCATCGGGCTGTGGTTGCTCAACGATGACGGCGTTTTTAGAGCGCAGGCAGTCAGGGCGCCTGCGTCTAGATAGGTGCGTCTAGATCCTCTCCAGACTCTGGCTTGGACGTACTGTCCTTACTTGTTCATCGTGGGCGAGACGAACTTGATGTCGGCGATGGCTGCGGTGCTGCTCTGCGGGTTTCAGCGGTAACGTCGCGGCCCGTGAATCACGTCAAGAACCGCATGCAGGCGCTGGGTCTCCTCGACCGCTCAATCAAGGCTGCCACCGACGAAGAATTGGCCGCCGCAATCGAGGTGCTCGACGACGATCATCGTGAAGGCCTGGAGTCATTCGTCGAAGGCGAACTCGCTGTCGACAGCGTGCGCGCTGCCGTCAAGACCGGCCGCATCGACGGCACCATGGAAGCAATCGCAGCGATCATTTCCGATGGCGCCCTCGCCGCTTGCATCGAGCAGCTCGGTGACAACGCCGACAACCCGTCGACTGATCAGCTCAAAGAAGTACTCCCTCCGATTGTCGAAAAGCACGGCATCGCCGTTGCCCGAATCATGCTCGCTGCCACCGTGGCTGGCGAAGCACCGGCGTCCGCAATCATCCGCGACCTGCTGAAGAACGACGACGTTATGGCGCTCCCGAAGGTCGAAGAGTCCGAAGCAGCGACGGTGCTCGACACCTCGAAGCGCCCGGCCGACGAGCAAGACAAGTTGCGCGCAGCGCGCAAGGCCGCTAAGGCAGCAAAGCAGGAAGCCAACCGCGCCCGCAAGGCCCAGTCGGCCTCCGCTAAGCCCCGCAAGTAGAGGGCGCAGCCGGCGGACCATCAACCGCCAGCCAACGCAGCGCAGCGCTTTTTATCTCAATTCCGTGAGTCGGGATCAGATCGTTCGACGCCAAGAAAGCATGAACCCGAGTTGAGCTTGCTCAATGAGCGGCGAGGGCTGCCGCCGGGATCGGGCGATCTGGACCGACTCAGGAGAAGCCGACGATGGGGTGAGGGAGATAGTGCTCTTCGAGCGACTGCGCTTCGTCGTCGGTAAGTTCCAACTCGACGGCTGCCACGGCATCGTCGATGTGATGCAGCTTGGTTGCGCCGATGATCGGTGACGTCACTGCCTTGTTGCGCAGTACCCACGCGAGGGCAATCTGTGCGCGTGACACGCCGCGAGCTTCGGCAACCACACCGACGGCGTCGGACACTGCTTTGTCCGACTCCTCCATGCTGTAGAGGTAGCGACCGAAGTCGTCGCTTTCTGTGCGGTTGGTCGTGGCGCCCCACTCGCGAGTCAGCTTGCCTCGAGCCATCGGACTCCAGGGGATCACCGCAACGTTCATGTCGCGACAAAGCGGAAGCATCTCGCGCTCCTCTTCGCGATTGATCAGGTTGTAATGCGGCTGCATGCTGACGAACCGCGTCCAACCGTTGGCGTCAGCGGTGTACTGCGCCTTGCCGAACTGCCATGCGTACATCGACGATGCACCGATGTGATGCACCTTGCCCGAGCGGATCAGGTCGTGCAGCGCCTCCATCGTCTCTTCGATCGGTGTGTGATGGTCCCAGCGATGGATTTGATACAGATCGATGTAGTCGGTGCCCAGTCGCTTCAGGCTCTGGTCGACCTCATACATGATCGCCTTGCGAGAGAGACCCTCGCCGAAGCGTCCTTCGCGCATCCTGCCGCGCACCTTGGTGGCGATGATCACGTCTTCGCGCTTCGTCATATCGGCAAGCGCTCGGCCAACAATCTCCTCGCTCGACCCCAATGAATACACGTTCGCAGTGTCGAAGCAGTTGATCCCTGCTTCGAGAGCCTGCTCGATGAATGGCCGGCTGCTCGCCTCGTCCATGCTCCATGCGTGGGTGCCCTTACCCGACTCGCCATAACTCATGCACCCGAGCGTGATCGCGGAGACGGACAAACCAGTGTTTCCAAACGGCACATACTTCATCGCGTCACGTTGCCACACCCTCACCCGGCTCCCGCCATCAGAAACTGAGACCAACTCGACGCGCCCAGCAAGCAGCACGATCTCCATTTCGGACCGCGCCCGACCCTCGCCCCAAATGGAGACCAAAACACATCACTACTGCGTTGAAATGGTCTCCATTTTGGAAGGCCGGGCGTGACGATGTGGGTGGCCTCAGAGGAGGGTGTGGCCAGCGGTCTTGGACTCGTGTTCGAGGAGCCACCGCTTGCTGTCGAGGCCCCCGGCGAACCCGGTGAGCGAACCATTCGAACCGACGACCCGATGGCAGGGCACGACGATCGAGATCGGGTTACGACCGTTTGCAGCACCGACCGCACGCGCCTTGCGTTTGTCGCCAATCGCCGCGGCCTGCTCGCCGTAGCTGACTGTCTCTCCGTAGGGAATGGCTCGCAGCGCCATCCACGCCGACTGCTGAAAGTCGGTGCCGACTGGGTCGAGTGGGAGATCGAAATTCTGGCGATCCCCGGCGAAGTACTCGCCGAGTTGATCGACAGCTGCAGTAAGGACGGGATGTTCGGTCGTGTCGGCCGTCTCGATCACCATTCCGAGTGGCACCCGCGCCGGATCATCGCTCGGCCACAGCACCGCTCTGAGCCCCGTCTCGCTGGCAACAAGCGTGAGCACCCCCATCGGGCTATCCATCGTCGTGCAAGACAGCGTCTCTTCGGTGTCAGTGTCAGTCATAGGTAGTCCTTGCGGGATCGTGCAGTTGCAACTGCAGCGGCGTCGAGCGCGCCGTGGCCGTCCAGAGGTGATGAAGTGCATACGAGCGCCACGGCACCCATCCTGCTGCGTCGCCGACGGTGCGGTCGAGCTCCGTCAGGAAGTCGACCACAATCAGGTCGGTACCGGGGAGCACGTCGGGGTGTCTGAGGCCACGCATGATCACGTGATCTGCCGTCGCAGGCTGATGCCCTTAATTGCGAGGAGTTGATCACCAGCAACCTGCGGGTCTCGAGTACGGCGCTGCCCTCGGCAACTGTGACTGCATGGGGGCCGCCGTGTGATGGAACTCGACGTTCGTTTGCTTTGGCGTGATCACTGGACAACTTTGGCGGCAATACATGCCCGTCCTGCGCGCAGCGGTTACAAACCACCCGTCGAAGCGCCGGTCGGCGTTCTTGACGATGCAGCAGCAGCGGTGTTGGTCGAGCGGTGGCATGACTCCATGATGACGGTCACTGCCCACAATCACCAGCGAAAATTAGCCAGCCAGTTGAATGTCTGATTTCCGCTCAGTCCAGTTGGAACCGGCGTGCGCGAGCTTGGTGCGCAGGAGCCACAAACCGATCAGGAACGCCCTGATCCACAGGCCGATGACGTTCGGCGCAGCAGCGAAGACAGCAAGTCCGCCCGCCATGGAGACCAGAGCAATCGTCACAGAACGTCGCGGGCCCAGACGTTCCGGCAGCTTTGCGCCGAAGATTCGAATGACGAGCGAGACGAGTGCATAGGTCAGAAACAAACGGCATTTACACCGGGAGCGAGTTCGCCACCTTTGAGCGGCTCTTCGATGAACAGCGGAACGAGCGGGACCAGCGTTCCGATGTACATGAAGAACGCAAAGGCGGTCAACGAGACGATCACGAATGGTTTGGTGATCAGTCGCTCCAAGGCAGCTTCAAGATGCTGACCCTCACCAGCGGAGTTTGCAAACGTCGTTACTCGACCATCATGTCGAACCGGATCGAGTCTTGATCATCTCAGATCGGGTCCGGCCGGAAGTCACAAACAACGGTCAGACCGCTTCGCGTTGGCCCGACACCGCCGACCGGATCGCTGCGTCGACGACCCGTTGCGCCGCCAAACCATCGACCGCGGTCGGACCGCGCACCTCTCCGGCACGGACCCCTGCAATCCAGTCTGCCGCCTCAGCCCGATACGCCTCACTGAATCGGCCGAACCAGTCGTCACCAATGTGTTGGTGGCCTGCGCCCTCGAAGCGGACGACCGGCTGGGATGGTTGTGGGGCAGTGATCATGCCGTGTTCGCAGGTCACCTCAACATCGATGTCGTAGCCATACGTGGCTTCGACAAACTCGATCGTGACAGTCGACCCGTCAGCCATCGCCCCGAGCACAATCACGTGCTCAACCGGCCGTGGCCCGCTGACCACCTGGGTGGTGACAGATGAAAATTCGGTGCCCATCAGCCACCGGGCGGTGTGCACGTCGTGGATCAACGATTGCGAGAAGACCAGTTCAAGCGGACGTTCCCACTGATGGTTGGTGTTGCGGTGAGCACTGCGGACATGGCGGATCGCACCGAGTTCGCTGATCGCGCCTGCAACCTGCAAATGCGCCGGGTCGTACTGTCGCATGAAACCCAACTGCACCAAAGAACGCCCGGCCGCGACCTCCGCAGCAACGACCCGCTCAGCGTCGGCGACGTTGCTGGCCAGCGGCTTCTCACACAGGACGAAAGCGCCGCGCTCAACTGCAGCGATCGCGAGATCGGCATGCGTGTCATCCGGGGACGCGATGACGATGGCGTCGAGGCTCGGGTCTGTCGCAACAGCGAAGGCGTCGGTCGATGCCGCTGCGTTGCACAGGCCCGCAGCATCAAGCGCTGCCGCCGCAACGACATCGGCAACGACGGCGACTTCCACACCGTCAACCGCCGCGAGATTCCTGATGTGCTCACGGCCCATGCCGCCCGCACCGATAACTCCGACCTTGATATTCATCGACCAGACGTTAGGTGAGTCGGATCTCGTCGACCGACCCGACGATCACTTCCACTCGCTGCGTCGCCCGAAATCCTCAGGAAGCGCTCGGAGGATTTGGTTCTTTGGGAAGACCGAGGACGCGTTCGCCAACGATGTTGCGCTGGATCTGGCTCGTGCCACCCCAGATCGTCTCTGAACGCGAGAAGAAGAACGACGACATCATCGGGCTCACCGGGTAGCCGTCACGGCGCTTGTCGCGCGAAGCGCCCGGCCAGCCACCCACCTCCGGGCCGGCGTCGATGAGGAGCGAATCGGTGCCGTAGATGTCCAACGCCAGTTCCATGGCGTTCTGATGCATTTCGGTCCAGAACATCTTGTTCGTCGCTCCGAGCGCAATCGTGCCCATATCGACCACCCCGGAACCGCGGCTTTTGTTCAGCGTCGCGGTGAGGTTCCGCAAGCCATTAAAACGCAGGATCTCGATCTTGCTGTAGTACTGCATCAGACGCTGGCGGATGTGCGGATCGTTAATCGCACCGTTGGCAATGGCCTGCTCTTTGAGCAGCCGGAACTCCTCAGCAAAACGGCGGAAACCAGTCGTGGCTGACTGGCCGCGCTCGAAACCGAGAGTCGAGTTCGCGACCTTCCAGCCGTTGTTGACTCCGCCGACTACGGCGTCTTTGGCGCAACGTGCGTCCGAGAAGAAGACCTCACAGAATTCAGCAGTGCCGTCGGGTTGCGTGATGCCGCGAACTTCGATGCCCGGTTGCTTCATCGGGACGAGCATGTAGGAGATACCTGCGTGCTTCTTCGCTTCGGGATCAGTACGCGTCAGAAGAAAGCAGTAGTCGGCATGGTGACCCTGCGTGGTCCAGACCTTCTGGCCGTTGATGACCCACTCGTCACCGTCGAGTTCGGCGGTCGTCTTGATCGATGCCAAGTCGGAACCTGAGTCAGGCTCCGAGAAGCCCTGACACCATCGGGTCCGACCCTGCAGGATGCCGGGCAGAAACTCCTTCTTCTGTTCTTCGGTTCCCCACTGGAGCAACGTCGGGCCGACCAGCGTGTCGCCGAAGAAGTCACCGCGCATCGGGGCCTTCGCGTTGGCGAACTCTTCCGACAATGCAACGCCCTGCATCGTGCTCAGGCCCTTCCCACCGTACTCGGCGGGCCAAGTGGCACAAATCCAACCACCTTCGAACAGCTTCGTGGGCCACTCGGCGTTGAACGCCTCGCGCTGGTCCGGCGTCATCTCGAAGCCATCGTCGAACCAGCCGCCGGGCAGGTTGTCGAGGAGCCACGCCTTGATTTCGGCGCGGAAGTCTTCAGCTTCGTTCGGGTATGTCAGATCCATGGTCCACATTCTTGCTGTTGCATCGGCATCGCCCCGAATCTGATGTGTGTGTCACTCGTCGCTCGGCCACCACCTCGACCTGCTTCGGCACGCCAATCGAGACCCTCTTCGACACCCGCGATGACAGTTCACGGACACGAAACAAAGCCGCGACACTCACGACATCGACCGTCCGTAACTTGATCGTCGTAATCCGGACGGCAACGGCGCCACTGGATTCTCCAAGCAAACCTTCCCTTATCCCCGATCCTTTTGGAGGACCCCGTGCACAACCGTGCGCTTCGAATCATCTCTGGCCTTGGGGGCGTTGTCGCCCTCGTGGCCCTCATGCCCGGAACCGTCATCGCTCAGGAAGCAGCAGACGTCCAAGCGATCCTTGACAACATCTGGGTGTTCATCGCTGCATGTCTCGTCTTCTTCATGCAGGCGGGTTTTGCACTCGTTGAGGCAGGCCTGACACGAGCAAAAAACGTGGTCAACATCTTTGCCAAAAACATGGCTGACGCGATCATCGGCGTTCTGGCCTTCTTCGCAACCGGCTACGCCTTCGCCTTCAGCGGCGGCAACGACTTCCTCGGCACCGATGGTGGGTGGTTCTTCATGAACGACCTCGACATCAACGCCCTCGGCGGAAGTGGAGTGATCAACCTGTCGCACGGAACGTTCTTCTTCTTCCAGGCAGTGTTTGCAGCAACAGCCGTGACGATCTGCTCGGGTGCCATGGCCGAGCGCACGAAGTTCACTTCGTACCTCATCTTCAGTGTGTTCATGTGCGCCATCATCTACCCAATGGTCGTGCACATGACCTGGGGCGGCGGTTTCATCGCTGGAATCTCGATCGGTGATGCCGTGTATTCCGACTTCGCCGGCTCCGGTGTCGTGCACATGACCGGCGGTATCGCCGCACTCGTCGGCGCCAAGCTCGTCGGCGCCCGCAAGGGCAAGTTCGCCGAAGACGGCACTGCCAGAGCAATCCCTGGACACAACATCCCGTTCGCGATCCTCGGTGTGTTCATCCTCTGGCTCGGTTGGTTCGGCTTCAACCCCGGTTCCGAGCTCGCTGCTGACAATCTTGTGACGGGCATTGCGCTCAACACGATCCTCGCGGCTGCTGCCGGTGCCTTTGCCACGGCAGCGTTCGTCTGGATCAAGACGGGCAAGCCGGACATCGCCTTCATCGGCAACGGGGTGCTCGCCGGACTGGTCGCCATCACCGGGCCGTGCGGCACTGCCACACCGGTCATGTCGATCGTCATCGGTGCCATCGGCGGCATCATCGTGGTCCTTGCGGTCCAGTTCTTCGACAAGATCAAGATCGACGACCCGGTCGGTGCCATCAGCGTCCACGGTGCGGTCGGCATCTGGGGTGTGCTCTCCATCGGCATCTTCGCCCGCTACGACGACGCGTTCCTCGGTCGTGAAGATGCCGGCCTACTCTACGGCGGCGGCTTCGAGCAGCTCGCTGTGCAGTTCCTCATGGTGATCATCATCATCGCTTGGGTCGGCATCGCCAGCCTCATCGTCTTCTCCGCACTCAAGGCAACGATTGGCCTCCGGGTCAACGAAGAAGACGAGGTCGAAGGACTCGACGTCGCCGAGCACGGCATGGCTGGCTACACCAACGACCCGTCCTACGTCTAACCCTGACTGACTGAAAAGAAAAGAGACAACAACATGAAACTCGTAACTGCAGTCATCAAGCCATTCAAGCTCGACGACGTCAAAGACGCACTGAAGGAAGCCGGTTCGTCCGGCATCACCGTGAGCGAAGTTCGCGGCTTCGGCCGCCAAGGTGGCCATACGGAGACCTACCGAGGTGCTGAGTACAAGATTGACTTCGTCCCCAAGGTCCAAGTATCGATCGTGGTCGACGACGCCGCCGTCGATGGCGTGGTCGAGGCGATCACCAAGTCAGCTGCCACCGGAAAAATCGGTGACGGCAAGATCTGGGTAACCGACGTTGATCGACTCGTACGCATCCGAACGGGAGAGGAAGGTTCGGACGCCATATAGTTCCCGGCCTCGCTGCCAGGTGCCAATTCGGCGAATCGCGACGTAGCGATTCGCTCCGACGATTCCCCGTGTCACATCTTGTCCTTGAGATGTTGGCACGGGGGTCGTTTCGTTTTCGTGGGACATGTAGCTCGGGTTGCGGTCCGATCCGCTCTCAAGCTCACCGTCGATGGGCGTTCCGAGTGTCTGTGTTTCCGGACTATGAACATCACGTTTCCGCACTTTCACACTCGACGGGCACTGCCTACGGTCCGCTCCCATGCTCCTCGCATTTGACTCCGGAAATACCGCATGGGTGCTGATCTCAGCGGCCCTCGTACTCTTCATGACGCCCGGATTGGCGTTTTTCTACGGCGGCATGGTGCGTTCGAAGAACGTGCTCGGCATGTTGATGCAAAACGTGTTCGCCATTGGTTTGGTGTCGACCATCTGGGCAATCGTCGGCTTCTCGCTCGTCTTTGGTGCCAGCGGCAACGGTTGGATTGGCAACTTCGACTTCCTCTTCCTCGCCGACGTCACCAACCTCGACGGAGACATTCCCGGCATGGCCTTCGTCGCCTTTCAAATGATGTTCGCGGTCATCACCCCGGCACTCATCACCGGCGCCACAGCTGACCGGTTGAAATTTGGTTCGTACGCTGTGCTCATCGGATTCTGGTCATTGCTCGTCTATATCCCTGGTGCTAAGTGGGTGTTCAACGGCTGGCTCCTTGAGATGGGGGCACTCGACTTTGCTGGCGGCACGGCCATCCACATCAGCGCTGGTGTGGCCGGGCTCGCCGTCATCCTCGTCATCGGCAACCGCAAGGGCCACGGCGACGTGCCCATGCCACCGCACAACCTGCCACTCACGGTCCTCGGTACCGGCATCTTGTGGTTCGGCTGGTTCGGATTCAACGCGGGTTCCGGCCTCGCCGCCGACGGCCTTGCGGCGCAAGCCCTTGTCAACACCCATCTCGCTGCTTCGACCGGCATGCTCGGCTGGCTCCTCGTGGAACGCTGGAAGGGCGGCCACGCAACCGTGCTCGGCGCCTGCTCCGGCGCTGTCGCCGGCCTCGTCGCCATCACTCCATGCGCCGGCTTCGTTGGTGGTGCCTCGCCGCTGATCATTGGATTCGTCGCCGGAGCCTTGTGTTTCCTTGCTCTGACGATCAAGGAGAAGATGAACTGGGACGACAGCCTCGACGTCATCGCGGTGCACCTGATCGGCGGCATCGTCGGGACGCTGCTCCTCGGCCTGTTCGCCGATGCAGCCGTCAACCCAGTGATCGCCGAAAACAGCTCGGAAGGCCTCTTCTTCGGCGGCAGCCTCGAGCTCCTCAAGGATCAGTTCGTTGCGGCCCTCGTGGTCGGCGTCTTCTCCTTCGTCGTCACGTATGCCATCGCCAAAACGATCGATGCAACGATGGGGCTGCGCGTCGGCGAGGATGCTGAGTACCAGGGTCTCGACCAGAGCCAGCACGCCGAGTCGGCGTACACCAGCTGACTCACTTTGAACATCACGCCGCGAACACTTCGAACGAACCGGGGACATCATGAAACTCATCACTGCAGTCATCAAACCCTTCAAGCTCGACGACGTGAAGGACGCCCTCAAGGCGATCGATGTCACCGGCATCACCGTCTCTGAGGTTCGCGGTTTCGGCCGCCAAGGCGGACACACCGAGACCTATCGCGGCGCCGAGTACAAGATCGACTTCGTCCCCAAGGTCAGCCTTGCCACCGTCGTTGACGAAGCACACGTTGACGACGTGGTGGATGCCATTGCCAAGGCGGCCGCCACTGGCAAGATCGGTGACGGCAAGATCTGGGTGACCAACGTTGACCGCGTCGTACGCATCCGCACCGGCGAAGAGGGCACCGACGCCGTCTAGTTTCTCCCGCTGCTCATCCGTTTGCGTGACGATTTTGGCTGCGATGCCAGCCAAAATCGTCACGCAAACGATCAGTTGCGGTCTGCTCGGCGCTGACGCCAGTTGCGGAACTCGCCTCTGGTTGCGACCAGGCCCGCCACGATGATGAGCCCGCCGACGATCGGAACCGGCCACGCGACTCCATTTTCCTCAACAGGTATCGAGGTCGTGGGAGATGCCGAGGCCGTTCCGGGGCCTCCAACAATCACCAGCGTCGTCAACAAGATCCCGATCACCGCAGCGCGGCGCAACATTGAACCCATCTCAATCAGACGCCCCAGACCCCAACGAAGTTCCTTCATGTCGGCAGTTTCCTCGTTTGCGTCGAAATTCCTGCGGACTGGTCAACGCAAACTTCGACGCAAACGGGGTGGCGGTGCTGTTAGCCCTGTAGCGCACGGAGGTTTGCGACAGTCTTGCCGGCACCGGCGTCGACGCTTTCGAGTGCCCGCAGAATCGCAACGAGGTTCCGGTCGCGTTCTTGCGCAAGGTCTCGGATTGAGCGGCCTGCTGCTTGCTCGTCGGACTGTTCGGCGATGGTATCGATCAGTTCATCGGTCAGTTCCGGCGTGTCCATCAGTTTGGTCCACGGCCATTTCAACGCCGGCCCGAACTGCTCCATGAAGTGGCGCATGCCGCCTTCTCCCCCGGCGATTCGATACGTCTCGAAGGTGCCCATCTGCGCCCACCGAAGGCCGAATCCGTAACGGATCGCGTCGTCGATCTCTTCGGTGGTTGCGATGCCATCGTTGACCAGCCACAGCGCTTCACGCCAAACCGCTTCGAGGAGACGATCGGCAATGAAGGCATCAATCTCTTTGCGCACGTGGAGCGGATGCATACCGAGCGCTCGGTAGGTGTCCATCGCACGGTCGATCGTCCCAAGTGATGTCTGTTCACCACCGACGATCTCGACGAGCGGCAACAGGTAGACCGGGTTAAACGGGTGCGCTACGACGAGCCGTTCCGGGCGGGTCATCGATGTTGCGAGTTCCGTCGGCTTGTATCCCGACGTCGACGACGCGATGATCGCATCAGCTGGTGCAGCATCATCGATGGCTGCCAGCGTCGAGTGCTTGATGTCGAGCCGCTCTGGAACACTTTCCTGGATCAACTCAACGTCGGCAACAGCCTCTTCAATCGACGCACACAGCACCAACGAACCGATGCGGTCCGTCGACAGACCGAGTGCGTCCCATGCCGAGACAGCGTCGGCCATCACGTCGTTCAAAAGCTCCGAAGCGTTCGGCGACGGGTCGTACGCAGACACGTCGATCCCCCGAAGCCGCATTCGTGCGGCCCAAGCAGCACCGATCACACCGCACCCAACAACTGCGCCGCGCTGTGGCAGCTCAGCCATGGCTGGTGAGCTGCATCTTCTCGCGGACCTCTGCCGACGTCATGATGTCGAAATTCATGCTGCTCAGGATGTCGACTGCCCGTTCGACGAGATCGCGGTTCGTCGCTAACTGGCCCCGGTCGAGGTACAGGTTGTCTTCGAGACCGACGCGGACGTTGCCGCCCGCAATCGCAGCAAGCGCCACGTATTCGAGCTGCTTGCGCCCGATCGAGAACGCACTGAACGTCCAATTTTCTGGAATGTTGTTGACCATCGCCATGAAGGTGTTCAAATCCGGCGGCGCACCCCACGGGATCCCCATACACAACTGCACCATGACTGGATCAGCGATGAGCCCCTGCTCGACGAGCGACTTCGCCTGCCACAGGTGACCGGTGTCGAACACTTCGATCTCCGGACGAACACCGAGCTCCTGGATCTGGCGAGCCATTTCGGCGAGGATCGACGGCGTGTTCGTCATGACGTAGTCGCCCTCGCCGAAGTTCATCGAACCACAGTCGATGGTGCAGATCTCGGGAAGGATTTTGCGGACGTGATCGAGCCGTTCGGATGCACCCACCATGTCGGTACCGGCCTCGGCAAGCGGCAGCGGGCTTTCGACAGAACCGAAGGTGACATCGCCACCCATACCGGCGGTGAGGTTGATCACCGGGTCGACATCGGAGGCACGGATGCGATCGACCACTTCGGCGTAGTACTCGACCTCTCGTGACGGCGCACCGGTCTCGGGATCGCGAACATGGATGTGCACGACGGCGGCGCCTGCTTTGGCTGCAGCGATGCAGTCGTCGGCGATTGCTTCGGGGGTGTACGGCACCCTGTCGGACTTGCCAACAGTGTCGCCGCTGCCGGTGACGGCGCAGGTGATGAAGACAGAACTCATGAGGTTTCCTTCTGATCAAGGGTCGGAGGGGTCGAGGAAGAGTGGTTCGGGGCGTGGCGGTTCAGGGCGTCACGATCAAGCACGCGTAGACGCGAGAGCAGCTCGTCACGGTCGACGTAGCAACCGGTGAGGACTCGCGATCCGGCGCCCGGATCAAATGCGTCGCGGCCGTGCAGGACTCGCCGGTTGTCAAAGCCGATAATGTCGCCGGGCTCGAAACGGGAACGCAGCATGAATCGGTCGTCGTGGGCGACGCTGGAGAAGATGCGCATCGCGTCATAGGCGCGCGGTACGTCGGCGGCTGGCATGTCGGGTGCGAGCCGGACCGGGTAGAAGGCGCGCATGGTCAGCTGCGAGCCGAGCTGACCATGGTCGATCACCGGGCCGATCCAGCGATGGTCCCCGTCCATCGCCCGGTTGGCGAACACCCAGTTCAAGGTGGTCAGCGCCTCGTACTCGGCCGGATGATTCGCTTCGAGTTCGGCGACGACCGCGAGCCCGTCGGTCATCCGCGATGCTCCACCCGCGACCGTGTTCTCGACGCAGTGTAGAAACTGGAAGCCGGGCGGCGTCTCACGCGTCGGGAGGTCGGCATGTTGGCCGAGATTCAGGCCAGTGTTCGCCGTCGAATCGGCATCGAGACGTGCCTCGACCGTGAAGATATTGCCGAAGTTCGACCCTCGAATCGGACCGATTCGCTTGATCAGCGTTTCGAGAAACGCCCGATCGGCCGGAGTATTGCGGAGCCGGGCGAAGCCGTAGACGTGCATCGCTCGCAGCCAGTCGCCGAACACCGCAATGTCGTCGAGCACAGATGCGCCATCGAAGGACGGCGGTTCGTCGAGGGTGTCGGTCGTCCAGATCGTCAACGGACCGGGAATCGCTTCAGGTCGATGCCGCTGCGCAGCGATCGATCGCAACCATCCGGGGTGAATCATCGACTGGAGACCATCGCCCCACGTCAGCTCGAGCGCCCCTTCGTCCGTCCGTCGAGCAGCCGACAGGAACGACGACTCGGGCAAGTCCGCCGGGTCGACCGTGCTCTCTCGGGTGACCGGATCGATCGCCCGCGAGTTCTCGAACAACCACAGCGAGTAACAGTCGAGATCGAGACCGTCGGCCCAGGCAACATGGACGTTCGGCAACGCACCGCCAACGATGTCGATCGGCGCCCATGCATACGTGGCGAAGTCGGGAGTGGGCATGACCTCAATCATCGCTCGGGAAGATTACACAGATCAACCGAGAGCGCGCGCCGTCTCGCTCAGCGGCACAGCTGAGCGGTCCACCGGCAGGGTCCGTGCCAGCCGGTCGCCGGTGTCGATCGTGACCCCCAGCCAATAGCTCTCGTTCCGAAAGTGATGTAACCGGTGGTTCTTGGCGAGCCGGGAGTAGTAGCGAGAACGGGGTCGATACCGCGAGTGCACGAGCAGGTGGACCCACTCGTAGTGCAGCAGTGCGACGAGCCCTATCAACACGATTGTGGCGCCGTTCGCCCGAGCCGAAGATGCGACGCTCGGCGACACGCCGATCCGCGAGAGGCCTTCGACAGCAGCAGCCACCGGAGCAATGATCGCCAGGCAGGAACCGATCGCGTTCGGTCGACGCAGCAGTAACCACTCCATGTCATCCGGGTCACGGTGGTGCCGCTCATGAGAGTCGCGTGTGCCCAGCAGTTCGGCCAGCGTTGAGCCGGGCTCGGCATGCAGTAGTCGACGGTGGATGACCCACTCCACCGGGCCCAATGCAACAACGACCGCCAGCACCGCAAGCGCGTCGCCAAACGACCAGTTTCCCAGCGCAACTCGGACGACGACGGCCAAACATGTCGCAACAGAAATCACGCGTCCAGACGATGACCGGGCGAAGGCGCGGGCCGCTCCGTCGAGCGACGTGATGTCTCGAGCGCGGTGCATGCTCACAACAGTACGCCAGGCGCTCGATGCAGGAATTTCTGCCCCTCCAACATCAAATATGGAGCGGCGTGAAATTCGGTGGCGGGTGGGTTGATGTTGCCGCGGCCACGCGGCGTACAGTCGCCTGCATGACGACAATCGAGACGCCAGCCGCCGACGCTGCCCCCAAGAAGGAGCGGTGGACTGCGCAGTGGAAAGAGCTGTACAGCGAAGTCATCACCAACAGCCTCTGCACCGGCTGCGCTGGCTGCGTCGTCACGTGTCCTCACGATGTGATCGGGTACGAACACGAAGAGGGCAAGTACATCCCATTCCATCTCGAAGAAGAGTTGGGCCTCGACAACTGCATTCACGGCGAGAAGGGCTGCACCACATGCACCCGGGCCTGCCCTCGCTTTCGCGCCTGGGAGCCCGCAGCCGACATGCACCTGTTCGGGCGTATCCGCGAACCCGACGAGATGGCTGGCATCTGGCGTCAGCTCTACCTCACCCGCGCGAGCGACGAAATGGTTCACAAGATGGGCCAGGACGGCGGCCTGGTGTCGGCGATGCTCATCTGGCTACGCGAGCACGACTACATCGACGCTGCTCTCGTGTCTGGCGTCGAAGAGGACGATGCGTGGAAGGCAAAGCCGGCCGTCGTCTCGACACCCGAAGAAATTCTCGCCACAGCGGGCTCCCGCTACACCTACTGCGCAAACCCGCTCGCACTCCGTGAAGCCCAAGAGAAGGGCTACAAGCGGCTCGCCCTGGTCGGCATGGGTTGCCAGACCTCATCGCCACCAGTCATGTGGGACCGCAAGGCTGGCAAGGTCAGTAAGCCGTTCCTGTTCAACATCGGCCTGCTCTGTTCAAAGACATTCGATGACGCCATCTTTGAAGAGCTCTTCGAGGCCAAGTACGGCCTGAAGAAGCAAGACATGGTGAAGATGAACATCAAGGGCGTCTTCCAGATCTGGATGAAAGACGGCTCGTACCATGAGATCAATCTGAAGGAATGCCACGCTTGGACTCGCGAAGGCTGCAAGACCTGCCCCGACTTCGCGGCCGAACACTCTGACGTCGCCACGGGCGGCATCGGCGAAGACAACGACTGGACGCTCACGATCGTGCGTACCGAACTCGGTGAGGAAGTCATCGAGCGGATGATCGCTGACGGCTCGATTATCGCGAGGCCCGCGCAGACCGACGAAACCGCAATGCGTCTGCTGCGACTGCTGTCGATCGTCAGCCGTCGTCGCTGGCCCCAAGACGCTGACGCTGCTCCGTCGGTCGGCGTGCCGGCGCCCAAGAAGAAGGTTGCAGCTGTGACGGCCGAACCGTCAGTTGATGCGAACCCGGACGAGCCGAAGCCTGCCGAGGCGAAAGCGGAGCCGGCTCCAGAACCGAAGAACGACTGATCAGGACGGCGTGGCGACTCGCGCCACGTCGTTGCTCAGTTGTTGCACTCGGCGAGATCAGCCTCAAAGAGGTCGAGCGCCGTACCTGGGCCAGCGTCGTTTGCTGCCTCGGTGATCGATTCGTAATCTGAGTCGGAGTAGGTCTCGAGCTTGTCGAACAGACAGTCGTGGACTTCCTGCGTGATCTCTCCTTGCTCAAGCGCTGTATCGACGATGTCTTCAGCGACACGCCGGTTCCCCGGGTCGGAGTTGCATGCGCTCAGACTGAGCACGGCAACGACCGCTCCACCGGAAATTTTCAGCCGACGGGTCGTCGCAGTGTGGCGGGGCTGACGCTTCGAGTTCACAGTGGCCAAAGGCTACTGGCACGATGTGGGGATGCCGCTCCACCACGAGGCTCGCACGCTGCTCGACATGATGGAGGCAATCGGTGCACCGCCGCTCGATTCACAGCCGCCAGCCGATGCGCGGGCCACCCGCAAGGCACTGGCGGCCGATCCGACCGAGCAGTGCCACGAGATTGTCGAGCTAGATGCCGGCGGTGTTCCCGCCCGCGTGTATCGAGCAGCCCCGACCGAAACAACACCAGGGCTACTCGTGTTTATCCACGGCGGCGGGTGGGTAATCGGCGATCTCGACAGCCACGACAACGTCTGTCGATCGTTGGCCAACCGCAGCGGATTGACCGTCCTCAGCGTCGATTACCGACTTGCACCCGAGGATCCCTTCCCGGCAGGGCTCGACGACTGCAGTGCCGTAACGCTGTGGGCATACGAGCACGCCGACGAACTCGGTATCGACCCAACGCGCATCGCCATCGGCGGCGACTCGGCGGGCGCGAACATCGCTGCTGTCGTCTGCCACGAGACCACGGTGCCGCTCCGCTTCCAGCTCTTGATCTATCCGGTGACCGATGTCCGGATGAACACGGAGTCTTACGACGAAAATGGCGAGGGCTATTTCCTGACCAAGAGTTCGATGCAATGGTTCACCGAGCACTACCTGTCGGGTGGAGAGGGAACGCCGGACGACCCGCGTGTCTCCCCGCTGCTCGCCTCAGACGAGGTACTGGCCGCTGGCCCGCCCGCGCTGGTGATCACCGCCGGCTTCGACCCGCTCCGAGACGAGGGCATCGCTTACGTCGAACGGTTGTCATCCGTCGGCGTCGTGGTGAGCCATGTTCACTTCTCGGGTCAGATCCACGCCTTCTACTCACTCCCCGATCAACTCAGTGATGCTCGGCTCGCACACGCTCTGTCAGCGCAGGCGCTCGTCGGTGCGCTCGGTTCCTGAGTCAGCCGGTCACACTGTGCCTCGCACAGTGTGACCGGCGAGTTCGTTGGCGCGGGTGAAGATTGCATCGAGCATTGGTTCGGTCAGCCGCTTCGTAAACGTGTTCTGCTGGCTGACGTGATAACTGCAGATGACCGTGAGCTTGCGGCCGTCCGATGAGGTGACAGGCACTTCGACTCCGTGACCGAAACGTGGTTTCGGACGAACGCCAAAGAAATTCATCGCTGCGTCGTACCCGAACGTGCCGAGACAGATCACAACGTTCGCAGCAGACAGGGCTTCAAGTTCGCGTACGAGGAACAGCCGGCACTCATCGCGTTCGGTCGTCGTGGGCTTGTTCAAGGGCGGCGCGCACTTGACCGCCGACGTGACCCAGGCATTGGTGAGCGTCAATCCATCGGCGCTGGACGTGGACTCGGCCTGGTTGGCCAAGCCGGCGGTGTGCATCGAACGAAACAGCCAGTCGCCGCTGCGATCGCCAGTGAACATCCGTCCGGTTCGGTTGGCCCCGTGGGCGGCCGGTGCGAGGCCGAGGATCACGATCTGTGCGGCTGGGTCGCCAAAGCCGGAGATCGCCTTGCCCCAGTAGTCATCGTCGCGATACGCCGCTCGCTTCTCGACAGCGACCTGCTCGCGCCATCCGACCAATCGCGGGCAGGCCTGACACGCATGGATCTCCCGGGTCAGAACGTTCAGTGACTTTGTGCGCTGGGCGGGCGTCAGCATTGCAACCGACAGTAGGTTGGTGGTACTCATGGCGACGACGACTGACATCAAGAAATCAGCAGCACCGAAGCGTGCGGCCAAGCAAGTAGCGACGAAAACGGCAGGCCGGGTCACGGCTGCTCGGAAGAAGCAGGCCGCCAACCAGGGCCCGAAGCCGACGACCATTCTGATGGTTCGTCATGGTCAGACACCGACGACGGGCAAGGTTCTTCCAGGTCGCGCCAAGGGCCTCCACCTCGCCGACCTGGGCCTCGAGCAGGCCAAGATCGCTGCGCTCCGTCTCGCCGAGCTGAAGATCGACGCCGTGTACAGCTCGCCGCTCGAGCGGGCGAAGGAAACGGCTGCGCCGATCTCGGCTGCCTGCGGCCTGAAGACGCAGATCGAACGTGGCCTCTTCGAATGCGACTTTGGCGACTGGACCGGCAAAGAACTCAAGGATTTGATGAAGCTCCCGGAGTGGCAGACCGTGCAACGTGCACCGTCGACGTTCCGGTTCCCGAACGGCGAGAGCTTCACCGAGATGCAGACCCGTATGGTCGGAACGCTCGACAAGCTGCGCAAGCTGCACCCCGGCGGCACGATCGTCTGCGTCAGCCACGCCGACACGATCAAGGCAGCCGTTGCGCACGCCATGGGCACCCACATCGACCTGTTCCAGCGCATTGTCATCAGCCCGGCGTCGATTAGTGCCGTCACCTGGCACGCCGGCGGCCCAATTGTGCTCGCGGTCAACTCGACCGGCCGGCCACTCACCGAGTTGAAGCCTGCATGAGCGTCTTCTACGAATTTGACGACGTTGACGCATTCACGACCGGCACCGTTGGCGTGCCTGGAAACCGCACCTTCTTCATGCAGGTGAGGTCTGAAGGCCAGCGTGTCACGGTCAAGTGCGAGAAGCAGCAGACTGCAGCGATCGTCCAGTACCTCCGCAAAGTGCTGAGCGATCTGCCGCCGCCCGAAGACCGACCGATGCCCGGTGCCCTCGAACTCGCCGAGCCCGTAGATGCGTCGTTCGTGCTCGGCCCGATCGGCCTCGGCTACGACCGAGCCACCGACAAGCTCCTCATCCAGCTCGAAGAAGTCGGCGAGGTCGACGAAGACGGTGAGATGGTTGATGACGATCGGGGCCACGTCCGCCTGTACGTGAGTCGCGGCCAGGCAACGGCCTTCTGCGATCACGCCGATCGCCTCGTCGAATCGGGCCGCCCTGACTGCCAATGGTGCACACAGCCGATCGATCCTGACGGCCACGCCTGCCCCCGTATGAACTGATCCGCATGTCACACGACGACATGGCCCTCGGCCAGTTCGAGGCTGATGACGGCTTGGACAACGAGTCCGATTCGGTCGAGCAGGAATCAGAACACCGCGGTGTCGAACTCCGCATCGACTCGGTCGACGACCCTCTCGCGCACCTGCTCCAGGGTGAGATCCAGATCGAAGGGCGGATGCCGTACAGCAGCAACGCCACGTTCCTCGTCCACGTGGTCCACGAAGGCAAGTCGCATCCGGCGATCTACAAGCCGATGCGTGGCGAGCGACCTCTCTGGGACTTCTCGCCCGGCCTGCACCGTCGTGAGGTGGCGACGTATCGCATGAGCGAGGCACTCGGCCTCGGCGTCATTCCGCCGACGGTGCTGCGTGACGGCCCGGTGGGCGAGGGATCACTGCAGTGGTTCGTCGCTGGCGACTTCTCCAAGCATTACTTCACGATTCGAGAAGTGCGACAGGACCTCGACGATCAATTCCGGGCAATGGCGCTGCTCGACATCATCTGCAACAACACCGACCGCAAGAGCGGCCACTGCATCATCGTCCCCGAAAAGACGCTCGACGACGGCACCGATGTGCCCGCCCAGGTCTGGGGCATCGACCACGGGCTGTGCTTCGCTGCTGAGTACAAGCTCCGTACCGTCATCTGGGATTTCGCTGACGAAGAAATCCCCGAGCCGATGCTCGACAAGGTCAACAAACTCGTCAATCGGGTCCCGCTTGACATCGCGGCGTTACTGAGCGACGAGGAAGTCGAAGCGATCCAGGGCCGGGCCACCTGGTGCGTCAAACATCGCCGATTCCCCACCGACCCAACCGGTCGGCGATATCCCTGGCCCCTCGTCTGACCACTGTCTCTGCCGTGTGTCCACTTTTGACCCGAGGGGAAGTGGACACTTTCGTGGAAGGATGCGGATATGTCCGACGAGCCGCACTTCGAGCCCGATGAAGATCTCCAAGATCTGATCCATTCGGCCGACCTCGACGGACTGGTGCGGATGATCGACAATCGTTGTTCGTCGCACGATTGGGACGGGCTGCTTCGTGTTCGTGATCGCTCTCGATCAGCCGTGAAAACCGGTCGCCAGCTCTGGCCAGCGGCAACACTTGCCGAATACCGGCTCGCGCTCCTCGCGCCACCACCGTTCGTTGGGATCGTCCTCGACGAGGCCGACGGACTGGCCGGACGCTTCACCGTCGGGCCGCTGACCGAAGTTGCCGCACAGCACCACACCTGGGTCGATCTCGAAGGTGAAGTCGGCCGCGGCCCACACGCCGCCTTCGTCGCCCATGAGCGGGCGATACGTGGCGAGATCATCAACGATCCCGAGCTCGCTCCCGTGCTCGACATTCCGACCGAAGTGCAAGGCTGGGAACCCCAGTACGAGGTCGCCACCTTTTCCGACAACGGCGCCGAGTTTCCAGCCCCCAACCTCTCCGAAGACTGGGAGGACATCGAGACGTCTGGCGATGCCGAACGCCTCGACGACGAAGTCGAACTGGCCATCCGTCAGCTCGTCGAACCGTGGACCAGTGGCTCGAATGGGCGGGCCGAGGTCGCGTGTGTCGAAGGTGACATCGGAGCAGCCATCGGCGCGCTTGGCGTCCGCCGTGCACGAATTGCTCCACTCGAGCCAGCCGAGGCGCTCGCCTGGCTCGCGTGGGCCGGTGCGAGCGGTGGCGCTCACGGGCGACGGCGCGGCGCCTCGAGCGGTCGCTTCGGTGCCTGGTGGGTCATTGGCGCAATCGGCGATCTCCTCGACGACTGGCCGGTCAACCCTGACGAAATCGGTCAGGTTCTCAACGAGCTGGAATGGTTCCGCTGGAACGCGTTCGAACCTGAACTCGGCTGGATACTCCAGCTGGCGATCGAGGATCCTGATGAGGGCGTCGCTTGGGCAATCAGCGCCCGCGACGCCGTGTAATCAGACCGCGATCAGACCGCAGTCAGTAAATCAGACGCCTCGGGCGCTGATCACGGCGGAGTCGGCGACCTCGATCATGATGCACTCACCGGGGCACTCTTCGGCTGCGTCCGCAGCTGTCTCGATCAGCGAGTCAGGAATACGGGCGACGCCGTTTCCCATGTCCGGACCGTGGCCCGCGCCTTCGCCACCGTCGAACAAGACCGTCGTCCCGAAGTGTGACGCCTCTTCTTTCACGATCCAGAGACCGTCGTCACGAGCTTGGAAGACGTCGGGGCAGATCTCTGAGCAGATTCCGTCTCCAGTGCAGAGGTCCTGATCGATCCAAACCATGAGAGCAGACATGAGCGGAGCTTAGGAGAGAACCAGCGGGAAAAAGCAAAGAGTCGGACCCGAAGAACGGGTCCGACTCTTGCAAGTCAATTCAATTCAATTCAATTCGGAAACAGATGATCAGCCTCGGGCTTCGAGTGCAGCGATCAACTGTGGGAGCACCTTGTGCACGTCGCCCACGATGCCCAGGTCGGCAACACCGAAGATCGGTGCTTCCTTGTCCTTGTTGATCGCAATGATGTTCTTCGAGCCCTTCATGCCCACCATGTGCTGCGTGGCACCAGAGATTCCTGCGGCGATGTACACGGTCGGCTTGACGACCTTGCCGGTCTGGCCGACCTGATAGCTGTACGGGACCCAACCGGCGTCAACAATCGCACGTGATGCTCCAGGCGCACCCTTGAGCAGCTTGGCGAGAGTCTCGATCATCCCGTACTTCTCGGCTTCGCCGAGACCACGGCCTCCGCCGACGACAATCGCTGCCTCATCGAGCTTCGGGCCGCTGGTTTCTTCGACGTGTACTGCGGTGACCGTTGCGCCTCCGGTTGGACCGAGTTCGCCAACAGCCGCTGCGACGATCACGCCGGCGGCGCCAGCGCCACTTGCTGCTTCAAAGCTCTTTGGACGGAAAGCTGCGAGGAACGGGCGCTCGCCAGTGAACGTCGTGTTCACCAGCTTGGAGCCACCGAAGATCGGCGTTTGTACGGTGACCGAGTCGCCATCGACGGTGATATCGGTCGAGTTGGTGAGCACGGTACGGTCGAGCTTGACCGACAGGCGGGCCATGACGTCACGGCCTTCGTAGTTCTGCGGGAACATGATCAGGTCGGGAGCATCGCCACCGTTGATCACGGCCTGCATTGCGGACGAAACCGCAGGGCCCGGGAGTGCACCAGCGAGGTCACCGGTCTCGTAGATCTTTGCGGCACCGTGATCGGCAAACGCTGCGGCGGCACCTCCGGCTGAGCCAGCGACGAATGCCGTCACCGAACCGCCGAGCGTGTTGGCCTTGGAGAGCAGTTCGAGCGTGGCAGTGCTGGCGGTATCGCCGTCTGCCTGGGCGAACACCCAGATGTTGTTGAGAGTCATGATCAGATCACCTTCAGTCCGTCGAGGAACTCGACGATCTTGTTGAACGTTTCGCCATCGTCTTCGATGACCTCGCCAGCCTCGCGGGCGGGAGCGTCATCGACCGATGTGATTTGCTGGGCCCAGGACACGGCTTCGATGCCGAGGTCGGCAGCGGTGACGGTGTCGACCGGCTTACCCTTGGCGGCCATGATGCCCTTGAAGCTCGGGTAGCGGGGCTCGACGACGCCGGCGGTCACGGAGACCACTGCAGGAAGCGTGCAGGTGACTTCGTCGTAGCCGGCTTCGGTCTGACGGTCGACCTTGACGGTGCCACCATCGACGGTAATCGTCTTGGCGAAACCGACCGAGGGAAGTCCGAGGACTTCGGCCATCTGCTCGGGCACGGTGCCGGTGTAGCCGTCAGACGACTCGGTACCTGCGATGATCAGATCATAGGCGCCAGCCCTGCCGACAGCGCCTGCCAGGACCTTAGCGGTCGTCAGCGCATCAGCACCGGCGAGCGTTGGATCAGACACGAGGACAGCCTTCTCGGCGCCCATGGCGAGTGCGGTACGGAGACCGGACACTTCGTCATTCGGGGCCATCGAGACCAGAGTGACAGAGCCTTCGCCAGCGGTATTGACGAGCTGGAGTGCCATTTCGACGCCATAGCTGTCTGACTCATCGAGGATGAGTTTCCCATCTCGCTTCAGCGTGTTGGTCGAGGGATCCAGCTCACCCGGCAGCGCCGGGTCAGGGATCTGTTTCACACAGACGATCACGTTCATAAGGATGCTCAAGTTACCGTTGAGTTAAGTACGAACCAATTCGAGCTCGCCACTGTGACACGCGTCAAGACGGCCGCCTTGTACCGTTCCGGGCCGTGAAGGTCTTGCTCGTGGTCAACTCGTTCGCCTCATCGGTGACCGCGCGTAACACCGTTGTCGTGCACCGACGGCTGAGTCGCGGCCACGATGTCGAGATCGTCGAAACAAATCGCCGCGGGCACGCAACACGCTTCGCCCACGACGCGGCCCGTCGAGGCGTCGACGTCGTGATCGGTTACGGCGGCGACGGCACGCTCAATGAGGTCGCCACGGGCATCGCCGGCACCGACACTGCGCTCGGCGTCCTGCCTGGCGGTTCGACCAATGTGTTCGCTCGTACCCTCGGGATGCCGAACGATCCGGTGGAAGCGGTCGAGTACCTCGCCAGAGGTCTCGACGCCGCCGACCTCCGCCCGATCGGGCTGGGCCAGGTCAACGGTCGCTACTTCTGCTTCCACGTTGGTGTGGGTTACGACGCCGCTGTTGTGCAAGAGGTCGAGAAGCGTGGGTCGCTGAAGCGTTGGCTCGGGCACCCACTGTTTATCTTCGCCGGCCTCTCGACCTGGCTGCGGGCATACGACCGCAAGCATCCGCACTTCAGCGTCACCGTTGACGGTGGGGAGCCCGTCCATGACGGCTACTTCACCATCGTGCTCAATACAAACCCGTACACATACCTCGGGAATCGACCACTCGACCTCTCCCCTGCCGCAACGCTCGACCGCGGCTTGGTCGCCATCACGTTCAAGACGATGAACGCACACGCGATCCTCAGCTCGCTCGCCGGAGCACTCAAGGGAGGTGGCGTACAGCCCGCCGACCATCTCGACGTGCGAACCGATGTGAGCAATCTCGTGATTGAACACGCAACGCCGTTCCCCTATCAGATCGACGGTGACGCACTCGGAAACACCGGACGACTTCAGTTCGTCCACGTTCCCGACGCCGTCAAGCTCGTGTTCCCCACTGCGCCGCCGGGCTGATCCGACGGCCGAGCGCCATCAGCGCCAAGTCCGGCACATCGGTACAGACCGCGTCGACGCCGACTCTGGCGAGTTCTTGCAGCCGCTCCGGGTCATTGCAGGTCCAGGTGTTGATGGCAATACCAGCGCCATGACAGCGATCGACCATTTCCTGATCGATGGTCGGCTCCCACGGATGGACCGCAGCGTGACCAGCCGCAGCGGTCTGTTCGATCACCTCCGGAGTGGCATTCATCACGAGGTAGGCCGTCATCAACTCGGGTGCCAGTTCGCGACAACGACGAATCGTCGCCCAGTCAAACGACGAGATGATCCAGCGCGATGCGTCACCGTGCTCGCGCATTTCTGCAATGGTCGGCGCGGCAACGGCGACGTCCGGGTCGTAGCAGGCCTCGCCACCGGAGTTCTTGATCTCGACATTGACGAGCATGTTGCCGCACGCCGCGAGCGCTTCGGAGAGGACCGGGTAGCCGTCGAGCGCAGCCGGTTCGGTCGGCAGCGGGTCGTGCTTCACGATCAATCGGCCGTCGGGTGCCAAGCGGACATCGAGTTCGACGCCATCGGCTCCCATCTTGTCGGCGAATTCGAACGCCCGGATCGAGTTCTCTGGAGCGGCAGCTGAAGCGCCTCGATGTCCGATCACCAACATGTTCGAAGTATTGCCGTCGCCTGAGCACACATCCGAATCGGCCCTCTGCGACGCGCGAGCACACGCGCGCCATTCCCGTCAAGGCGGCGCGCGTCACACACTCCGCCTCTTGCGGAGCCCCCGGGTCGCGCCTACATTCAGTCCGTCGACCGGGCGGCACCACACACATTGCGTTGCAGACCCGCATGCAGCGCCAGAACGAACTCCTTGGAGACACACCAGTGACGATTCTTGCGTCCAGCCTCACCTTGGGAGCAGCGGAGACAGACTGGCGAGATGACGCCCTGTGCCGTGAAACCGATCCGGAGCTCTTCTTCCCGATCGGCACCACCGGAAACGCGCTCGTTCAGATCGACAACGCCAAAGAGGTCTGCGGCGAATGCCCGTCCGCTCAAGGTTGTCTCGATTTCGCGCTTGACACCAACCAGGATTCCGGTATCTGGGGCGGCCTCACTGAAGAAGAGCGGCGCGTCATCCGTCGCAAGCGAGTGGCTGCAGCACGCTCCGCCGTCGGCTGATTTTTCTGGTCGTTACGCCGAGCCGACTCAGTCGTCGACAGTCGGCACCGACAGTTCGACCACTGTGCCGTGGTTATGTGACGAGCCGTCACCGAGGCCTGCCTCGTCGAGATCTTCCGGAACTGCCGGACGGATCGAGATGCTGCCGTTGAGTTCGGTCGTGACCAATGTGCGAACGATCGACAAACCGAGCCCAGTTGACGCATCAAGGTCGAAACCGGGTTCGACACCACGACCGTTGTCGGTGACCTTGACGTGGAGCTCCCCAAGCCGCTGAGTGAGCGACACCGTCACTGCGCCGCCCCGGCTGCCCTCGCGGAAACCGTGATCAACGGCGTTCTGCAACAGTTCGGTCAACACGACCGAGAGCGGCGTTGCCGTGTCGGCAGCAATTCGGCCGCCATCACCGGTGACCGTAAACCGCACCGGGCGGTCAGGTGATTGCAGACCTTCTTCGGCCAGCCGGAGCAACGGACGCACGATCTCGATGAATGCGATGTCTTCTCCGGGCTCCCGCGAGAGCGACTCGTGCACCAGCGCAATGGTGCGGATGCGGCGCACCGACTCGGCCACTGCAGCCTTGGCCTCCGGGCTCGTAAGGCGACGCGCCTGCAGGCGCAGTAGCGACGAGATGGTCTGGAGGTTGTTCTTGACCCGGTGATGGATTTCACGGATCGTTGCGTCCTTAGAGAGCAAGAGGCGATCGCGCTTGCGAATTTCGGTGACATCACGAACGAGCATGAGGCCGCCGTCGATGACCGGTTTACCATCGACGTGTCGGACAAGCGGCACGCACCGACTGAGGAGCGTGACCCCGGTGCCCTGCTCGAACTCTTCGACCACGGGTTCCATGCGTTCGAACGCCTGACGGGCAGGGCCGTCGTGGAACCCGAGTTCGGCCAATCGCATGCCGACCGGGTTGGCGTGAATCCCGACACGGTGGAGCGCCGAGTTCGCATTCGGCGACACATAGGTGACGGTGCCGTTCGCGTCAAGCATCAGCACGCCGTCACCGATCCGGGGCGCTGCGCTCGAGTCGGCGACGAGGCCCGCGAACGGGAACGTACCAGCATTGATCATCAGGACGAATTTGTCGAAGATGATGTTGTAGGCCCGCTCGAGCTCACCAAGACTGCGACCATCTTGGACCTTCCACTCTTTACTGAGCACAGCAACCACTCGGCCCTCCCGTCGAACGGGAATCGCCATCATCCGGGTGCTGGCATCGCCGCTACCGCTTGCGGAAATCTCACCTTCGAGGGTCTCGCCAGTCGCTGCGGCCTTTTCGAGGAGATCGGCACTATTCGTCGCCCACGTGCCGATGTAGTCGGCGACAAACATCGTCTGGTTCGTGGCTGGCCGGACCTGGTCGACGACAACCCACTTCTCGTCGTTTGACCGCACATACAACATCAGATCGGCAAAGCAAAGATCTGCAAGAAACCCCCACTCAGCGCCGAGCCGTTGCAGGTGATCGATGTCGTCACCATCGAGTGACGAATGTTGCCGTGACAGGTCGGCCAATGAAGTCATCGACCAGAGTCTGCCGCATCCGACACCTGTAGCCGGTGCAATCAGCCCGACAGTTTGGAGCGCAACGGTTCAGCCGTTGATGGAGTCGATGCGGAGATGCTCGACGAGTTCGCCTAGGCCGGCGATGTCGTGAATGTCGCCGGTAAGCCACGGGACGTCGAGCATCGTGGGCGCAAAGGTTGCAAGCTCGGCTCGACGTTCAGTTTCTCGACTCGCGACGAGCGCGACATCGTCGAATCGCTCGGCAAGTTGAGCGAGCACCGCGGCAACCGTCTTTGGTGATGCGTCATCGAGTTGCTCAGCGACCGCATCGATCAGTTCAGGCCCAGCTTCGAGAAGTGCGGTGGCACTGGCGATCGCATCGTTGCCCGCAAGCCGGGCCGGCAATACACGGTTCACCACCATTGCTCCAAGCGTCATGCCTCGGTTGAGTAACGCCTGAGCGAGGAATTTGGCTTCGTGGCTCGGCGCAGTCTCGAGCGTGGTGACGACAACGAAAGCCGTCCGGGCGTCAGCTACTAACGCTTCGACAGCCCCCGCTCGCTTCACGAATCCCTTCTCCATTGCTTGGAACAGCACGAAAAATTCGGCGATGTCCTGGAGGAATCGGGAGCCGAGTATGCGATCGGCAACTTGATAGAAGGGTTTTGACGCCAGAGTGAACACACGCGAGCGATACGGCACAGTGAGCCAGCGCAGCAATCGGCTCCCGAAAAAGTCGATCATCCGACCCGGCGCATCGAGAATCGACAGCGCATTTCGCGACGGCGGAGTGTCGACGATCACCAGGTCGAAATCACCGGTCGCATGCAGGTCATGGAGCTGTTCCATCGCCAGATAGTCGTGACTGTGAACGAAGCGGCTCGTGATGTTCTGATAGAGCGGGTTCGCCAGCACGGCGTCAAGTACTTGGGCGTCGGGCGCGTGCCGGCGGATGAGCTCGTCCCAACCGGCCTTCGTATCGAGCATCGCAACCCACAGTTCGCCGCGCACGATGACCCCGGCCTCGTTGAACAATTCGGGTTTGATCCGGACCGGCGTGTTCCCGACGTCATCGAGGCCTAAAGCTGTGGCGAGCCGCTTGGCCGGGTCAACCGTGAGTACGAGGATCTTGCCCTTCTGACGCTGGGCTGCAGCAATGCCCATCGCTGCGGCGATCGTGGTCTTGCCGACGCCACCGGAGCCTGCCACGAGGATCATCTCGCGACTGGCAAGGAGGTTGTCGAGGTCGCTCACCGATCGCTCGGAATCTCGACGTCGAGTTCGTCAGCAAGCCCGTCGGCGATCAACGACACAACACGCCGGCCACCGTTCCGTGCGAACAATTCCGGCACCGTGATGATCGGAATGTCGAGCGGCGGATCGGCAGCATCGAGTGCGGCGCGCAGTCGACCGAGATGTTGAGCTCCGGTGCGGCGACGAGCATCTGTGAAACGGGCCGCTTCGAGAACGGCGCTGACTCCTGGACCGACCGCGTTGATGAGCGTGGGGAGCGCTGCGTCAAGTTGATCGACCACTGCCTGCTCGCGCCGGTCGAACAGCACCGGAAGGACGCGATTGGCGATCACGACGGCGGGGTGCACAGCGGTCTCGCGCGTCAGACGGCGCAGCAACTCAGACGATTCGGTTACCGGCATCTCCTCCGGGGTGGTGACCACAGCGACGCCGGTTCGGTTGGCATCGATGAGGATGTCGAGCATCCACTGGGTCTGCTCGCGAACCAAGCCGACCTGCACGAGATCGGCGATCACCTTCGGTGCGCCGATCTGGCTGACGATGTGGCCAGTCGATTCGCCGTCGACGACGACCAAGTCGTAGTTCTGCTCGCGCACCTCAAAGCACAACTTGCCAACGCTGAGGATCTCCTTGACGCCGGGTGCGGCGTCAGCGACGAAGTCGAAGGTCTTCGCGAGCGGCCCGATGCGCCCGATGAACGGAATTCGCACGAAGAGCCGGAGGTACTCCCGAAGTGCATCTTCGGTGCTCATCGACATCGCATGCAGGTTCGGCGCTACTTCGACTGGCGCAAAGTCGAGTTCGTCGACTCCGAGCGCTGACGCAAGCGCACCCTTGGCGTCCATCTCGCAGACCAGCGTCGAACGGCCCGATCGGGCTGCGACTTCAGCGATCGCCGCTGCGGTCGAGGTCTTACCGACGCCGCCCTTGCCCGTGACCCAAAGCAGGTCGAGATCAAGCAGCGAGGTCATGATCGCCTGCACATGTGGTCAGCGCCATTGGCCCAGACCACAGGTCTTAGTCTCCAAAGCCAATCTTGCGGGTGCTTTCGGCGGAGCCGAGCTCGACGTAAGCGATCTTCGCTGATGGTACGCCCACGTCGTTGCCGCGCTTGTCAGTGATCCACAGCACGTCGCTGGCACCAGAGAGTGCCGCCTCGACGCGTGACTGGAGATCGTCGCGATCTATGTCGTCGCCGAGTTCGAGGTTGATCTCACGAGGGGCTTGGGTGACTCCGATGCGTACGTCCACAGATGGAGGCTACCGGGCACCGCGTCGTGCCTGCTGCGTCGTGACGACTACATCGTGGCCGAAACTGCGCGAAGCGGCACTACTGCCATCACTGGGCGGCTCTGCATCTTGACCTCGATCCGGTCTTCATTCACGAAAACGCGCGTGATCTACTCGAACGGGGTGGATTGATATACCTGGTTGATCCAGTTGCCGAACAGTAAGAAGGCGTGGGAGCGCCACCGGTTGATCGGGGCCAGGCTGGGGTCATCGTTGGGGAAATAGTCGTGCGGCACGTCGATCAGCAGTCCCGCTTCGATGTCTCGGAAATACTCGTGAGCCAGCGTCGCCGAATCGTATTCGATGTGGTTGAACATATAGAGACGTCGTCCCTCCATCTCAGAGACGAGGCAGACGCCCGTCTCATCCGATTCCATCAGGAGTTCGAGGCCTCCTACCTGCTCGATGTCGGCTCTGCGTACTTCCGTCCAGCGCGAGACCGAAACTGAAAAGTCGTCAGAGAATCCCGCCAAGTACGGCGATGCTGGCGCCAGGTTGCGGTGCCGATAAACGCCGCACGCCTTGTCTTGCAAGATGTGCTTCGGTATGTCGTGGAAGTGCCAAAGCGCAGCCATTGCTCCCCAGCAGATGCTGAACGTTGAATGCACGTTGGTCGTGGTCCAGTCGAGGATCTCGGTGAGTTCCGACCAGTAGGTGACCTCGTCGAAGGAGAGGGTCTCAATCGGAGCGCCAGTGATGATGAAGCCATCGAAATACTGATCCCTGACCTCATGCCATGTTCGGTAGAAGGAGATCAGGTGGTCCTCGGAGGTGTTCTTAGACGCATGAGTGCCGACCCGCACGAGGGTCAGCTCGACCTGCAGCGGCGTCGAGGCGATGAGGCGCGCAATCTGTGTTTCAGTCGCAATCTTGTCTGGCATCAGGTTGAGTAGCCCGATCCGGAGCGGCCGTATGTCCTGGCGTACAGCGGTGGACTCGCTCATCACCATCACACCTTCTTGTTCGAGAAGTGCTCGGGCCGGCAGCGTATCCGGGATCTTGATCGGCATATGCAGAGGCTATTGCGATCGAGATGCTGTCAGTCCGGTCTGGGTGTATACGTCAGACAGAGGTGGTGCAAAAGGTGTCGCCGGCAGCCAACGACGAGTCGGTGGTGATGGCGCGGAACGCGTCGTCGTCGTCGGTTTTGTAGAGCTCGCTGAGCATCCCGCGGACCATGCCGCGGTCGACTGCGCAGATCACCGGGTGTTCGGCGGCGATGTCGCCGAAGGGGCAGTGGTTGTTGATGATCTTCAGTTGATCGTTGCGACCTTCGGCATGCGCTGCGAATCCATGGGCCGACAGGGCATCGGCTACTGCCTGGATGGCAGATCGCAACGAGCGCCGACCGGCCTTGAGCGCATCGCCCGTCAGCCCCGCGGCTATGGCCCTGCCGTATTCGGAGCCAACTTCTTCGGCCATCTGCTCGGCTTCATCGCGGGGCAGCTTGCTCAAGGTGCGACCGAGTAACGACAACACCAGGTCGTCGCTCCGGACGGGGAACGTCGCTTCGTCGAACGCATCGCCGACGGCGACGTAGTGCTTCGATGGCCGACCGGCAGTACCGCTCGGCTTACCGGTGACGACTTCGAGGTAGCCGCCGGCTGCAAGCTTGTCGAGGTGATGGCGTGCCACGTTGGCATGCACGCCCACCTGCTTGGCAACCATCGACGCTGTGACGCCGTCCGGCGTCTCGCCATCGTGAGTTCGGGAATGTTCGCGCGCAAACAAGTAGGCGGATCGGCGCGTTGGATCGCCGAATGCATCGGTGATCGCCGACACCGCGGCGGTGAACGCAGTTCCAGTGGACACGTCGACAATATTACCTATCGCCGTAGTGCAAATCCCGCAGGCCATCGACACACTGGTCGCCATGAGTGGACCCGTTGTCACCGAAGAGCAGATCGTCGAGGCCCTCCGGCCAGTCGAAGATCCCGAACTCCATCGTTCAATCGTCGACCTCGGCATGGTCCGTGGTGTCTCGATCTTGGGGAACGGGGTCGTTGGCATTTTGATCGCCCTCACGGTTCCGGGCTGCCCGCTCAAGGCAGAAATCGAGAAGCGAGTCTCCGACGCTGCAACACAGCTCGACGGCGTCGAATCGATCGATCTCGAGTTCACCGTCATGAGCGACGAGGACCGCGAAAACCTTCGCAAGACGCTGCATGGCGACGCGGGCGCATCTGCCGGTCAGGGCCAGGCACACGGGCACGCCGAGGGCCGTGTGGTGCCGTTCGCCAAGAACGATTCGAAGACCCGCCCACTCCTCATTTCGTCGGGCAAGGGCGGTGTCGGCAAGTCGACCGTCACCACCAACCTCGCTGTTGCGCTCGCCGCTCAGGGCTACTCGGTCGGCATTATCGACGCCGACATTTACGGCTACTCGATCCCCCGCATGCTCGGCACTGACCGCGACCCGGTCGCCATCGACGAGATGTTGATCCCGCCGGAGATGTACGGCGTCCGTGCGATCTCGATCGGCTACTTCGTCCCGGCAGGTGAGGCCGTCATCTGGCGTGGCCCGATGCTGCACAAGGCACTCGAGCAATTCCTCACCGACGTGTTCTGGGACGAGCCCGACTTCCTCCTCATCGACATGCCGCCCGGCACCGGTGACATCGCCCTGTCGCTCTCGCAGTACCTCCCGCGTGGCGAAGTCTTCGTCGTCACCACCCCGCAGCCCGCAGCGCAGAAGGTTGCCGCGATGTCGGCAGCCATGGCCGAGAAGGTCAACCTGCCGGTTCGCGGCATCATCGAGAACATGTCCTGGTTCGTCGGTGACGACGGCAAGAAGTACGAGATCTTCGGGTCCGGCGGCGGCCAAGCACTCGCTGACCAGGTTGGCGTTCCGCTCATCGGTCAGCTTCCGCTCGTGCCAGCGCTACGCGAAGGCGGCGACGACGGCAAGCCGATCACGGCAGTCGACCCCGAGTCCGAGTCGGCCAAGATCTTCCACGAGATGGCCCGCCAGATCGCTGTCGACATGAAGCCAAAGAAGATCTACTCCCCACAACTCAAGATCATCTGAGTTCGCCACAGCTGCGGCGAACTCTTTGAATTGCCGAGTTGGCGGCGCAGCACATGACCGACATGATCTCTGCATGGAGGCGGTGCCGAAGTACAAGTTCGACCGGATGGTCGCCGACGCGCTTGGCGACCTGCCTGACGAGCTCCAGCACGTGCTCGACAACGTCGTCGTGCAGGTCGTCAACCGACATGCGGACGAGCCCACGTTGCTCGGCTTGTACGAGGGCGTACCCCACACCGAACGCACCGGCCAGGAAGGCCCAGACATCGTGACGATCTACCGGCTCGCGCTCTGCGACATGTGTGAGGACATGGACGACCTCGAGAACGAAGTGTTCGTCACCGTCATCCACGAAGTCGCACATGCTGCCGGCATCGACGACGATCGCCTCCACGAACTCGGTTGGGGCTGATCCGATTCGATGGCAGGCGAACTGATCGGTCTTGCGATCACCGACGAAGGTGTCGCGGCAGTTGTCGAACCAGGCGTCACCGGCCGGGTTGTCGACATTCGCGAGGTTGCCCGCATCGAGGCAGAAGAATCGCCTCGATGGGTCTGGTGGAATAAGTCGACGGCACGACAGTTGGTCGAAGCGAACATCCGGCCCGGGCGGTGCTGGGATCTCTCAGCAACACATCGACTGATCTTCGGCGGCTGGAATTCTGGCCCGGAACAGATCTGGGCCCTTCTCCATGACCTCGATGCAGCGACGATCCCGACTTGGGCGCACGTCGACCTCTTCTCACAGGCAATCGACAGCGGCGACCCTGACGAACCGGTTGGTCCCGACGGACATCTCCGCCCTGAGTGGGTCGGTGGCGAGTGGAGCAACACCACCGGCCGGGCCCTCCGCTGGGCCGAGCTGGCCGTCATGGCGCAGCAGCTCCAGGTTCCGCTCATCCATTCCGAGGCAACGGTTTTTTCCGAGTCCGCTTGCGAGCTGCTGTGCGCCGAGATGGAAGTCGATGGTCTTCCATTCGAGCTCAGTACCGGCGAATCGATCGTGGCCGGCTTTGTCGGGCCACGACCGACGACTGCCGGGGAAGCCAACGCCGAGCTCGCTCGGCGCGACGCTGAAGTGCTCCAACATCTTCCCGCTGGTTCGACCTTCGACCTGCGCAGCCCCGATCAGGTCAAGTCGCTACTCCGACGGGTCGGAATCGAGGTGCCCGACACCCGAGCCTGGCGGCTCGAGGCACTCCGCGATACCCACCCGATCGTCGGACCGCTCATGGCCTGGCGACGCGCCGAGCGCATTCTGACGACATTCGGCTTCCAGTGGATTGACGACAACATCGCCGCCAATCTGTCGGGCCAGTCACGCCTGCACGGTTCCTGGTCGGGTTCGGATGGCGCAGCCGGGCGGATGACGGCGACCGTCGGGCTGCACAACATGCCCGCCGAACTCCGCCCTGCCATCGCAGCCGAACCGGGTCACGTGTTCGTGCGCGCCGACCTCGGGCAGATCGAGCCACGAATTCTCGCTGCCGTGGCGGGCGATCCCAAGCTCGCAGCGGCGACTCAGGAGGACGATATGTACGCGCCCGTTGCGGAACAACTCCGGGTGGAGCGCGAGATCGCCAAGGTCGCCGTGCTCGGCGCGATGTATGGGCAGACCACCGGCAAGGGCGCCGAGGCGCTACGCAGCTTGGAGCGCGAATACCCGGTGGCCATGGGCTACCTCGCAGCCGCAGAACGATCAGCACAGGGCAGCAACGACCTCCGCACCTACGGCGGCCGGCTGATCCGGATGAGTTCGACGAACACGAACGAAGTCAGCGAACGCGACGCCCGCTCACGCGCTGCGGCACGGGGCCGCTACGGACGCAATGCGATGGTCCAGGGTGCGGCCGCCGAGTTCTTCAAGACCTGGGCTGTGTTGATGCGCGCCCGCGGCCGAACCCTCGGTGCGCAGATCGTCCTCTGCCTCCATGACGAAGTCCTGATCCACGTGCCCGAGCAGAATGGCCCCGACGCAGCCGCTCTTCTTGATCGTTGCCTGCAGGAGGCCGCTCATCGCTGGGCACCACGTGATCGGGCAGGCAACCAGCCGGTCCGGTTCGTGAGCGACACCAGCATCATCACGCGCTGGTCCGAGGCGAAATAGCGGATGAGCTCGCAACGTCACCACCACCCATGATCTGAGAGGGACGAGTGAATGGGTCGCGGGTAGCTTGGTCCGGGTGAGCGATATGCCCCCACCCGATCACCAACCGTCAAACCCGCCACCGCCACCGCCGGCTTTGACTCCACCGCCGCCGCCACCGAGGAACATGGCTCCGCCCCCGGGTTACCCGGACTACGGCAACGCCCCAACTCAGACACAGCAGGTCAGCCGGATCGGCGGCCTGTCGACCGCGATCACGATGATGGTCGCCATCGCCGGCGTCGGCGCCATCGTTAACGGATTCGTCCAGTCGTCCTTGCAGTCCAAAGCGACTGACTTCATCAAGGGAACAGCAACACGCTCCGAGTTTGAAGACAGCATTGTGTCGTCCTCGACGATCTCAGCCGTCGCCGGGGTTGCCATGATCGCCGGCGCCATCCTCGTGATGATCTGGATGTTCCGAATCACGTCGAACTTGCGCAAGTACGGCATGTCCACGACCTGGCATCCGCTGTTCGCCATCTTCGGGTGGATGCTCCCGCCCGGCGTTTTGATCGTCATCCCGGCGTTGATGCTGCGCGAACAGTGGAATAAATCCAATCCTCGCGCTGCAGCCAGCGATGCTGCTTCGGGTGGCTCAAAGGACAACCCGTTGCTGCTGATCTGGTGGCTGTTCTTCGGGCTGCTGCCATTAGTCATGCTCGGCGTGTCGGCCAACTCGGTCTTCACAGGTTTCGGCGACACCAGCACCGAGGCCGTCGCCGAGCGATTCGCTGACACCAGCTCCGCGGTCACGATGATCAGTGCAGTTGGCAGTCTGATCGCGGCTGCGGCGTTCATCACGTTCTCCCGGCAGTTGACTGCCCGCCACCGTTCGCTCACCGGCGAGACCTGAGCGAGGACTTCACGATGGGCAAATCGGCCGAGATCTATCTCATCCGTCACTCGAAGGCGGGCGAACGACGGGTCTGGAACGGCCAGGACGTCGACCGGCCGCTGAGCAAGACCGGCTGGAAGCAATCTCAGGCAGTGGCGAGGCGCTTGTCAAAGAAGAACATCACGGCGCTCTACGCGAGCCCGTACGTGCGATGCATGCAGACCCTCGAGCCGCTCGGCCAACTCGCCGGGCTTCCCGTTCAGCCAGAGCAGCGGCTCTTCGAAGACGAGCCGTTCGAGCCGGTCCTCGCTCTGATCAACGAGGTCGAAGACGGCTCCGTGCTCTGCAGCCACGGCGACATCATCCCTGCCGTCATCAATGCACTCGTACGCCGCGGCATGGAAGTCGAGACCCCTCCCGACTGGGGCAAGGCAAGTGTGTGGGTCCTACGTCGCAAGGGCGATCGGATCACGCGAGGCAAGGTCTGGCCGCCACCCGTCCTCTCTGCCAAATCGACAAAGAAGTAGTCGACGTAGGAGCAGCCGACGGGAGCGTTGGCCATTGCCTCACCAAAGCCACCGGGCCCGGGCAACGAAGGGATCGCGCTTACTGAGATACCACAGCACCTGTCGCGGCGTTGTATGTCAGCTCGCTGCGGCGCGGATCTCGGCAGCAAATCCACCGACGAGTTGTTCCATGTCAGAGGTCGGGTTCTTCTCCTCGCACGCAGTAACGAACGGAAGCGCCGCGTCGGCGTCGTCGAAGAAGTTGAACTCAATGATTGCGAGGAAACAGTTCGGGTCGGCGTAGTCGTCGTCGAGCTGAATCGCCTGGCGTAACGCAACACGAGCAGCATCGAGCCGCTGGTCCGATGATTCGGCGTCAGGGTCCCGCACGGACTGGAGCGCAAGGGTCCATCCAAAGTATGTGATCGCCTCGACGTTGTCGACCTCACGCTCACGCTCCGTCTGGACGACTCGCGCAAAGAGCGCATTGGCGAGCACAAAGTCACCTTCGTGTAAGGCGTCACGGGCCGAGGCGAGTACGACGCGTGCATCGTTGCCCGGGTCGAAGCCGGTGATCTCCTGGCCTGCGCCGCGCTCACCGAACGCGTTCGCGAGTGCGAATCCAATCCCGATCCCTACTGCAAGCACTGCAGTGCTGGTCATCATGAAGCGTCCCCAACGGCGAGGCTTCTTGGAAGCGAGCCGCGACTTGCCCGAATCGATCTCACGTAGCACCGCCGCAGCGCGAACGGTGTAGCCGTCTCGGAGAGTCTCGTAGTCGGCATCGTCGACATCGCCTGCGTCGTATTCCCGCTCCAGATCGTCGAGCGAGCGCAGAAGAAAGCGCCGTTCTTCTTCCAACTCAGCGATCCGTTCGAGGTAGGCGCCGCTTCGCAACGGCGTGACCGGCTGGCCGGGCGCGCTGGAGCCATCGGCCTCATTCTGCTCAGCGTCGGGGTCGGTCATCGCGTTCATTTATCGCGATCGCGCAACGCTGCCGCAACGATGTCGCGGTCAGCGCTGGTTGGGTCGGTACTCGCGTCGGCCTGCAACTTCCATCGCCGGAAGGCGAACGCCAGCCCAGCGACACCGAGCACGAAGGCAACGGCTGGCAAGACCCAGATCAGTGCGTCGAATCCGGTCGCCTTCGGAACGAGGAGCACGTCGGCGCCGTAGGTGTTCTCGAGCCCCGCAATGATCTGGTCGTCAGTGGCCGCGGTCGATCGGACGAGGTCGGTGATTTCGTTGCGAATCGCCCGGGAGGCCCGGTTGCGCGACTCGAAGACGCTCTCACCGTTACAGACCGGGCAAGCGACCCGACGAGCAACTGCGTCGATTCGTTCTTCCTGCGTTTGCGGGCCAGCGCTGCGGGTCGACCCAATTGCGAGCACCGACGCAACGACAATCAGCAACACGACCCAACTCGGCCACGACTTAATCCGCCGATTCAGGTCAGTCATTCGAGCCGCGCTCCACTGTCCACTTTGCCGGTCCACTTTCCCTCGGGTCAAAATGGGACATCATTCGGCATCGACCTCGCGCAACTGCTGCATCGTGATGTTCAGTCGTTCGGCTGACACCCGGCTGATGATCCGGGCCTGAACGATGCCACTCGGATCGATGAACCACGTCTCGGGTACGAGGGCAACGCCGAAGGCAACGTCGATCAACTGGTGATCGAGCACGACTGGCCAATCGCCGCCGTTGTCGGCAAAGAATTCTTCGACATCCTCGCGGCTGTCGTCGACGACGATCGAGTAGAACTCGGCGCCGTCAATTCCCAACTCTGCCTGCTGCTCGTTGAAGTCGACGAGGGCGGGGTGCTCTTGGATGCACGGAACACAGTCGGCTCGAAAGAAGTTGAGGAGGACCCAACTGCCCTTGCGCTGCGACAGATCAAAGTTGCCGCCATCCATCAAGGTGCCAGTTGCCTCCGGTGCTGGCCGACCGAGCAGCGGCGACTGGGCGTCCTTTCCGCCCCCGGGGTCAGCACCAATCAGAACGACGAAAAGAGCGATCATCGAAATGGCAATAGCCATCGCAATCCACGGCGCGACTCGGTTCCGACGCTGCTCTCCCACATCGATCAGATCGTCGCTGACCTCCGTCATGCGCTGGCCTCGACGGGTTCTGGTTCGCCGTCATGACGCTGCACATCGGCGTTGCCAGTGGCGATCGGTGCCGACACCGGATCGGTGGCGCGGCGTCGTTTCTTGCCAGGGAATGCAGCGAGCAGTGTGCCGATCGCCATGACCAGGCCGCCGATCCAAAGCCACAGGATCATCGGCCGGACAAAGACTTGGATGGAGACCGACGTATCGCCGGGCTGCGAACCCTGCTCGAGGGTCAGGTACACGTCGTTGGTGAGGCCGGTCCTCACCCCAGGCGTCGGCACGTCGAAACCAATGTTGAGATACGTCGTGATCGCCGGGACGATTGTCTTGCCCCCGTCGAGAACGACCCGCGCCTCGAGTGCGCTCTGGCCCGCCTGGCTGGTGTTTTCCGTCAGCGAGGTGAGTTCGAAGGTGTGGCCGGCCCACTCCTGCACGACGTTCTGCTCGAGCTGGAGCCGCGTCGCGTGCGTGAAGCTGTTCGACGATGCGAGCGCCACGGCGATCATGATGACGCCGATGTGGACAACCATGCCACCGTTCGCGCGTCCCACGAAACCGCGCCAACCCTGTCGCCGACTCGCGAGTGCGATCTGACGAACTGCTGCGCCACTGGCAAAGCCACCAAGGGCAAAGGCGACGAGCGGCGCCCATCCGGTCGCGCCGACGGCCACCGACACGACCAGCGCGCCAGCGCCAGCCCACGCGGGCCAGAACAATCGGTCACGCAGCAATTCTGTCGAAGCCTTGCGCCACGGCAGCACCGGAGCGATCGCCATCAGGAACAGCAGCATGAGTCCGATCGGCATGCTCAGCCGGTCGAAGTAGGGCGCGCCGACGATGGTTCGACGGTCGTCAAGGACCTCGACGAGTAGCGGGAACAGCGTGCCAAGCAGCACGACGAACGCGAAGACCGTGAACAACACGTTGTTGGCGAGGAAGGCGCCCTCGCGCGACAGCGGTGAATCGATCGATCCGGGCGAGCGGAGTCGGTCGCCTCGCCATGCGATGAGCCCCAGCGATACCGCCACAATCAGGCCGAAGAAGGCCAGGAACCAGGCGCCGACCGGTCCGTCGCCGAATGCGTGCACCGACTCAATCACGCCCGATCGCGTCAGGAACGTGCCGAGGATCGTCAGCGCGAACGTCGCCACCAACAAGCTGAGGTTCCAGACGCGCAACATGCCACGGCGTTCCTGCACCAGAACCGAATGGATATAGGCAGTGCCGGTCAACCAGGGCAGCAGCGAAGCATTCTCGACGGGATCCCACGCCCACACACCACCCCAGCCGAGGACTTCGTAACTCCACCAGCCACCGAGCAGAATCCCGATCGTGAGGAATGCCCACGAAAACAGCGCCCAGCGACGGGTTTCGAGTAGCCAGCCTTCGCCGAGCCGACCAGTGACCAAGGCAGCGATCGCGAAGGCGAACGGCACGGTGAAACCGACGAATCCGAGGTACAAGATCGGCGGGTGGAACAACACCAGGATGTGGTTCTGCAGCAGCGGGTTGGGACCGCGTGCCTGCGACGGATCGAACCCTGCAACACCGTTCCCAAACGGATCCGCTGGGCCGAAACTCAGCAGTGCAAAGAACGCGGTGATCACGAACATCACGATCAGCGCCCAGCCAACGAGAACATCGTCGGTGCGCTTGCGGAATCGCCAAGCGACGGCAGCGGTGAAGCCAGCAAGCACGAGTGCCCAGAGCAGAATCGAGCCTTCGAGCGCCGACCACATCGCAGCCACGTTGTAGAGCGCCGGCGTGTCGGGGGAACCGACCTGCTGGATGTAGGCCATCGAGAAGTCGCGGGTGATGAGTGCCCGCTGCATCATCACCACCGACAAGACAATGCCGGCAAGTGCGAGCCACGCATAGCGCGGACTCTGGCGGAGCAGCTTCGTGTCGCCCTTGCGGACGCCGTACAGCACAGCGAGCACACCGAAGACCGACGCACCGAGCATCAGCATCAGCCCGGCGCGGCCGAGGGCCGAGTTGAGGGACGCCGCAATCATGACGCCTGGTCGCACTGTGCCTGGCACAGTGCGACCGCTACGCGGTCGGGCATCCGAGGTCCTGGGCGTCGGCGACGCGTTCGTCGTTCACGGAGACGTACTCGTCGGAGTGCTTCACCTCGACACGGTCGCCCACAAGAGCGCCGTCTTCGATCACGCCGTGAACGACAACGGGGATGCACTCTTTGAAGATGCCGCCCGGCTCGCCCTCGTAGCGCACCGGCAGGCGCTGACCATTGAACGAGATGGTGAACGCCGTGACGCCATTGTCGAGTTCGATCGAACCCTGGTCCACAGTGCCCTGCAGACGGATTCGACGGTCGCCGTCGCACCCGTCACGCACGCCCACTTCGTCGACGTTGCAGTAGTAGTCGACGGCTGAAGTGAGGAACTGTGTGACGATCACGCCACCTGCAACAAAGACCAGCGCGAGCACGATAAGCGGTAGGACGTTGCGTTGACGTTTGATGCCAACGGCGGTGCCGTCCACATTGGTCCGGGGGGACAGGTCCATGTCGGAGCCCTCCATCGGACTCGTCGGGTGCTGTTCGGGCTTCTCGTGGTCAGCCATGTCAGGCGAGCATCTCATTTCGGGGAGTGGAAACCACAGCGAGCGGCGGTGCGTTCATGAAAGTTTGCTACAGCCAGTACTTGTCTTCGTCGGGAATCTGATCGGCAAGCTTGCGCCCCGACCGGATCGTCCGCCACGCGAACAGGCCGACCGTGGCGAAGGTCAGGAAATAGCTCCCGAGGATGAATCCGGCGTCTTCCATCAGCGGGCTCCGTTCTGTTGGGCAACTGCTTCGGCCCGACGAGCAACAAGTGCGTCGTTGAGGCCGCGGTCTTCGAGCATGTCTTCCATCGCCATTGCGCGAGTGCGGTGCAGCATCAGCCAGGCATAGAGGAAGGTGAAAGCCATGACACCGACGAACAGGCTGAACAGCATGATTCCGTCCATCTTCGTATCGCCGTCGAGATTGGCAACCGTGGCCTCTTGGTGGAGGCTCCGCCACATCTTGACGCTGAAGTGAACGAGTGGAATTTCGATGACAGCGATCATGCCGAGCACGGCACTGCGCTTGGCGCGCTGCTGGTGACTCCCGCCGAGCCGTCGCACGGCGAGATAGCCGATGTAGGTGACAAACAGCAGCGCAGTGGTGGTGAGCCGTGCATCCCACTGCCAGAAGACACCCCAGGTGAGGCGACCCCACATCGAGCCGACAGCAAGCGTGACTGCCACGAACGCCACGCCAATTTCGGCACTTGCACCTGCAACGCGGTCCCAACCCAGCGACTGCTTCTTGGTGAACAAATACGCACCCGACGAGACAGCGGTGACAACGAAGGCAAGGTAGGCCAGCCAGATCGTCGGGACGTGTACGTAGAGGATGCGAACCGATTCCTTCTGGTCACGGTCGGCCGGCGAGAAGCCCAGGCCGAACGCGATGAGCCATCCCATCGCTACGAGACAGGCAACGCCGACAACACGCGTCGCACGAGTGCCAGTCGAGCGACACGGCGACGGCGGTTCACTCGTTTGCAGCTCGCTTCTCGCTGGATCAATCGTGGTCATCTCTTGCCCGTCGTTCGTTCGCTGGGTCATGGCTGTGTGGCGATTGCTCGCCGTTCGAGTTGTCGACCGACTATTCGTCGATCAGGGGGCCGAACGCCAGCGCTCCGCCGATACCGAATGCGACAGCGAACACCGCCAGCAGGCCGACCCATTGCCAACCTTCTGATACCACTGCACCTGCGGTACCGACCGCTGATTCGACCGCTTTGGTTGCTCCGATCAGGACCGGCGCCACCGCAGGAAGCGCGAGCAGCGGAAGAAGTGTTTCGCTGCCCTTGAACCCTGCGGCAAGGCCTCCGTACAGGGTACCCACCGCAGCGAGCCCGCACGTCGCACAGATCAGAGTCGTGACGAGGAGCACACCGGCAAGTACTGGGCTCTGCGCTCCGGTCGACTCTCCACTGAGCAGCACTTCCACGCCACCGACCGTGATCGGAGTGTCGAAAAACGCCAGCACTGCGCCGCTTGATTGAATCGATTCGCCGTACAACACGACAGCAGCGAACAGCAGCAATATTTCGAGCACGAGAAGTTGGACCGCCAGCGCCATTGCCTTGCCGAGGAAAATCGCTCGCGCATCGATCCCGGCCACGCGCATGGCGTCGAGCGCACCATCATCTGTTTCGATCGAGAACGAGCGTTGCACCAAGATCAGCAGGCTGAACGTCGTTGCTAGCCAGACCAGACCAGGCGCAACGGTGTCGAGCACATTCTGCTTGTCCAGCGCGAATGCAAAGCTGACCATGGTGATCCCTGCGAACGGCAGCACCTGGTTGGTGACAATCTTGCTCCGTCGCTCGACTCGAAGATCTTTGGCCGCGATCAAGCGGGCGACCCGCCAGCTACTCATTTCTTACCTCCGAGTGCTGTGACCTGGCCGGCGATCACTTCGACCGAACGAGTGGCCAAGTTGCCTGCCCGCTCGAGCTCGTGACTCGCCATCAGGATCGTGGCGCCCGATGCGGCGGCCTGGGCGAGCGTGGCGTCAAGTTCGTCACGGCCAGTTGCGTCGAGGCCTGCGTGGGGTTCGTCGAGCAGCCAGACCTGGGCCCGTCGAGCTACGAGGCAGGCCAGGGAAGTACGGCGCTTCTGACCCGCTGACAGCTTGCGACACGGTATGTCGGCAAGCCGTTCTGCCACGCCCATTCTCGCCATCGCCGCGTGGATCTCGTCGATGGATGCCCCGACCGTCCGCCCCCAGAAGTTGACGTTCTCGCGGACACTCAAGTCGAGGTACAGGCCGTTCTGGTGGCCGAGCAGGCCAACATGCGGGCGAACCAGTTCGCGCTGCGTCGACAGGTCGAATCCGAGGATGGTGGCGGTGCCGCGTTCGACCGGAAGCAACCCAGCGCACAGTCGGAGCAGTGTTGTCTTGCCGGCGCCGTTCGGGCCACGCAGCAGCACAATCTCACCACGTTCGACCGTCAAGGACGCGCCGGCGAGTGCAGGAAACTGACCCAGGACTGCAACGACGTCGTTGAGTGCGACGACCGGCACGTCGACCAGTGCCGAAGAAGGAGAAGGTGCCGGCGACATCATGGGCTCGCTCCCACGCTAATGGGGGCTGTCGGACTGTCGCTTTTCAACCCAAGAACGCAGCGATTTGAGAATGACAGATTCACGGTGACTCCGCGACGGATCGGTACGTCAAGAGTTAGCTGGCCGTGAAGTCGGCGGAACGCTTTTCCAGGAAGGCCGCACGGCCCTCCTCGGCATCTGTGCTGGCCCACGCTGTTTGACGGGCTACTTCGAACGCAGCCACCTCGTCTGGCTCAACGCGGAGAGTTTCCAACCCGAGCTTGTGGGCGACAACCGTCAGGGGTGCGAACCGAGCGAGACGTTGCGCCCAGTCCTTGGCGTCGGACAAGTCGCCGAGGCGATGGATGCCTCCGAGCGTGTGCAACCGCTCGGCTGCGTAGTTCTCGGTGCCAACGAGCATCGCTCGTGCAACCGACGGCGAGAACTCCTGCGCAAGACGTCGGATCGTCCAGTGATCAATCGAGATCCCGAGCCGCGCCGCCGGGATGCCGAGTTGGCTCGAAGGCGTGGCGATACGGAGATCGGCAGCAATCACCAACTGCGTGCCAGCACCGAGTGCCGGGCCGTCGATCGCTGCGATCACCGGCACTGGGAGCGCACCGAATCCTCGAAGCACGGCTTGCAGGTCCGTGGTGAACTGGCCCTCTTCGACGCCGTTCAGGTCGGCACCCGCGCTGAAGGCCGGCGCTGTCCCGGTCAGGATCACTGCTCGCGTTTCACTTGGAGCGCGCGCCGCGATCTCTGTCTGTATAGCGAGGAGTTCAAGCAATGTTGGATGATCGATGGCATTGCGCCGTTCGGGCCGGTCGAGCGTGATGATCGTGACTCGACCGTCACGCTCCATGTGTACGGTCATCGCTGCGCCCGATTCGGAGGCGTCGGAATGAATTGGTATCGGCCGACTCGTAGCATGGTGGGACTGTATGTCGAATACTGAACCTGAATCCCAAGCGGCCGCGTCGATTGACCCGTCAACTGATCCTGTCCGCATCAAGCGCGCCAAGATCGCAAAGTGGACCTTGATCGCCAACCGCGTCGGCTATCTGTTCGTCGCCCTGGCTATGGCACTGTTCTTTATGGCGTTCGCCTTCGGGTTTACCTCGGTGATGGCAACGCTGGTGATCATCTCGCTGGTGATCGGCTGCGTTCTGCTCGCACCATCGATCATTCTCGGCTACGCCGTGAAAGCTGCTGACCGCGACGACCGCGAACGCGGTCTCTGAACTCTTTCACTGAGCCCTTCTTGCCGATTACCATGTGGTAACTCCCATGTCCCAACGCCTTTCTGCCCCTGCCCGTCGCGAGCAGATCCTCGACGTTGCTCTCGAGGTCTTTGCCAATGCCGGGTTCCACGGTGCGTCGATGAACGACGTCGCCGATGCCGCCGGCGTGACGAAGCCGGTGCTGTATCAGCACTTCGATTCCAAGCGTGATCTGTATCAAGCGTTGATCGCTGAGGTCGGCAACCGGCTGCGGAACAACATCGCCAAAGCGACCGCCGAAGCAACCGACGGCAAAAGTACGACCGAACTCGGCTTCCGGGCCTACTTCCGCTGGGTTGCCGACGACCACGACGGCTTCCGTCTGCTCTTCGGCTCTGGCTCTCGCCGCGACGACGAATTCAATGAAGCGGTTCGTCAGATCACCGCTGACTCGGCACAGGCCATTGCACCGTTGATCGCCGTCGACATCGACGAGTCGCACCGCAAGACGTTGGCCCACGCACTCGTCGGCCTCGCCGAAGGTGCCAGCCGCCGGCTCGTCGAATTGGGAGACGAGTTCGACCCCGACGAGATCGCCGCCGAAGTCAGTGCCCTCGCCTGGGCCGGCCTCCGCGCCGTCTCGCCCAAGTAGCAGCGGCCGCCGCCCACCGCGCGATCACCCCGGAAACGAGTGCCACGTGGGTGATGGTCGAAGGTGGCGGCGAGATGGTGAACCGATCGATCGACGCCAGGAACGACGAGAGCGTCTTGCCGGAGCCAATCGGGGCGCAGATCAGGGCTTGTTCGCCCATCACGACTCGATGGTGATCGCACCGTCCAAAAGGCGAAATGTCCTCGTCAGGCGCACTCGTTCGAGGAGCGACCGGTCGTGGGTGACGAGGAGCACCGTGCCGGAAAAGGTGTCGAGAGCTTGTTCGAGCTGCTCGATCGCTTCGATATCGAGGTGGTTGGTCGGTTCGTCCAACACCAACAGATTGGCACCGGTGGCCATGAGTAAGGCGAGCGACGCACGAGTTCGTTCCCCCGGCGACAGCGATTCCACCGGGCGGTTGACGTGCTCGGCGCCGAGACCGAACTTCGCGAGCAGCGTGCGTGTGTCGGCAACCGTGTCGGCCGAGGCAGTACCGGCAGCGGCGTCCATAAAGGCTCGGACGAGTGTGGCGTCGCCAAGCAGGTGCGAGCGGGCCTGCTCGATTTCGCCAACCTGCACGCTGGGGCCGAGGTGCACAGAACCCGCCGATGGTTCGAGACGTCCGAGGAGCAGGTTGATCAGCGTTGTCTTGCCGGCTCCGTTCGCGCCAACGAGAGCGATCCGGTCGCCGTAGGCAATCGACATGTCGATCGGGCCGAGCCGAAAGTCGCCACGTTCGACAACAGCACTGCGAGCTTCGGCGACCACGTCACCGCTTCGTTCAGCGGTCGGGATCGTGAGTTGCAATTGCCACCGCTCGTGAGGTTCTTCGACGGAGTCGAGCCGAGAGATCGCCTTCTCAGTGCGCGCTGCCTTGCCGGCGAGTTGCTCGGTCTGATTCATCTTGAAGCTCGTAATGAACTTGTCGGTCTCTCCCGACTTGCGGACCTTCGACTGCCCTTGCGACGCCCACTCGCGCTCGCGCTGCGCTCGGTTCAACAGGTTCTGTCGCTTGCCATCGAACTCGTCGTATGCATCTCGCGCGTGCTGCTTGGCCAATTCGCGTTCGGCAATAAACGCCTGCCATCCACCTGCGAACCACGACGCCTGGTGGGTGTGGTGGTCGATCTCGACGACGTCAGTGACAGTCCGTTCGAGGAAGGTGCGGTCGTGGCTGACCACCATGAGCGGCGCAACCAGGCCGAGTACCCATTCTTCAAGCCGAGCGAGGCCGTCGATGTCCAGGTCATTGGTCGGTTCGTCAAGCAGCACGATGTCGAAGCGCGAGAGCAGCAACGATGCAAGCGACGACCGGGCCGCTTCACCTCCCGACAACGTGGCGGTCGGCTGCTCGAGGAGTCGTTCGTCGAGGCCGAGCGACGCCCAGGTTTCACCCACGCGGGCCTCGAAGTCGGCTGCTCCCAGCGCCAGCCAGCGGTCGAGCGCATCGGCGTATGCATCGTCCGCGCCAGCTGCTCCCTCGGCGAGGCCTTGAGTCGTGACGTCGAGTGTTGTCTGCGCCTCGGTCACCCCTGTTCGGCGGCCGAGGAACTCACGGACAGTCTCGCTGGTAGAACGCTCAGGTTCTTGCGGGAGTAATCCGACGTTGGAAGTACGGGGCATCCGCTCAACTCGGCCCTCATCGATGTCGATCCGTCCGGCAAGCGCTGCCAACAACGTCGACTTACCGACACCGTTCGGGCCGATCAGCCCAACGCGGTCACCCGGAGAGAGGGTCACGTCAATCTGATCGAGGACGATCAGCGGCCCACGGAAGAGAGTCAGGGAGCGGGTGACGAGCGAAGCAGCCATACGGCGCCTTTCAGGAGAGCGAACGGACGATGAGTTCAGCTCTGATCAGTCACCTTGACGACTCTACACAATCGCCAGATACACATGGGTTCCAATTCATGTCCCGTTCGGTCCGGGGAGTTGCGGCGCGCAGCCTGATTCGACACACTCGGACCCGCTCATGTCGACCGTCATCCTCCGCCCGTGGCAGCGCGCCGCGTTCGATCTCTTCCGTGCCGCGACGGGGCCCGACTACCTCGCGGTCGCCACACCAGGCGCCGGAAAGACGACGTTTGCGCTCGCCTGTGCCCGAGCGGCGTTGGCTGATCAGAACCGCCTGCTGATCGTCGTCGCACCAACGAGCCATCTGAAGGTGCAGTGGTCACGAGCCGCGCACCGGATGGGCCTCCAGCTCGACCCGGACTGGTCACCGGGCGACGGGCTCGCTCGTGACATGCACGGCCTCGTCACCACCTACCAACAGGTCGCGATGAGCGCCGCTGCGAAGAAATTGGCAGGGCTCTCGGCCGAAGCGTTCGTGATCCTCGACGAGATCCACCACGCCGGTCACGAGAAGGCGTGGGGCGAGGGGGTCCGTAAGTCATTCGGCCACGCGCACAAGCGGCTCTCGCTGTCGGGCACGCCGTTCCGAAGCGATGCTGCACCGATCCCGTTCATCCGTTACGACAACACCGCCGAGGGCGAACTCGCTCACGCCGACTACACGTACGGCTACGCCGACGCGCTCCGCGACGGCGGCGTGGTCCGGCCCGTCTATTTCCCGCGCGTCGACGGCGAGATGGAGTGGACGTCACCATCGGGCGACACCGTGTCGGCCAACTTTCAGGACGAGTTGACCAAAGACCAGTCATCAATGCGCTTGCGTACGGCACTCAGCCTCGAAGGCGAGTGGATGCCAGCTGTGCTCAAGAAGGCGAACGACCAGCTCCGGATCATCCGCTCCGAGCAACGCGACGCCGGCGGCCTCGTCATCGCGACCGACCAAGAGCATGCCCAGCACATCGCCATTCTGCTGCGCGACCGCTTCGGCGTTCCGGCCGACGTCGTGGTCAGTGACGACCCTGGGGCGTCGAAGAAGATTGCTGAGTTCAGCGAGAACGATCGCCCCTGGCTCGTGTCGGTCCGGATGGTCTCGGAGGGCGTTGACATCCCCCGGTTACGCGTCGGAGTGTTCGCTACCACGACGTCGACCGAGCTGTTCTTCCGCCAGGCGGTCGGTCGCTTCGTCCGCTGGCAAGCCGGACGGGCCAGCCAAAAGGCATATGTGTACATCCCGGACGACCCTCGCCTTCGCGCCCACGCGTTCACCATTGCCGAGGCCCGTCGCCACGTGCTGCGCCCGCCGGGCAAAGGCGACGACGACGACTTTCAGCCCGACGGCGGCCTGGAGAACCAGGTCCACGACGGCGACATGGAGCAGATGTCGTTGTTCTCCGTGGTTGCATCCACGGTCACCGACATCACGATGCACACGGTCGGCGAAGACGGCAAACATCTCGATGGGATTGATTTCGAGCTGAACTTCTCCCCTGCCGACCTCGGCATGGTCGCGTACGACGACGAGCCGAACCCGCCCGACCCGTTCTTCGCGGATGACCCGGCTCTCGGGCTCGATCTGCCCGAAATTCCAACGACCGCTGGCCTGGTTCCGCACGGGTCGATGAGCGCCGCCGAGATCAAAGACGACCTCCGGACACGCAGTGCGCACGTGGCCAAGCGGCTCGTCGATATCACCGGGTGGAACCACGCTCGGGTCCAGGGCGAGATGAACAATCTGGCCGGAGTGGCCCGCGTCGCGAGCGCCACCAACGATCAGCTCGCCCGTCGACTTCGCTACGCCGAGAGCTGGCTCCGCCGAATCCAGCGCTGACGGGCACGCGGGGTTGCGCCTCGTCATCACCCCAGTTGTCGCCTTCTGACCACATCCTTTCGCCCCAAGGCGATAGAGCGGCAAACGTCGGCCATCAACCCGTCTCGACAGCCCCAGCTGGTCCAAGGTCGAAAGCAGCATCGACCCGAGTCGGCCTGATCAATGGGCTCGTCAAGACTGCCCGCCGAGACCTCGGTACACTCATGGTCATGCCCAGTCCTGGTGAACATCATCCAGCGTTCGAGGAGTATTGCGAGTGCATCTTCGAACTGCAGGAAGACGACCTCGACGTCATCCAAGCGCGCATTGCCGAACGGTTGCAGGTCAGCCGCCCAGCGGTCAGCGAAATGATGAAGCGGCTTGAAGCAGAAGGCTTGATCACCGCTGCCAAAGCAATCGTGCTCACGGATGCGGGTATGCGCCTTGGCAAACAGGTGGTCCGTCGCCACCGTCTTGCCGAGCGATTCCTGACCGACATCTTGAAGCTGTCATGGGCCGAAGCGCACCACGAAGCCGGCCGCTGGGAACACGTCATCAGCGACTCGGTCGAATCGGCGATCAACGAGCTCCTCGGTGATCCCACCACGTGTCCGCACGGCAACCCGATCCCGGGATCCGCCTACGAAGCCGCACCCGACTCAGGCCCGCTCTCTGACATCGCGCTCGGCAACGGGTTCACAGTGCGTCGCATCACCGAAGAGCTCGAATTCGAACCGGGCCTGCTCGAGTTCCTCGAAGCATCGGCTATCCAGCCCGGCAACACCGGCACCGTCACCGCAGTATCACCGGACGGCACGCTGACCGTCGAGATCGATGGTCGACACATTGGCGTCGGTTCGTTTGCCAGCGAACGGATTCTGGTCACTGCGTGAACCGACTGATTGTTGCCGCCCTCGGCGGCGCAGCGATGTTGACCGCGTGCGCCACCACCGTCAACACTCCAGAACCCTCCGCTGGCAGCCCCACCACGGTCGACGTGACGAACGTACCCGTTGGTGCCGAGCCAGCACTCGAGAGCGGCGAGCCGATCGAAGGTGGCGTCATCGTCGACAACGACACGCCCGAGACCACTCTCCCGCTTACCGGCTCGGCGAGCGATCTGCTTCCCCAAATGGCAATCGGGATGAGTCGCCTCAGCGAACTCGTCGCGCAGAGCGAAGGCGACGACGAGGCACTCGAGACCATCGTGCAGATCTGGGATCGCATCCGCTCCGAGATCGCTGCTGAGCGGCCCGAACTCGTCAATGGGATCGGCGCCACCGTCGAAATGGCACGCACTGCTGTCGAGCGGACGCGGCCAGCAGACGCCGACAAGGCGTTCAAATTGCTGACCGACCTCGTCGACCAGTTCACCGGCGACGGTTGAACCGAATCAGTTGTTTGAGGCGCCAAGCCAATCCCTGATTGTGCTCCGGCGTTTGGTTGACGACTGGGCGATGACTCGGAGATCGACGAGTCGCTGCAACGTCGCCGATGCGAACACATCGGCGATCGCTACTGAATCAAGTGGTTCACCCGCACCGTTGCTACTCATGACGACCTTGGCGACATGGTCGAGGTGCCGCCGAGACACAGGTTCGCCGGTTGCTGCGGCGCTGTCGCGGGCGCTGCGGGTCAGTTCGTTGATCATGCGTGTGCTCGGCGTTCGAGCGCCGAGCAGCCGCCATGCATCGGCAAGTTGTTCGTAGATCCTCACCCACTGTGCGGTACCGATGACCGGGAAAGTACGGTCTGCTCGACGCAGTTCGTCCGCCTCACGCGGCGCTTCGATTTCTGGTGCGGCAGCTGTTGACTCAGCGTCTGGCACAGCCGCGGGTTCTGTCGGCGGTAGCAGGTACACCTGCCGGCCGGTGCTGAGTTCGGCAGCGGGCAGCGCCAATCGAAGGAACCGCTGAAAGCTGCGGTGGCCGAACCAGTCGTCGCTGACCTCGGCGCCGAACTCCTTCTGCAGTTCCCACGCAAGACTGGACAGTTTCGTCGGGCGGTCGAGCGTGTGCCACCGGTCGGCGAGTAGCTCAGCAGCATCGGCTTCGATCGCGGACAGGTCGCGCCCGTCGACGTGGCTCTCGTCAGGGTGATCATCGGCGCCATCAACGGCTGCCTCGTCGATCCGGTCGAGTTCGCTCCGCAGGTCTTCGGCGATGTCATCGAGCGTGGCCAAGAGGTCGGCCATCCGCTTCGACAGGATCTCGACGAGCGGCGGCAACTCGCCCGCCTTGCTGTAGGAGTCTTCGTGAGTCAGCTCGCCCCAACTGTCTTGCAGCAGCGTCCTGACCTGCAGCTCACAGGTGACCGAGGTGGATTCGAGCAGCAGCCGGAGGTTGACGTGCCAACCGCGGTACCCCGACTCCTTCGGCGACTCGACGTAGTCCCGTTCGGACGACCCGTCGATTGCCAGCGGCTGTTTGGTGCTCGGCCGTTTCGGCAATCCGTCGAGCGCAACCTGCACCATGTCGAGGTCGCGGAGGTTGGTGCACGTGACCCGCAGGCCCACGAGATCGTCGATCACGGCCGGGATGTCATCGACTGAATTGATCTGGTCTTGGTACCTCGGTTGGCGGAGTTTGCGCCAAGTGCGCCGCTTCGACTTGACCCGGCCGCCGATACTGCGGAGACGAGCCACGTCTCGATCGGTGAGCTGCTCGACCAGTTGATGTTCGAGCGCTTCCATTGCGACCTCGAGCGTCGGCTCGAGCACCTCGGAACGGTACGCGTCGTACCACGCACCAAACTCGCCGTACCCGAATCCGGTCATACCCACACCGCCGACCCTACTGGTGAGCGGCGATGGCGTCAGGGAGGTCGGCGGCGTGCACCACGGTGAGTCGCTGTGTACTACGGGTCAATGCGACATACAGAGCACGGAGGCCATGCTCAATGCTGTCGACGATCCCTGCCGGTTCGACGACGACCACGCCGTCGAGTTCCAGACCCTTGACGACGCTGACCGGCACGAGCGTAACGCCCGAGTCGAGGCCGGTTCGTGTGGCAGTGCCGTGATCGATCCCGGCAGCAATGAGCGCCTCGGACAGCTCGTCAATCATCCAGTCGGGTGCCACGACGCCGATGCTGGCGCCCGGAATCGCGTCGGCTAAGGCCTGCACTTCGGTCGCAACAGTCTTGCCCAGCAGTTCGATCGACGGGGCCCGGACGATGCTCGGCGGCACGTCACCGAGCCGCACCGAATCGGGGGCCCGAAGCGACGGAGTGGCGACCGCCATCACACGGTTCGCAAGTTCCATGATCTGGCCGGGGATGCGGTAACCGACCGACAGCCCGATCACCCGTGCAGGCCTGCGATCGGGCAGGTACCGCAGCACGTCGTCCCACTCGTCAGGTGCGAGCGGGCCAGTGGCCTGCGCAAGGTCGCCAACGATCGTCATGGCGCCGTTGAGTGACCGGCGAGTCGCCATCTTCAACTGCATCGGCGTGAGGTCTTGCACCTCGTCGATCAAAATGTGACCGTAGGTACGGATCTCGTCGAGCTCATCGACCTTGCCGCCCTTGCCTGTCTTCGGCCCAAGCACATCGCGAGCGTCGTCGAGGATCGCCACGTCGGCCGCAGTCCATCGGACGTCATCCACCGACGCCGAACGAGGGCGGTACAACGACAGAGCTTCGGCCTCGGTCATCACGCCGCGCGAAGCGAGTTTGAGGAGCCCCTGCGAACCGAACAGATCGTGCAGCAGCTGTGCCGGCGTCAGGATCGGCCACATACTGTCGAGCGCCCGACGAGCTTCAGAGGTACCCCGCAGCGCATCTTTGACGTCACGCGGGCTGATCTCGGGGTCACGGTACGAATCAGCAAGTGCCGTCCAGAACTCGCTCTCGACAGCACGGCGACCGGCATTGTGACGCTTGAACCGACGGCGTGCATTCTTGACAATGCGTGCTGTTTCGCTCGCCTTAATCCGAACGTAACCGGCACGGAACGGCAACTCGAGATCGGCACGCAACGCTCGTTTCCGATCGGCGATCGCATTGTCGACGAGGTCACTCATGCGATCTTCGCCTTTGAGCTTGGCGGCCTCGCGGCTGTCACCCGGCTCGTCGGCCCGGCGGAACTGGACACCCGGAATCAGGTCAGCCAGCACGGCTTGCTTAACACCGGCCTCGCCGAGCGACGGCAACACGCGTTCGATGTAGCGCAGAAACACACGGTTCGGCCCGATCACCAGAACACCCTGGTCTTCGAGGGGGAATCGGTGCGTGTACAGAAGGTACGCCGCACGGTGCAGCGCAACAACAGTCTTGCCGGTGCCGGGGCCACCCTGCACGACGAGAACGCCGTGCTGCGGTGAACGGATGATCTCGTCTTGCTCGCCCTGAATAGTGGCGACGATGTCGCCGAGTGTGCCCGTGCGACCCTTCTCAAGTGCAGCGAGCAGCGTCGAGTGGCCTCGAATGCCTGTGTCGCTGGCGCGCACGACACCACTGCCCTCGGTATCAGCCAGACCATCATCATGGCCGAGGCCGAGGTGCCCCTCACCGAAGAGTTCGTCTTCGATGCCCAGCAGGTTCTTGCTCTCGACGATGAAGTGACGACGCCGAGCAAGACCCATCGAGTCACGGCCGGTCGCCCGATAGAAGGGCTCGGAGACCGGCGCACGCCAGTCGACCACAACCGGTTCGCGGTCCTCGTCAGCGATAGCGAGACGGCCGATGTGGAACGCCTCGGTCTGATCGGAGGACTCGGTGTACCGGTCGATCCTCCCGAAGACGAGCGAAGCAGCGCCGAGTTCGAGTTCTTCGAGCCGACGCACGAGTTGTGCATCGAATGCGTTGCGTTCGAAGCGAGCCTGGAAGGTGCCACCCATGCTCGCCTCGTTGAGGGTGCGAATACGGAATGCCGCCTTGCGGCTAGTTTCGAGACAGTCGTAGGCGTGCTCGATGTACGCCTGCTCGTCAGCGATGTCAGGATGCAGGTGCGTCATAATTCGTCGCACAATGCTACCGACGGATTCGGGCGAAGCCGCCTCCGGCGGCTGTGGCTACCGCCGCGATACCCTCGCCACGGCATGACTGAACAGGCACCTTTCTTGGCAGCGGCCAAAGGCGAACAGGCCCGGCACACCCCGGTGTGGTTTATGCGCCAGGCTGGGCGCTCGCTTCCCGAGTACCACGAGGTGCGCGGGGAAGGGTCGATCTTGCATGCGATCAAGCAGCCCGAGCTGTCAACGGAGATCACCCTCCAGCCGGTCAAGCGCTATGGCGTCGACGCTGCCGTGCTGTACAGCGACATCGTGGTCCCCCCACATGCCGTCGGTTTTGGCATCGACGTCCAACCCGGCCTCGGGCCGGTGGCCGAGCAACCGTTCCGTAGCCGCTCTGACCTCGACCGGCTCCGCCCGCTCGACTACGACGACATCAGCTATGTGATCGATACGGTCGACCTATTGGTCAAAGAACTCCCGAGCGACGTTCCGCTGCTGGCATTCGCAGGCGCGCCGTTCACCGTCGGTAGTTATCTCATCGAAGGTCGGCCGTCGAAGGACTACCGCTACACCAAGGCCATGATGCACACCGACCCGGTGTTGTTCGGCGACGTGATGGAACGGCTCGCAACGAGCGCCATTACCTTCATCGACGCACAACTCGAACATGGTGCCCGCGCCTTCCAGCTTTTCGACTCGTGGGCCGGCTCACTCAGCAAGTCCGACTACGAGCACTTCGTGCTCCCCCACTCACAGCGTGTCTTCACCGAACTCATCGAGCGCCACCCCGATGTCGCCGGCATCCACTTCGGAATCGGCTGCGACCATCTCCTTGAGTCGATGAACACCGTCGGCAACCAAGTGCTCGGCCTCGACTGGCGCACCACGATCACCGATGCACGGGCCCGCATGGGCGACGACCTCGTCGTGCAGGGCAACCTCGACCCCTCCCTCGTGTTGGCCGGAACCGAGGCTGCGCTGCTCGGTGTAGAAGCAGTGGTCGCAGACAACGCCGGCCACCCCGGCCACATCTTCAATCTCGGCCACGGGGTTCACGAGCACTCCGACCCCGGCGTCCTGCAAGCCGTCGTCGACCTCGTTCACGAACGCACCGCGCGCTCAAGAGTTGCGTATGGGGTCAGGCCCCTTTCGTAACTCTCTCGCCCAGCGCTTCACCAACGTCCCGGCCGAGTACAGCTAGTCGCGCAAGATGGGCCGGGTCAGGCAGGTGGGGCCACCTTCGCAGGGGATGCAGAGTTCGTCGGCGACGAAGGTCTGTACTTCACAGCCGGCGTCGCGCATCAACTGCAGCGTGCCCGGGAAGCCGTCAACCGCGATCACATGCCGCGGCGCCACCGCGAGCACGTTCAAGTTCAGCCCGAGGCTGGCCTCAAACTCGACGGCAGGTGCTTCGAGCAGGGTGTAACCCATCTCGATCATCCGCTGATACAGCGCTGTTGGCAACAACGGCGTGTGCACGAGCGCCAAGTCGCGGTCGAGCGAGCTGACGACCGACATCAGGTGGAGGCATGCCTCGGGACCCAGGTGGTACGCCAGGTCGTAGACCTCGAGCCCGACGCCGACCGGAGCCAGGATGTCGGCCATCTGGTCGATGCCCGACTGGTTCGTACGAAAGCCGCGGCCCACGGCAAGGGTCGTGTTGTCGAGCCAAAAACTGTCGCCGCCTTCGAACGTTCCGGGTGCCTCGATGCGACCGAGCACCGGTACTCCGATCGATCCGTAGAACTGCTCATGCAGGCCGGCCTCGCTGGCGCGCAGGGGCTTGCCTGGTCGCAGAATCACCGCTCCCCCGGGCACGACGAACGACGGGTCGTACGTAAAGATCGAGTCGGCCAGGTCGTCGTCGATCTCCGGCAGCCACTCGATCTGCGCACCGCTGTCGGCGACGAGTCGAGCAAACACCTCGTACTGCCCGACGAGCGCATCGGGGTCGAGTGGCTTCGTGTAGTGCCAGCGCTCGTGGTCTGCGACGAGGATCGCCTTGGGACGCCTCATACCGACACGCCGCAGCGTGCTCGACGACGACGAAACGCCGACGTTCGTTGCCTGGTCGTTCATGTCATTCATTGCCTTGTACCCGTTCGATTTCGTCGGCGTCGCCGGTCAGCAACCCCTGTGCGTTGTTGCCAGTGACTGCGGTGCAGAACTCGCCGTGCAGGTTCGCAATGGTCATGTCGTGCACGAGTTGCGCATCGTGATCGGTGCCGTCGAGGCCCACCCGATTGGTCGTCGCACACCCGTCGTGGACGAGGTACGTGTCGAAGCCGAGGTTCCCTGCCATCCGTGTGGTGGTCTCGACGCAGAAGTTCGTGAAGAAGCCGACGATGACCAGTCGGTTGATTCCCCGTCGCCGAAGATCGACTTCGAGCGAGGTGCCGATGAAGCCGCTGTTGACGTCTTTCTCGACAACGATCTCACCATCACGGATCTCAAACCCGGGCTTCTGAGCTCCGGTCGGCAGGGAAAACTTCAGCGGGGAAGCTTCCTCGCGCGAGTCGTGCCGAGTCCAGGCGACCTGCCGTCCGGCGGTGCGCCACGAATCGAGAAGCGCCAACATCACCTGCTCGGCCTCCGGGTTATTGCGGCGACCAGTTAGCCCACCCCAGTGGTCGAGCACGTCGACGCCGACCTGCACGTCGATCAACAGCAAAGCCGTGTCGGGCCCGAACGCAGGAATCATTCTGGGCAATCTAGGACCAGCTCGACGAAGTGGCATTTTCTGACCGAATGAAAATCGGAAAGGGCTTCGGACGCCCATGCCCACTTTTGACCCGAGGGGAATCGGACATTGGGACAACGACTCCATGACAGCTTCAGCAATACGCTGTTCATATGAGCTCGCGGTCGGTTGCCATCGTCGGTGCCGGCATTGCCGGGCTCGCCGCCGCCGAACAGCTCACTCGCGAGGGCGACATCGCTGTCACCCTCTTCGAAAGCTCCGACCGCGTCGGTGGCAAGCTCATCGCATCGCCGTTCGCCGGTCTGGCGCATGTTGACGAGAGCGCCGACGCATTTCTGGCTCGCGTCCCCGACGCTACAGATCTGGCAGCCGCTGTCGGCCTTGTCGATTCACTCGTCCACCCCGAGGCCGCAGGCGCTGCGGTCTGGTATGGCCAGCTGCACCCCATTCCGGACGGGCTCCTCCTCGGCGTGCCAGGACAGCTGGGCCCGCTCGCACGGACAGGATTGATCAGCTGGCGAGGCAAACTCCGTGCGGCCCTCGAGCCGATACTGCCGCGCCAGTCACTCGCACATGACTCAGTCGGTCGATACGTTCGCGGACGATTCGGTGCAGAAGTGCACGAGCGTCTGGTCGATGCTCTCGTCGGCAGCATCTACGCCACCGACACCGATCGGTTCAGCCTCGCCGAGGTTCCGCAGCTCCATGCCCTGGCTTGCGGCCATCGGTCGGCTTTGCTCGCAGCACGTCGCACACGAGGTGCCGGAACAGCCTCCGCTTCGGCCAGCCCCATCTTCGCGAGCCCGGCATCTGGAGTCGGAGCCTTAGCGACAGCGACAGCCGACCACGCCGTTGCCGCCGGACTCGACCTCCGCCTGAGCAGCCCGGTCGGCACGATCCGGGGGGTCGGCTCGGACGACGGCTGGGAGCTCGACGGTCAACGGTTCGATGCAGTCATCGTGGCTGCTCCCGCTGGTGCAGCAGCTTCAACACTCGGCGCTGCGGCCCCGGTTGCGGCTCAGGGGTTGGCTGACGCGGAGACTGCCGATGTTGTCCTTGTCACACTCCACATCGACGCCAACGAGTGGCCCGATCGGCTCGCCGGTCGGAGCGGTTATCTCATCCCGAAGCCGATGCAACGGGCGGTGACCGCCGTCTCGTTCGGCACCCAGAAGTGGGCGCACTGGGCCCCACCCGCTGGCGGCCAGATCCTCCGCGTGTCGCTCGGCCGCGACGGCAAGCCGGTGCTACATCTAAGCGATGAGGACATCATCGCCCGAGTTCTCGATGATCTCCAGTTGCATCTCGGCGTGCGGTTCACCCCACACCAGGTCAGGGTTTCTCGCTGGCCCGGCGCATTTGCTCAGTACCGACCCCACCACCGACGTTGGGTCGATGACATCGAGGCCACGCTTCCTGCGGGGATCTTCCTCGCCGGCGCCAGCTATCGAGGCATCGGCGTCCCGGCCTGCATCCGAGATGGGCGAACAATCGCGAAACAGAGTGCACAGTTCGTTCGTTCTCTGTGATGATGCATTGAGATGTCCGCTCGTGAGTAGCAATTCGCTCCCGTCATTTTGCCGTGCTCCGCGCCGGCGCCTCGGATCGTCGCCAACCTCGAGCTCTCCGAGTACTTGCGCTGCTTCGCGATCTCGAGCGATTTGGTGTTCCCGCCCGCACAGTGTTGAGTTGTCGCCGTGACGAGCCCTGACATTCCTGGTGTCGCCCCGTGTGACGACAGTGCGCCTCGCCGCCTGCACGTTCGGCTCGCCCAACCAGTACTGGCGCTCGGTGCCGGAGCGCTGACCGCTTTTTCTCTTCCGCCCTGGGGTTTCTGGCCGCTGGCGATCGTCGGCGTGACGCTCTTCGACATCAGCCTCGGAGCAACACCGACTCGTCGCGAGCGACTCCGGCTTGGCGCGTTTTTCGGTGCCAGCTGGATGTACCTCGGCATGGGGTGGATGGTCCAGCTCACTCTTCCCGGCTATCTCGCAGCAGGCCTGATCTTCGGCTCGTTTCACGCGATCGCGGCAATGGCAGCACCCACGGGCCCTTGGCGGGTCATTGCCCGACCGGCCGCCCACACACTGGTCGAGGCACTGCGTTTTTCATTTCCGTTCGGCGGCGCTCCATTGGCAACGCTCGGTATCTCCCAGGTCGCCGGGCCGCTGTCTGGCATTGCACGTGTTGGCGGAGTGATCCTCATTACATGGGTCGTGTTCCAGCTCGGTTTCGCGCTTGCCGATCGGCGGGCGGCGGTCTGGAACCTACCCGCCGCCTTTGTCGCACGAGACCGGTCCGTGCTGCCAAACCTGCTCGGCCGTGCCGGTGTAGTGATCGTGATCGCGCTGTCGCTGATTGCGCCATCCGGCCGGTCATCAGGCGTCACACTCGATGTGGCCGCGGTCCAGGGTGGCGGTGAACAGGGCACGTCGGCTCTCGAAGTCCCGTCGTCACTGGTGACCCAGCGACACCTCGATGCCACTGCCACGATCCCCACCGACCTCGACCTCGACCTCGTCCTCTGGCCGGAGAACACGATCGACGTCAACGATCGGCGGGCAACCGAGATCTTCGAAGACTTCTCAAATTCGGACATCCGTAACCAGCTCGCTGCGGAGGCCGCCCGGCTGGGTGCCCCGATTGCTGTCGGCGTCACCGAAGACGCCCCCACCACTGCCGGCCAGAGCCGTTACACAAATGCACACATTATGGTCTTGCCCAACGGTGAGCTCGGCAGCCGCTACGACAAGGTTCGCCGCGTGCCGTTCGGCGAATATGTCCCACTCCGCGGCTCGCTCGAGAAGATCACGAGTGCGGTTGATGTCGTCGGCGAAGCCGTCGCCGGGACCGAACGCGCCTATCTCGACCTGCCGGCGACGGCCGAGCGCGACAGCGTGCGTATGGCCACCGTCATCTCGTGGGAGGTCTTCTTCGGCGGACGGGCCCGCGAAGGCGTGACCGACGGGGCGACCGTCATCCTCAACCCCACGAACGGCGCCAGTTACAGCGGCACCATCGTGCAGACCCAGCAGGTCGCCTCCAGCCGTCTGCGGGCGATCGAAACCGGTCGCTGGGTCGTCCAGGCGGCGCCAACGGGCTTCACCGCGATCATCAACGCCAACGGCGACGTATTGCAGCGCACATCGGTCAGCGAACAGCGCGTCATCTACGCCACCGTCGATCTCCGCACAGGGAACACCTGGTACGTCAGCCTCGGTGACGGCCCGTTCATCTGGATGTTCGGGCTCGTCTTCGCGGCAGTGGTGGTGTTCAGCCGCCGCACCGACGACGAGTTCCACAAACAGTCCGACGTGGCGCCAGACGAAGCAACAACCTGAAGCTGCGGATCGCTGCGATCCGCTCCCGGTCGGCCAGGTTCTCCATGATGGAGGGATGATCGATCGCCCGACCACGCCGCGCATCACCCCCGTCGACCTCGGTGCTCCCGACGTCGACCCCGAACTCACGGCCATTCTCGAGGGCGCGCTCACCCACGACGGTAGCCCGCTCAACATCTTCGGCGCCCTCGGCCGGCACCCCAAACTGCTCAAACGGTTCAACCTCCTCGGCGGGTTCTTGCTGAACAAGGGGCTGCTGCCACCCCGAGAGCGCGAGATTGTCATCCTCCGGATCGGCTGGAAAGCCCAAGCCGTGTACGAGTTCGGTCAGCACACCGTCATCGGTCAGCGGGTCGGCCTGAGCGACGCCGAGATCGCCGCCATCACACAGGACCCGGACGAGCACGCTTGGTCCAGTGATGACCGAGCGCTCCTGACATTGGCCGACGAGTTGGCAGAGCACGATTGCGTTTCCGACGAGACATGGGAGTTGCTGTCCACCCGGTGGACTGAGCCCGAACTGGTGGAACTACTCGTTGTCGCAGGTTTCTACCGTCTCGTATCGGGCTTCCTGAACAGCGCAGGCGTACAACTCGACGACGGTGTCCCAGGCTTCCCGACCTGACATGGACCGGGGCACCAGCTGAGGCCCGGGGTGCCCCGGCGTTGTGACCAGCGCAGCGCCCTGATCCAATGGGGTGATGACGGAATACGTCCCGCCATTGACCGACATCCGCTTCGTACTCGAAGACGTCTGCGACCTGCCCGGGTTGCTGGAACAAGACGACTTCAAACACGTCGAGACCGACATGGTGTTCGCCGTGCTCGACGAGGTCGGTCGCTTCGCTGCCGAGGTCATCGCACCGACGAACGTCGACGGCGATCAAATCGGCGCGCAGTGGCACGCCGGCAACGACGAGTCCGACGACTGGGCGTACGTCACCACGCCAGACTCCTTCCGCGACGCGTACTCAAAGCTCGTCGACTCCGGCTTCAATGCCATCCCGTTTGAGCCTGACTACGGCGGCGGCGGCTTTCCTTGGCTCATCGCCCTCGCAGTGCAGGAAATGTTCACGTCGGGCAACATGGCCCTTTCGCTGTGCAACCTGCTGACCCAGGGTTCGATCGACGCGCTCCAGCACCACGGTTCGTCAGAGTTGAAGTCGACCTACCTGCCCAAGATGTTGACCGGCGAATGGTCGGGCACAATGAACTTGTCGGAGCCGCAGGCCGGATCAGACGTTGGTGCCGTCGCCACCAAGGCCGTCCCGACTGACCGGGGCGACGGGTCGTATGCCATCACCGGAACGAAGATCTGGATCACCCACGGCGAGCAGGATCTCACCGACAACATCATCCACCTCGTCCTCGCCCGCACCCCCGATGCCAAGCCAGGCACCCGAGGTATCTCGATGTTCCTCGTGCCGAAGTACCTGCCCAACGACGATGGCACCCTCGGCGAGCGCAACGACGTCGAAGTGGTATCAATCGAGCACAAGCTCGGTATCCACGGCTCCCCCACTTGCGTGCTGAGCTTCGGCGAGAAGCATAACGTCGATGAAAACGGTGCCATCGGCTGGCTCGTCGGCGACGAGTTCACCGGCATGGCCAACATGTTCACGATGATGAACAACGCCCGTCTCTCGGTCGGCCTCCAGGGCCTGTCGATGGCCGAGATGGCCTACCAGCACAGCCTCACCTACGCCCGCGAACGTCTCCAGGGCACCGCCCCTGGCGCAGAGCGCGGCGTGCAGAGCCCGATCATCGAGCACCCGGACGTGCGACGCATGTTGATGACCCAGCGCGCCTGGATCGATGCGATGCGTTATCTGATGTACTTCAACGGCGCCATGCTCGATCGCTCGCGATCTACCGATACCGAGGTCGCTGAATGGTCGACGCGCCTTGCCGCGTTGTTGATTCCCATGTCGAAGTCGATCGGTGCCGACGTCGGCAACGAGCTGACGTCGATGGCACTGCAGATCTTTGGCGGTATGGGCTACGTCGAAGAGACCGGGGCGTCGCAGTACATGCGTGACATCCGGATCGCAGCAATCTACGAGGGCACGAACGGCATCCAGGGTCAAGACCTCGTGATGCGCAAGCTCGGCGGCGACGCCGGTTCGACCGTCAACACATTCCTCGACAGCTTCGACGACACGATTTCACGCCTCGCAGCTGACCCATCGACATCCACGTTCGCCGCACAGCTCAGTGCAAGCTTCGGCGACGCCCGTCGTGCCAGTGACTGGCTGAACAGTGCCGACTCGGTCTTGGACAAGCTTGGCGGGGCAACGCCGTACACCCGCCTCCTCGGTACCACTTTGGCCGGCGCGCTGTGCGGCAAGGCGTTGCTTGCTGCCAAGGCACACCTCGATGCCAACGAACTCGGTCACGCCGACCGCGCCTTCTACGAGGGCAAGATCGTCAACGCCCGATTCTTCGGTGAGCAGATCCTGCCGGCGACCGCAGGCCTCGCCGTGACCGTGATGGCCGGCTCCGCCGACCTGTTTGCCGTTGGCCTCTCACCTTTCCTCTCAAACAGCACTGCCACTCAAACAGCACTGCCGCTCAAATTTCGAGCATCAGGGTGACGGGGCCGTCGTTGGTCAGGTCGACTTCCATTTCGGTTTGGAAGATCCCTGTCTCGACGGTGGCGCCTGCCTCCCGGAGTTGAGCGACCAAGCGATCGACCAACGGTTCGGCATGTTCTGGTCGTGCTGCACCGATCCAACTTGGCCGTCGACCTTTGCGGGCATCGCCGTACAACGTGAACTGGCTGACAACGAGCACCTCGGCCGATTGTCTGGCCGCCGCAGTATCAGACAGCGAACGGTTCATCACACCGTCTCTGTCGTCGAGGATCCGAAGGCCCCAGAGCTTGGCGGCAAGACGGTCAGCGTGATCAGGCGTGTCGTCATGAGTCACCCCGACGAAGACACACAAACCAGGCCCAATCGCCCCTGCCAACTCAAACGGGTCATCAGCTGACGTGCGGCTTCGCACCTCGGCCCGACGGACACGTTGTACTAGTCCTCGCATCGCCACAGCTTGGCATCGCCACCGTAGATTCATGCGGGTGAACGACGATATCGAGCTCACGCTGTCCGGCATTCGTGGCACCGCCACCGTGACCATCGATGCCACGAATGGCGGCCGGATCGTGCAGATCGACCTCGATGGCATCCAACTGTTAATCCCATCACCCGCGATCGAAAGTCGCGACTCGACATCGGTCACGTGGGGCTCCTATCCAATGGCGCCCTGGGCCGGGAGGGTCAGGGACGGCCGCTTCACGTTCTTCGGCGTCGACCACGAACTGCAGCTCAACCAAGACGACAGCGGCAACGGCGCACCAGGTCGCCAGCACGCGATGCACGGAACGGTCATGTCACGGGCGTGGACCGTCGTCGAACAGACCGCAACCTCGGTCGAGCTGAGTGCACCGCTCGATCAGCCACATTCTGGCTGGGTGCTCGGCGGCATCGCACGCCAGCGCCTCGAGGTCTTCGACGGCCAGATTCGGTGCGAACTGTCGGTCAGCGTTGGCCCTGATGGAGCCCCAGTCCCCGCCGAGGTCGGCTGGCACCCGTGGTGGAACAAGCCCGATCGGCTGACCTTCCACCCTGATGCCATGTACGAACGCGATTCGCTCGGCCTACCGACCGGGCGGCTCGTCGCACCGTCGGATAGCCCATGGGACGACTGTTTCATCAACACCGCCCCGGTCACGCTGCACTACGATCAGCCGACCCACCCTGACATCACGCTGCGTTCAGATTGCGATCACTGGGTGGTGTTTGACGGGCCTCTTCACGCAACGTGCGTCGAGGCCCAATCGGGTCCGCCTGACGCCTTCAATGTGCGACCGCGGCTCGTCACAGCTCGCCGTCCGCTGCGACGGAGCATGACAATCAACTGGTCATCCCCGGCCCACGCAGGGGCAACAAGTTGCTGACCGGGCACACGTCGGGCGGCGACCGCAGTTGTCACTTCGGGTCGCTCCGTTACCGGACGGTAACAAGGCGCCGATAACGTCCACTGAATGTCATCGGCGGGAAACCACCGGCTCCTGGACCCGAGCGAGCCCCTGAAACTCGCCTACCTCACATACCGAGGTAAGCCGCACGTCGGGGGGCAGGGCGTCTATACCCGTCACCTCACGAAGGCATTGGCCGATCTCGGCCACACGATCGAAGTGCTTGGCGGCCAGCCCTATCCGGTGCTCGACGAGCGCGTGCCGCTCACCAAGCTCCCCAGCCTCGACACGTTCAACGATCACTACCCGGGCCGCGTTCCCGGATTCTGGGAGATCAAGAACCGTGACGATCTGCTCGAGATGGCGCAATACCTCACCGGCGTCTTCCCCGAGCCGATGGCCTTCAGCTCGCGGGCCAAACGCAACCTGCTCCCCCGTGCCGCAGAGTTCGACCTGGTCCACGACAACCAGTGCCTCGGCTACGGGATCCTGAAGATCGAAGAGAAGATCCCCACGATCGTCACGCTGCACCACCCCATCACCAAGGATCGCAAGCTCGAGATGGAGCACGCGAAGAGTCGCTACAAGCGATGGTCGGTCGGCCGTTGGTATTCGTTCGTAAAGATGCAAGGCAAGGTCGCGTCGAAGCTGCCGCGCATCGTCGTGGTCAGCCAGAACTCGATCGACGACATCCACACCGACATGGGTGTGAGTACAGACCGCATGCGGTTGGTGCCGGTGGGCGTCGACCCCGATCTGTTCAAGCCGCTCGAGGGTGTCGCCCGTCGCCCGAACCACCTGATCACCACGGCATCGGCTGACGTGGCGCTCAAGGGCTTGCCGTACCTCCTCGAGGCCATGGCCAAGCTGCGCACCGAGCGCGAGATCACCCTGACCATCATCGGCAAGCCCCGTCCTGGCCACTCGATGGACCTCATCGAATCTCTCGGCCTGAAGCCACACATCGAGTTCGTGTCGGGCGTGACCGACGAACGAATCGTCGAGCTGTATTCCGAGGCCGAACTCGCCGTTGTCCCATCACTGTACGAAGGTTTCTCGCTCCCCGCGATCGAGGCGATGTGCTCCGGCACACCACTCGTCGCCACCGACGGCGGCGCACTTCCAGAAGTGACCGGCACCGACGGCGAAACAGTCTTCGCCTGCAAGGCTGGCGATGTCGACAGCCTCGTCGACGCACTCAAGCGTGGCCTCGATAACCCCGAGGCCCGAGCCCGTATCGGCGAGGCTGGCCGTCAGCGTGTACTCGAACGGTGGACCTGGCGTCTGTGCGCCGAGCAGACCGTCGAGCAGTACCGCGAGGTACTCGCGATGCCGGCCAACATCGCCAAGCTCAAGCGCAACGGCCGAATTTGATCGAACCGGATCACAGGACGACCCCTTTCACATGTTGACGATCAAATTCGACAAGCTCGGCCTTGTGCCCGGCAACAAAGTCCTCGACGTCGGCGCCGGTTTCGGCCGTCACGTCTTCGAGTGCGCACGACGCGGTGCCGATGTGGTGGCACTCGACTACGCCGAAGACGAAGTGGTGCAGACACGCGCCATCCTCGGCGCCATGGTCGATGCCGGCGAAATCGACATCGACCGCTTCAAGGGCGTGCTGCGCGGCGATGCCACGAAGCTGCCGTTCGACGACGGCGCTTTCGACGTCGTCATCACCTCCGAAGTGCTCGAGCACATTCAAGACGACGTGGCAGCGATATCCGAGATGGTTCGCGTCCTGAAGCCCGGCGGCATGTTTGCAGCGACAGTCCCTGCCTGGTTGCCCGAGAAGATCAACTGGATGCTGAGCAAGGAATACCACGCTCCAATCAGCGTCGGCGGCCACGTACGGATCTACTCCGCCACTGAGTTGAAGGCAAAACTGATCACCGCCGGTCTTGATCCGCGGGGCACGCATCGCGCCCATGCATTGCACTCGCCGTACTGGTGGCTGAAATGTGCGGTTGGCCCGACCAACAACGAGCATCCGATGGTCGCGAAGTACCGCAAATTCCTCGAGTGGGACATCATGACGCAGCCCACCTCGACGAAAATTGCCGAGAAGGTGCTCTCGCCCGTACTCGGCAAGAGCATCGTGCTGTACGGGCACAAGCCAGCGAGCATTTCATGAGCACCATTCCTTCGCTCGAGGGCGTCATCACTGCCGACGAGATTCGTGAAACTGCCGACCAACTCGCGTCGCTGCAGCTGCCAAACGGAATGATTCAGTGGTTCCCTGGCGGCCACAGCGACCCGTGGAACCACATCGAGTCCGCCATGGCCCTCGATATCGCCGGGCTCCACAAAGAAGCCGAACGCGCCTACGAGTGGCTCGCCGACATCCAGCGCCCCGACGGCAGTTGGCACAACTACTACCGCCCAGACGGGTCGATCGAAGACGCCAAGCTCGACACCAACGTGTGCGCGTACATCGCCACTGGTGTGTGGCATCACTGGCGTAGCACCTGGGACCGCGGGTTCGCCGAGAACATGTGGCCAACCGTCGAGCGGGCCCTCGACTTCGTCCTCAGCCTTCGTCGCGACGATGGCATACCGCTCTGGGCAGTCGAGCCCGACGGCAAGCCGTGGGACTACGCACTGTTGACCGGTACCGCCAGCATCCAGCATGCTTTACGATGCGGCGCTCACCTCGGCGAGGCCATCGGTTCGCCCCGGCCCGAGTGGAGCCTGGCTGCCGCCACGATGTGCGAAGTGATTCGCTCAAAGCCCGACGCTTTCGAACCGAAGACGCGTTGGGCAATGGACTGGTACTACCCGGTGCTCACCAGTGCGCTCACCGGCACTGCTGCCAAAATCCGAATAGAGAGCGGCTGGGATCGTTTCGTGATCGATCGCCTCGGCGTTCGTTGTGTCGAGGACGAACCGTGGATCACTGCATCCGAAACCGCTGAATGTGCGCTGGCGTGCGCCGTGATGGGCGACGTGTCGACCGCGACCGACCTACTGAAGTGGATCCGCCCGCACCGCAACACCTCGACATCGGGTGCGCCGTTGACCGACAGCGACGACGCTGCCTCACCAGGTGCTTACTGGACCGGCATCGTGCACGACCTACGCGAACCTGCTGGCGGATCAAGCCGCGTCCTGTTCCCGTTCGACGAACACTCGTCATACACGGCTGCCGCGATCATCCTTGCCGTCGATGCGATCACCCAAACCACGCAGGCCAGTAATCTCTTCGTCGAACGCACCGGCTTCTTTGACTCGAGCGACCACTCCGCCGTCCGAGCGTCAACGACTCGGGCGACAGCTCGAAATCAGGCGTCAGTGTGACTGGCGAATTCAACTGGCGAAGTTGGCAGCGATCCGCTGCTGGAGATAATCCGCTGCGCTAATCGGTTCGTGCCGACCGCTCGGGCTCTCGATCACGGCGTCGCGATCGGCCTGAGCGAAGTAGGCAATCGAGTAGCGGGCATCGAGTGACTCACCGTCAATCTCGTTCGCTCGGGGCATGCGGACGCGGTGCAAGGTCGACGGAAGCTGATCGTCGCTCCAGCGCATCAACATGTCGCCGATGTTGCAGGTGACGGTGCCGGCAACCGGTTCGACGTCGGTCCAACCGAGCGGTGCATCTGGGTCACGGTCATCGGCTTCAGCGCCAGGGCAGACCTGGAGGCCGTACTCCCCTGCACGTTGATGGAGCAGGGTGAGACAGTCGTAGTCGGTGTGGGCCCCAGCGCGCCACTCACCTGGCTGCAGGTCGGCCGCGGCCATTGGCAGGTAGTGCAGGAGGCGTAACGTCGACTGGTATTCGGGCGATGCGGGGTCATGCCGCTGCGCGAAGAAGTCGTCGTCGAACCCAAGCTTGCGGGCGAACGATTCGAGGAGACGCATGGCAAGGTCGCGGTTGACTGATTCGAACTGCTCGAGCGCTGAGCGGAAGCCGTCGATCTCCTCGTCGGTAGGCCAGAGGTCGTGTTCAACCATGCGCGAAATTGTGACCTGGTATGTCTCTTTGTGGTCGAAGGTTCCAGTGGACGGGCGTTTCTGTGACTTGAACTCCCAACCAGAGTTGCTGCGCGGTGGCATCTGGCGTCGTTCCTTAACCTCGGTCGGGAGGGCAAAGAAACGTAGTGATGCGTCGAACGCTGCGTCGATGGCCCCCTGGTCGATGCCGTGGCCGATGACCTGGAAGAACCCGGATTCGGCGGCTGCGTTCCACAGTGCGTCATCGATGTCAGCCTGAGTGACATCTGGGTTGGACAGGTCGATGATCCTCATCTCGCGTGCGACGTCGATGCCGTCACCGCCGAAGGTTCGTTCCTTGGCGAGTTCGACTTCAACTGATCCGGAAGCGTGCGGGGACATGTCGGTCTCCTCATTGATGTGAGGGGCAATGAAGTGCGATCGGTGACCGCCTTTACCCGTTGTGCATCTGCACGCTAGCGAAACGCCATGACCGATCTCATCATGCGCTGTTGCCACACCGAGGTCAGACTTCGGTGTGACGTAACCATTTGCGTATCATCCATTTGCGTATCATCCATTTGATGGACACGAAGTTGGCCCGGACGGTCTTGAGCATCTGGAGTTGGATAGTCCTCGGACTCCTCGTCAGTGTCTTTACGCCCCTCGTTGCGGTCGTTCGACTGGTCACGATGCCGTTCGACAAGGGCGCCTACGCAGCTGGCTACCTGTTCCGCAAGCTGACAACGATCCATTCGGCACTGAACCCCCTCTGGACGTTCTCAACCTCGGGCATGCTGCCCGACGACATGCGGCGCCCCTACGTCGCTGTTGCGAACCACGAGAGCTTCGTCGACATCTTGCTCATCTCGCACCTGCCGACCGAATTCAAGTGGCTCTCGAAGGCCGAGATCATGAAGATCCCTGTCCTCGGTTGGATGATGCGCCTGGCACGTGACATTCCGCTCCAACGCGGCGACACTACGTCGGGCCGGGCCGCACTCGATCAGGCGCGCGAGCGGCTCGCCTCGAACGTCTCGGTGATGATCTTCCCCGAAGGCACCAGGTCGAAGACCGGTGAGATGCAAAAGTTTCACGCAGGGGCGTTCAAGCTCGCCATCCAGGGACAGCATCCAATCCTGCCGATCGCAGTTCACGGCACTCGCGATTGCCTCCGCAAGGACGACTGGCGGCTGGGTCGAGCTACTGCTGAGGTCCGTGTACTCGAGCCCATCTCGACCGAGGGGATGACCGACGACGACCTGCCAGCACTCCGAACCCAGGTGCGCGCGGCGATTGAGGCAGGCCGCCAAGCCCTGCGCGATGAGCACGGCTACTTGCCACCGGTCGGCCTCGAACGCTAAGCCAGTGCTGCCGAGGTACGCGACGCCCAAGCCAGCGGGAGCTACCAAGACGTCGATGGACAGCTCACGTCCGTTCAGCAATGAACCGCAGCATTCATGCCCGCGCCCGCCACAATGGTCATCATGTTGATCGAACAGATCCGTTCCGACCTGAACGACGCGACGCGTGCCCGCGACGCCGCCACACAACTCACGCTGAGGTCACTGATCGCTGCCATTCAGGAAGCCCAGGTCGCCGGCGACCAGGCAATCAAACTCAATGACGACGGCATACTCACGGTGTTGAAGGCACAAGCGAAGCGGCGCGTCGATGCCGCCGAGGCGTTCGAAGCAGGCGGGGCTCACGAGCGCGGGGCAACCGAGCGAGCCGAAAAGGTGATCATCGAAAAGTATCTGCCTGCAGCGCTGAGCGAGAGCGACGTTGCCGCCATCGTCGACCGCGTGATGGCCGACAACGGCTTCGCCAAACAGTCAGACATGGGCAAGGCCATGAAGGCTGTCAACGCTGAGGTCGCCGGCCGCGCCGATGGTCGCATCGTGGCCGACATGGTCAAATCACGCTTAGCGTGACCGTGACGCCTGACCTCGCCAATCGAACGGCGAGCTGATGCAGGTACCAGTCAGGCTGCTCGTCGCGTTCAAGCCATCGGTCGCTCCAGCACTCCTGGTGGCGATCGCATCAAGCACCGTGGTATTCAGTGCAACACCCTTCCTGCTGCCTGCGATCGCTGCCGACCGCGATGTATCGCTCAGCGTCGTCGGCTGGGTGTCAACCGGACAGCTCGGCGGCTTCGTGGCGGCATCGTTCCTCGCCGGCCGGTTACTCCGTCCTGAGCGACATGTGTTCATCATCGGCGCCGTCCTGGGTGTGCTCGCAAATCTTTCGTCCGCAATCGCGCCCAACCTCGCTCTCCTCACGGTCGCTCGCAGCGCCAGCGGCCTGTCGCTGGGGCTCGCTGCATGGTTTGGTTGGCAGGCTGCCTTCGGTGACAACGAACGCACGGGCGATGTCGCCGTCATCGGTCCGCTCGTCGGCGTCATTTCAGCACCGGTGCTGTCCCTCCTGATCCAAACAGCGGGCGTCGACTCGCTCTTCGTCGTGCTCGCCGGGATCACTGGCCTGCCATTGCTCTTTGCCCACCAAATCGACCGGTCGGTCGCGCCCATCGATCGAGGCGCTCGACACGGCGCGACTCGTGCAGCCCGCCTGATCCTGCTTGCACTCGGATTGATCACGATGGGCGGCTCGACGGTCTTCGTGTACGCCGCGGCGATCGGAACCGGATTGAACGGGCTGTCGGCAGGCACGGTTGCGCTGTTGTTCAGCGGCAACGCAATGGCTGGCATCCCCTCTGCCAAATGGCAGGGCCGTCGAGGATCTGCCGGGTTCTGGTTCTTCGGTACCGCAGTCTGTTCAGTGCTGATCGCCAGCGTGCGGAACGACCTTGTCTTCGCCATTGGTCTCGTCGGCTGGGGGTTCATCTTTTTCATGGGCTTGCCAGCAGCGTTCGGACTGCTTGCTTCTCGATCGGCCTTCCCGCAAGAGCGTGCCGGCGACGCGCAGGCGATCATGGCGCTCGGGCGGGTCTTCGGGCCGCTCATCGGCGGCGCGCTCCTCGCCAGCGGATCGAGCACCTCGCTGGGCATCGTCGCAGCAGGCATCATCGCGAGCGCGGCGTTGATGTTGCTCTACGCCGATCGCCGCAACTTGCCGCTCCGGCGATCGTCGACGCCCGGCCCGGCCGTCGCCAGTTCGTAGCTGCTCACCGTGTGGATGCTCGCTCGCTCTCCAACCGGCCTGTGGCGGATGATCGCCCACCACGGTTCTCCCGTGATGAACCGGTGACCCCTCGAGAGTTCGTCAAGTTGTCTCGACTGATTCGAGCGAGTGGGCCGAGAATCGAGAGCGACACGTCTGGAAGATGATTCCGGCGCCCCCTGTCTTCTGACCAAACCATCTCGGCCAGACTGGCCCGATGACAATCGAACTCGACGCCTGGTCGACCGTTGCCGTCAACCTGGCCGAGCACGCCGACAACGCCATCCACACCGATATCGGCGCCCGCGCTGCCGGCTTCCCATCGGCACTCGTCGCTGGTGTGACCGTTTACGCCTACATGACTCACGTTCCTGCTGCGGCGTGGGGTCGTGAGTGGCTTGCTGGCGGTGGCGGCCACGTACGATTCCGCGCGCCGGTGCTCGAAGGCGACATCGTCAACTTCGTGCCGACCAACGGCGCGGTCGAAACACAGGTCGACGGCGCGACACGTTCGACGTGCTTCGTATCGCTGGTGGGCGCCACACCACCGAAATGCACCGGCCAGGGCGAGCACCTCGACCCCATCTCCTTCGTCGCCGACCAGACATGGAACGACTACGCATGGCGCGCCGGTGACGACCTCGCCATCTATGCCGACGAGCAGGTTGTGCATCCGGTGACCTGGATGCGCGTGGCGAACGACTTCTTTCATACACAGATGGTGAGTGGTTCCTGGATCCATGTCCGGAGTCACCTGCAGCATCTCGGCGTCGCATCTGTCGGTGCACAGATCGATGCCACCGCTGTCGTGATCGAACGATTCGACTCGCGTGCTGGTAAGCGAGCGATCCTCGATGTTGCGATCAACGCCGACGGATCACCGGTGGCGCGCTACGAACACGAGGCCATCATCGAGTTGCCCTGACCACGCACGGTTCGTCGCGCAGGCGGCCAATCCAGCAGAATCGATTGATATGGCTGAAGCGCTCTCGTACGAAGAACTCGTCGCGTCTCGGCGCAGTATCCGCGGCTATAAGCCCGACCCCGTGTCGAAGGAGTTGATGGCCGAGATCATCGCCATCGCCACGCGGGCACCCTCGTCGATGAACACCCAACCGTGGAACTTTCACGCAATCACCGGCGCCCCGCTCGAACTGGTCCGCGAGGGCAACACCGAGCGGATGCTCGCCGGTGCGGCGGTTGATCGCGAGATCAAGGTGGCTGATCACGGCTACCAAGGCGTGCACCGTGATCGCCAGGTCGAGATCGCTGTGCAGTTGTTCGAGGCAATGGGCATCGAACGACACGACAAGGAGATGCGCCAAGACTGGGTCATGCGCGGCTTCCGTCAGTTCGACGCACCAGTGTCGGTCGTCGTCACGATCGATCGGGAACTCGCCGATGACACCGTCGCTCACTTCGACTGCGGCGCCGCGACCTACGGGCTGGTGCTCGCTGCGACGTCGAAGGGATTGGGCTGCGTGATCAACGGCCAAGGCATCATGCAGTCAACAGTCGTTCGCGAGCACGCGAACATCCCCGAAGATGAAGTGATCATGACCTGCGTCGCCATGGGCTGGCCGAATCCAGACTTCGTCGCCAACGACGTGGTGTCTCGCCGCGCCGAGAACAACGACGTCGTCAGCTTCGTCGGCTGGGACGACTGACGCCCCGTCCGCCCGAAATGGAGACCATTCCAGCGCGGTGGCGACGCGAAACGGTCTCAGTTTGGGCGGAATGGCCACCTCTGGCGCTTGGGGCGCTCGACGAAGCAGCCGTCACAACACGATGCTGTCTCAGGCTTCGAGGATGGCGGCGAGGCGACCGAGTGTCGCCTCCATGCTGACCGGGTTCTTCTTCGGGTAACCAGCCAGTTCGATGGCCTTCGGGAGCCTCGCCGTCGACCAGTCGAACGTCTCCGTGACGTTGGTAGCAGGGACGCCGTCGACTTCGGTGGCTTCAAGTTCGTAGCGCCACCGGTGCTTGCCGAAGTGCGCCCAGGCGATCAGTTCGTTCTCTTCGAACTCGACGACAGTGCTCGAGATCTTGTAGGGCAAGGGCCCCATCTTCATGTCCATCCCGAACTTCGCGCCGAGCGCCAGCCGTGTGCCGTCGCCTCGCACCTTCTGAACCATGCCAGAGCCGTCGATTTCGGCGTGGCGGGCCGGGTCGGCAAGCACGTCGAAGATCGCCTCCGGGGACGCCTTGATCACACGGGAAACGGACACCATCTGCTCAGCCATGGATTAAAGATACGCCAGGCGCCGGCGAACTGCATCGCCGTGCCACTGAGGCAGACTAACGACTATGGCAGACCTCGATGGGACCTCAGCGCTTCTGACCAGCGTCCGGATAGTCGGGGCCGGGCGGGCAGGCGGATCGTTCGCAGGTGCGCTGATGTCGGTCGGCCTCGACGTCGAAGTCGCTGATCGTCACGAACTCTCCTCCGCGGCAGCCGGCGTCGACCTCGTCCTTATCTGCACGCCCGATGATGTCATTACGGAGGTCGCTCGATCGATCCTTCCTGGGCCGGCAGTCGTTGCGCACTGTTCTGGTTCCCGCCAGCTCGACGTGCTCGCGCCACACCGACGCCGATGCTCGGTCCATCCACTCATGTCACTCCCCAATCCGACGACCGGAGCAACACGCCTGCTCAATGGTTGCCGATTCGCCGTGGCGGGCGACCCAGCCGGCCATGCGATGGTCGAACGACTCGGCGGTATCGCCTTCGATGTCGCCGACGACGATCGGACGACGTACCACGCAACTGCCTCGGTCGCGGCCAACCATCTTGTTGCGCTTTGTGCCGAAGTCGAAACGCTCGCTGGTCGGCTCGACATCGACCCAGCCGGATTCTGGCAAATGATGGAGACGACACTCGCCGACGTCGCCCAACACGGGTCAGCTGCCGCACTCACCGGACCAGTTGCGCGTGGCGACTGGGCAACAGTTCGTGCCCACCTCAATACGCTCGACGATGACCAACGCGAGCCGTACATTGCGCTCGCTCGGGTGGCCGCACGCGTCGCCAGACGCGAACTGCCGAGCGACCTCACCTGACTGCACCGCCACCCCGTGAGGCCAGGCCGGTGTACTCGTAGTCCCAGCGACTGGTGTGGAACGTGTGGCCGCCGAAGTCATTGATGCCCTCGACGCCCGGCAACTTTGGCCGGTTGAGCGGACCGTTCGCCATGACGATCACGCGGGCGGTCATCTCGTCACCGCGGTCGGTGGTGATCGTCCAGCGGCCGGTGTCGTCGTCCCACTTGGTGCGAGTGACGCCGGTCGACAGCAGGGCGTTGTCGTAGAGCCGATAATGCGCGGCGATGTTCTTCGAGTGCTCCATGATCTCGGGAGCGAACGAGTACTTGTGCTTTGGGACGTAGTCGAGCTCTTCGAGCATCGGCAGGTAGCAGTACGACTCAACGTCGCACATCGCGCCCGGGTAGCGATTCCAGTACCAGGTGCCGCCGAAGTCGCCTCCCTTCTCAATGACACGGATGTCGTCGAAACCGACCTCGCGGAGGCGGCCACCCACCAGCAATCCGCCGAATCCACCACCGACGATCACGATGTCACTACTGCGAGCCGGGCGGCCTCAGTCGACGTCTCGGTACTCGCCCTGCACCGTGACTCGCAGCCCGATTGTCGACGTTTGCCAGGTCCCCTCGGTGACGCCAGCCAATCCGAGCCACGAGATCAGCTCGTCCTGATGCAGCGGGAAGGTACGTACGCACCCCTTACTGCGCGGTATGGGAGGCACATACCCTGCGCCGTGGATCGCCTCGCCGTCGTTGAAGTAAATCGGCTTGTACATGTTGCCGTTCAACGGATTGTCTGCGGCGACCGGGAAGCTCGTGCTGTCGTGCCATCCATCAGTCTCAAGC
>FLOH01000413.1_pt1 | contig 96871 bp, 85 predicted proteins | sample 756751 | NCBI WGS metagenome assembly FLOH01 (sample SAMEA4026879, study PRJEB14308) | marine metagenome | biome: coastal water; material: water | depth 74 m
ATAAGAGACAGTACGCTTGTATCCTGCGCCGAATCGATGCGGGCGAGACCAGGGTGGAGTTACTGGGCGCTGATATAACGTACGTCATTCGCGCCATCCGGCAGGCAAACCCCGAAGTAGAGATTTTGGGCATCGAAGAGACCGATGCGCAACGTGAGCGTCGTCAGGAATTACTGGAGGGTGGCCGGGAAACGTCCGTGGAAAACAATCTTCGCAAGATTTATCAACCGGGGAAACGCCATTTGGCTCTTTTCGGCGCGTTCCATTGCGCGAACACCTGGAACTGGCTTTTCTACCGGCTGCGGCAAAACCCCAATGAATTGGCAGGCGCACAAACCAGAAGTATTCGCATTATTCGCGAACATATAGAGGGCCCGATTGAGGCGTTTACCTATTTTCTGGACGAGATCGGCGTCATTCCCAAAAAACACTTTGTGATCATGGATAATGCGAGCCTGCCAGCGGAGATAAAAGAGTGGTTCCCGTTCCTGCAAGCCAACGAGCTGGGCATTTCGGAATCCATGGTCGTCTTCCGGCCATAGATTTATCGGACCTTAAAGAGTCATCAATCGACCAAAACCGGCAATCGGTTTTTTATACCCGGCCAGCCGCAGGGACTGCCACAACATGGCCTGATTGCTGGTCACAACCGGCAGGCCGAAACGTTGTTCAAGGGCATCAATATGATCGGCAATGATCAGTGCCGTGCACGAGAAGAATATCGCCTCGGTTTCATCGGTCAGAACGTCTGCCACTGCATTGGCAAGGTCTTTCATGGGGATGGAAGCGATTTCGCGGTCAATGGTCAGGCCAAAGCCCGTCATGCCAGTCAGCTCACAGCCCTCATTGACCAGGTAATTTTCCATGGTCGCATTGATGGCATTCGTGTAGGGCGTAACCACACCGATCTTTGAGGCTTGCAGCCGGTTAAAGGCTTCGACGGCCCCTGTGATAGGGGTCGAGCAGGGGATGTCGGGATGGGCGGCGCGAATACGCCGGGTAACATTATCATAGCCGATCGTGACGGTGCCGGATGTGCAACTGTAGGCGATAACGTCAACTTTGAGACGCGCATCAATCAGGCGTGCAGCATCGGTCATCCCTTCGGCCATTGCCATCAGGCCTTCCGGCGTGCAGTTGGAGGAATAGGGAATGCGGGTAACATAGAGGGCGATATCATCATCCGGGATCATGCGCCGCCACTCCGGCTCTGTCGCCGGGTCGGTGGCGAGCGCGATCAGGCCCAGACGGGCATTCTCGCCCGGCACCGCCTGTGGTGTGAAGGGCTGATAGGGCCGGTCTTGTTCAGCGATGGCGTTTTGTGCGTGAGCCATGATGTTTCCAGACGTTTTGTGTCAAGCCGAATGCTCACTATTCATGACACGCGGAAATTATTCTGGATAGAAAAAAATTTCTAGTCCACCATTGGCGCACGTTCCTGCCGGGGGGGGTGATCGAACATCTCCCTGTAGCACTTCGAAAAATGCGAGGCGGAGACAAAGCCACAGGCAACGGACACATCGAGGATCGACATGGAGGTCTGGGAAAGTAGCAGACGGGCACGTTTCAGGCGCAGTTCCATATAGTATTTGGCCGGGGTGGTTTTTAGGTATTTCATAAACAGCCGTTCCACCTGACGGACGGACAACCCAACGCTTCGCGACAGCTCTTCCCGGCCCAACGGCTCTTCCAGATTACCCTCCATCTGTTCAATAACGGCAATCAGTTTCGGGTGGCTGATCCGAAGCCGTTGACGCACGGGCATGCGCTGGGGGGCCTCGGGATCGTTGGTGGCCATGTACGAGAACTGTTCGGCAACGGCGACGCTCAGATCATGACCGTGTTGTCTGGCAATCAAATGCAGCATCATATCGAGGGTCGCGCCGGATCCGGCCGATGTAAATCGATCCCGGTCAATTTCATACAACTTGGTTGTCACATCAAGCTCCGGGAATTCTTCGGCAAATCCTGTCAGGTATTCCCAATGAATTGTGCAACGATAGCCGTCAAGCAGCCCTGCCTTTGCCAGGATGTATGCACCGCCTGAGGTGCCGCCAATCCGGGTTCCGTGGCGGGCCATGTGCCGCAGCCACGACAAGGCATGTCGGTCGTCATAGGACTGGGGGTCAATGCCTGCGGAAACGATGACTACGGGATACTCGTCAACATCGTCAATGCCGCGATCGGGCATGAGCGCAATCCCGCTACTTGACGGTATGGGTTGACCATCGACGGAAAACAGCTCCCACCTGTATAATTCTCGACCGCTCATGCGATTTGCCGATCGCAGCGGTTCTACCGTCGCCGTAAATGACAGCATGGAAAATTGCGGTATCAGGAAAAATCCAACACGCTGTGGCCCGGATGTTGGTGCTGGCCCAAACATCTGATACTTCCCCTCTCCATGAAGCGTGCTCATCAAGCGCACACAATGCGCACCCTTTCTGCCTGCTGAAATTGTAGTCATCAAACACAATTGTCGCAATCGGCTAAGTCGGCGTCGTATGTTGTGATGCCCTTATAGCTTTTCCATTTGCGGCAAAAATCGATTGCCGGCATTGACAGAACGCTCCGGAGCGGCCAAGAAACTCCTCGCCTGACGGGGTATCGGGCGAAAAGTTATGGGAAGGCGAGTTGTGGACGTACAAACGGCGCAAATGACGGGATTCATCGATCCGATTGCCATCGACCGATCAGTGATCACTCGCAACATCGGGTTCGTGCTACTGCCGCAGTTCAGCATGATCGCCTTTTCTTCGGCGATTGAAGCCCTGCGCCATGCAAACTATGTGAGCGACCGCGCCATATACGAATATGAGACGTTCTCGGCCGACGGGGAGCCGGTGGTCGCGAGTAACGGCATGGCGTTGCAGGTCAGGCGCGCCATGAGAGATGTCGACAAGCTGGACATTATCTTTGTTTGCTCCGGCCTGGACGTACAGAAAAATTCTGACCAGGAAGTTATTAAGCATCTTCGCCGTCTGGCGACCCATGGAAGCCATGTGGGTGCGGTTTGCACCGGATCATTTATCCTTGCCCAGGCGGGCCTGCTGGATGGATTTCGGTGCACCATTCATTGGGAGAACCTCTCCAGCTTCGCCGAAGAATTTCCTGAGATCGAAGTGATTGCGGAACTCTACGAAGTCGACAGGACCCGCTATACCTGTGCCGGTGGAACGGCGGCGCTGGATCTCATGCTGCATCTGATCACCAATCACGCGGGCCACAAGGTTGCCGCCGCTGCTGCCGATCAGCTTATTCACCACCGCATCCGTGAAGGCAGTGAAGGCCAGCGTATGGCACTCCGTGCCCGGTTAGGGGTATCGCACCCCAAATTGCTATCGGTGATCGGATCCATGGAAGAAAATCTGGAATACCCCGTCAACTGCAGTGAGCTTGCCCGGACCGTGGGCCTGTCTACCCGCCAGTTGGAGCGCCTGTTTCGCAAATACCTCGACCAGGCACCGACACGGTATTATCTGAAACTCCGCCTCGATCGGGCGCGCTATCTATTGTTACAGACGAGCATGCCTATTTTGGATGTGGCACTTGCCTGCGGCTTTGTCTCCGCATCACACTTTTCCAAGTGCTACCGTGAATACTTCAAACGCACGCCCAGCGAAGAGCGCCAGATTGCCCGTTAGCCGTCATCCGCTACCCGTGATCTGGCCCGCGCTCGATCAATGCGGAAAGCCGAGGGAATAACGCGCCCAGTGTCACCCCCCGCGCGACCATAAAAATACTAAATGCAAGCCATAACCCGTGATTGCCAAAAGGCTCAATCAGAACGGCGACGGCACCTATGAAGATGACGAGCGAGACGATCATTGCATTCCGCATGTCGCCGGCCCGGGTCACGCCAAAGAAAATGCCATCCAGTTGGAAACTCCAAACCGATAGCACCGGAAGAATGGCGATCCATGGCAGGTAGACGTAGGCGACATCACGAACGTCCTGTGTCTTGCTCATCATATCGATACCCATATCGCCCAGAAACCAGAACACGATGGCGACGGGAACGGAAAATCCGATTGACCATAGGGTGGTCGCCCTGATAGCGCCCTTAAACTGTTTGAGGTCGCGGGCACCATAAGCATGTCCGCTTAGGGTCTCGACAGCGTGGGCGAAGCCATCCAGACCATAGGCCATCAAACCCTGAAACAGGAACAGGACGGCGTTGGCCGCCAGGACGGTGTCTCCCATGCGGGCACCAATGGCCATGAAGGTGACGAAGGCCGCTTCCAGACACAGGGTACGGAACAGGATGTCGCGGTTGAGCAACATCATACGTTTCAGACGGCCCCATTGGCGCACCAGGTCCCCGCGCCAGACGCCGCCCAGCGTTTTGGCCGTTCGGAATGCCAGCCAGATGCCGAAGATAGCGGCAGAAACCTCGGAAATGACGGTCGCCAGGGCAACGCCTTCAACACCCCAGCCCAGGCCAAGGACGAAAACAAGATCAAGAATGATGTTGAGCACGTTCATGCCCAATTGCAGCAACAGGACCGCACCGGTTCGCTGGATGCCAACGAACCAGCCGAGTAGTGCATAACCGGCCAGGACGAATGGCGCACCCCATATCCGGATGGAGAAGTACGCATCGGCTAGCTCAGCCACCTGTTCGCTGGGTGCGATGACGGCCAGCGTGCCCCACATGATGGGTCGTTGCACCACGATGAGGGCGAGGCCAGCAATACCGGCAATGATAAAGGCGCGCGCCAGATAGGCGCGGACCTGATCCATATCGCCCGCGCCGAGAGATTGTGACGTGAATCCCGTGGTGCCCATGCGGAGGAAACCAAACCCCCAGTAGACAATGCTGAAGATTTGCGCACCGACAGCGACGGCACCTATATAGTATGCGCCGGGCAATTGGCCGATAACGGCGGTATCGACGATGCCGAGCAGGGGAACGGAAATATTGGATAGCATAATAGGCCCGGCAAGCCGCCATACGATCCGGTTCCAGGATTTTCCATCCATGTCGTGAAAACTACCTGCGACGGCGTCGTCGACGTCCGCCAACCTGTGTATCGGATACTTTTGGTTCCGGCAGGGTCACGGCTTTCGACAAATGTGGGTAGGACGCCGTTTTGTGGGGCAAGGCCATGGCCTTCACGAAGTGATCCTGAAATTTAGGTTCAACCGCCGTTTCGATCTTCTCAACATCCCGCACGACACGCTCGATCTCATCGCGGGCTTGTTGATTGAGAAGCGCGATGCGTGCCCCTGTGCCTGCCGCGTTCCCGGCTGATGAAACCCTATCCAGTGGACAGTCCGGGATCATGCCAAGCACCATGGCATACTTGGTATCGATATGACTGCCGAAGGCACCAGCCAACACGATTCTGTCCACGGTCTCGATGCCGAGTTTATCCATCAACAACTGAGCACCTGCATAGAGCGCCGCTTTTGCCAGCTGAATGGCCCGTACATCGTTCTGGGTGATGCGAACATCGACATCGCCTAAGTGCATGAGATAGGAGAATGTCCGATCATCGGGCTGGATCCGGTCAGACTTGGCCGCCATAGAGCCATCAATGATACCATCCTGGGTGATAACGCCCGCCAGGAACATTTCTGCCAGAACCTCGATAATCCCGGAGCCGCAGATACCGGTAACGCCTGTACTCTCGGTGGCTTCGGCAAACGCCGGATCATCGGACCACAGGTCACTTCCGATAACCTGGAATCGGGGTTCCAGGGTCTCAGGATTAATGCGGACCCGCTCAATAGCCCCCGGTGCAGCGCGCTGACCAGATGATATCTGCGCACCTTCGAACGCGGGGCCGGTGGGCGACGATGCTGCCAGAAGCCGTGTCTTGTTGCCGAGAACGATCTCCGCATTGGTCCCCACATCAATGACCAGCATGATTTCATCGGATAAGTGCGGGCTCTCCGACAGGATTACAGCCGCAGTATCCGCGCCCACATGCCCGGCAATACAGGGCAGGATGTAAACCCGTGCATTGGGATGCATCTTCAGATCAAGCTCATTGGCCCAAAGTGTCATACCGGTGTTGGTGGCGAGCGCGAAGGGTGCGCCGCCCAGCTCTATGGGATCAATACCCAACAAAAGGTGATGCATCACCGGGTTGCCGACAAAGGTTGCGTTCAGAACATCCTCGGGTGTCAGGTCGACTTCCATTGTCAGTACCTCAACCAGATGATTGATGGCCTCGCGAACGGCGTTGGTCATCTCAACATCGCCGCCCGGGTTCATCATCACATAGGAGACCCGGCTCATCAGGTCTTCACCGAACCGGATTTGCGGGTTCATGATTCCCGATGAGGCAACCACTTCGCCGGATGACAGTTCGCAGAGGTGCGCCGCGATCGTCGTCGAGCCGATATCAAATGCGACGCCATAAGCCTTGTCATGGAAACCGGGCCAGATTGCTGTAACAAGGCGTCCTCGGTGGACGGCAACGGTGACCTTCCACTTACCCTTGCGCAGCGCTTGTTGGAGGCCATGCAGGACGCGCAGGTCACAGTCTTCGAGGTCCTCAAGGCTCCATTGATCCCGCAATGCATTCAACAGGCGTTCAAGATCGCCTGTCGGGTTATGCATATCAGGTTCTTCGACCTCCACGTAGTGGAGGCGAATTGCCGGATCGAGGGCTATGTCACGGACCTCGGCACGCTTGCGGACAATCTGTTTGTGAACCTGGCTGTCTGCGGGGACATCAATGACACTGTCGCCCATCAGCAAAGTATTGCAGCTAAGGCGCCGACCGGGCTTTAGCCCCCGGACATTGTCATAGCGTTTTTCTACGTCGTTAGGCCTGGTGAGGTGATCTTCTTTTGATGTGATCCCGTGCTTGGCGAATTCGCCAACGCCCTGCACGACCTGACAACGCCCGCAAATACCGCGACCGCCGCAAACCGAGTCGATATCGACACCAAGGGACCGGGCGCACTCAAGAATAGGAGTGCCCACGGGGAACTGGCCCCGTTTTCCGGAGGGGGTGAAAACGACAAGAGCTTCGTCCGTCAATGATCCGCTCCGGTCACGAAGCCGCACGACGGCGGCGACGGCCATCCCGGCGTCCAGCACCAGCGCCACCCGATTCAGTTCCTTCGGGAGCAGGCTCGCGGAATTTTCTGATCCATTTTGCGCAGTTGGGGTCCTTCCCCATGACGATATCCGCACCCTTGACAGCGGCCATTTCAGGATCATGCAGCGGGTTCATGATGGCCGAGGTTAGGCCGGCACCGATGGACATGCTCAAGAATGCAGCATTCAGGCCATGGCGATTGGGAAGGCCAAAGCTGAAGTTTGATGCGCCACAGGTGGTGTTCACCTTCAATTCGTTACGAAGGCGGTGAATCAGTTTCATTAGCTGCGCCCCTGCGTCATTCAGGGCACCCACGGGCATGACCAGTGGGTCGACCACCACATCGGCGGCAGGAATACCATAGTCTGCTGCGCGTTCGACGATCTTCCTGGCGACGTCGAACCGCACGTCAGGATCTTCGGAAATTCCGGTTTCGTCATTGGAGATCGCGACCACGGCGGCACCGTATTTTGCGACCAGTGGCAGGACCGATTCCAACCGCTCGTCTTCCCCGGTGACGGAATTGACGAGGGCCTTCCCCTTGTAGACCGCAAGGCCGCTTTCGAGGGCTGCGACGATGGAGGAATCGATGGAAAGCGGAAGGTCGGTCAGGGACTGCACCAGCTGGATAGCTTCCGCCAGAATGCGCGGTTCATCGGCCATGGGGATACCCGCATTGATGTCGAGCATCGTCGCGCCCGCCGCAACCTGGGCCAGGGCATCGGATTCGACGCGGCTGTAATCGCCTTCTGCCATTTCGGCGGCCAGCAGTTTGCGGCCCGTGGGATTGATGCGTTCGCCGATAATACAAAACGGTCGATCAAACCCGATGGCGATTTCTTTGGTGGCGGAGCTGACGATGGTATCCGTCATGCGATTGTCTCCTGATGAAACTCTTTGTGTTGCGGTAGAATAAACGGTGTGATGCGCTTTTAGTGACGTTGTTATGACATGACCGTCTGGATTGCGACACCTGAAATCCAAATATCGCCACGTTGTGCGAATTCGTGCCGATTTCCGGTGCTCAAGCGGGTTATGAAGGAGTCCCTGATCCCGCTATCTGTGCTAATTTCTCCATGCGCTCCGAGACGGCGGCGTCTCCCGGATTTGGCTCATGTATCCAGGGCTTACGGCCTTTCAGAACGCCAGACTCTTCAACCACCTCGGCGACCAGTGCCTCCTGACGGTAGGCCATGACGTGAACACCTGCGACGCCTTCGATTTCCCTAATCTGCTGCATCATTTCGATGCAAATTTTCTTGCCCTCAAGTTTTTGATTCTCGGCACCTTCCAGTCGTTCGATGATGCTGTCCGGGATATGAATGCCGGGCACATTGGTTCGTATCCACCGCGCGGTCTTCGCCGACGCCAGCGGCCCCGCGCCGATCAGGATAAAACATTTCTCATGCAGGCCCATGTCACGGACGCGTTTCATATATTCGTTCAGAATATCGAGATCAAAACAGTACTGGCTCTGAACAAATTGTGCTCCGGCCTCGATTTTTTTGGCCAGGCGGTGGGGGCGAAAATCATAGGGTGGCGCAAACGGATTGATTGCACCGCCGAGGAAGATGTTTGGCGGGCTGGTAATCTTTCGACCCGATAGAAAGGTCTGTTCGTCGCGCATGGTAGCCAGCGTCGTGAGCAGTGACATGCAGTCCATGTCGAATACCGGTTTCGCGCCCGGTTGATCGCCTGCCTGAACGCCATCGCCCGTCAGGCACAGAAGATTGCATACGCCCATGGCGGCAGCGCCCAGCACGTTGCCCTGAATGGCAATACGGTTGTGATCGCGACAGGAAATCTGCATCACCGGGGCATAACCCATACGGGTGAGAAGGGCGCAAATGGCGACGCTGGACATATGACAGTTGGCACCGGAGCCATCCGTCGCGTTGATTCCATCTACCCATCCGTCGAAGACAGCAGCCCGCTCATAGACATCTTCCGGGTCTGCCGAGTCCGGTGGGTTCAACTCGGCGGTTACGGCAAACTCACCACGGCGCAATACCCGCTCGAGCCGACTACGCGAAGAGTGGCCAGGAAGAATCGGCAGGGGTGCACCTGGATTTTGGGGGTCCTCGTCCGGCTCCTCGTACATCTGTAGTCGTCCTTGTTTCTACGTAGCGCTTGGTTTTGGGGCGTCAGGCAGCTGTGCCGGTGTCGGGATCAGTAGATTTTTGCGCGCTCCGTTGCATCGCAGCCTCGGATGTGACGCGGAGCCATGATGATGTACCCCGCAGGCTGAAATCAACAGCGGGCTGGACATTCATGATGGCGCCACCACCCTTCATCTGGCGACTGCCCTGCCAGGCCTGCACCCAGACACAGGGCATATCGGGTTCGACTTCACAGTTACCATTGGCGCGCACACCGCCACAGGGGCCATTGCGCAGGCCTTTCGGACAGTTCATCGGGCACGACATTCCAGTACTGGAAAGCACGCATAACCCGCACATACGACAGTCGAACATAAAAGCCTTGAAGCGTTTTTCGACGGCGACCATGGGGCCTTCAATTCTCTGATACCCAAGCAGTTTCCACACCGGATGTAATGCCAGGAGAGCACCGGCGAAGGTGTTGTAGAACCACTCAAGCATCCGTGAATTTCGGACCGACCACAGGCGAATCGAATAACGTGATCTCACCCGATAATTAAGACTGGTCCCCGACGGCTCGTAGATGGTGATTTTTGCCATGCTCAGGCTTCCTCGTTCCCACCGTTTACAATCAGGGAACGCAGTTTGTCCATATCGTAGTCGGCCTCAATGCGCTCCGCAGCAGCGGAAGCCTCGGCAACCAAATCGTCACCACACTCAGTTGGTTCGCCACGCCTCCATTCCGCCAGATAGTCATCAGTTTCGCTTGCCCCGTCCTTCATGGCAGCAGCATCGATTGCCTGCTGGAATCGATCAGACAGCAAGATTTTTTCGGACTTACGTCCAGCCTTGGCAACTACCTGAGACGGGATGTCGCGCCAGTATAGTAGAGTCAGTTGCGCCATGTTTAATGTTCCTGGGGTTCGTGTTCAGTGTTCTGGTCCTCGAGGAAAGCACCGAGCCCGCCGAGTCCGGTAAATACATACTCATATGTGAGGCCGAGCTTTTCCGCTGCCGCCTTCGCCTTTTCCTGTAACGATGCATCGTCGGTCTGGGCCAGATAAATCAACCTCTTATAGTTGCCGAAATACATGGGCATAAGCTCGGGGTGTTTGTTTAACCCCAAGCCGTCCATGATCAGGATATCAAATTGGCGCGCCAGATAGTCGGTCAGGTAAAACGTTCCCAGTTCCTGCTCCGCGATGGGATGGAACTTCTCGCTGGTTGCGTAGAATTCATAGCAGTGAGCGCCGGGAATGCGTTCAACGCCTTCTTCCTCCAGCATCCGGTCCAGCATGCCCCCTGTCCCACAATCAGCGTACAGGGCGACGATGCGTTCAAAGTTAGGTCGATTTTCACGGATTTTGTCGCGCATGGCATCGGTTATGCGGTCCGGGTGATTGTGGAGTAAGGCGGGCAGGCACGTGACTTCCACATGCTGCCAGCCGTTGCTCTCAACAACCATCAGGATTTCGCGCGCCAATGCACCGCAGGCAATCAGAAGTGTCCTGGGCAGGCGCGGAGGTGTCTGTAGCGCCACCGCACGGGCCTCCTCTATACAAGAGTGCTGAACGAAAGAACCGAGACGAGCGTTAGCTCGCCAGCGCCGATCCCTGTCGTTTTGACATCCATGTCTTCGCGGTTTCCACCGCCACCGCCGCATCACGGCAATAGGCGTCAGCGCCGACGCTGTCAGCGAAAGCCTCGTTCAGCGGCGCACCGCCAACGAGAACCACAAAATCATCGCGAATGCCCTTTTCGATCAACGTATCAATGACAACTTTCATATAAGGCATGGTGGTGGTCAACAGGGCCGACATGCCGATCAAATCGGGTTCGTGATCATCAATGGCGTTCATGTAGTTTTCGACCGGATTGTTGATGCCCAGATCGACCACTTCAAAGCCGGCACCTTCCATCATCATGCCGACAAGGTTCTTGCCGATGTCATGGATATCGCCCTTCACCGTGCCGATGATCATCTTGCCCATCTTCGGCGCGCCGGTTGCAGCGAGCAGGGGTTTCAAGATTCGCATCCCGGCTTTCATGGCATTGGCCGCCATCAACACTTCAGGCACGAACAGAATGCCATCGCGGAAATCAATGCCGACAATGCGCATACCTTCAACGAGGGCTTCGGTGAGAACCTTGTAGGGCTCCCATCCCCGCTCCAGCAGGATGTTGACGCCCTCAGTAATTTCGTCGGCCATGCCGTCGTAGAGGTCGTCATGCATCTGCTGCGTAAGTTCCTCATCATCGAGTTCCGACAGAACGATATCTTCTTCGTCCGACATCACCGTTACTCCCTAAAATCTTCAAATACATGACAACGATTGACCATACGGCACCGAGTCCGTCGATCTTGGCATCCAAGTCCGAAATGTCCACCAAAACGGCCTCAAAGCGCTGTCCGGCGAGAGACACGGACTGTCTACGGCGCGACATCGTGCTTGAAAAAAACTTTCCTATCAGCAAATAATCTATTGCTCTCAGGGGGTTGGGTGAAGAAGTTTCAATGATGGGGGCCTTGACGCATATGAAAACGGCCTTCCGACAATTTCGCCAAAGGTGCCTCGAATTGACATAGGTCGTTCCCAGTGTCGTCTATGTACCGAAAATGTCGAACTGAGGACACTTTGGGTGCTAACTTGACTCTAGGTTGTCCGCAATCGATCACAACACTGAACGTTGTGATCAGATAGATGGATTTAGGAGAGAATATGTCTGCATTCCCGGAAAGTGCCCGCGTGGTCATTATCGGCTTGGGCGGCATCGTCGGAGCTTCAGTTGCCCACCATCTGATTGAGCGAGGCTGGGACGATATTGTCGGTATCGACAAATCAGCTATCCCCACGGATATCGGTTCAACATCCCACGCATCAGATTTTTGTTACGCGACCAGTCACGATTTTCTGACCTGTTGGACGACAGGTTACTCTATCGATTTCTTTGAAAAGATGGGGCATTACTCGAAGATCGGCGGCTTTGAGGTGGCTCGGGTCGGTGATGACGCACGCATGGATGAGATCAAGCGAAAGGTCACGTCTGGCCGGGCTTTCGGAACCCGTGCCCGGCTTGCCGATCCTTCGGAAATCAAGGAGAAATTTCCGCTCATCGAAGAAGACATGATACAGGGGGGGCTGTGGGATCCCGACGCAGGATTGGTTGTTCCCCGCTCGCAGGTGGTCGCCGGCGAACTTGTCGAGAGTGCGGAAATAACAGGAAAGTTGAAGGCTTTCGCCAACACCTCTGCCGAGAAGCTGATTATCGAAAACGGGCATATCCGGGGCGTCGAGACCCGCCGAGGTACGGTCATGGCCGATCATGTCGTCGTCTGCGCCGGACTTTGGGGGCGTCTCATCGCCGCGATGGCGGATGAAGATCTGCCCGTCATGCCGGTTGACCACCCGCTCTTGTGGTTTGGTCCATATGAGGAATTCGCCGGAACAGGGAAAGAGATCGGCTTTCCACTGATGCGTGACCAGGGCAACTCCGCGTACATGCGTGATACAGGCGATCCCAAGACGTCTGAAGGTGGCATGATCGAGTGGGGCTACTATGAAGAATCTGAGCCCCGCCTCTGTCACCCTCGCGATCTTCTGGAAAAATCAGAAGCACGCTTGTCGCCGTCTATGCGTGATCTGGATATCGAGCAGGTCATGGAGCCGCTGGAAAGGGCGATGGAGCTGACGCCGATCCTTGGAGAACTAGGATACGACGAAAAACGCTCCTTCAATGGCTTGCTGCAAGTGACCACGGATGGCGGACCTTCGATTGGCGAGAGTCAGAAAGCCCGTGGACTCTGGTATGCCGTTTCGATCTGGATCAAGGACGGCCCGGGCATGGGTAAGCTGATTGCCGATTGGATGACGGATGGTCGCACTGGAATCGATCATCATTCGATCGACTATGCGCGTTTCTATCCATTTCAGATGGAAGAGGGTTTCATCAGCGAGCGCTGCCACGAATCGGCGTTTAAAATCTACAATCCCGCTGTGCATCCGCGCGAGCCGTATGCTGGCGGCCGGGGCGTGCGCCAAAGTCCGTTCTATGAACGCGAAAAGGAGCTTGGCGGTTACTTCATGGAGCTCGCCGGCTGGGAACGTGCCCACGGCTACGCCAGCAATGAGCATTTGCTCGAAAAGTATGCCGGTCAGGTGCCTGTTCGTGAGAACGAGTGGGACAATCGTCACTTCTGGCGCGTATCGAACGCCGAGCATCTGGAGATGAGCGCCAACGTCGGCATGGTGAGCCTTTCTCACTTCGCCATGTACGATGTGACCGGTCCGGATCATGTCCAGTTCATGGAGCACCTCTGCGTCGCCAAGGTCGGCGGCGACAATCAGGTGGGCAAGGGTATCTACACCCATTTCCTCGATGACAAGGGTATGGTTAAAGCCGATTTTACTGTGTTCCGGATGGAAGATCGGTACCGCTTTGTCGACGGTGCCGATGCAGGCAACCGGGACTTCGTATACATGAAGCGGATGGCCGAGGATTTAGGTTTCGATGTCGACATCGTGGACGTCTCGAACGACTTCACCACGATCGGACTTTGGGGGCCGAACGCCCGGACCACGCTGCAAAAGGTGGTGGCGGACCCGGACTGTCTTACTCACGAGAACTTCCCCTTTGCTTCCATCAAGACGATCGAGATCGCGGGGAAAAAGGTCGCAGCGTTCCGGATTTCTTACGTTGGTGAGCAGGGGTGGGAATTGCACATGGCCTACGAGGACGGTCTCGCCGTGTGGGATGCGATCCACGAACAGAGCGTCATGCCGTTTGGCGTGGAAACCTATGCCAATAGCCGTCGTTTGGAAAAAAGCCTGCGCTTGCAGAACGCGGATCTCCTGACGGAGTATAATCTTCTGGAGGCTGATCTCGCCCGTCCGAAGGTCAAGGATGCAGATTTCATCGGCAAGCAAGCGTATCTCGAGCACCGCGCCCGGGAACACCAGACCGCCATGCTCTGTACCCTGGTGATGATGGACAATGTGGACTCAAAGGGTGTCGCCCGGTACCCCGTAGGAATTTTTCCGATTATCGACCCCGCGACGGACGAGGTGCTCGTCGATTCAGAGGGGCGTCGTTCGTTCACGACGTCGATCGCCTTTGGCCCGACAATCGGCAAGAACATTGCGCTTGGCTATTTGCCGCCTGAATACGCGGTCAAAGGTAAGGCATTGCAGATCGAGTACTTCGCAGAACTGTATCCTGTCGAGGTTGCCGGAATAGGCTACGAGCCACTCTATGATCCGGATAACCTGAAGCCGAGGACATAGAAAAACGGCCCGGCGAAATCACCGGGCCGTTTCACGTTAAATATAACGTCGGCGTCAGCCTAGCTCGCTGTCCAGTGCCGGAAGGGCGTCGAAGAGATCAGCAACAAGGCCATAGTCAGCAACCTGGAAGATCGGGGCTTCCTCATCACTGTTGATGGCAACAATAACTTTGGAATCCTTCATGCCCGCCAGATGCTGAATGGCACCGGAAATTCCGACGGCGATGTAAAGATCAGGGGCAACAACCTTGCCGGTCTGACCAACCTGGAAGTCGTTGGAGACATAGCCGGCATCCACCGCAGCGCGAGAGGCACCTACGGCGGCATTCAGCTTGTCCGCAACCTTTTCCAGCAGCGGGAAGTTGTCGCCGGATTTCATCCCGCGACCACCGGAAATGACGATCCGTGCCGTGGTCAGTTCGGGACGGTCCGAGTGACTGATTTCCTGACTGACGAAGCTGACCTTGTCCGTACCGCCGGTACCGGATACAGCTTCGACCTCTGCGCTTCCGCCATCATCGGCAACGGCCTCAAATGCCGTGGTGCGAACGGTGATCAGCTTGACACTGTCGGATGACTGGACCGTCGCCATGGCGTTACCCGCATAAATCGGACGAACAAACGTATCGTCACTCTCAATGCTGGTAATCTCGGAAATTTGCTGCACGTCCAGCAGGGCTGCTGCGTGGGGCATGACGTTTTTGCCGAATGTGGTCGCTGCCGCCAGCACATGGCTGTAATTGGGGGCCAGCTGCACCAGCAGGGGTGCAATATTTTCGGCAATATCGTGGGCGTATTCCTGGGCATCAGCGTTCAGGACCTTGGCAACGCCGGGTATTTTAGCGGCGGCCTCGGCAACGGCACTGCTGTCGCTGCCGGCAACAAGGACGTGGATGTCACCAGAAATCTGGGTTGCTGCGGCGACGGTATTAAATGTCGCGCTGGCCAACGATGAATTGTCGTGTTCTGCAACTACAAGGATGGTCATGGTCAAATCACCTTTGCTTCATTGCGGAGTTTGTCCACAAGTTGGGCTACATCGGCTACTTTAACGCCGGCGTCGCGTGCCGGGGGTTCTGTAACCTTCACAATCGTGATACGCGGTGTAACATCGACGCCCAGATCGGCAGGTGTCACAGTGTCCATTGGCTTCTTTTTCGCCTTCATGATGTTCGGAAGGCTCGCGTAGCGGGGCTCATTGAGCCGGAGGTCTACAGTTACAACCGCAGGCATCTTCAGTGTGACGGTTTGAAGACCGGCATCCACTTCACGGGTCACGTTGATGGTGTCACCTGAGCCATCGATCTTGGAAACAAACGTGCCTTGCGACCAACCTAGCAGAGCAGCCAACATCTGGCCGGTCTGGTTGTTGTCGCCGTCAATGGCTTGTTTGCCCATGATCACCATGCCGGGGCTTTCTTTCTCGACCACGGCTTTCAGAAGTTTGGCGATGCCAAGGGGCTCAAGGGCACCATCACTTTCAATGAGAATGGCGCGGTCTGCTCCCATGGCGAGGGCTGTGCGGAGTGTTTCCTGCGATTGGGACGGGCCAGCCGTCACCACAATGATTTCCTCCGCAGCACCGGATTCTTTCATCCGGACGGCTTCTTCCACGGCAATTTCACAAAATGGGTTCATGGCCATCTTGACGTTGTTGGTTTCAACGCCTGTCTGATCGCCTTTAACCCGAACCTTGATGTTCGCGTCAATAACGCGCTTCACTGGAACTAGAACCTTCATTTAATCCACTCGCATAAAATGGTTACGGCTGATAACGCTTCAAAAAAATCACAGCGACGGCGGAATGTACGGCGCGATGTCTGGCATTGCTAGCAATTTTACGACAAACCATATCGCAAATACGCCTAGCCTCATCAGGCTATAATGACGTTATTGGATGGCCTGTGGCGTTGATGGGCTACTATAGGACGACTGTAGAGCAGTGGTTATTTATCAGGTTCGATACATGAAACTTCAGGATATAGTAGTTGGGCAAATCCGGACCGGGGCACATAATCACCCGTGTGATCCTGAGCCGTTATAACGGGAGATGGCAATGAACAATATTGCAGAAGGTGGCCGACGAAGCCGAGGCGGCGGACGTGACGCCAGGAAAGCCTTGCGGGAGAGCCAGAAAGTCAAGTCCGCGCCCTATATCACGCGCAAGATTCCCTATCTGGAACTGTGTAGTGAAGAGGGGCTTGTCACCATTGAGAACAATGCCGACACCATCTTGCAGGAGATAGGGATCGAGTTTCGCGATGATGCGGAAGTCCTTGGTCTCTGGAAGGATGCCGGCGCCGATGTTGATGGCGAGCGTGTCCGGTTTCCCAAGGGGATGCTACGTGAAATCCTCAAGACCGCACCTAGCGAATTTACCCAACATGCCCGTAATCCCGAACGGAACGTCCAGATCGGTGGCGGCAATACGGTGTTTGCACCGGTTTATGGCCCGCCTTTTATCCGAAACCTTGATGAGGGTCGGCGTTATGGCACCATCGAAGACTTTCGTAATTTTGTGAAACTGGCCTATCTGTCGCCTTACATTCACCATTCCGGCGGCACTGTTTGTGAACCCGTAGATTTGCCAGTGAACAAGCGTCATTTTGATATGCTGTATTCCCACATGCGGTTGTCGGACAAGCCGTTCATGGGCTCGGTGACGTCTGGCGAGCGCGCCCAGGATACGGTGGACATGTGCAAGGTTCTGTTTGGCGATGACTTCGTTGACCAGAATGCGGTTTGCATCAGTCTGATCAATGCCAATTCGCCCATGACCTTCGATGATACCATGCTGGCTTCACTGAAGGTGTATGCGCGCAACAATCAGGCCTGTATTGTCACACCTTTCATCATTTCCGGCGCCATGGGACCGGTCTCACCCGCAGGCACGCTGGCTCAGGCATTGGCAGAGGCGCTGGCGGGGACGGCACTGACGCAGCTTATTCGACCGGGGGCCCCTGTGATTGCCGGGTTGTTTTCCAGCTCCATGTCCATGCAGTCAGGTGCCCCGACCTTTGGCACGCCGGAGCCGACCGTCGTGATTTCAACGGCAGCTCAGCTCATCCGGCGTGTAGGAATCCCGTTCCGGTCCGGTGGGTCGCTCTGCACATCCAAGCTTCCCGACGCCCAGGCTGCCTATGAAAGCGCCCAGTCTATCTGGCCGACGGTTGTCGCCGGGGTAAACTTTGTCCTGCATGGGGCGGGGTGGCTCGAGGGTGGTCTCGCATCCGGGTATGAAAAATTCATCATGGATGCAGACCAACTGGGGATGATGCAAAAACTGTCCCAGGGTATCGATCTGAGCGAAGAAGCCCAGGCCATGGATGCCATCCGTGAGGTTGGACCCGGAAAACATTATCTCGGATGCGGCCATACCCAGCGGAATTTCGAAACGGCGTTCTATTCATCCAATGTCGCCAACTACGATTCCTTTGAGCAGTGGGAAGCCGAGGGGTCGCTTGATGCGGTGCAACGCGCCAACAAGACCTACAAAGAGATGTTGGCTTCATACGAGGCACCGGATATTGATCAGGCTGTGGATGAGGCCTTGTGTGAATACATAGACAAACGGAAGGCCAGTTTCCCTGATTCCAATATCTGATAAGGATGGTGAAACATGAAGGCGCGGGAGGGTGAGCCATGGATGGCAGCGGATGACTACGGTCGGTCGCTGAAAGGCTTTGGTATTAACCTGCTGGTGCAAGATATGGCCCGGGCGCTCGCTTTCCAGACCGGCGTGTTGCAGGCTGAGATCGTCTATTCAGATCCTGATTTTGCTGTTCTTCGGGGGTATGGGGCTGAATGGATGCTCCATACCGATCATACCTACCGGGATCATCCCCTGTCGGGCAGCCTGTCGCCTGATATCCCGCGGGGCGTCGGGGTGGAATTACGGTTGCATGGCTGCGATCCGGATGGCGCCGAGGCACGGGCCAATGAACGGGGCTATACTGTGCTGGCAGGGGCCATGGACAAGCCTCACGGTCTACGTGAATCATATCTGCTGGATGAAGACGGCTATCTCTGGGTGCCCGATACTCCCCTGCTGGCAGAATAATCAAGGGCGACACCCTGCCGCCGACTTGACCAATACCGTCTCTTGCCCCACCTTTGTTCATGGATTCATGGGTAGATGAATAACTTGCAATCGAGAAGGAGTAGCGGAAAATGACGCTTGAAAATGTCGCCATCACGGGGTTGTACGCCGGTATTCTGGGCCTCTTCGTTATTCCCTTGAGCGCCCATGTCATTTTGAACCGGTATCGGGCCAAAATCGGACTGTTTGACGGCGGCGATCCGCAACTTGGCAAGGCAATCAGGATTCACGGAAACTTCACCGAACACGTCCCTCTGGCACTGATTTTAATGGTGCTGGCCGAATTGGGCGGCGCGGAGCCCGAGATTATGCACACCATGGGCATGATCCTTGTTGGTGCACGCCTGTTTCATGTCTATGGCCTCGGTATTTCAACAGGCCAATCGGTTGGGCGTTTTCTCGGTGTCATGGGGACATGGCTCGTGATCGGTGGTGCGGGGCTCTACAATGTTGCGAAATTTATCGGATTTTGAAAAAATATAGTATGACAGTGTAGAAATTAAACTCGGTCAGGCCGCATGATTTGACATTAATGGCGTGTGCAGCCACCATAAGCTTAAATAATGATAAGCGGCGCAGCAAATGGGCCTTATACAAAATGATAAATCAGGAGAGGCTAGGCGCAGGGTCCCTAATAAATTCGGCAAAAGGCCGGGGGAGTCGGCACAGAGTACAAGTCTGAAAATTGGGTGATATGAAACGACAAATGCTACGGGGTGTGTGATTAGCGTTGAAGGTGCTGCCGTTGGAGGGCGCGGTAGTCACCAATAACAAAAAAACAGCCTTATATACACATTGTTGACTGTCGGTTCCTTTCGTACGCAACCAATGCCGGACGCCTCTCCCAAAAGGGGAGATCGCGATGCTCGTCTTCATCGCCAAGCGTATTGGGTTCATGGTTCTGACCATGCTCGTCATATCCATTATCCTGTTTTTGTTATTTGAGCTTGATGTCGAGAGTGTCGCAGTAAAGGTTCTCGGACCCTATTCGTCCGATGATCAGCGTTACCTCTGGCTTAAACAAAACGGCTATTTCGAGCCCATGTGGGTGCGGTATACCGACTGGCTCGGGAATGTCATGGTCGGTGATTTTGGCCGCTCAATCCGATTTAAAGCGCCGGTTAATGATTACCTGTGGGACCGGTTGTGGAACACGTCGATCCTGGCCTTCTGGGTGTTTATCCTGATGGTGCCTACGTCGCTTATTCTTGGTGTGTTGGCGGGCATGAAAGAAGGATCGTTCAGAGACCGGGTCATTTCGGTTACCTGCGTTATCACGACGTCTGTTCCCGAATACGCCAGCGCCGTGTTGTTCGCAGCAATTTTCGTATTCTGGCTGGGCTGGTTGCCTGGAACATCAAGCATGAGTGCTGGCTTCCAATGGAACCAACTGGTGCTTCCTGTCATGGTGTTGTTTGTTTACGATTTTGGGTATGTGGCGCGTATGACGCGGGCATCCATGGCCGAGGTCATGACAACCCATTATATCCGGACAGCCGTATTGAAGGGCCTTCCCTATAACAAGGTGATCTTGAAGCATGCCCTTCGCAATGCCTTGATAGCGCCGTTCACGGTCATCCTTTTACAGCTTCCCTGGCTTTTGTCCGGTGTGATCGTTGTGGAGTTCTTCTTTGCCTACAAAGGCTTCGGCGCATTGTTGTTAGAGGCATCCCTTAATCAGGACATCTACATGATTGAGGCCTGCACGATTATCGCCGTGTTCGTTGTGGTCGGGACACAGACCATCGCCGATGTTGGCTACATGTACCTAAACCCCAGAATTCGATTCAAATAAGGGAGAGATGACGTGGCGGATATGACACAAAAATCGATCCCGGAACCGGGTATGGGGACATCAATCAAGGCCTTCCTGCGCAGCATTGCCTTGCTGCGGGAAAGCGGTGCCGGCATGGTCGGCGCCGCCCTGGTGGGCTTTTGGGTTTTTATCGCAATCTTTGCACCGTTCATCGCTCCCTATGATCCCAATGCGACCATGGTGCCATTCCAGATGCCGGGGACGATAGCGCCCGATGGGGGCATGTTTTTGTTAGGCACGGACATGATCGGTCGCGATATTACATCGCGCCTGATATGGGGGACGCGAACCGTCATGATCTATGCGCCGGTGGCGACAGCCTCGGCATACGTCGTTGGAATCATGATGGGGTTGACGGCTGGCTATAAACGCGGCTGGTGGGATGTGATCTTGTCGCGTATTGCCGATATCATTCTGTCGTTTCCCGTGTTGGTGCTGTTCGTTATCGTGATTTCACGGTTCGGCGCAAGTGGGGCGAATATTGTCCTCGCCATCACGTTTGCCAGCGCACCGAACATCATGCGTATTGTCCGTGGGTTGACCCTTGATATCCGCGAACGAGATTATATCGGTGCGGCGCAGACGCGGGGGGAATCGTCCCTACGCATCATGCTGGTCGAATTATTGCCGAACGTGCGCGGGCCTTTGATCGTTGATGTCTGTGTCCGGTTTGGATACGTCATCATCACCATCGGAGTGCTTGGTTTCCTTGGCCTTGGATTGCCACCTCCCGACCCTGATTGGGGCGGCATGATTAACGAAAACCGTGCCATGGCGCTGACCGTGCCACATATGACGATCTTTCCTTGCATTGCCATTTCGTCGCTGGTGCTTGGGTTCAACCTGCTGGCCGACGGCTTGCGTGAAATTTCAATGAAAGACTAGGGAGGCGATCATGACAGATAACTATGACGGGCCGCTTCTTGAAATCGAGAATTTGTGCCTTTCCTATTACACCAGGGCCGGCGAAATTCCCGCGGTGGTGGATTTTTCACTAAGCCTGAACGCGGGCGAGAGTGCCGGGTTGGTTGGCGAATCAGGGTGCGGTAAATCGACCGTGGCCATGGGTATCATGAATTATATGGGGCACAACGGCGGCATCGTCGGCGGCTCCATCAAGTTCAAGGGCCGGGATATGTCAACGCTGAGTAATGAGGAGCTTCGCAAGCTGCGGGGCTCCGAAATTGCCATGATTTATCAAGAACCCATGGCAGCCCTCAACCCGGCGCTGACGTGCGGTACGCAGTTGATAGAAGTCCCCATGACCCACGACGGCGCTTCTCGCGAGGAGGCGTATAAGCGGGCAGTCCAGATGCTGGAAGATGTGCATTTGCCGGACCCGGACCGGGTTATGGCGGCCTATCCGCACCAGATTTCCGGTGGCCAGCAACAACGCGTGGTGATTGCCATGGCATTGCTGTCAAATCCGGCGCTTCTGTTGCTTGATGAACCGACGACGGCACTCGATGTGACGGTGGAGGCCGGTATTGTTGAACTGATCGGTGAACTGAGTGAGAAATTCAACACTGCATTGCTCTATATTTCACATAATCTTGGCCTGATGCTGGAAGTCTGCGACCGAATTTGTGTCATGTATTCAGGTGAGGTTGTCGAGGAAGGCCATGTGGACTCGATCTTCGAATGGCCGAGGCATCCCTATACCCATGGTCTGTTCGGATGCATTCCTTTGCCGCACTCTGATAAGACAGCACGCCCGCTAATGCCCATTCCTGGACAGTTGCCTCTTCCTCATGAGCGGCCCAATGGTTGTAACTTTGGGCCCCGGTGCACATTCTTTCAGTCCGGTCAGTGCGATATCGGTGTGTTAGCGATGGGTAAAGTTCACACCGATGATGATCCCGATCATCGGGTTCGCTGTGAACGCTGGAATGACATTGATCCGGACGATGCGATTCCGAAAGCTGATGGGCGTCCCCCCATTACCATTGGTGAGACCGTGCTCGAGGTCGATGACATGCAGAAGTATTATGCCCTGCACGACAACTCGATCAAGGCGATGATCTCGGGTGAGCGGGTCAAATATGTGAAGGCGATTGAGTCCGTTTCCTTCCGCGCTGGCAAGAGCGAGACCGTTGCCATTGTTGGTGAGTCCGGATGTGGAAAGTCCACCTTTGCGAAGGTCCTCATGGGGCTGGAAACAGCTACAGGAGGCAAGGTTACCTTGGACGGAACGGAAATTGGCTCCCTGCCGGTTGAAGGCCGCACGCCAAAACAACTGGGCTCGCTCCAGATGGTGTTCCAGAACCCCAATGACACGCTCAATCCGTTCCATACGATCGGCAATCAAATCGGGCGCGTCATCAAGAAGTTCGGTGTTGAGACTGACAAAGTGAAAATTCAGCAGCGTGTTCTTGAATTACTCGATACGGTCAAGCTGCCGCGGGAATTCATTCACCGTAAACCCCGCCAGTTATCAGGGGGTCAAAAACAACGGATTGGTATCGCTCGTGCGTTTGCGGGCAATCCTAAAACCGTGATTGCGGATGAACCCATATCGGCACTGGACGTCTCGGTGGCTGCGGCGGTTACGGAATTGCTGATGGAAATCCAGCGTGAGCATGAAACGACGTTGCTGTTCATCAGCCATGATTTGAGCGCCGTACGCTATCTGGCGGATCGCGTTGTTGTCATGTATCTGGGCCAGATCATGGAGCGGGGCACGACGGACGAGGTCTTTAGTCCGCCTTATCACCCCTATACCGAAGCGCTTCTGTCGGCTATTCCCATCGCAGATCCACAAGTCGTGAAGCGCCGGATCGTTCTGGAAGGCAATTTGCCCAGTGTGCTTAATCCGCCGCCTGGCTGTCCGTTTGCATCCCGGTGCCCGCGCAAGATGGGCGATATCTGTGACCGTGAACGTCCTCCCCTTCAGGAGGATGCCAATCGCCACGTGATTGCGTGCCATATACCGCTTGAAGAGCTTCGCCTGGTAGAGCCGGTTATTCAAATACCAGAAAAGCATCTGAAAGAAATAGAAGAGCACCTTCATTAGGGGTTCGAATTTGAACCAGAAAAGCGTCAGCACACTGTGCTGGCGCTTTTTTGCACCCCAGATTATGCAGATCAGTCGCTTTTAAGTAATTCGAAGTCGCTGAAAATCTATGAGTGCCCCCTCAATTGTCGCACATTTCTCTCTACAACAACGATATCGACAGGCTCCTGAACGGATTATCTGAAGGAGCCAGGGACGATGGCAAAGGAGCAAACTAATGGCTTTCCCAAAACGCGCAACGTATCTGATCATTGGCGCAGGCATTCATGGCCTGTCTACAGCTTGGCATCTTGGCAAGCACCTGAAGGCGCAAGGCAAGGAGGCTCGTAACACCGACGAGGTTTGCGATATCTTGATTATTGATAAATCGGCGATCGCTTCAGGCGCTAGCGGGATCGCCTGCGGTGTCGTGCGTAATAACTACTACCAGCCTGCCATGCGTGAATTGATGGCGCACAGTGTTTCGGTCTGGGAGAGCGATCCAAAAGCATTCTCCTATAACGCTGTCGGGTACATGCAGATCAGTCATGAAGGCATGCATGAGAATGTCGCTGAAATCTATCAGCAGCAGAAAGCCATCGGTTATGAGTCAGACTTCATTGAAGGTGAAGCCGATTGCACCACCTATATGAAAGGTATTTTCGATGACTGGCAGGCCAAGGGTATCACCTCTGTCTTGCACGAAAAGAAGGGCGGCTACGCCAACAATACCAAGGCAATGTACGGACTGGCTGAAAAAGCGGAAAGCGTTGGCACACGGATTATGTCCGGTGTCGAAGTCAAAGGTTTTCAGTATTCCGGCACGTCCATTTCTGCGGTTGAGACTGACAAAGGCGTTATTGAATGTGAGCAGCTGATTGTTGGTGTCGGTCCTTGGGCGAAGCAGATTTGGGACATGATGGAATTGCCAAAAACCATTTCCGTCAAGGGTGCCGATGGGGTGGTTCATGACGATGTCCCGATGTGGATTTATTGGAGCCTTCAGGAAGGAACGTTGGGTGTCGATCCGAATTTCCTTAAAAACAACGAAGGCGGTATGCCGCCGGTTATCCATGTGGATACCGATGCGCCGCTGATGTCTGATGTTGATGGTTCTCTTATCACGGATCAGCCTTGGGGTATCTATTACAAGCCTGATTTTCACTTCAATGGCGTACAGGGCGGCGCTATGCCCTTCGCCGTCGAGCAGGATCCGGACAAGGTTGCCGTTGATCCTTATGGTCCTGCGAGCCCGGATTTTGTGGTTGGCCCTGAGTTCGCCCACATGTGGTGCTCTGCGTTGGCACATTGCCAAAAACGCTTTGAGGGGCAGGGTGGAAAATTTGGTAAAGAGCCGTCGGGTGGTATCGGATCTTTCACACCGGATAGCTTCCCGGTATTTGACCGGTTCCATGAAAATGCCTACTTCATCGCTGACTCAAACCATGGCTTCAAGATGATCGGTGTTGGTGCGCTGGTTGCCGATGATATCATGGGCAACGGATCGGCGTTGTTGGAACCGTTCCGTTTCTCACGGTTTGCAGAAGGTAAACTGCATCCGGTCTCAAATAGCCCTTATCCCTGGAGCTGATCAGTTTCATCACAATTCTGGTGACACGGACACCCCCGCTTCGGCGGGGGTGTTTTCATATCAGAAGATAACACCTGTGCCGATTGCTTCCATATGGCGAATGGCGTCATAGGCATCCAGATCTATGCATTCTGCACCCTTCAGCAACAGATCGGCACGTGCATCCGATAGCTCAGGATCGGCAAGCGCTGCGAACAGGCCGGTCCGCAGCGCTTCCAGTTCGTCGTCACTGATATCTTTCCGCGTGATGTAGGGTAAGCCCGGTGCCGGGTCTGTCTGGTCAAGAACGCGAAGACCGGAAACAACATCCGGCCTATGGCGCTGAAACAGGGCTAGTGTAACGCCATCAATAGAGGCGCATTGCGCTTCGCCATTCATCACGGCTGCAATGCTGCGAGTGTGACTGGTGGTGATCATCGTTCGGCCAAAAAAACGCTCCCCTGGTGTCGCCAGATCACTGATTCGGGCTCTGAGGGCATTGAATCCGGATTGTGAATCCCAATTGTTAATAGCAACATCGCACGATTTTAAATCTTCTAGTGCCGACACATTGAGGTCATCGCGAACGATAATCATGCTCCTGTAAAGGATACCGTCACACCCGGGGGCATCATAGATTGGTGTGGCGATCAGGGTGACGCGATGTTCCAGCAGGTGGGTCAACGGGTAGCCACAGGTTTGGCTAAATAACAAATCCTTATCAAGCCAGTGAACCGGGATGTCGGTTGGCTCATCCAATTTGTCGGGCACACGTTCGACACCGGCATCGCGCAAGTGCCGCGCCAAGCCAAGCCACCATGCATGGAGCTGTTCTGTCATTTCAGGAAGAGCATACATGGGCAGGGAGACGGGCCGGGCAGCCGTGGGTAGGCGGACAATATTGACAGAAGAGGTCACGTCGATAAATCTCCGTCCAGTTTTCCCGCAGACGTGGTTGCAAACCGTGGCAGGTCGTCATCCGGCAGAGTGCTGAAATCCGCCATATGCTCTACATATATATGGCCGATCACGTTCAGCCCCGTCGGTGGATCGATCATACCTGCAGAGATGCTGATCATGTCCCCTTTTGTTGGCTGCCAGAAAATGCTCGCCCCACAGTCTTGACAAAATCCGCGTTTTGCCTGGTCGGATGACCGGTACCATTTCAGGGTAGACTGGCTGGTGAATACAAGGTCATCAAGTCGGGCCTGCGTATACGGTCCCATGAGGCCATGCGTTTTGCGGCATTGCGCGCAATAACAGTGCACGATTTGACGCAGGGGGCCATGCACCTCAAAGGATACGCCCCCACAAAGGCAGGAAGCGGTCGCTCTCTGAGTAACGAGTTTCTGGTTGGTCATTGTTTGTCAATCCTCCCCGATTGAGTCCCTTAGTGATGCCAGATAACGGCTTGCATCGGGGGCCTGGATCACGGCCGCACGAATCAGCGAGTCAAAATGGAGGCTGAGCGCACGGATGTGCTCATAGGTGTTAAATACAAAGTACATTTGACCCATATAGACCGCCGCACGCAAGTTTCCAAATACCGTATAGGGTACAGAATAATGGGTTTGAACGTCATAGAAAAACAACCGAAGGCCCGGGTACAACTCGTCGGTCAGATTTGACATATGGTCGAGTTGTTCACGGCGCGCGCTGGCGCTTAACCCGCTCCATTGAGCTTCACCCCTTACAAAGACATCAATGGCCTGTAAAGGCATGCAGATTTCCACATCGGTTTCCGGCAAGCGGATGTATTCCAGTCGTCCGATATTTTCTGCAATGACCTGATCGGGTTTTTTTCCTGCCGATCTGTCATACTGATATTGTGTGACGGCCTCGGTATTTATCAAATCCGGCAAGCTCGCCGGGACGTATCGAATTTTGTACCCAGCGGCTTCTTCATACCATTGCGCCAGGCTGGCTTCGATCGGCTCGCCTGTGCTGGAGGTTATTTCCAGCCCCTCTGTCCTGATATCTGCGCCCAATGTGTCTTCGTGACTCAGGCCCAGCAACCAGTCGAGACTGACGTGCAAAGCGATTGCCAGTGCTGCAACGGTATCAGCCCGTGGCAACCTGTTCATTTGTTGTGAGAGCAATTGTGAGAGAGTAGAGCGATCGATGCCTGTCTGGGCTGCAAGATTGGTCTGATTGATGCCTGCGCGCCCCATGGCTTCTGCAAGGCGTGTTCTGAATAGACGATTGAGTTATCGACGGCCCATGGTTGCTGCCTCGTTGAAAATTCATATATGTTGTGTAATGTAACATATAATTTGTTTATGCGACAGAGAGTGAGAAAATATTACAATTCTCGCCTTGTTTTCCTAAGAGGCCACCGTAGACTCCTTTCATGGGGAACGCGTTGGCTCGACCAGCGTTGTTAGGGTGTAGAGAGAGCGAGGGTAGGTGTTGAACGTTACAGTCGAACGACCTCTTTGGGACAAACTTGAGTTGCCAACCTGGTTGGTTGTCGTCGGTGTATATGCCGCATGGGGTGCGCTGGTTTATGCAGGGGGCGGCCTGCCATGGTGGATATTCTGCCCGCTGGGTGCCGTGATCATCGCGTGGCATGGCAGCGTACAGCATGAATTGCTACATGGGCACCCGACCCGCTCAGTCTGGTTCAACAGTATTCTGGGCTGGATGCCGCTTGGACTCTGGATGCCTTACCATGTTTATCGGGAAAGTCATTTGCTGCATCACCGGGTGGCGACGTTGACACAACCCGGGGAAGACCCTGAATCCTATTATTTCATGCAACAAGACTGGGCAAGCCTGTGCCCTGTTCGGCGAGGTATCTTGCGTGCCAATAATACGTTGCTTGGGCGCGTGACACTGGGGCCGATGATCGTTCTGGTTCGCTTCGGGATTTCAGAATTACGTTTATTGGCAGAGGGAAACTTATCCCGATTGCCGGGGTGGATTTTCCATGCCGTGTTAATGAGCAGTCTATTGTACGGACTGGATCACTATCTGGGTATTCCGGCTTGGTATTATGCTATCGGGTGCGCCTATCCGGGGATTTCATTCATCCTGGTGCGCTCGTTCCTTGAGCATCGCCCGTCGGATATCCCAGCGCATCGCACAGCAGTCGTCGAAGGAAACTGGTTCTGGAGCCTGTTGTTCCTCAACGTGAATTTCCATGTTCCCCACCATGACCATCCGGGCATCCCCTGGTACAGGGTCCCTGCCCTGTATCGTGCGGAACGCGATGCAATCCTTGAGAGGAATGGGGGGTATATGTTCCGGTCTTATGGGCAAGTTGCACGGCAGTATTTGCTTCGACCAAAGGATATGCCGGTCTATCCGGTCCGTTAATCCCTTTCTGATCTCAACTGATATATGGTCTCCAGAAAACAACTGCTCAGATTTTGCTCTTGATATTATATATCGAGACGATATATATCGAGCCAGAACATAATGGTGTTTTCTCTAGTTGACTGGAGCATTTTAGATGGACGTGAAAACGTTGTGTCTTGGAACCCTGACCTTTGGCGATGCCACTGGATACGAGATTAAAGGATATTTTGAGAATGGCCCCTTCAGTCATTTTTTTCAGGCGGGGTTTGGTTCAATTTATCCAGCGCTCAACAAGGCGCTGGGTGAGGGGTTCGTCACATGTCGCTCTGAATCCCAGGATGGACGTCCAGACAGAAAGGTCTATGCACTCACACCCTCCGGTCGTGATTATCTGACAAGCGAGTTGGCCCTGATTCCAGCCGAGGACAGAATTAGGTCAGAATTTCTGGTTACGCTGTTTTTTGCCGGCTTCCTGAGCTCGCATCATCTCGAAGATGTATATGATCGGTACCTTGCCGATTTTGAGAAAAACATTGAAAAAATGAAAAACCTGAAAGGTGAAAATATTCCACCGGGACAAGATTTTGTGCGTGAATTCGGGATGCATTTCTATCAATCCACCGCAAATTTTCTAAGGGATAATCGTGACCGGTTCATCACAAATGTGAATGTAGGGGAAGCACCACAAATGGATGATATATCCATAAGGGATAATGAACGGGGAGATGCCGCATGAGACGCGCAACACAGATCGCCATTGGCATTGCCGCTGCTGCGGGCCTGTGGGTTTTGTCTGGCCAGTTAACGGGTCAAGGGAAAAATACAGATGCGGTGCCGGACGAAGTGACTTCAGGCGCTGGGGAAGCCATCCCTGATGAACAACGCCCACGGGTCCGTATTACAGAAAGCACGGCAATTTCTCATTCCCAGGAATTCACGGTTTTTGGCCGGAGTGAGGCAGATCGAGTTGTCGATATCCGTTCAGAAACCAGTGGGCGGATCGTAAACATATTTGTCGAAAAAGGCATGGCTGTCGATACGGGAACGGAACTGGTCCGATTGGCGATGGATGATCGGCAGTCGAAATTGACTGAAACAAGAGCCCAGGTCGATTATCGGAAAATTGCTTTCGATGCAGCCCAGTCACTGGCAAAAAAGAAATTCAGTGCGGAGGTAACGGTCGCGGGTGACCTTGCCGCGTTGGAGACTGCGAAAGCGGCGCTTCAAGCCATACGGCTTGATATTGCCCGCACGCATATTTCTGTGCCATTTTCAGGAATCATCGAAGAAAGCCCCGTTGAGATTGGGGATCTTGTTCAAATCGGCGATAAGATTGCACAACTTGTAGACCTGGATCCGATAACGATGTCGGTTGAGGTCAGTGAAAAACAAATTTCAGCGATCCGAATTGGGCAGCAATCACATATACAATTCGCCAGCGGAATCATCCGGGCTGGTGCCATCACGTATGTCTCGCGAAGTGCCAGTAACGACACAAGAACCTTCCGGGTGGAAATAGAGGTTCCCAATATCGACCATGATATTCCTCAAGGACTGACGGCAGAAGTCACGCTCCTGACGGGCTCTGTTTTGGCGCACCTGATTTCACCGGCGGTTCTGACGTTGAGTGATGAGGGGCAGCTTGGTGTGAAAATTATCAATGATGAGGATCACGTCATTTTTATGCCAATTGTCATCGTTGCGGAAACAGAGGAAGGAATTTGGGTTGATGGCCTGGACCCTACGGTACGTCTGATCACGGTCGGGCAGGAATTCGTCCAGGATGGCCAGTTGGTTGATGCCGTCATATCAGAGGGGTTCTGAGGAGCTTATCATGCACGCTTTCATTGATGCAGCGATAGATCGATCACGGACCATTCTTTCGACGTTGGTGCTGATATTGATTGCTGGCTCCGTGGCCTATCAGGTCATTCCCAAGGAGGCCAATCCCGACGTTAACATTCCCATCATCTATGTCTCGATGACCCATGATGGGATCTCTCCAGAAGATGCAGAACGCCTTCTGATCAGGCCGATGGAGCAGGAACTGAGGGTGATTGAGGGGTTAAAGGAACTTCGTGCTGTCGGTTATGAGGGCGGCGCCAATATTATTATGGAGTTTGAGGCCGGATTTGATGCTGATGCGGCGTTAACCGATACGCGTGAAAAAGTAGATGTCGCTAAGCCGGAGTTGCCGGAGGACACCGATGAACCTGAGGTGCACGAGGTAAACTTCTCATTATTCCCGATCATTGTTGTCGCCCTGTCCGGCAATGTTCCTGAGCGTGCTATGTTAAAAATAGCACGCGATCTAAAAGATGAGCTGGAAGGAATTTCCACCGTCTTGAAGGTTGAGATAGCAGGGGATCGGGATGAATTAGTTGAAATTGTCATTGATCCCGTTCGTGTGGAAAGTTATGGACTGTCACCTATCGATGCTGTCGCAGCAGTTCGGAAATCCAATCTACTGGTAGCGGCAGGTGCCCAGGATACGGGGCAAGGACGGTTTTCGATCAAGGTTCCGGGGCTGTTTGAAACGGTTCGTGATATTGCCAGTATGCCGATTGTTACCCAGGGAGATTCGGTGATTGTTCTGGGTGATATTGCCGAAATTCGTCGCGGGTTCAAGGATGCAGAAAGTTTTGCCCGTATTGACGGGAAACCTGCATTGGCTCTGGAAATCACAAAACGCACCGGTGAAAACGTGATTGGAACCATCGAACATGTGCGGGCCGTTGTCGAGATCGAACGTGCCGCGTGGCCAGTGGATCTCCGCAATCTGATCAGCGTCAGTTATCTACAAGATCAATCAGAGGAAATCCGGACAATGCTGACGGATTTGCAGAACAACGTCATTAGTGCGGTTCTGTTGGTCATGATTGTCGTGGTAGCGGCTCTTGGCCTGCGGACAGCGTTACTGGTGGGCATTGCCATTCCGGGCTCGTTTTTGATGGCTATTCTCGTTCTATACAGTGTCGGCGTCACCATCAATGTGGTTGTCCTTTTCAGCCTCATCCTGGCCGTTGGAATGTTGGTCGATGGTGCGATTGTAGTAACTGAATATGCTGATCGAAAGATGATGGAAGGGGAGCCACGATCAAGGGCATATGGCCTTGCTGCGAAGCGCATGGCGTGGCCCATTATTGCCTCAACGGCGACCACACTGGCAGCCTTTTTACCACTGGTTTTCTGGCCAGGGGTCGTTGGGGAGTTTATGAAGTTTCTCCCCATGACATTGCTGATCACATTATCGGGATCTTTGTTGATGGCGCTGGTCTTCGTTCCGACACTCGGTTCCCATATCGGCGCGCCGGGCGGCGGGGGAGAAGTCGTCGCCAAAGGCGTCGCGGGCGCCGGTGATGAACATGGGGATTTAAGTTCTGTGACGGGGATAACCGGTACCTATCTGGATATCCTGCGTCAGGCATTGCGTCACCCCGGGAAAATCCTGATTGCGTCGGCTGTCATGCTTGCTGTCGTCCAAATGACCTATGCGCAGTTTGGCCGGGGCATAGAGTTTTTCCCCAAAGTAGAACCTGAGTTTGCAAAATTACAGGTGCGTGCACGTGGTAACCTCAGTATTTATGAGCAGAATGATCTTATTCGTGAGGTCGAGGCGCGTATTCTGGACATCACCGAGTTCAGTTCAATTTATTCGCGTACCGGAAAGTCCGAACAGAGCGAAGAATCCGAAGACATTATTGGCACCATTACGCTGGAATTTGTCGATTGGGACAAACGACGTACAGCTGTGGAGATACTGGCCGAAGTTCGCCAGCGTACGGAAGATCTTGCCGGCATCAAAATTGATCGGCGCAAGGAAGAGGCAGGGCCACCGGTCGGTAAGGCCGTGCAGGTGGAACTTTCCTCACGTGATCCATCATTGCTCGAAGCGGCTGTTGCCCATGTACTGTCAGGCTTCTACGCCGTTGGGGGGTTCGTCAATATTGAAGACAGTGCGCCTTTGCCAGGCATCGATTGGGAGCTGAGAGTGAATCGTGCCCAGGCGTCAAAATTCGGCGTCGATGTCGACATGATCGGGCGTGCGGTTCAAATGGCGACGACAGGCGTGAAACTCGGTGAATACCGGCCTAATGATGCAGATGACGAGATCGACATTCGTGCCCGATATCCCTCTAAATACCGTACAATTGAACAATTGGATTCCATCCGGATTGCTTCTGCTTCTGGTGCTGTGCCTGTGACGAATTTTGTCGAACGAATAGCCCGCCAGAAGGTCGGTACAATTAACCGAACCGACGCGCGCCGCATCATGTCGGTCAAGTCTGATGTTGAAGAGGGCCTTCTGGTTGATGATCAGGTGCGGATGCTGGCCGCGTGGCTGGTGGAAAACCCACCGGCATACGGAGTCGACTATGCGTTCAAGGGGGAGAACGAAGAACAGCGCAAGGCCCAGGAATTCCTGGGCAGGGCATTCAGTATTGCCCTGTTCATAATGGCAATTATTCTGGTGACGCAGTTTAACAGCTTCTATTCAGCACTTCTGATACTTTCCGCGGTGATCATGTCTACGATCGGTGTGTTCATTGGCCTTCTGGTTATGCAGCAACCTTTTGGCATTGTCATGAGCGGTATTGGTGTGATTGCCCTGGCGGGCATCGTTGTGAACAACAACATCGTCCTGATCGATACCTTTGATCGGTTGCGCGAAAGCGAACCAACAATCCTTGATGCCATCCTGCGAACGGGTGCACAGCGGCTGCGGCCCGTCCTGTTGACCACTGTGACGACCGTGCTGGGGCTGATGCCCATGGTTCTGGGGATTAATATTGATTTCCTGACACGTGAGGTGAACATCGGTGCGCCGTCCACCCAGTGGTGGCAACAACTATCAACCGCTATCGTTTTTGGTCTGGTGTTCTCCACGGTTCTAACGTTGGTGGTTACGCCTTGTTCACTGATGATCCGGCATAATTTTATGCTATGGCGCCACCGAAACCGCCAGAAGACCAGGCCAGCGGAAATTTAATTCTGTCCGCCCGTCACCGGAGGGCGGCATCCGACTTGTCGGCGGCATCCGGTGTATCTGTCTGTTTTTTCCACTCACGATTAAGCTTTGCATGTTTTCGTAAGGAAAAAGGAAATGACAGCAGGTACAACACCAGAATAGCCGTCAGGGAGAACCACGGAACGGTGAAGACTCCGGCCACAAGAACAACAACAAGAACCATCGTGGGCATGAACCAGTCGCGGGAAACCTTCAGGCGCTTGAATGACAGCGTCGGCACCCGGCTCACCAGCAAAGTCGCCACGGCAATCATGGTCAGGCTTACCAGTTCAGTGCTGCGGGCAATGTCATCACCGATCTGAAACGATACGATCATGGGTAGCAAGACCAGACCTGCACCAGCCGGAGCGGGCACACCCGTGAAGAAATTTGCCTTCCAGGCGGGGTCATCCGGGTCATCCAGCATGGTATTGAATCGTGCCAACCGAAGGGCGCAGCATGCGGCAAACATCAGGGCAAGGATCCATGCAAATCGACCTGAATTCTGCAAGGCCCAAAGATAAAGCATGATCCCCGGGGCAACGCCGAACGAGATGAAATCAGACAAGCTGTCGAGTTCAGCGCCAAATTTGCTGGACCCTTTCAGGAGACGCGCGACCCGGCCATCGAGTGCATCGAGAATAGCGGCGGCTGCGATGGCGGCGGCGGCGGCTTCCCAGCGATCCTGAAAGCCGAATTTTATCGCCGTCATTCCGGCACAGAGCGCCAGAAGTGTCAGAATATTTGGCAGTATCCGGTTGAACGATAACCCTTTCAACGGGCGGCGCTTGCGTTGTGTGGGTGAAATTTCTGCGTCTGGATCATTCATTATACATGCCTAGCTTTTGCGACCATCCCGCGGTTTTTCTTTTGCCACCATGTCGGCAATGACGGTTTCCCCGGCGATTGTCGATTGGCCCTCGATGACCAGGGGGGTGACACCATCGGGCAAGTATACATCAACGCGGCTGCCAAATCGAATAAGCCCAAACCGTCGTCCGGCTTCCAGGGGTTGACCTTCCTGAACCTGGCAGACAATCCGTCGAGCCACCAGGCCGGCGATCTGGACAAAGGCGATGTCCTCGCCAGAATCCATTTCCATGCGATAGCTCTCGCGCTCATTGTGTTCACTTGCCTTATCGAGGGACGCATTGAAAAACCGGCCGGGGCGGTAGGCAATACGGCGGACAATACCGTCAACAGGGGCCCGGTTTACATGCACATTGAAGACGTTCATGAAGATACAGACCCGGTCGCGTAATGTGTCACCCATTTCAAGTTCCGGCGGCGGCGCGGCGCGGTCAATCAGCTGCACGACCCCATCAGCCGGGGCGATGACAAGTCCTTCCCGTGTCGGGGTAACCCGTTCCGGATCGCGGAAAAAATACACACACCATAATGTGAGAATGACACCGACCAGTCCCAGCCACGGATGCGCCCACCAGAGGAGAACAGCGATGCCGGCAAAAATACCAATAAATGGCCAACCAGCAGGATTGATGGGCACGAGAACGGACTTGATCATTGATGCATGTGCTTTCGGATACGTGTGAGTGTGTAGATGTTCTTTCGCCGGATGATACCTGTGCGGTCATAGAACACAAGAAGTACTGAAAACCGCCGGACGCTCCGGTTAAAAGAACGTTTTCCCCTCATGACAGGTTGCCGTCAAAGCGTTACATCCGTATGGTTGCCCCGGAAGCGGGGGAGGCGTGGGGATGGCGACGGAAATGGATAAGACTGAAAAGCAGGACCAGCACATTGATCGCGATGCCATGCACGATATTATCGAGCACAAGGGCGTTCTGGCCCATCGGGGTGGCGCAGGCACCATTGATTTTCAGTTCACCTATCTCGGCTATCCTTTTGCCGTTCGCGCCGAAGCTGGCACCCAGGGATCAACCGTAAACATTCGTGCCGTGTTGGGCTATCTGCCCTATACAGCGGAATCCATGCGAGATCGCCTCGGCGCCATGAGCATTCTTCAGGCCAGTTCCCAGGCCATGGGACAGCGCGTCCGGCTCGGTGACAAGCAACGCCTGATCATGAGTGACAAGCGGGCAACCAAAGACACCCTGACCCCGGTTAATCTGATGACCTTGATGGTGGGCATGCTGTTGGAGGCAAAACCCTACCTGATGCTGCTGGCAGAGTATGTGATCCCGGCAGGCGTCAACGATGAGCCTGTGATCCCTCAGGCTGTCGCAATGGACACCGCTGCAACCGGCGCTACTGCGGCAGGCTGAAGACCTGTCCCGGATAAATCAGGTCCGGGTCACCGATCTGGTCCTTGTTCGCCTTGTAGATCACGGTAAATGACAATCCCTTGCCGTAAACCCGCCGGGCGATCCGCCATAAGGAATTCCCCGGTTGAACAACATAGAAACTGCCGGGTTCCATCTCTGGCACCTTGTCGTCGCGCATGAAGGGCATGGTAATGCGTTCATGGACGGTGCCTTTGTCATCGACCTGATCGGCGCGAAGTTCGTACTGGCCGACGTTGACCCGGATTTCGGGGGTCAGACTCCAATGGCCGTCTTCATCTGCCTGGGCGGTACCAAGGTAGGCTTCGTCGAGGTAAATGTTGACCAGTGCATTCGGCGCGGCGCGTCCCGACAGGCGGAATGTCCCGGCGTCATCATAATCAATGGCATCAATCGACAGAATAGCGAGGCTGCTGGAGCCCGGCTTCTGGAGCACGACCGAGGCTTGATCGCCTTGTTTCGATGTTGCCACGGCAAAGGCATCGCCAGACGAATCCCGCTCGGGAACAACCACCATGACGATCTGGTCCGATTCGATGGGGCCATTACCACCATCAGCGATCCTGAGCGATAACTGGCGATTTCCCGGCAGCAACGGATCCGTCGGCACAAACACCCATTCACCCCGGTCATCGGCCTTGACGGTTCCGAGAACCCGTTCGCCATCAAGAATTTCAACCAGCTGGCCCGGTGCAGCACGACCGGCGATAACCGCGTTTCCATCCGGCGTGACACGCACCACGTCAAAGCTCGGCAAGATGACATCGCTGACGCCGGGCTGTGCTTCATCGCTGTCGCCAGCGGCCTCAACGGGTTGCATCTGTTGGGGGACAGCCGTTGCTGAATCCGTCTCTGCGCCATCCGTCGGCGCGGGCTGGATGGCTTCAACCGTAGGAAGCGGGCGCGGCTCAATGGGATCATCGGACCAGACCAAAAGGTTGAGGGCGATGGCGCTGCCAACGGCGATGCCGCCCAGAATAGCCAAAAATAACGGGTTCTTAAAAAAGGACATGTGGGTTTTGGGTCTCCACTTTTTTCGGATAAATGGGCTGTATCCCTGTGTATCTGTCATATAGGAGCCCCGGGGTGCCTGCAATAGGGACTCTGTCGGCGTGGTTTGCAAAGAATCGAGACATCGCCTAAACGAGGGCCTATAAGGGATTGAAGGCTTGTTGGGTTAAAAATTCCGATACGATAAAAGGTTCTGAAATGACTTCGGTGATGTCTGTATGTGTTTTTTGCGGCTCTCGCACGGGGAACGATTCGCGCTACGCGGAAGCGGCGCGGGCGCTGGGCCATGAAATTGCCTCGCGGGGCATGCGTCTGGTCTTTGGCGCCGGCAGCATTGGCCTGATGGGCATTGTCGCCGATGCGGCGGCACAAGCCGGTGGCGAAGTGGTCGGCATTATCCCTGAATTCCTGCAACGGCTGGAAGTCGGGCGAACGGAAAGTGACCAGTTTATCGTGACCGATAGCATGCACAGCCGCAAGCAACGCATGTTCGAGATGTCGGACGCTTTTATCTCCCTGCCCGGCGGATTGGGAACGCTGGATGAAACCTTCGAGATCATCACCTGGCGTCAGTTGAAGCTCCACGACAAACCCATCGTGGTCTGGGATGTGGCGGGGTACTGGAAACCGTTCGCAGATCTGGTGGACGCGACCATCGAGAACGGATTCAGTGCGCCGGAAAACCGCGATCTTTTCACGCTGGCCGAGAGCCTTGAGGATGTCTTCGCCGCGCTGGCGGTTGAACCATTGCAGACGACGGCGACGGATACGAGCCGGCTATAGACGCAAGACGAATGCGGGCGGGGACTTGTGTCGTTTGTCTGCGGGTCTTATGGTCCAGCCAACCATGAAATATGAAGCACCATAAGCAGGAGCCAGGAGAGTTGGGTATGTCGAAAATCAAGGTTGCCAATCCCGTCGTTGAACTCGATGGCGATGAAATGACGCGGATCATCTGGGCTTTCATCAAGGAAAAGCTGATCCTGCCGTACCTCGATATCGATCTTAAGTATTATGATCTCAGTGTTGAGAGCCGCGACGCCACCAACGACCAGATCACCATTGATTCCGCCAATGCCATCAAGCAGTATGGCGTCGGCGTCAAGTGCGCCACCATCACGCCGACCCCGGCCCGGGTCGAGGAATTCGGCCTCAAGGAAATGTGGCGCTCGCCCAACGGCACCATCCGCAACATTCTCGACGGCACCGTGTTTCGCAAACCGATCATCTGCAAGAACGTGCCGCGCCTGGTGCCCGGCTGGACCCGGCCCATCGTCATTGGCCGTCATGCCTATGGCGACCAATACCGCGCCACGGATTTCAAGTTTCCCGGCGCGGGTAAGCTGACCATCAAGTTCGAGCCCAAAGACGGCGGCGAGACCATTGAGCGCGAAGTCTTCGACGCGCCCGGTTCCGGTGTCGCCATGGCCATGTATAACCTGGACGAATCGATCCGCGGCTTTGCCAAGGCCTGCCTGAACTATGGCCTCGATCTCGGCTGGCCGGTGTATCTGTCCCACAAGGACACCATCTTGAAGCAATATGACGGGCGGTTTGTCGAGTTGTTCCGCGAAGTCTACGAAGCCGAGTTCGCTGATGCCTTCGCCAAAAAGGGCATCGTCTACGAAGACCGCCTGATCGATGACATGGTGGCCTGCGCCATGAAGTGGGACGGCGGCTTCGTATGGGCCTGCAAGAACTATGATGGCGATGTGCAGTCCGATACCGTGGCACAGGGTTTCGGCTCGCTGGGCCTGATGACCTCGGTGCTGATGTCGCCCGACGGCAAGACGGTGGAGGCGGAAGCCGCCCACGGCACGGTGACGCGCCATTATCGCCAGCACCAGCAGGGCAAGGAAACGTCAACCAACCCCATCGCGTCTATTTTCGCGTGGACCGGCGGCCTGATGGCGCGCGGCAAGTTCGATGATACGCCCGAGGTCACCGGGTTCGCCGAGACGCTGGAGCGCGTCTGCGTCGAAACGGTCGAAAACGGCCACATGACCAAGGATCTCGCCATCCTGATCGGCCCGGACCAGTCGTGGATGACCACGACGCAGTTCCTCGACAAGCTGGACCAGAACCTCAAGGCGGCCATGGGGGGCTAAGGTCGATATAGGGATTAAGTCCCTGATTTCCTTCAAAAGGTAGACATTTGCCCACTTTTGTAACGGGCGGATTTGATGTTATGCCAAAAACGCCCGGAAACGACCCTGTAAGCCCTTGATATTTAACAAAATGTAGACATTTGTCTACTTTTGTAGACTTTCCTTTTTGCCATGTTATGGAAAATCCATAAAACCGTTTGAGATCAGGTGGTTAAAGGTGCCTGCATACAATAAGAATGTAGACTTTTGTAGACATTGACCTGATTTGGGGTCCGAAAGCGTCCTTCGGTAAAGATTGTCCGATACGTCCAATCCTTAACCGGATCAGCCGCACTTTTTATCCCTATAGGCGATGATGCGCTGAATAGGCGAGTGACTGCACGTTGCAGGAGGAGTGATGGGGGTTAGCAACTATTATGGAGAACTGCCTCAAGACGGGCCATGACTTCTTCGAGAAGGTCGTTCGGGCAATTGGAGGCATAACCTGCTCCACGCGCAAGCCAGTCCATGGCCGACATTTGATCACAAAGAATTGCGCCAGTTACACCAGTTTTTATATTGATAGGAACTTCAAAACCACCGCCTTTAACCTGATTGGTTATCGGGCATATCCAACTGACATTTCCCATATGATCTTTACAACCGGTACGATTATACAAAATCATACCCTTTGTCTTAAGCGTTATTTTCTCCAATCGCCCGACGCCTCTGATTTTGACGAATTAGCGGCGTTCTGAATGCTATTTTTCGATAATTCCCGCCATCCAGACACACCTCTCCTGTCTTTCCACCTTCCCGTCGATTTCCTCGGCCTACACCGGAACGGGGCTTCGGCGTAGATCATCAATCAAGGACAGGATTTTCTGGAACAAGATTTTCGGCACGGCTACCTCGGCTAATTGGAACGTAACATAACGGCCATGTCTGACGACCTTGGCTCCGATCTTGACCAGCTTCTCCCGTAACGTGGTTAGCGACCAATGCTCCACCTCTTCGGGTAAAGCCAAAGTCCGCATGAAATTGGCGAGGTTATAGGCCAGAGCGTGAAGCTGGAGCCGCACCTCGTTATTGCGGAACTTGCTGCAGGACAGCCGCGTCCACTTGATGGCGTACTTGCCTTCTTTGATGTACTGCTCCGCCGTTCCCCGGTGATTGTAAAAAACCACCACCCGTTCGGCGGGACGCGACAGGTTGGTGACGATGAAGCCGACACGGGGATACAGCTCGCCGGGGTGCCATTCCACCTTGGCCACAACGCGGCGTTTCTTGCTCCACGATCCAGCCTGATAACTGAAGCTGGCGTAATAGCGCCGCACATGGTTGGGCGGACGGCCAACGGGACGGGTCAGAAGATGGTCAATGCACTCCTGAAGAACCTTATTGGCTTTAAGGCGGATGACGTATTTGTAATTATCTGCCTCCAGAAATTCATAAAGATCCGGCAGGGCAAAGGCTGCATCGCCTCGAAAGTAGCGACGTATGTTCCGTTCCCGGTAACGAGCAACGACGGGTTCCAGAACTTCACGCCAACCGTCGGCACTATGAACATTACCGGGACGCAGGGAACACCGCTCCAGATCGCCGAACTGATTGAACAGGAATAGTGGATGGTAGCAGGTGCAACCGAAGTGACCGTTATACGCCGTTCCCTCTTGTTCACCATGGGTCGGACTGACGCTGCTGTCTAAGTCGAGAATGATCATCTTCGGTGGACGGCGATCATGAACACGGTCGATCCATGATCCGCTCATGTCGGTCAAGGCTTCAATGTTCACATCACTTGCCAGAAGCTCCGTCTCGAAGCGCCCCATCTGGCTGGTGGACGCAGCCTGTCTTTCGATGGCCTTGCCACCAACAATCCACCGCATGGCGGGATCACGTCCGAGACGCTCGGCGTCGTTTACGTCCTCATAACCACCAAGGCGTCCAAACACCGATTGGCGTAACTGCCCCGTCATACCGTGCCAACCGTTCTTGCCGGTTCGATTGTCTTGGAAAAGAACTCCGGCAACCTTGGTTAAACCAAGAGCATCGTCAAGTTCTCGATAGGCGAGCAAACCAGCGTCAGAGGTGATCTTGGAACCATGAAATTCCAGTTTCAGGCGGCGGTCAAAATTGACCCTGAGTTCGCCTCGTTTTGTTTCACCCTCTGGGTGTGCCATTTTCAATGCCCCGTTAATGCCTCAACGTATTGATTCTTATAGCAGAATTTCAATGTGTAAGACAGAAAATACCGGGGCTACTTGGGGAATAGGGGCTAGATCAATGTGGTTAACTTGGGAAAGCACCGCTATGAGGTGCCGCTACGTTCTCTGACGGTTGTCGTATAGTACCGAATCATTCAGATTTGGCGCACAGGACGGAGTTTTTGTTCAAACTTCATCTTTCGGCGGATGTGTGTGACACTCATCACTGCGGCGCAGCGCGTCTGAGTGGTTAATGGACGCACCTCCGCGCAGTACAGCGCATGATGACACGGAGACGTTCTTTAATTCCTGGGCAAGAGCCACAATGCCACAGACAGAAACCACCAGTCTAAAGGACACCTGGCCACGAGGCGAGCACGGCACCGTCGACTGGGAAGCCGTGTTCGAACGCCCACCGGATGGGCTCGTCTGCCTGCTTGGTGCCGCCAATACCGAGCGAAAGGCCATGGACTGCACGCGTGCCATCGTGGAATCACTGTTCACGCGTCAATCGGACCAGCCTGTTCGGGATGAATACTTAACCATCATTGAAAGTCTGGGTGATGACAGTGTCGGCGATACCCCCGGCAGCACCGTCCATCAATCCGTCGTCAATCTGCTGAGGGAGATCAAGGACGACCGGGTCGAGCGGTCCAGGGCCTATATTGATCAGAAAAATGCGCAAGCCGAACTGGATGCGGCGGACCCTGCCGATCATCGACGAGGCGGCGACGCCGAAGGCGAATCCGGTGAAATTGCGGGCGAAATAGAGGGTGAAACGCCGCCTTTCAGCATCGCTGTGGCCCGGATGATAGAAGACCGGCTGAAGGTTCTGCGTTGCCACCGCGAAACCGGCACCCCTGATGGCAAACCGGTGCCGTTTCTCGTGTCAAAAGAATTCAGCGATCACCTGAAAGAAATTATCATCAGGGAAATCGCTCCCGATATGGGACAGCGGGTACGCAGCCTTTGCACGCGGGCGGAACAATTGCCGGAAATACACCGGGTCCAGTTCATCCTCGATGCCTTCGAACACCGTAAACAGCGCGAAGCCGCCTGGGAACACTGGCAGACGAGTTGGGCGCAATTGACCAAACAGACTGAATTGCCAAAAAAACCGAAAGATCAGAAAAAGAGCCTGGGCGGGTTACTCAACCGGAAACCGGAAAAGAAAGGCTGGAAAACCGAAATGACGCTTGAGGAATGGGAAATTGCGTGCGCGGACATCGAGAAGATGAACGCCCGTGCAGACCGAGTGTGGAGTGACATCGCCCGGCAATCCGATACCTACCAGGCACCGGACGATGAGGATAATGCGCTGCTGATGAACCTGTTTGCCCGCACGCCGGACACCATGAAAAAACAGATCCGCGCAATCTCACAGTTTTCCGAGCAAAGCGGCAACAAGGTCAAGGTTTTCGCTGACTACCAGCAGGGCAAGAACATCGACACGGCCTTGCTGGCTGCCTGTTACCAGTCGCCAAAAATACTTCTCGAGGGCGGCGTTTTGAAAGAATTCATGCGCAGTTTCCGCGATACCATGCGCCGCGAAAGGTTCCCCCTGATCGAGCGCTATCTGACGGCCTATATTTAATACCAAAGCTCAGCGATAATTCCATTCTGCGGCCACCGCTATTCGGGCGGCAGAATTTCCTGAACACACACCTGATCGACCAGGTGTTCTCTACCCAAGTCAGCCAGATGCGCGCGTTTCTCTTCATTCGTAAGGTGCGCGCCAATCCCGTTTGTCATCACCAGGACAATCGTCTGGTCGCCCATGTCGAGCCAGTAATTCCGGCGGACCAGTTTCCCTGTATCGTCCCGGCAGAAGGGATCATCGGGGTTTAACCCGAGATTGGGTTCATAAAATCGAGTCATCTTAATAGAGTACCGGACCGGCTTCCAAAACGCCAACAATCAGGCCAATGGCACCCCCGAAGACGCCACCCCACACCACCAGCCAGCCCAAATGCTTGCGGATCATGTCCTGCACGATGTGTTTAACGTTTTCCGGGGTCAACTCATCCAGCCGGTTATCAATAATGTGCTCGACCTTCTCAATCAGGGAACTGGTGAAATCACTGCCAGCACCACCACTCATGCCATCCTCGGCCAGTTCGGCGATGATGTCCTTCAGTTTCAGGGTTACCGGCTCCCGCAAGGGCTCCAATGCCTTTTTCCCGCCAACCATGGATAACATGCCCCCTAACTGGGAGCCTTCAATGGCATCCGTCAGGCCGCTAAAAACGCGGTCAAAATCCACTTTGTCGGTGATATTCCCGACAGCACTTGAACTGCTTTGCTGAAAGAAACGCTCGATATGCTCGCGGGTGAAAAACTCTTCCACAATGAGTTTCTTGATGCCGGCCTTGAAGTCTTCAAAGCGGTGCGGGATGACCCCTGAGCCGTATAACAGGGGAACTTTCTCGAACAACATGTGAATAGCCAGCCAGTTGGTAGCGCCGCCGGACAAGGCGAAAATTCCGACCATAAATATTAAATCGCCATGAGCCGGGGAAACGACGCCGCCGACGCAGACCAGCGATGCAACGACGTTTGTAAGAAGCGACTTATTCATCAATCATCCTGTAGGTTTCCGGGCGGGGGAAGAGGGGCCGTTTTGAAAGAATTCATACACACGGAATCTATCTAGTCCGCGTCCCGGCCTTGCAAAAACGTCAGCGGATCATTGGTGATATCACCACCGGCGTGGGACAGGGTCTCGAAGAACAGGCCGAACAGCTCGGACTGGGATGAAATCTCCAGCTTGCCGTAGATACTCTTCATATGATTGCGCACGGTTCCCGGCGAAATCCCCAGCAACCGCGCAATGGATTTTGCCGAATGCCCTTTCAGCAACAGATGCGTGATCTCGCTTTCCCGATCCGTCAGCACCGAGGTTGCAAACAGCCTGAAGGCCTGGGTAATGCGCACATGAAAATCGATGCTGAACCGGTCGTTCGACAGCAATTCCGGCCTGATCCGCATCCAGATCCGCTGCATAACGGCACTAACAATCTCCGAAGTCTGATTCAAGAAACGCATTTCCGAGGGCAGATATTTCGCCTTGTCACCACCCCGCGTGAGGGAGACATGGGCCGTCACCTTGTCATCAATGGGTAACAGCCAGCCGGCTTCTTCCGAATTTGCGTATTGTGCATAGTAATCGCGGTAAAACTCCCCGGAGGTGAAGTCGGCGGGGGCAAGTTCCCGAATGGTATAGCAGCCCGGTTTGATATTTTCCTGAAATGCATTGTAAAACGGACACAGCAGATACGGTCCCTCGGCATAGCGTTCGCGCACCTGCCCGCGGTAGCTGTAATCGACCTCAATAGGTGGCGCACCGTGGCGAAAGAACACCACGTACCAGTCATCAATCGGAACCATCGTCGCCATGGCATCCATCAGCGCCTGAAGCACTGTCGGATGATCAATTGTCTCGATAACCCTGCTGATACAGCGGTTCCATGTTGCCAGATCAAATTTTTTGCTCATGCACGCCACATTCCGGGAAAGTTTCCCTCATCATTCAACGCCAAAACCTTGTGATCCTATGCAGCTTGCCAGATAAGACAAGGAATACCGATACGCAGATGGTTTTCATGGATGGTTTTCCATGTCATGTCCCTGTCAGACACCCCTGTCACACTTTAGTTTTAATCGTGTGTGACATAAGATTCACGCAGGCGCACAGGGTATGAGGCTTTACTTCATGAGCGTAAACAAGGCCGAAAACATGCTGGCGTTCCTTTGCGAGATGGCGGACGAATACCGGGCCGATACCATCGCACGTCTCGCCAAGGTTTCCGTGGCGCTGGAGGAACTCGCGGTCCCCGGCGCGATCACTGATACCCGCCGCGATGATCTCATTGATGAAATCAGAATTCACGCTCACACCATCAGGGGATCATCAAATACCTTTGGGTTTTCTGGCCTTTCCGTTGTCGTTCATGCCATGGATGACTTTCTCAACGAACAACACCTCCGCGAACCGGACCCGCACTTCCTGCGGGACCTTGGGCGATTTAACGACCTGATGATCTCTGTCGCCGGTGCCAGCGACACTGTGTCTGAAGACGATGCCACAAAAATGCTGTCCGGGCTTCGCCTGGAAACTAACGGGTACGGAAGCGTTCAGAGCGACCGCAAACAACCGACAGCGCTGTTGATCATGGCGCGCGGCGACGAGCGAAACGCCATGGCGCGGTCTCTGGAAGTTCTGGGATTGGCCGTCATCACGGCGAGGGATGGGGTGCAGGCCATCGAATTGGCGACCATTCGACACCCGGACATTATTGTAACCACGCTCCACGGTGACCGGCTGAGCGCCCCTGAACTCATTCAGGTGTTTTCGGAAATTAACGCGACCGCATCTGTTCCGGCCATTGTGCTATTGCCCGATACCGAAACCGAGATCGGAAAGCGCAGTAAAGATGCTGTAGCGCTCCTGAACAGCGCGCTTCCTTCTGCCGTCCACCGAATCGCACACGGCACCGACATGAACCGGATGCTGACTGCCAAGTTGGTGGAACTTGGCATCGTTTCACCGTAATGAAGATTAACTGGCTTCTGGTTTGGAGTTGGGAAAATCAGGATCGTCCACATAGAGGCCGCAATTTCGTGGATCAACGCCCAGCCGATTGCAGAGCGTGACGATTTCAATCTGGTCCGCCAGGGCTTTCTTGCCATCCGGTCCCGCGTTCATTTCCGACACCGCGAGACATATACGGACCAGCAACTCGCGGGTCGGGGGTTCGGGGGTTCCGTCGATCAGTGCCTGCATGGCCAGCGCGTGACCTTCCTCGGAATGCGCCAGAATGGCATCGGTAAATTCATCGAACAGATTGACGCCTTCATGGGGATCAAACACTTTCAGACGATCCAGGGTCTCGAGAATCTGGTCGAGGCGCACCCGTTCGGCAAATGATACGTCGCCATCGGCGCTGGCCACCATGGCACACGCCGCCATGGTGGCGCGCAGAAACGGCAGGTTGCGCTGGCGCGCCATATGATCCTGATAGTTATGCAGCAGCGTGTTAATAAAACTCATACAATGACCTTTCGACGGGAATGATCCCACATCCCACAATAAAATTGAAGGCTCTTGGTCAGAACAGGTGTAAAATTATAGATGCCCAACAGGGCGCTGAAGGAATGCTGATTTATGAAGCCCCGCAAACACATCGTGATGTTGATTGCCATCGTGGCGGTCAGCGCCGCCCTTGTGGCCGGATGCACCTATCAGGGCAGTACCACAAACCCGCTCGCTCGCAAGCTTTCGTGGTACAGCTACATCAACGGCGATGATCTTCGCACGACCTGTGAAGCCGGGCAGGCCGATACCCTGCGCCTGATCTACAATGCCATTCATACGGAACAGATTCGCACCTACGAGATTATCATCCCGCCTGGCAAAGACCAGTCTTCGGCAGAAATATCGGCTTCCATGGAGGCGCGGGTATTGGGCCCTGCCAGTCTAAGCAAACTTGGTATCGCCAGTACGGACGAGCTGCTGGCTCCGTGGCAAGACGAGATCGTGACCACCCGTCTGCGCCACGAGGATGTTGCGAAGTTATGGCGTGCCATGGAAAACAGCGGTGCCTTCCAGTCAGCACCAGAAGGGTTACACCTGATTTCAGAGAAATTTTTCTGGCTCACTGCGATCTGCCGGGAAGGGCGGTTTTCCTATAATGCCTACATCTGGCCATCAGACCGTTTCGAAGCCATCGTGTTCGATGACCTGCTATTCGCCTGGGACATGACCGGTATTGCCGTCAATCCGCCCAGGCGGGCGACCATGTTCGACATCTACGGCGAAGCCCATCCGAAAAAGAAGACCGGCGCATATTATCAGCTCACCATTGGGGAAAATGGCCTACTCTGGTATTAGTCTGGTATTAGCCCAATGCCTCAAATACCGCCCCCCAGGTCGATCACACCGGTGCGGCCTTCGACCTCCCGCAACAGGGCATGGAGTTCCGGTTCGGCGACATTTATCTGCTCGAGGTGTCGCACGGTGTTGATCAGGTAGTCCCGGTTCAGTCCCGCGATACCTTCCGCCTTCATGATCAGCGTGGCGGCATCAGCGATGGGCAGATTTCCGGCATAGTGATCATGCGTCTGGTCGGCGATGAAGGTGTAAGTGGATACCACGGCGTTTTCGGTGCTGTCTCCGCCTTCAAGCGTCACATCCATCATGCGGGGAACGTAGGCGTAGCCAATCAGCTCGCGCTCGTTCAGATAGGCCATGACATCCGCCACGTCGCACGCAGGGATCAGGTAAGCACATCCTGCGCAACTGCCGCCTTCATCAAGTCCGAGGACGAGGCCGGGGTTTTCTCGCGTTCCCCGATGATGATGCGAATAGATGCAGAGAGACCGATGGTATCCATGAAGTGTCGCGGGACGTTGCTCAACATACACAAAACCCGGTCGCCACATGAGCGAGCCATATCCGAATACCCACAAATCCCGATCATCTGGTATTTCTGAGGGAACCAAATGGTCAGTCACCGGCATGCCGGTCCCAGGGCATTACGAACGCGCCGTTCCGCCACGGTAGATGGTACACCTGTCGATGCCGTCAGGGCACAGACCATAAAGGCAGGTGCCCTTGTTATCGAATGACGGATGTCGTATTGAGCCATGTCTCTCTCCAGATATGGTACCCCTTATGACACTCAGACAAAACCCGTATGCAATCAAGCGATTCCACAACGAAAACGTGGCCCCTCCGGGCGACTACGCCTCCGATCCGGGCGCGTTTATCCCGGTTAATGCGTTCGACGCGGCCCGACGGGAAATCAGTGCGTGGCCCGGGTATGAACCGACACCGCTGTTGGCGCTGGATGGTCTGGCCAAGGCCCTCGGCATTGCCTCGCTGCGTCTAAAATACGAAGCACCCCGGTTCGGTTTGGGCAGCTTCAAGGCGCTGGGTGGTGCCTACGCCGTGTCACTGTATCTGAAAAGCATGATCCGCGAGGCCACTGGAAACGAGGCCGACACACAGTCTTTGTTAGCGGGAACCCACGCCGGGACCACAAAGAACATCACCGTTTGCAGCGCCACCGATGGCAACCATGGACGTTCGGTCGCCTGGGGGGCACAGATGTTTGGGTGTCGCTGCGTGATCTATGTGCCGCATCACACTTCTCAGGGCCGCATTGACGCCATTGCCGCCTTTGGGGCCGAGGTCATTCGCCACCATGCCAACTACGACGACACGGTTCGTCAATGCGCTTCCGTAGCGGCGGAGAACGGCTGGACGGTGATCTCCGACACATCCTACGACGGCTACACACAAATTCCCCTGGATGTGATGTCCGGCTACACGGTGCTGGTCGCAGAATTACTGGAGCAACTTCCAGCGGGCGAACGCCCGACCCATGTGTTCGTGCAGGGTGGCGTCGGCGGGTTCGCATCCGGCGTTATCGCGCCCATGTGGCACCATTGGGGGGCGGACCGCCCGAAGTTCATCTTCATCAATCCCGACAACGCCGCAGCCATGTTACGTAGCGCCGAGGCCGGAAGCCGGGTTGCCATTGAGGGCGATCTGGAAACGGTCATGGCGTGTCTGTCGTGCGGTGAACTTTCGCTGCTGGCGTGGCAACTGTTGAAGCGCACCATCAACGACACAATTGCCATCCCCGACGAGGCCGCCACCGATACCATGCGCACCCTTGCCCATGGCGTCAATGGCGATGCGCCCGTGGTCGCGGGCGAGTCGGGTTGCGCCGGTATTGCGGGACTTATTGCGGCTGTCAATGACACTGGCAATGACGGGGGCGCAAAAGAAGCCCTCGGGCTGGATGCAGACTCACGGGTGCTGTGCATTTGTACAGAAGGGGCCACAGACCCGGCGTTATATGCCGAAATCGTTGGAAAAACGCCCGAACAGGTTATGGCTTGAGCACCATGGAAACTGGCAACATCCGCATCAACCGCCAGCGCCTGTTGGACCGTATTGCCGAGTTGGCCCAAATTGGTGTCATTGAGGGCGGTGGTGTCTGCCGTCTGGCGCTAACGGACGAAGACAAGGCCGGGCGTGATCTGGTGGTCTCGTGGATGCGCGAGCTTGGGCTTCATGTCACCATCGATCAGGCCGGCAACGTGATCGCGGTGCGCCCCGATCGCCAGGGCAGGGTGGATACGCCCGCCATCGTAACCGGATCCCACATCGATACCGTGGGAACCGGCGGACGCTATGACGGCGCTCTGGGTGTGCTGGCGGGTCTTGAAGTAATCGAATGCCTCAACGATGCCGATGTGGAAACACCGTGCCCTATGGCCGTTGGTTTTTTTACAAACGAAGAGGGTGTGCGCTTCCAGCCGGACATGATGGGCAGCATGGTTCATCAGGGCCATCTGCCACTGGACATCATGCTTGGTGCCAGCGACCGGGATAGCAAGATCTTCCATGAGGAGCTTACCCGTATTGGGTATGCGGGGGACGTTCCTGTAAACTCCCTCAAGGCCAGGGCCTTTGTTGAATTGCATGTGGAGCAAGGCCCTATATTGGAGCAGGAAGGCATCGAAATCGGTGCAGTGGAAGGGGTGCAGGGGCTATCGTGGCGTGAATACACCTTCTACGGTGTTTCCAATCACGCCGGAACCACCCCGATGCATCTCCGCAACGATGCCGGATATGCTGCCAGTGAACTGGCTGTGTTTGCACGGAAGCTGGCACTGGATATGGCGGGCGATCAGGTCGTCACCACGGGCACGATTATTCTGACGCCCAATCTTGTGAATGTTGTGCCCAAGCAGGCCATTGTTGATCTGGATATCCGCAATACCGATAACGATCTGCTGATTGAAGCCGAAAACCGGCTGGATGAATTCGCTAAAGCCGCTGCCGCCCGGGAAGGATTGACGATCACCATCAAGCCTCTTGCCCGCTATGACCCGACACCCTTTGATCCGGCGGTTGTTGATCTGGTTGCCGCATCGGCGGAGGCTTTTGGTCAGTCTGTGCGGCGCATGCCGAGCGGAGCAGGGCACGACGCCCAGGCTTTTGCCCCCAATTGCCCCACCGGCATGATCTTCGTTCCCAGTGTGGGCGGGATCAGTCACAACGTTAAGGAATTCACCGAAGATCCCCACATCGAGGCCGGTGCGAATATTCTTCTGCATACGATGTTAGGCCTTGCCGGACAGTCCGCCCGGCCGAAATAGGCCCAATCGATTCGGACCAGAGTGTTTTCAACACCCTGAGCTTTCCGCATGCGCACGCGATTTCCCCGTTTTACATCCTGAAACCTCACTGTATTTACAAAATGGCCGTGTTTTTCATGGTTTGGCCAATACCTTCGTTGACAGGTTTCAATACAGTGTTAACAATTTCGCCTTACGATCGAAATGGTCAAATGCATCAAAAAGAAATGCTGGCGGTTTCGCTCTACTAGGGAAGGTCTCGAAGAACCACGTTTGGGAAGGTTAGCGTAATGTTGCAACAACCTAAGAATGGCCATCAGTTATTCGAAGTCGCCATTTACAATAAAGAAGTCCGGGCCCTGGTAAAGGAAAACCAAAGCCACTGTTTCTTTGATGATCATTGGGCAGATACCCAGTTGCGAGACGTCATCGCCACGGACGAAGGAGAAGCTCGCGAGCTCATCGCCCAGCGTTTCCCGCCCGATGATGGCTTTGTGATCCAGGACGTTCATACAACCACCTGCACTGTCTAGAGTCTTTGGTTGGCACTGACTGCCTGCTCTCTTCATGTATTCTGAAGACTGGATTATTGACCGAGTCGCTCTTCCGCCCGCTCACCACCCTCAAAGATTTCATAAATATCCGCACCGGCGATAACAATACCATCGTACCCCTGATCAATGATGGCATAGATGTATGATGCGGTATCGCCGTAGATGATGCGCTGCCATTCGGGCCGCCAGTAATTGACGTAATACTGATCGGGATCATTGTGCAGCGGACCACCGAGCCATGATGGTGATCCAGGTTGCCAGTTGTTTTTCCAGTAATACAGGTAGCTTGCCGCAACGCCGATGTTGAGGCGCGCCAACACCATGCGTTTCGCACCAACCTGTTTGTATTTCAGCGTCTCCACCGCCTGCTTGCTCAGCGGGCGTCGGCCATGAAAGGGATCAACAATCATCATGTCGTAGTTGGTGCCGTGCATGCGAAGTGCAAACTCGTCCTGCCGACCATAGGCCGGTGAATTTCCGATCACCGCAAAATTCCTGATGTCACGCAGCGACACCACGCTCTTCGGACTTTCGTTAAACGGGCGGACGGGGTAATCGGAAAGGATTGCGTTTTCCACGGTATCCGTTGGAATGGCATGATAGGCGAAGTCTCGCGCCGCACTCTCGACTTGACCGGTTTCAATGCTCTGGGGGTCGTCCGCCAGATCAAGCGCGTAGATTCCAAGCCCGTTGCGTCGCGCACGTTCCAAAATACTGAGCCGCACTTCCAGCCCTTTTTCATCCTTTGGGGGGGTCCCGTAAGAATTTCTGCCGTGGAACAGGCCAACCGCCAGAATACCATCAATTGAGCGTGTGAACCCGGTGGCCGGCATGACCAGGGTTTCGTCCGTGGGATCGGTCTTGATGGTTAAGCCGCTGCCATTTTCTACCACAACCGCAAAATCCGGCCGGAGTCGCCGCGCATAGGTTGACATTCTCTGGATAAAAAGCCGCATTTCCTCGCGGTAATCGATCAGCGGGCCATCATCCAGAATGAGCGGACCCTCATCCTCGGGGATTTCGCGGCCCTGGATCCGGACACGCCCCTGTGCATCGTCCGTCGCATCCTGGGCATACACAGAATTCGCAACCGGATAGGGCAGGGCAGCGGACAGGCACAACAGCACTGCTGCCGCACCCAGAGATTTCAAGCCTCTCCAAACATTTCCACACGCATGCATCAAAAGGGTTTTCGTTCGCAAATCCAAGTTCCGGTCCCCTGATTATAGGATGATTACCTCGTGAACAGATCATAGATTACACGATACAGGTTAAACAGTGATTGCCGTCATTCCTGTTGCCCGATCCGGCACCCCCTCACCCATATGTGAAGACCAGTGTTTTGCGGTCCCGCCTCGGGTTCGCCATCCTTGCTGCCATGAGATCAACACTCAATATTTTTATCCATTGTTTGGTCGTGGTTATCATCTTTGGCGTCGCGATAGCGCCTCTGATGGCGAGAGCGGATTCTCATCCGTCTGCATGGGATTACGCGTGGCCACGAACGGATTTCACCACCCATAGCGTGCCTTTCGGTGACATCCTGTCAGGAGGGCCGCCGAAAGATGGCATCCCCTCCATCGACAACCCCGTCTTTATTCCCGTTGCCGACGTAACCTCACTCAGCGATACCGAGCCGGTCATCGGATTACATGTGGGCGACGAAGCCAAGGCCTATCCCCTGCAGGTTCTCACATGGCATGAGATCGTCAATGACGAGATTGCAGGCATCCCGGTGACCGTAACATTTTGCCCGTTGTGCAATTCATCCATCGTCTTCGACCGCCGTCTCGAGGGCCGGGTCCTGGATTTCGGCACCACGGGGAACCTCCGGAACTCTGATCTCGTCATGTATGACCGCCAGACAGAGACATGGTGGCAGCAGTTTCTGGGCCAGGGCATTATCGGAGAACTCACGGGAAAATCCCTGACCATGATGCCGTCTCGCCTGGAATCGTGGGCCAGTTTTCGAAAACGCTCGCCGAACGGACTGGTCCTCGTGCCCAATGATCCCACCATGCGACGCTATGGACGGAACCCCTATGGTGGATATGACTCGGCTGACTTTCCGTTCCTGTACCGGGGCGAAATGCCCAAGGACGTCAACCCCATGGTGCGGGTGGTCGCTGTGGATGATCAGGCATGGACACTGCCGTTGTTGCGTCAGCGCACCTCAATTGAAGCCGGTGATTTGCGGCTGACATGGCGGTCGGGACAGAATTCCGCTCTTGATAGCGCCGCCATCGCTCAGGGACGCGACGTGGGCAATGTTGTCGTCCAGCGACAGGTGGATGGCGAATGGCGCGATACCGTACACGACATCACCTTCGCGTTTGTGTTTCATGTATTTCGACCCGACGGCACGATACACGCCCTCTGATGTTCACTCGTGTTCCCTGTTGTTCCCGATTGTAAGCGCCTGTAGACTCTCATAAACCGTATCCGCAATAACCAAATCGGGTTGAGGAATGTCGAACAGTCACGGCCAGATTATTGTCGTGGGAAACGAAAAAGGCGGCAGCGGCAAATCAACCACGGCGATTCATCTGATCGTTGGGTTGTTGCGCGCCGGGCACTCTGTGGCGAGTGTCGATCTGGATGGTCGACAAGGGAGCCTGACCCGGTTTCTTGCTCTCAGGCAGCGGTTCGCGGATAAGCAGGGAATCACGCTAATTCAACCGAAACACGAAACTGTTCCCCCCGTTGACGGTAGCGAACAGTCGACAGCGGGCGGCGTGTTGAGCGATATTCGCGAATTGGGGAGCCTGTTGCGCCAGCTCTCGAGGCGTTGCGAGGCCGTCGTGGTGGATACAGCCGGCAGTGACAGCCAACGCAATCGACTGGCCCACACCATGGCCGATATCCTGATTACGCCGTTGAATGACAGCTTCCTGGATCTGGATATTCTGGCAACCATCGATCCCGACACCATGATGGTCGAACGCCCCAGCCACTATGCAGAAACCGTATGGCAGCAACGTGCACAGCGTGCCCATCTGGGACTGGCAGCGACCGACTGGATTGTCATGCGCAACCGCCTGAGCAGTCTGGACGCCGTATCGAAGCGTGATATGGCCCGCCTGCTGGATAATCTCGCTCTGCGCTTTGGCTTCCGCCTGCTACCGGGATTCGGCGAGCGGGTGATTTTTCGCGAGATGTTTCTCAAAGGCCTCACCGTCATGGATATAAAAGATGATACGTCGGACAGCAAAGGCCTGAGTGCATCTCATCTGGCGGCGCGTCAGGAGGTCGAAAATCTGGTCAACGCCATTCACCTCAAACCGAAAGCGGCATCAGAAGCGGCTCCGGCGGCGGCATCGGAATCGATGCCGGATGAAGCAGAGACTCGAGCCCAACCATGAATCTCTTTGGCAGGAAATCGGTGGAACCATCCCCGGCCAACCGCCTTGCGCCGGTCATAGTTGTCGGCAACGAAAAAGGCGGATGTGGCAAGTCCACCACCGCCATGCACCTGATCGTCGGTCTGATGGACAAGGGGTACCGGGTCGCCTCGATTGATCTTGATATTCGTCAATCGAGCCTGAGCCGCTATATCGCCAACCGGCAGGTCTATGCGAATGCCATTGGTCGCAACGTCACGATGCCGACCCACTATTCCGGGATTGAGGTCACCGGCGACGATGATCTGAAAGGCGAGGGGGATCGTGCCGCCGAACGCCTGCAATTTCTGATCGACGGTGCCCGGGTCAATCATGACGCACTGGTTGTTGATACGCCGGGTTCAGACAGTCCGCTGTCGCAAATTTCCCATGGCGCGGCGGACCTTCTGGTAACACCGGTCAACGACAGTTTTGTCGACCTGGATGTCCTTGGCCATATTGATGCCATAAAGAAACAGGTACTTGGCCCCAGCCACTATTCGGAAATGGTATTGGAAAGGCGCGCAGACAGGGTGCGTCAGGATAGGGCACCACTGGACTGGTTCGTGGTTCGCAACCGGATCGGCACACTGGACAGCCATAATGCCCGCGATGTGGAGTGGGCTTTGAAAGAACTCGCCGATCATATGAAATTTCACGTCCTGCCCGGTTTCAGCGAGCGAGTCATCTTCCGTGAGTTGTTTCTGGTCGGACTGACCATCCTCGATTTGAAAGAGGCATCTGGTGGAAAATCCCTGAGCCCGTCCCACATAGCGGCACGAGAAGAAGTATGGGACCTTGTATCTGCTATACTGGAAAAAGTGAAAGTTCCCGCATTGTGATGGTGGAACGCCATGGCTGACAAAGACCGCAAGGTTCCGGATCGATCCACGACGCACGACGTCAGCCCCGATGCGGACGTGAGTGCCTTTCTGCGCCAGGTGGCGACGGCACCGCAGCGTGCCAATAAACCCGGCGAACATGGTCGCCTGATTTTCGCCATGGATGCGACGGCAAGTCGCCAGCCATCATGGGACCGTGCGGCGACCATTCAAGGCCAGATGTTTCACGAAACCGCAGCCCTTGGCGGGCTGGATATTCAGCTTGTGTTCTACCGCGGGTTCGGTGAATTCAAGGTCAGTCGATGGACCGACGATGAAGCCGATCTTCAGACGTGGATGACCTCCGTACAATGCCGGGCGGGGGAAACGCAATTGTCCAAGATTCTCTCCCATACCGCCAATGAAACCACACGAAAACACGTCAATGCTCTGGTTTTCGTTGGCGACAGTTGCGAAGAAGATATCGACAGGATCGGGGTTAAAGCTGGTGAACTGGGCCTGAAAGGCGTTCCTGCGTTCATGTTCCAGGAAGGCAGTGACGGCGTGGCGGGCTTCGCCTTCCGTGAAGTTGCCCGCCTGACCCGTGGTGCCTACTGTCACTTCGATTCAACCAGCGCGGCAGCCCTGCGTGACCTTCTCGCCGCCGTCGCCGTCTATGCGGCTGGTGGGCGGAGGGCCCTGGAAGATCTGGCGGCGCGCCATGGTGGTGCCGTGTTGCAAATCGCCAACCAGATGAAGGGCGGGTGATCCATGCCATATCTGATCCTGGGTGGGGCACTATTGGCGGGGGTTCTGCTGGCGGGGCGCTGGTTCATCACGGCCGACCCCAAGACCCTGGTGAAAACCTTCAAGTGGCTGCTGATCGGTAGCATTATCACCATCGCGATATTTTTCCTGATTACCGGACGCGTTGCCTGGGCCATTGCGGCGCTGCCGGCGCTGTTGCCATGGTTTATTCGAATTCGCCGCGCAGCCCGGACCGCCAAAGCGTTCCACCGCATGTCACAACGGGGCGGCGGGCGGCCATCGGGCCAGACCTCTGCGGTCAACACGCGCTATCTGCATATGGAACTGGATCACGACAGCGGTGCCATGTGGGGAACCGTGGTCAGCGGTGCCCATGCCGGAAGCGACTTGCACGACCTGAATGACGCGACAATTGTGCAACTGCTCGCCGAATGCCAGAGCAATGATCCAGAGTCGGCGCAAATTCTGGAAGCCTATCTCGACCGGCAACGGCCAAACTGGCGCGATACCGCCGGAGCGCAGCGGAACCATACCCATAGGGACGGGCCTGCAAACAATACCGCAGGCTATACCTCAGGCACCATGAGCCGCGCCGAAGCCTATGAGGTTCTGGGATTGGAAGATGGTGCACCGATGGACACGGTTCGCGAAGCGCACCGGCGACTGATCGCGCACTTGCATCCCGACAAGGGCGGCTCCACGTTCCTCGCCGCCAAGGTCAATCAGGCGAAAGATGTGCTTCTAAATGAATGATTCGGCCCGCTTGCAGGCGCAGAAACCCTATGGCACAAAGGGCCGCGACAACCGCTGATACTTAAACGGAACTCCATTATTCATGGCGATCAGACCTGTTAAAAAAGCCCTGTTTCCCGTCGCCGGTTTGGGCACGCGGTTTTTGCCTGCGACCAAGGCTCTGCCAAAGGAAATGCTGCCCGTGGTCGACAAGCCGCTGATCCAGTATGCACTGGAGGAAGCGCAGGATGCGGGTATCGAGCAATTCGTCTTCGTAACGGGCCGGGGTAAGTCGGCCATGGAAGATCATTTCGATCATGCCGTGGAACTGGAACAGGCGTTACGTGAGCGTGGCAAAACCGCCGACCTGAAGATTATTCAAGATTGCTCACCGCCACCGGGGCAACTGGCCTACGTGCGTCAGCAAATGCCCTTGGGCCTGGGGCATGCCGTGTGGTGTGGTCGGCATTATATCGGCGATGAACCCTTTGCCGTGCTGCTGGCGGACGATCTCATTTTGGCAAGGCCAGGGTGCCTGAAACAGATGGTCGAAACCTACAACAAAGTCGGTGGTAATGTCGTTGCGGTGGAGGATGTTCCCCGCGAGCAAACCAATAGATACGGTATTCTCGATATCGAGAGTGACGACGGAAAGATTGCGTCCGCCAAGGGGTTGGTGGAAAAACCCGCCCCGGCGGATGCTCCATCGACCTTGTCCATCATCGGGCGCTATATCTTGCAACCGGAAGTTTTTGAGCATTTGGACAAGCATCAGAAGGGTGCCGGAGGTGAAATCCAGCTCACCGACGCCGTGGCCGCCACCATCGGCGAAATTCCCTTTCATGGTATCCGGTTCGAGGGCAAACGGTTCGATTGCGGCAGCAAACTCGGATTTATCGAAGCGACCCTCGCGTTCGCCCTGTCACGCGACGAAATGCGGGACGATGTGGCCCAAATGTTAAAGGAATACCTGTAAATGCGAGTCGCCATGATCGGCACCGGGTACGTCGGACTGGTGTCCGGTGCCTGCTTTTCGGAATTTGGCGTTGATGTCGTCTGCGTCGACAAGGACGTGGCCAAGATTGACGCCCTCAATAACGGCGAAATCCCCATCTTCGAGCCCGGCCTCGATGCCCTGGCTAAAAAGAGCGTCGCCTCGGGGCGGCTATCGTTCACCACTGATCTGGTCGCCACGGTCGAGGGCTGTGATGCCGTTTTTATCGCTGTTGGCACGCCAAGCCGACGCGGGGACGGCCATGCGGACCTCTCGTACGTCTACGCCGCCGCTGAAGAAATCGCCTATGCCATCAGCGGCTACACCGTCATTGTGACCAAATCCACGGTTCCCGTCGGGACCGGCAGGGAAGTGGAAAACGTCATCCGCAAGGCCCGCCCGGATGCGGAATTCGACGTGGTCTCCAATCCGGAATTCCTGCGCGAAGGCTCAGCCATCGAAGACTTCATGCGCCCGGACCGTGTGGTCATCGGCACCTCGAGCGAACGCGCCCGCGATGTCATGCGCGAGCTGTATCGCCCGTTGTATCTGGCCGAAACGCCGATCCTGTTTACCACCCGCCCGACGTCCGAAATGATCAAGTATGCGGCGAATACGTTCCTCGCCACCAAGATCACCTTTATCAACGAGATCGCCGATCTTTGTGAAAAGCTGGACGCTGACGTTCAGGATGTGGCCAAAGGCATTGGCCTTGACGGCCGGATCGGTCGGAAGTTCCTGCACGCAGGCCCGGGATATGGTGGCTCGTGCTTTCCGAAAGACACCCTGGCGCTGGTCCGCACGGCGCAGGAATCTGGAAGCCCTCTCCGCATCGTGGAAGCCGTCGTGGATGCCAATGATGCCCGCAAAAAAGCCATGGCGGGACGTGTCGTTGAGGCAGTGGGTGGCTCGGTTGACGGAAAAACCGTTGCCGTCTTGGGCGTCACGTTCAAGCCCAATACGGATGACATGCGGGATTCCCCCAGCCTCGACATCATCCCGGCCCTTCAGTCCGAAGGCGCGACAGTCCGCGCCTTCGATCCCGAAGGCATGGAGGAGGCAAAAAAACTGCTCAGCGGCATCGATTGGTGCAAGGACGCCTATGATGCCATGACCGGTGCCGATGTTGTGGTCATCATCACCGAATGGAACCAGTTCCGTGCGTTACAACTGGACCGCGTGAAGGATGTCATGAACCAACCGGTCATGGTGGATTTGCGGAACATCTACGACCCCGAAGAAATGGCCGCCGAGGGTATCATCTACTCCAGTATCGGACGTGCGTAGATGGGGGATGGCGTTACCATCGACCCTGTCATCCTCCGGGAATATGACATTCGCGGTATTGTCGGTGAGTCCCTGACCATCGAGACCGTTCGTGCCATCGGCCAGGGATTTGGCACTATGGTGGCCGAGCGGGGATGCCGCACGATCGCCGTCGGATACGATGGCCGTCTCAGCTCGCCTGATCTGGAGCGCGCCTTGGTTGATGGTATTACGGCGTCGGGGCTGGATGTGATCCGCATCGGATTGGGTCCCACGCCCATGCTCTACTTCGCCACCCATCATCTTGACGCTGACGCCGGTGCCATGATCACCGGTTCGCACAATCCGCCGGAGTATAATGGCATTAAAATGGTCTATCAGGGCAAGTCGTTCTGGGGTCCGGACATTCAGGAAATGGGGCAGCGGATCAGCTCCGGTCAACTTTTAGAGGGCAGCGGACAATCCAGCCATTACAATATCTTCGAAGAATATGTTAATAGACTGATTTCGGATTACCGGGGCGACAAAAGCCTGAAAGTCGCCTGGGATCCGGGCAACGGTGCCGCCGGTGACGTGATCAAGGCGCTCACCGCACGATTGCCCGGCGAGCACATCCTCATTAACGCTGATATCGATGGCACGTTCCCGTCGCATCACCCCGATCCCACGGTGGAAAAGAACCTGGAGCAGCTAAAGGACGTGGTCCTCTCGCAAGGGTGCGACCTAGGGTTAGCATTTGATGGCGATGGTGACCGGATCGGGATAATTGACGCCCAGGCCCGGGTTCTGTGGGGCGATCAGATTCTCATCGTACTGGCCCGCGAAGTTTTGGCGGAGCTTCCCGGTTCCACCATTATTGCAGATGTTAAGTCCTCTCAGGCATTTTTCGATGAAGTAACCCGTCTCGGCGGCAAGCCGTTGATGTGCAAGACCGGCCATTCGTTGATCAAGAACAAGATGTTGGAGACCGGCGCACCGCTGGCCGGGGAAATGAGCGCGCATATATTCATCAAGCACCGTTATTACGGCTTTGATGATGCGCCCTACGCCGCCGTGCGCATCTTGTCTATCCTTGCCGGTGGTGCAGAATCCCTGGCTGAAATTCGCGACGGTCTGCCGCAACTGGTCAATACACCGGAATTGCGCTTTCCCTGTTCCGAGGACCGCAAGGTTCCGGTGGTCGAGGAAGTCCGCGCCCGCCTTGCCAAACGCACGGACGTCACCATCCATGACATTGACGGCGTGCGGGTGGAAACGGCAGATGGCTGGTGGTTGCTCAGGGCGTCCAACACCCAGGATGTTCTGGTGGCACGCTGTGAGTCCGGAACGCAGGAGGGGCTTGTGCGTCTGCAAGACGATCTGGCGGGGCAACTCACCGCATCAGGGCTGGAACTGCCCGAAGATATGTAGTCCTTACTGGCCTAACGCCGCCACTTGCTGGCCCTTTGGCAGGCGTATTTCCATACAGTTGATTTTCTTCCGTTCCAGGATGCGGCAGGCTTTGTAGGCCTGATTCTTGGGAATTCGATGGATACGCGAGCGATACAGGACCTTGCCGGATTTCTTTATCAGCGGCACAACGGTAACGAAACCCGTGTTCAGCAACTTGGGCAGGATGGCTGAAATCTCATGGGCGTAGTTGGCCGCCCGGCTTTCATCAGCAAATGCACCGACCTGGATGCCCCAGCTTAAGTTAGGATCATAGGCACGAGCCACGGTCGAAGGGGCGATGCTGGCGGCCTGACTGGTGATCGCCGGTACCTTCCTGGAATTGTTGTTGGATGCCACGGCCTCACCACCGCTCAGAATTCGAAATCCCTTGTCGAGCAGGCTGATCATATGCCGATTGCGTTTGCTTCCACTATCACCGCCGAACACGACGCCAATCAGGCGCTGGTTTCCCCGTTTGACCGATGCCACCAGATTAAATCCCGAGGCCCTGATATAGCCGGTTTTGATACCGTCGGTGCCCTCGTAAGACGTCAGCAACTTGTTGTGGTTCTTATAGCTGCGCCCCTGGTAGTCGAAACGCGCCGTGGCAAAGACATGATAGTGGCGGGGGAAATCACGCAGCAGCGCCTGCGCCAGCACCGCCATATCGCGCGCCGTTGACAACTGGCCCTTATTTGGCAGCCCGGAGGCATTTCGAAAGGTCGTGCGGGTCATCCCCAGTTTGCGTGCCTGCGCCGTCATGGCGAGGGCGAATTCGCGTTCCGAACCGGCAAGGCTTTCGGCGACCAGAGAAGCCACGTCATTGGCCGATTTGGTGACCAGCGCCAGGATCGCATCCCGCACCGACAGGGTCTGGCCCCGTTTCAGGCCCAGCTTGGACGCCGGTTGGCGGGCAACCCGCGCCGATATCTTCCATTTCGTCTGATATTTGATCTCACCCCGTTCCAGGGCACCGAATATCATATACAATGTCATCATCTTGGTCAGGGATGCCGGATAATTGCGGGTATCGGCGTTTACCGCATGCAGGATTCGGCCCGTGTTGGCGTCCATCACCAAGGATGCATATTTAGCGAGCGCGGGTTGGGGCATGGCAAAGAGGGCGAACACAAACACCATGGCTGCGGCAAGAATGGCCACAACCCTCGTTCTTTTGACAGTGGAACAGTGCTTTACGCTGCTCAAAGTCTTTGGCCTCCTCAAAATTCCCTCGTCGCGTCATGTTTTGACGGAACCTGCCCAAATTTCGATCTTCTTCTGTGACCGTTGGTGGACAGCATATCCGAAACACGCAGTCTATGTACATGAATAAGCGGTGCCGCTGAACAAAGCGTTAATTGCGGACACGTTCCAAAAATACAGTCGCATCCCTCATAAAATTGCGCATATGCAACATTTTCACAATTCCTTCATATAATTCAGTCGTTATATTTATTTTACCTGTATTATATCAATAGGTTATGGCCACATAACGTTATGGTGCAGTGCAATATACAGGCTTGACAATTCGGTTAATTCTTCATACATTCCGATCAGATGTATTGCACTGCACCATAATCGAGGCTCGGCCACGAGGGCAGCCCGTTCAATGATCTGAACCGAATCGAAATTCCATATGGAGATCAAGGACATGACCACCGCAAAGAAAACCACCAAAGTTGACGTTAAGTTCGGCGAAACGAAACCTGATGTAGCGAAAACCATCGAAGCCAAGGCCACCGAAACCGTCAAGGTTGCGGTTAGCGCGGGCAAGGAAGCTCTTGAAACTGTTGTAAAAGCCAGTACCGAAGCCGCCGAAACCGTTGTGAAATCTGGCACCGAAGCCGCCGCCAAGGGCTATGAGAAGGCTGTTGCCGTCAGCAAGGAACACGTTGAAGCCGCCGCCAAGGCCGGTGCCGACGCGTTCAAGGGTTATGAGGACGTCATCGCCTACAACCGGAACAACATGGACGCCTTGATGAAAGTCGGTGCCATCTGGGCAAAAGGCTTCCAGGACATCAACAAGGAAATGACGGTTCTGGCCAATACTTCCATGGAACAGAGTGTCACCGCGACGAAACAAATTCTGGGTTGCAAGACCGTTGAAGAAGTCGTCGCCCTTCAGTCTGATCTGGCAAAGGCCAACTACGACAAGGTTGTGGCCGAAAGCCGCAAGCTCAGTGAAATGGGCGTCAAGCTCGCCGAGACTGCCGCGCAACCCATCGCGGTTCGCGTCAACGAGACGGTCGCAAACTTCTCAAAGCCTCTCGCAGCCTGACGTCATAAGGCCGCCGTCTTTTCGGCGGGCCCTACGAAGACGCCCAGTGGACTCCCTCCCTCCCGTCCGCTGGGCGTTTTTTATCTGGAAAGTCTAAGCCCGACTAAAAGCCATTTGCTTTCTGGAGCGCCCGTACATAGACGATGATTTTTTCGACCTGAGCCTCGTTGACCCCCTCGACGGGTGGCATATCACCAAATTTCCAATGATGCGCCTGGGCACCATTTTTAGCCGCCATGTAAAAGGACTGATCGCCGTGATGTCCGGCTTGATACACCTTGTGCAGGAACGGGGGCCCCTTGTCGGTTCCGGCACCGTTAACCCCGTGGCACTTCTGACAGAAGGCCTGATAGTTCATTTTTCCCAGATTGATTTCCGGCGTCGCCGCCGGTTCAGTGACGGTCGAGGGATCGAGCGACTGGGCAGAAACTCCCCATGCCATGGTAGCGCCCAAAATGCCGACCACGGCGAACACGAAAAAATGACGCATCGGATTAATTCTCCCAAACAGGTCCATCAGTTGAGACAGTCATAGGGGTTCCGCCCAGGGGAAGGTCAAGAGCCCATATCTCACCTGTCACTCTCGACACCAAAAATCAGCTAATCATATAATTTCACTGCGTCAGGAATGTGGGGGCCGCGGGCAGCAATGGCATCTGATAGGTTACACCGTCTGGATTCACTGCTACGCCCTCGATCAATCGCAATTGTCGGAGCGAAAGCACAATCGGGAACGAGCGGCAATAACGTCCTCCGCTCCTGTCTCGGGGGAGATTTTTCCGGCTCTGTATTTCTGGTCAACCCGAGTTCTGACGAAATTGACGGCCATCCCTGTTACCCATCGCTCCGTGATGTCCCGGAAAAAATCGACGTCGCCGCATTGGTCGTGGGAAACAACCGGATCGAACAGGCGTTCCGTGATGCCGTGGAAGTCGGGGTTCGCGCCGCTGTTATCTATGGAAGCTGCATTGTGGAAGAGGATGTGGAGGAGGGGCATCCATCCTTGCGCCAGCGAATTCGAAATCTGGCACTGGACAACAACATTGAAATTTGCGGGATCAACTGCGCCGGGTTCATGAACCGCGATGCCAGTGTCTCCCTGCAATTGCAGAACATTGGAGACCGGGATGGTGGCTCCGTCTGCCTGTTGTCGCAATCCGGTTCCATGTACGCAGCACTTGTCCACAACGGTGGGCGACTCAAATACAATCTCAGCGTCTCCACCGGGCAGGAGATGGTCACCGACCTGGTGGACTACATGGACTATGCACTGGAAATGGAGAGCACCCGGACCATCGGTCTGTTTATCGAAACCGTCCGCAATCCGGTCGCCTTTATTGGCGCTCTCGAAAAGGCCGTTGAACGTGATATTGCCGTCGTCGCACTGAAAGTCGCCCGCACGGAACAGAGCAAGCGTTTCGCCATGAGTCACTCCGGTGCCATTGCAGGAGATGATTCCGGTTTCGATGCTGTATTCAGGAAGTATGGCGTCCTTCGCGTCAATGATCCCGATGAGTTGATGGCCACCTTACAATTTCTGGATTGCGGCAAAAGGGCCGGGCACGGAGGCCTGGTAGCTATTGCTGATTCTGGCGGCGAACGGGAGTTGCTCACCGATGCCGCCTCGGATGCAGGCGTCCCTCTGACGGAAATCAGCGAAACAACCCGCTCGCAGCTGGCCCATGAGGTTGAGCACGGCGTCGATGCGGAGAACCCGCTTGATGCCTGGAATTCGGGTTTCGACTACGCCCGTGTTTTTCGCGACAGCATGCGCATCCTTATGGAAGACCCCGGTGCCGCCGCTGGCCTGTGGATTGCTGATCTGCATGATGACCTGAGCCATTACTGGCAATATGCGGAGGCAGCCAAGTCCATTGCGCCACGGCTGGAAACTCCACTCGCCTTTGTGACATGTTACGCCAAGACCGAGAATACCCGCCTTGGCCATGCTCTTGCAGAAGCAAACATCCCTGTTCTTGAGGGTATCCGACCTGCACTGAGGGCCGTTCGCGGGATGATGGATCGGCGTGACTTTCGTGATCGACGCCCCGACAAATCCCCAGTGGCAAACAGGAAGATCATGGACTCCGCCGTCCAGTGGCGCGAGAGGCTCCAGGACCCGGCTCCTTTATCCTTCCTGGACTCGCTTTCCATGCTTGGAGATTTTGGTATTCCCGTCGTCACATCACGGCTAGCGGGGTCCAAATGCGAAGCCATCGCCGAAGCACACGAAATTGGATTCCCGGTGGCCCTGAAAACCGCTCTAGATAGCATCGAACATAAATCTGATGTCGGTGGGGTTTATCTCAACATCACGGATGAAGCAGCGTTATCCCATGCCTATGATTCACTGAACAGTACTCTTGGATCTCCAGTTCTGGTCTCGGCGATGGCCCCGAAGGGGCATGAACTGGCATTTGGACTGGTCCATGACGAAGTGTTCGGCCCCCTGGTTATGGTCGCCGCCGGCGGCGTTTATATCGAACAGTTTCGCGATACCGCCTTTGCACTGCCGCCCTTTGATGCGGCCAACGCCGAATTGCTGATCCATACCCTGTCCATTGGCCCTGTTCTCCAAGGTGTACGTGGCGCGGCACCGATCAACATGGCTAAACTTGCGCAAGCGTTATCAAATTTTTCGTTTCTCGTTTCAACGCTGGGAGACGACATACGGGAACTGGACATTAACCCGATCATTGGTGGACAGGACGGCGTCATTGCCGTCGATGTCCTGATTCACACCAAAGGGAGAAGCCAACATGACTGACGAAGTTCTCTACGACGTGCAGGATCGCATCGCCCATATCCAGATCAACCGGCCAAAGGCCATGAATGCCATGCACCCTGACCTGATGGGGGAATTGTCGGACCGCCTGAAACAGGCGGATGCAGACGATGAAAATGTTTCCGTGGTCGTGATGTCCGGGACAGGCAAACACTTCGGTGCGGGATACGATCTCAAATTCGATTGGTCGAGCCGCTATGGCGAAGGTGTGCTGGATATGCGCACCATGTTGACCGACTGCACCGAATTCGAGTATGGCCCCTGGGACTGCACCAAGCCGGTGATTGCCATGGTGCGCGGTTACTGTCTGGCCGGAAGTTGCGAACTGGCGATGATGAGCTGCATTACTTACGCCAGCGACACGGCTCATTTTGGCGAACCGGAAATCCGGTTTTCCATGTCGCCACCCGCCGTGATTATGCCCTGGATTGTGGGCCTGAAACAGGCTCGCGAATTGCTCTATACAGGCGATATCATTGATGCCCGCGAGGCCGAGCGGATCGGTATGGTGAACCGGGTGTTCTCAGATGATGTGCTGGAAGATGAAACCTTCCGCTACGCCCGGCGCGCCGCAGCCATATCATTGGAGGGATTGCGCACCACCAAAGCCTCTATCAACAAGGGAGCGGAGATCGCCGGTATCCGCCAGGCCATAACCTATGGCATTGAGCAGGGGGCCATGCTGGATGCCACAGATACCGAAGCGAAGGTAAACTTCATGAAGGTCCGAGAGAAAGAGGGATTGGCAGCCGCGATTCGATGGCGCGAACGTCAGTTTGAGTAACGCCGGGTCGGGCCTCAACGCTTAGTCCTCGAGCGGCCTGACCTTGGCCAGATTCTTCACTGATTTAACACCTTTGATGTCGCGCACGATGGCGGTCGCCTTGGTTTTTTCCTGATCGGACAAGGCCCGGCCGAACAGAAAGACATGGCCATTGATAGAACGGTAGACGAAATTGGTCACGTTGACGCCCTTGGCATCCAGTAGCTGGGCGTTGATCTTGGTTTCGATGACGGTGTCATCAATAAATCCCTCAACTGCACCTTGTTCTTCTTCCAGTTCACTTTTTACAATGATTTCGTTGTAGAGCTTTTTCACACCCGCGACCGTGCGGGCGAGTTCCTCCGCCTGAGACCGTTGCCCGCCGGTTTCCACCACGCCGGTCAGCATGACATCCTGCTCATAGACATCGGCGTTGATGGAAATTACGTCGGTGCCCATCTTGTCGACAACCTCAACGGTAATTTTGGCCTTGATTTCCGTATCTTTGGCAATGTCCTCGGCGCTACGGTCCTCGACCACCGCCTCGATAGCACTTTTGATAGCGGTCAACGGGTTGAGATCAAGGGCCTGCGCAGGGGTGGCCACAAGAGCCAGCATCGCAGAGACCAGCATCGCAGAGATAGAAACTCGAAACATGTCAGTCGACTCCTGAAAAACGAATCCCGCGTTATCTTAGGGGGCTTTTGCCCATTGACCAGCACGCCATGATGCAAATGCAGAATCTGCAAAACTCTTGCGCGGGGACTTTCGCCGGAGGCATCATCATCATATATTAGGTAGCTATCGATATGATCCGGCAATGATCTAGGGCATTCCGTAATGGAAGTCCCATATGTCATACTGGATGGTGGTAACTTTGAGGAATTACGGTTGTGACGCCACGCGAGGAAATGACGGATCAGGGACCAGACGACAATGCTCGGCGCGCCATCATGGCGGGGCCGGACAAGGGGTCGCAGCCGCCGTCACACATTGATGATGACCATGGGGATGACGGGCCGGATACCGGTATCGCGCTCAAGACCAGGCCAAAAACCAAAAAGCCGTCCATGTACAAGGTTCTGATGCTGAATGACGACTACACCCCCATGGAGTTCGTCGTTCTTACCCTCGAACGCTTCTTCGGAAAATCGCAGCAGGAAGCCACGACGATCATGCTGCATGTGCACCAGCGCGGCGTCGGTATCTGCGGTGTTTATACCTACGAGGTCGCCGAGACAAAGGTCACCCAGGTGATGGATCTGGCCCGCCAGCAACAGCATCCGTTGCAATGTACCATCGAAAAAGACGGCGACGATTAACGTAAGGACTAAAAACAGATGTTATCGCGAAACCTGGAACAGACTCTGCACCGCGCCTTGGCCCATGCGACCGAGCGCCGTCATGAATACGCGACGCTGGAACACCTGCTGCTATCGCTGGCGGAAGACCCGGATGCCATCGCCGTTTTTAATGCCTGCGGTGTCGCCGTCGATGAATTGCGCGAAGCGTTGTTGTTGTTTGTCGATAACGAACTGTTCGATATTGAGTCCGGTGGCGCAACCACCGAGCCGAAGCCTACGGCCGGGTTTCAGCGTGTGGTGCAGCGCGCCGTGATCCATGTCCAGTCGTCAGGGCGCGAAGAAGTCACCGGTGCCAATGTCCTTGTGGCATTGTTTTCCGAACGCGAAAGCCACGCGGTCTACTTCTTGCAGGTTCAGGACATGTCGCGGCTGGATGCCGTCAACTATATCTCCCACGGCATTGCCAAGATCCCCGGCTACGGCGAGCAGCGCACCGTGCACGGCGCGGAAGGTGCAGAAGACGGCGAAGCCGTGGTGGTGCAGGGCCGCGAGGCCCTCGACGCCTACTGTGTTGACCTGAACCAAAAAGCCGCCGATGGACAGATCGACCCGCTAATTGGTCGGGCCAATGAAGTCGACCGCACCATTCAGATCCTGTGCCGCCGCAACAAGAACAACCCCCTCTATGTGGGTGATCCGGGTGTCGGCAAGACCGCCATCGCGGAAGGACTGGCCAAACGCATTACCGAGGGTGATGTGCCGGATGTGCTGGCCGGGGCGACCATTTTCGCCCTCGATATGGGGGCCTTGCTGGCCGGCACGCGCTACCGGGGCGATTTCGAAGAACGCCTGAAAAATGTCATGAACGAACTGGAAAATACGGAAGGTGCCATCCTGTTCATCGACGAGATTCACACCGTGATCGGCGCGGGGGCCACCTCCGGCGGTTCTATGGATGCTTCCAATATCCTCAAACCCGCCCTGCAAAAGGGATTGCTGCGCTGCATGGGGTCCACCACCTACAAGGAATACCGTAGCCACTTCGAAAAAGACCGCGCCCTGGCGCGCCGCTTCCAGAAGATCGACGTCTACGAGCCCTCCATTGATGATGCGGTTAAAATCCTCAAAGGCCTGAAGCCTTATTTCGAAGAGCACCACAAGGTGCGCTATACGGCTGACGCCATAAAAGCCGCCGTGGATTTATCGGCGCGCTACATCTCGGATCGCAAGTTGCCCGACAAGGCCATCGACGTCATTGATGAAGTCGGCGCATCGCGCATGCTGTTGCCCGCAAACAAGCGGCGGAAAACCGTCACCGTCAAGGATGTGGAAAACGTGGTCGCCATGATCGCCCGGATCCCGCCGAAATCCGTCTCAAACGACGACCGTGAAGCGCTCAAGACCCTGGATCGTGATCTGAAAACCGTGGTGTTCGGTCAGGACGACGCCATTGACGCGCTATCGAGCGCCATCAAGCTGGCCCGCGCCGGTTTGCGCGAGCCGGAAAAACCCATCGGGTCCTATTTGTTTTCAGGCCCCACGGGCGTCGGCAAGACGGAAGTCGCCCGTCAACTGGCCCTTATCCTGGGCGTGGAGCTGGTACGATTCGATATGTCCGAATACATGGAACGCCATTCGGTCTCGCGCCTGATCGGTGCGCCACCGGGTTATGTGGGGTTCGATCAGGGCGGGCTGTTGACCGATGCCGTGGACCAGAACCCCCATGTTGTGATGCTGCTGGACGAGATCGAGAAAGCCCATCCGGACGTCTTTAACATCCTGTTGCAGATCATGGATCACGGCAAGTTGACGGATCACAACGGCAAGAGCGTTGATTTCCGCAATGTGGTGCTGATCATGACCACCAATGCGGGCGCGTCCGATATGGCGAAACCGCCCGTCGGCTTCGAGCGCGAACTCCGCATCGGTGAAGATACCGAAGCAATCGAGAAAATGTTCACGCCTGAATTCCGCAACCGCCTCGATGCCACCATTCAGTTTGCCTCCCTTTCGCCGGAAATCGTGTCACGCGTCGTCGACAAGTTCGTCATGGAACTGGAACTCCTGCTGGAAGACCGCAACGTCATGATTGATCTGACCGACGGCGCACGGGAATGGCTGGCCAGGAAAGGCTATGACAAGCTCTATGGTGCCAGGCCGTTAAGCCGCATCATTCAGGAACACATCAAGAAACCGCTGGCCGAGGAACTGCTGTTCGGCAAGCTGGCCAACGGCGGCGTGGTGGTGGTTAAAGTAGAAGACGGCAAAATCGCCTTCGGTTATCCGGAGGACGGCGAAAACCTGCCCGTCAAGCGCAAGAAAGGCAAAGTCCCGGCGTTGGTGGAGTAGTTGATGGCGTCGATATTGTTCTTGGCAGTGATTGTATGAAAGCGCGCCAATAGCGTCAGGTCTTGCACGCCGTTTCATGGACGATTTCTGCCCGAATTGCGCCCTCGGGGGCCAGCGCAAGACTTTGCTGGCCCATGAGGGCATAGGGCTTGTTCAACCGTTCGCCGTTTTCATACAAACGCTCGATGACGAAGGAGCGGCAATCTCCGCATGTGTTGGCCATGCCGATGCCCTTGGCTGTGCGAACCGGGATGATACATTTTTTGTTGCGGGCGGCCACGTTCTGATCGGACTCCCGTTCCTGGGCTGTGGTGCCGCCACAGGATTCTTCGCTGACAATCCGTGTCTTTCCCGTACCCTTGAAAGGCAGCGGAAACTCACCCCTCTTCACCATTTTAAAGGTGCGCAGGGTGGCACTGGCGACGCCCGCCCGGTCCCGCACCACCTGCACACTGAGGCAGGCGTTGCAGGTATTGATCAGGGTCTCAAACCCGGATACCCGCTGAATACGTGAACATTTTTTCCCGGCTTCAGCAGGCAGGCTCATGAGGATGAGCGCCACCATGCCAACGGCCAGGATAGACAAGACCCCCAATGCGCCGGGCCAACGAAAAGTATCACCAAACATGCCACTATCATGGCGGGACAGGGTTAATAAAGAGTGAACCGTCATGCAAAATCATCTATAGCGCCAACCAGAATTTCATGACAGGCAATCAAATGACGAACAAACCCGACTGGTATTACGACGATGTGCGGCAGGTCGGGTTAGATTTCGACTCCCACTCCGAAGTCGCGACCTATGATGATCGGCAACAAACGTCATCTACCGAAGACGCGCGGTTACTTGATGACCTCATGACCGGTTCTGATCGAGTATGCGCCGATATCGGATGCGGAACAGGTATACTTGCATGCGAAGCGGCAAGACGGTTTGATCATGTCCACGCGATTGATGTTTCCTCTTCGATGCTGGATGTGGCCCGTCAACGTGCGGCGGCGAAAGACCTCAGCAACCTCTCGTTCCACCATGCGGGTTTCATGAATTTCGATCTCCCCACAGAATCAGTCGATCTGATTGCGACGAAGTTCGCTCTGCATCACCTTCCTGATCTGTGGAAAGGTGTCGCCCTCACACGAATTCGAAATGCCCTGAAGCCCGGCGGGCGGTTATTCCTTCGCGATGTGGTGTTTTCCTGCTCACCCAATGAATTTGCCGACGTGGCCGAAGATTGGTCCGCATGGATGGAAGCCAATACCGGCTACAGCCGCGAAGAGGCCGCCTGCCATATCCGGGAAGAATACAGCACCTATGCCTGGGTCCTAGAGGGCTTGATTCGTTCTGCCGGACTCCGTCTGGAACGAGCAACCTACGACGGACGAGCTTACGGAGATTTTTTGGCGGTTCGCGAATAGGTCTACTCACCCTTTCTGAACGGCGAGTGCGCACTCAAGACATCGATTTCGTCATCGATGTGTTGGCGTTCACTGCGCAGGAAGTGCTCGATAGCATCGCGCAGGCCGGGATCCCTGATCCAGTGGGCGCTGTAGGTTTTGACTGGAAGGTAGCCGCGCTGCAATTTGTGCGGCCCTTGTGCGCCGGCCTCGACCCGTTTCAGGCCGTGGCGGATGGCGTACTCAATGGCCTGATAGTAACACAGCTCGAAATGCAGAAACCTGTAATCGGCGAGACACCCCCAGTTGCGCCCGTAGATGGCATTCTGGCCCACCAGATTGAGGGCACCGGCCACCGGAAGCTCACCATCATAGGCCATGACCAGGGCAACCCGGTCGGCCATGCGTTCCGATAACAGGGAAAAGAACGAGCGCTCCAGATAGGCCTGACCCCATTTGCGGTCCGAGGTATCGTGATAGAAGTGATAGAAGGCGTCCCAGTGGGCTTCCGTCAGATCGTCGCCACCGAGGATGCGGAGTTGCAGGCCGTGTTCGGCAACCTTCTTCCGCTCCTTCTTGATGTTCTTGCGCTTCCGCGACGAGAGTTCACCGAGAAATCCGTCGAAATCCTCGTAGCCGCGATTTTCCCAGTGAAACTGCTCGCCGGTGCGGAGCAGCCACCCGTGTTCACCGAAGCGCCGCCAGTCATCCTCGGGCAAAAATGTGACATGCACGGACGAAACTCCTGTGCGGTCGCAGAGCTGCATCATGCCCCCGGCCAGTGCGTCCGCCAGCCGGGGATCGGCGTCGGGGCGGCGTAACAGGCGCGGGCCGGTCACCGGTGTAAAGGGTACCGACGACTGAAACTTCGGGTAGTAGCGCCCGCCCGCCCGCTCGTAAGCATCGGCCCAACCCCAGTCGAAGACGTACTCGCCGTAAGAATGATTTTTCAGATAAAGCGGTGCCACGGCGGCCAGTTTTGCGTCCGGATCATAGACAGCCAGATGTTGCGGCTGCCACCCGGTTTGCGCGGTCACCGAGCCACTGTCTTCCAGGGCCGAGAGAAACGCATGGCTGACCGTGGGATTGTCGGCCCCGGCGCAAGCGTCCCACTCCGCCGCCGAGACCTCGGTGATGGTGGTCAGAACCTTGATTTCGGTGGCTTCGCTTCCGTCTGGCATAGACTTCATATGGCGGTTTTCCGTCACCGGAACAAGGGGGTATAAAGGAGCCTTAACAACAAACAGGGAGTTTTCGTCATGGCAGGTGTTGAGGGTCGGGTTGTGCTGGTAACCGGTGCGGGCAGTGCGGGCGGTATCGGATTTGCGTGCGCGAGGCTACTCAAGCAAGCCGGTGCCAAGGTTGCCATCACCTCAACGACGGATCGGATTTTTGAACGACTCGAAGAACTTGGCGGCGCAGGTTCCTGCTTCGCACAGCCCGCCGACCTCACCGACGTGGATGCCGTCACATCACTGGTTTCCGGGGTTGAAGGCAGCCTCGGCCCCATCGACATCGTCATCAACAACGCGGGCATGGTCCAGGTCGGCCAGGACGAGCCATCGGCACCCCTCCACGAGACGTCCGACGCTGGCTGGCGCTACGGCATTGATATCAATCTGACGAGTGCGTTCTTTGTCACCCGCGCCGTGCTGCCCGGCATGATGGCCCGCAACTATGGCCGTATCGTCCACATGTCTTCGGTGACCGGCCCCGTGGTCGGCATTTCGGGCAGCGCCGTCTATGGTGCCGCCAAAGCCGGAATGGTTGGCATGACCCGTTCCCTCGCCATCGAAGCCGGGCCTCATAATGTGACGGTGAATTGCATTGGTCCGGGCTGGATCGAGACCGAGTCCAGCGGCGAGGGCGAGATCGTCGCCGGTCGTTACACACCGGCAGGGCGCCCCGGCACGCCGGACGAGATCGGCCACGTTGCCGTGTTTCTGGCCAGCGAGGAGGCGAGCTACGTCACCGGCCAGCTCATCGTTGTTGATGGCGGCAACACCATTCAGGAGTTCAAGGTCGCGCTTGAGTAATGTCACGGATGGGGATATTATTCTACTAGTAGAATTTTCCGTAAAATGTTGAAGGACTCCGGCCATGGCCACGGCAAAAAACCAGAAACGCTGGCGTGACCGCCACCGGGGTCAGAAACGCCAATTGAATGTCATGGCCGCCAATGAGATTCATGAGTCTCTCGACATGCTGGTGCGTACCTACAGTCTCAGCGGCAAGGGAGAAGCCGTTGCCTTCGCCTGTTTTCTCGGTGACCGATTGCTGGAACGCGCCGACTACAGCCCGGACACCGCCCGTCTGCTGGCCGAACTGGCCGAGGATTACCACGGTTCACGAGACAACTCTGGCCTTAAATGACGATCCCGGACACAGACGCCGTCAGCGCCATCATCCGCGACGTTTCGGAACGCATCATTATGCCGGGATTTCTCAATCTGGATGATGTTGAAGTCTTTAAAAAAAGCCTCGGAGAACTGGTCACGGAATCGGACATCGCGGCGGAATCATTTTTATCGGAACATCTGTGCGCGCTGATTCCGGGGTCGCGGCTGCTGGGCGAAGAGTGTTTTGAAGACAACCCGGCGCTGATGGACCTCATGGATACAGATGGTCCCGTCTGGATCGTGGACCCCATCGATGGCACGGGAAATTTCGCCAAAGGCCATGATTGTTTTGCCGTCATGGTCGCCTATCAGGATGGCGGCGTGACCCGTGGTGGCTGGATTTATGATCCGGTCACCGACCGCATGGTGAGTGCGCAAAAAGGTGAGGGCGCGCGATGCAACGGCGCGCCACTACGCGCTTCAGGGCAGGGGGCCGCCATCCAACACCTGAAGGGTTCCATCGGCACGCGCCTTTCGAAACGCCTCGAAAGTCTGCGCGCGCAAGGCACCAAAAACCTGCCGGAGCGGGTCCCGCGCTACCGCTGCTGCGGTCGCGAATACATGGACTTGGCCCTTGGCCAGTTGCAGTTCATCCAGTACGGGGTGAGCCTGAAACCATGGGATCATGCCCCCGGTGTCCTGATCGCCGGGGAGGCAGGGTATCACGCGGCTTTCCTGGAAGAAGGCGCACCCTATGACGCGGCGGGCGGCATCAAGACCGGGCACCTGATGACGGCACCCGATGAGGCGGCATGGGAAGGTCTCCGCGACCTGTTATGGGTTTAAGGTGGCGTAACGGGAATTGATCATCGCGAGTGGGGCGGTTAGTCTGCACCATCTGTTGTGACATCTTCCGCATCATCTCATGCCATGAACCAACGAACAGGAAACAAACATCATGAAAACGGCATTTATCGGTCTTGGCGTCATGGGCTATCCCATGGCTGGCCACCTGTCCAATGGTGGACATGACGTCACTGTCTACAACCGCACAACCGCCAAGGCCCGGAAATGGACCGAGGAACATGACGGATCTTTCGCCGAAACTCCGGCCGGGGCGGCTGCGGGCGCGGATGTGGTCTGCATGTGTGTGGGTAACGATGATGACGTGCGCAGCGTCACCTTTGGCGACGATGGTGTTCTCGCCGGAATGAGCGCGGGTACGGTGTTGGTGGATCACACCACGGCATCGGCCCTGGTGGCACGGGAAGTCGATGCCAAGGCCCGTGACTTAGGGGTCGGGTTCATCGATGCACCGGTTTCCGGTGGTCAGGCCGGGGCCGAGAATGGAATTCTCACCGTGATGATCGGCGGCGAGCAGTCCGTATACGACAAGGCCGTATCCGTGATCGAGTGTTACGCCCGCATGCAGAAGCTGCTGGGGCCGGTGGGCAGCGGACAACTGGCCAAGATGGTCAACCAGATATGTATCGCCGGTCTGGTTCAGGGCCTGTCGGAGGGCATTGCCTTCGGTATGCGGGCCGGGCTTGATATGAAGGCCGTCATTGAAGCGCTGTCCAAGGGTGCCGCCGGATCATGGCAGATGGAAAACCGCCATGAGACCATGATCGACGACAAGTTTGATTATGGCTTTGCCGTGGACTGGATGCGCAAGGACCTGGGCATTGCACTTGAAGAAGCCAACAGCAACGGCGCGCGCTTGCCGGTAACAGCCTTGGTGGATCAGTTCTATGCCGATATTCAGCAGGACGGCAACAACCGGTGGGATACGTCGAGCCTGATCACCCGCATCCGCTGATCCGGATGACCTTCCGAAACGCGATCAGGGCGGGACCCATATCCCGCCTTTTTCTTTCGCGCTACTCGTGCGGAACGGGTTCTGCCTGTGCCGTGGAATCAGGAGGGGAACGCCGAATGAGTTGCTGTAATTTGTCCAGATACAGATAGATAACCGGCGTCAGAAACAAGGTGATAATCTGTGATACGGCCAGCCCACCAACCACTGTGATACCGAGGGGGGCTCTCGCTTCTGCGCCCGCACCGTGGCCAAGGGCAATGGGCAAAGCCCCGGCCAACGCCGCGAACGTGGTCATCATAATGGGCCGGAAGCGTAGCAAACAGGCCTCGTAGATAGCTGTTTCAGGGTCCATTCCTTCGGTCCGTTGGCGTTGCAATGCAAAGTCGATCATCATGATTGCGTTCTTCTTGACGATGCCAACCAGCATAATAATGCCCACAAACGAATAGAGCGTCAGCGGGAGGTCAAGGATTAGCAATGCTGAAAGGGCACCAAAAGCGGCAGCCGGAAGGCCTGACAGGATAGTCAGCGGATGAATGAAACTTTCGTACAAAATCCCCAGCACCAGATAGACAACAACCACTGCCAGAAACAGCAACAGGCTCATGTTGCTGAGAGATTCCTCGAACGCCTCCGCCGTGCCACCGAATCTGGCCGAGATTGAACCGGGCAACTGGATTCGATCCTCAAGAGCCCGGATATCCGTAAGCGCTTTACCCAGCGATACCTCCGGCGACAAGTTAAATGACAGCGTGACGGCTGGCAGCAGGCCCTGATGGTTGATCGCCAGGGGTGCCACCTCGGTGGTCACCGTTGTTATCGTATCGAGCCTGATCTGCCTTCCGTCGCTGGTGGCAACAAAAAGCCGTGAAAGATCGTTGGCGCTTTTGTGGTATTCCGGGTCGACTTCCAGAATCACGGGATACTGGCTTGAGGCGGCATATATGGTGGAAATCTTGCGCGCCCCGAAGGCGGCGGCGAGGACGGCTTCGATACTGTGGGCGTCAACACCCAGCACGGCGGCGCGGTCGCGGTCTATCTTGACCATCACTGTCGGACTCTTGATCTGCAGGTCGCTGGTAACGTCCTGAAAACCCGGTAAGCGCTGCATCTCTTCGCGCATAATTTCAGACCACTCGTACAGGTTTTCCAGGTCCAGATCCTGGAGCGTATATTGGTACTCGGCATTACTCAGCCGCCCACCAACCCGGATCGCTGGCGGATTGAGCACATAGGCCTTGATGCCAGGGACGGAATTCAGCTTGCCACGGAGTTTCTGAACGATCTTATTGATATCCGCTTCCGGTCGTCCGTCTCGATCTTTGAGTCGTAGCAGCATAAAGCCCTGGTTACTGGTTCGTGAGGCACCGGAGGAGCCTGCACGTTCCATTACCGCCGCTATGTTCGGGTCAGCCGCCGCCAGCTTGGCGATCTGGTGCTGATACCCGACCAGGGCGTCATATGATGCCTCGTCTCCAGCTTGTGTGCGGACCAGCAACCGACCGGTGTCTTCCGCTGGCAGGAAATCCTTCTGTATGATCGAGTACAGGTAAACGGACCCCAGAATCGTCGCGAGAAAAGAGAGAAAGACGACGAACCTGTGGCGCAGACACCACCGAAGCGCGGTGCTGTAGGCGGATAGCATGGCCCCGTAGCAGGCCTCACTCCGTTTGTACAAAGGGCCATGGGACGATGGGTCATGTCGGCGCAGCAACCGCGAGCACATCATTGGCGTCAATGTCAGAGATACAAGTCCCGACACCAGAACGGCTGCCGTGATGGTCAGGGCAAATTCATTCAAAAGGCGCCCGACCATACCACCCATGAAGATGATTGGAATGAAAACAGCGACCAGGGACACCGTCATCGACAGGATGGTGAAGCCAACTTCGCGCGAACCGACAAGCGCAGCGTCACGACCGGTCAGGCCTTTTTCACGATGGCGGACTATATTTTCAAGCATGACGATGGCATCGTCGACGACAAATCCTACGGAAAGAGTCAGTGCCATCAGCGACAGGTTATTCAAACTGAATCCCAGGATGTACATGGCGCTGAAGGTGCCGATCACCGAAATAGGCAGAGCGATAGAGGAAATCACCGTCGCAGTAACATTGCGCAGGAACAGAAAGATCACCATGATCACCAGGCTGGCAGCAAGGATCAGGGTGAACTGAACTTCATTGATTGAATTACGGATACCGGCCGAGCGGTCATACATGACCTCGATATTGATGGCTGCCGGGATTTGCTCGCGTAGCTGCGGCAACGCTTCCATGATCTTGTCAACAATCTTGACGGTGTTCGATCCAGGCTGACGATAAACCGCCATCATCATTCCCCGTTCATTGCCGAAGAATGTCGATGACTGTCGGTTATCCACGTCATCGATAGCCCGACCGATATCCGCGATGCGAACCGGTGCGCCGTTCCTGTGGGAAATGACAAGTTTATTGAAGTCGGCGGCCCTCATTAAACCACCAGTCGTCTTGATAGATGCTTCCTGGCTGTCCCCTACAATGGTCCCGGTCGGCATGTTGGAATTGCCCGACTGCACCGCCCTTTCGACCTGATCCAGACTGAGATTTCGGGTAACAAGAGCACCGGGATCAACCTGGATGCGGACGGCGTAACGCTGGCGCCCCCAGAACTGAACCTGGGCAACGCCATCGATGGTTGAGACCTGTTGTTGCAAGACCGTCTCGGCATAGTCATTCAGGGTTGATACCGGTAGTGAGGGTGAACTAAGGCGAAGATAAAAGATGGCAAAGTTTGCCGGATTTCGTTTTCGTATGGAAGGCGCGTCGGGCATGTCATCGGGAAGCGCCCGCTGGGCCGCCGAAACCGCCGTCTGAATATCGAGCGCTGCCGCGTCGATATTCCGCTCCAGCTCGAATTCAAGCGTGATTCGGGTCGAACCTTGTGAACTCACGGATGTCATTTTCCGTATGCCGGCGACCTGTGAAAATTGATTCTCAAGCGGTGTCGCCACTGAACTCGACATGGTTTCGGGGCCCGCCCCCGGCAGATTGGCGCTGACCTCAACGACCGGGAAATCGACGTTGGGCAATTCGGCGATGGGGAGGGAGGGGTAGGAGATGAACCCGAACAGGATGATGGCGACCATTACCAGAGTCGTCATCACAGGTCGATGGATGCAGAGCTCTGAAACTCTCACAATTACCCCTCCTGCGCAGTCGTGTTGGATTTCGATTTATCGTTTTTCGGATCCACCGTGGCACCTGTGTACAGCCTCAACTGCCCATCGGTGACGATCCGATCTCCGGGGTCAATGCCACTGGAGATAACGGTGTCGGCGTCGTCTTCGGGGCCGACGACCACAGCGCGGAGTTCAGCGGTGTTGTCATCATTGACGACCCAGACATATCTGCCGTCCTGGTTGATCTGGATGGCACGGGAAGGGATCAGCACGGCATTTTCCAAAACCGATAACTGGATACGCGCCCGCGCAAATTGGCCGGGGATCAGTCTTTCGTCCGGGTTCTCGAACTGGGCCAGAAGTTCAATGGTGCCGTTTGACGCATCGACCACGTTATTGATGAAAAACAATTCGCCGGTGGCAACCGTGGTTCCACTGGCTTGCGTCGTTACTTCGACGCTTAGTCGCGTGCCGGTCATTTTTTCGCGCAGATCGTCAATATAACGCTCGGGGACGCCGAACGATACATAGACCGGTTTGGTCTCGACGATCACAATTAACGGCTGAGTGTCGTTGGCCTCCACGATGTTGCCAACGGAAACAGGAAGATTTCCAACCCGGCCATTGATCGGAGCCCGTATGGTCGCATAATCCAGGTTAAGATTTACCAGTTCGACAGCAGCTTCCGAAGCACGGGAGGCGGCTTGCGTCGTATCAACCAAGGCCTGAGCGTCATCGAGGCGGGTCTGCGGTGAATATCCCTGGGATGACAGGATGGTTAGACGTTTGACGTCGGCGATGGCTTTGGCATGGTTTACGCGGTCACGCTCCAATGCTGCTTCGGCCTCCTTGAGGCGGGCTTTTAAGGGGCGGGGATCGAGGCGGAACAACACGTCGCCCTCGAAAACGGTTTGACCTTCGTGCACCAGGGCTTCGATTAATTGGCCCTCAATCTGCGATTTTACGGCGACGGTCGAACGGGCCTTTACCGTTCCGACCCCTTCCAGATATATCTGGACGTCTCGTTGGGTCGCCGAGGTCACCCGCACGGGAATGGCACGGGGGGCGCTTTTGTTGGCTGTCTTGCCAAGGGAATCGGGCATTGACGCAAGGAACGACGGTAGCCAGGGCGAGAGTCTTTCGCGCATCTCCGGTATGGCAAGCATTGCGGCGACGACCACAGACAACAGTACCAGAGCGCCAATGAATCGTCTGACCATTCAGTTCATCCCAATACTTCAGGTAAGGCAAATAATGCCACTTGCCCGATTTCCATGAAGACTAACGCCGGAGAGTGGAATTTTATTACTTTTGATTTCTGCACACCAGCCGATTGTCGCTGATTGGTCCCTCGATTGAAGCGCGCTTCGTTTTTTTCACGCTATGGATTATGCCCACAGAGATAAGGTTGTTTGAAAAATCAATGCAGCTTGATCATCAAATTTGGTGGCGGTGCGAAAATATTGTTGAAGGGCCAGATATACATCTTGAAGCGTGGCCCACGTGTGGGCCAATCCTTGACCACCGCTGCATTATGGCCGACCACCTTGGCGTCTGTGATCAACCGCACCTCGCCGATCATATCAAGCCCGATGTCGGCCAGTTGCTGCTTCTGTTCCTTGCCGATGGTCGCCCCGGCCAGAAACACCTCACCGTCCTTCTTGACGTAGCGAAGGCTCATCATGTTCTCGTTTCGCCGGATGAAGGTGATGAATTTGTCGACCAGGATATCACCGTCTTTCTCCCAATGCGCACTGTAGATACCCTGTTTGACGTAGGCGACCTTGCTCATGGCGCTATCGCGGGCCAGATCCTTCCGGTAGGTCTCGGCTTTTTCCTTTTCCTCGGCGTGTGACAGTTTCTTCTGACGGAGGTCATTGTAGAGCGGAATCTTTGCCAGATAGCCGTCAAAGATGATGCTGTAATATCCTTCGCGTGTGACCTCCATTTCGACATCGAAGCGGACGGGCATGTAACATCCACCCAACACGCTGCCAACAAGACATACCAGGGCCACCAACATGACAGATTTCAGGGTGTGTCGCATGTCACTTATGATTTCCATTTTAGTGCGCTATCATTCAGGTGAAGCATAGTGATGATTGCGGCATACGACAATCTTGGCGACTACCCGGAAAGTCTCTTTATGATCGTCCTGTTCACGGATTTCGGTATTCACGGGCCCTATACGGGCCAGATGAAAGCGGTCCTGCTTGGCCGCGCCCCTGACGTCCCCCTTGTCGATCTGCTGTGCGACGCACCCGCGTTCGATCCGCGCGCGTCATCCTATCTGCTCGCCGCCTATTCCATGATTGATGCGTTTCCGCCGGGCACCGTCTTTTTGTGCGTGGTTGACCCCGGTGTCGGCAGCAACCGGGACGGGTTGATGATTAATGCGGATGGACGCTGGTACGTTGGTCCCGACAACGGCCTGTTCGAGATCGTCATGCGTCGGGCGGACGGCGTAACCGCGTGGCGAATCGGATTGCCGCTCGAAGAAGTTTCCGCCACTTTCCATGGACGCGATATCTTCGCGCCCGCCGCCGCAGGCTTGGCCACGGGGCAGGGACCAAAGGACGCCGGTGCCGGCCGTCTGATGAGACGTGATGCAGTGATGCATTTCCCGTGGCCAGATGATCTGGCCGAGGTCGTATATGTGGATAGCTATGGCAACGTGGTGACAGGAATCCGTGCTAAAGGTGTAATTTCAGGTTCTAATCTCCACATAGAAAGTATGGAAAATCGAACGATTTCAAGGGCTCAAACGTTTTCAGATGTTTCACCGGGCCATGCTTTCTGGTATGAAAACTCATGCGGGTTAATCGAGGTCGCCGTTAACGGGGGACACGCTGCCGATATTCTTGGCCTACACATTGGACTGCGTGCATGGCTCTCAACGGATTGACGTGGATATACGTACACGGAGTTGTGTAATTTAATCTATTGAATTTGTTGTTTGGGGGTAGACCCTGTATGACCGGCTTGCCACGATTGCCATCCAAATTCGTAATCAAGAACCAACAAGATGAAAAGACCGGTTGATGACTTTTTTCGTCAAATTCTGGGGGGTTAGAGGGAGTATAGCTTGTGCATCGCCGAGCCATATGAAGTATGGCGGCAACACGAGCTGTATTGAAGTTATCGCGGATGGAAAACGCCTGATCCTGGATGCGGGAACGGGGATCCGGCAACTCGGCAATGAGATGCAATCGTCAGGCATGGACGATTTTCATATCCTGCTCACCCACACCCATTGGGATCACATCAACGGTTTCCCGTTTTTTGCGCCTGCCTACAATAAAAATCTGTCGATCGATGTTATGGCAGGCCATCTGTTTGATAAGGGTGGCGTGAAGGATGTGTTGTCGGCACAGATGGACAATCCCATGTTTCCAATCCCGCTCGAAGCGATGACCGCGAAAATAACTTTCACAGATTTTGCCGCCGGCGAATCTTTTGATATTTGCGACAACATTCACGTCCGGACGGCACCGCTCAACCATCCCAACGGTGCGACCGGCTACCGGGTCGAATACAACAAAAAGTCCGTGGTCTATATCACCGACACGGAACATGTTGTGGGTGAGCCAGATCAGAACATCCTCGGTCTGATCGAAGGTGCCGATTTGGTCATCTACGACAGCACCTACACGGAAGAGGAATTCCCGTCAAAAGTTGGCTGGGGTCATTCCACATGGAACGAGGGTGTCCGCCTATGCCGCATGGCGAATGTCAAACGGATGGCGATCTTCCATCACGAACCTGATCATTACGATGATATCATGGACAAGATCGGGGAAGAAGCTCACGCCGAGTGGGCGGGCGCGTTCGTCTGCCGCGAAGGTATGTGCGTCGATCTAAATGACCTGGATGCTATCGACGGCATGACGTAACCAGGATTCGTTACTGTGGCAGGTCCACGCCATCTGTAGCGGCACCCGCTCCATCCGAAACAACCGGCGACACAGTGGCTCCGCTCTCCATTTCTGCTGCTGACTCGGCTGCCGGAATTTCTGCTGCTGGCTCGCCTGATTGCGCCTGTAACGCTGCCGCTATTTCAGCGTCCATGGCAGTCAGTCTTTCAATCTCGTTCCGCTGGTCCAGCGACATGGAAAATACACGAATATTCACACGCCTGTTTACTGCCTGATTTTGGCTGATGGGTGTTCCATCCGGTTTACGGTTTGGAACTTTCGGTCGGGTGCTGGAAAATCCGGACGCCTTCATACGGTAGGGGCTGATGTTTTCGTTATCGAAAAACCGCACAACCGCAGATGCACGACCTGCCGACAGCTCCCAATTCGAGGGGAATTGCGCCGTGCTGATGGGTTCGTCATCTGTATGTCCCTCCGCTTCGATCAGGTAGAAGTCGTAGCGGGGGGCACCAATGGACTGCGCCATTTTCTGCAATACCGGCACGGCTGCCGGTCTGATTTCCGAACCGCCCGGGACAAAGAATGCGTTGGACGCCAGTTCAATCACCAGGCCTTTCTTGTCCTTGCTAACGGAAACGACCCGGTCGGCCTCCAGATTATAGACAACGTCCTGCAAGATGATCTGCAATTCCGATATGGGGCTGGTTTCATCGCGATTGCCGACGTTCTTGGCAATCGCCGCCGCAGCCGCCTCGAAAGCGGGCATGTCATATTCGGCAAAGGTCAGCAACATGACGAAAAACGCCATCAGCAACGTGATGGCATCGGCATAAGTACCAAGCCAGCTCTCATCAAGTACGTCTTCGGCGTCATCGGCCATATTGATACTCCGTCCCGGTTCCCATCAAGGGCAACCGGCGGGTCTACTTCTTCATCTTGTCGATATTGAAGTGGATACTCGGGTCTAAGAAACTGTTCATTTTATCCTGGATGAAACGGGGGTTTTTGCGCTCCGCCAACAGGGACAGTCCTTCGGCCACCAAGACATTTCTAAACCGTACAATCTGTTCGCGTTGCTGCACCTTGTCCGCCACAGGCAACAGAAGCAACCGCGCGAACAACACACCATAGAGCGTCGTCGCCAAGGCCACGGCTAGCCCTTTACCCAGTGAACTCGGGTCGCCACCCATGCTATCCAGCATGATAATCAACCCCACCAGTGTTCCGATCATTCCGAATGCCGGAGCGGCGGCTCCCATATTCCGTAAAATTGACACCTGAATGGTGTTCCGCCCGTAGGTCGTATTGATGGTATTGTTCAAAATTGTCCGCACTTCGTCGCCGGTGTATCCGCTGACCACCATATCAACACCAAATTTCAAGAACTGGTCGCCGCGCACGGATTTCTTTGCTTCACCTTCCAGTGCCGGTAGTCCGTTTTTCTGAACCGTGTATGCCCACTTGATGATCCGGCCAACTTCGGTTTTGAGAACGTTTCGACCAATCGGTGGGGAGAAGAATATCCGGTACGTCAGTTTGAGTGAGAGAAAAACATAACGGGGCTCATAAGAAATAAATGCCGCCGCCAAGGTTCCACCAATGACAATGACAAAGCTCGAAAGACTGATAAAGATAGCATAATTGTCGGTCGCTGTGGCGATCGCGCCCAGAAATAACCCGAGCGACATAATCAAGCCAACGATGGTTGCTATTGACATTGATACTCCTCTATCCGTCCCAGAGTATCGATTCTGGCATTAAGTTACCGGCGAATCGAATTCGTAATTCAAGTATAGTTAACGGCTAACGTATTGCAAAAACCTTAAAAAATCACCCTTTGCATCGACGCGAGGCATTCCGGTTCGTATTGAGACGTCGCGGTTCGGCCACAGGGTCAGCGCTCGCGGAAAGCCTCGTGCTTCAGTTTTAGGACCGGTTTCACCATATATTCCATGACGGACCGGGTACCCGTGCGGATGTCGGCGCTGGCCTGCATGCCGGGGGTAATTGGAAGGTCGCCTTCCTTTGCCCCGAGATAGGATCGCTCGGTTTCAATAATCACACGAAAATAGGGCTGGCCATTTTCGTCGGTGCTGGAATCGGGGGCCAATTGAACAACCGTTCCCTCAAGGCCGCCATAACGAGCGAAATCATAGGTGGAAATTTTTACCACGGCACGTTGGCCCAATTCTACATAACCACGGTCGGTCGGGTTCAGGCGTGCCTGAACCACCAGCAATTCACCGGTGGGAACGATTTCCATGATCGGTTCACCGGCACGAACCACGCCGCCGACCGAATTGTAGACCATGTTCTGCACGTAGCCGGTCGTCGGACTTTTTATTTCCGCGCGCACCCCTTGTTGATTGGCTTGGCTAAGGAGCTCCGACACCCGTGCGATGTTTTTCTGGGTATCGCCCAGCTCTTCCTTGGCTTCGCGCCGGAACCGGCGTTCGGCCTCGGTCACGCGTTGCTCGGCTTCCGCGATGGCGGCGCGGACACGCGGTATCGTCGACATCAAATTGCTCAATTCACCTTCAAGGCTTTCGACTGCAGCCTCTAATTCGAGATGTTCGATGCGTGCCGTAAGCCCCTCAGATAACAGGGATTCAGATATCTTGAATCGTTCTTTCGCAATCTTCAGATTTTTGGAGATAGCCTCTCGCTGGGAATCATATTCATCGACTTCCAGCTCCTTCTGTTTAACCTGCTCTTTCAGAATACTCAGCGACGAATCAAGTTCACTGATCCGCGCTTCATAGGTCTGGCGCTCGCCGGTGACCATGCCCGGGCGGCGTTCCGCAGCATCAGACGGAAACTCCAATGGGTTCCCCGTCGCCTCGGCTTTGAGACGGGCGGCGGTCAGTCTGGCACTGTCCAGTCGGATCTGTAGCTCCTCGATATTGGTGCCGCCGGACCCCAGGTCCAGTTGCAGCAGTGGCTGACCTTCTTCGACGAGATCGCCATCTTTCACGAATAGCGCTTCAATGATGCCGCCTTCCAGATGCTGCACCACCTTGACCTTACCCAGGGGCACGATCTCACCGGACACAATCGTGAACTCTTCGAGTTCAGCAAAAAAAGCCCACGCCATCATGGATATCATCAAGATCATCACCGGCCATGCCACGATCCGCCATGTGGGGACCGGGTGGCTCAGAAGCAACGCATTCAGAGGAGGGCGTTGCTTTGTTGTTTCTGTATCAGCAATGGCCATGACGCGGCATTCCTATTGAGCCCCGGACTATTCCGGACGAGGCGGATCTTCGCGATCCGTCGATAATAACTGTAACGCATCTGCATATGGATCGTCCTCATCAGCGTTTGGTGAGGACGCAGGTTGCTTGGCTACGGGCTTTTCGGGCGGCGTTTCAGAAGGTGGTGATGACGGTCCGGCAACCTTACCGTCCGCTTTTGATTCTTGTGGCGATGAGGGCGGCGGAGCATTCTCGCCCCCGGCAGTGATGCTCGCGACTGGTCTCTTGATGGGCTCAATCTTGGCCAGAGCCTGTGGTTGTGACGATGGACGCGATGGTGGAGGCGTTGGTGTCGATACCGGGGATATTGCGGACACGGCAGTCGGTTTCCCAACCGGCTTTACACCCGACTTCGGTCCGGGCGTCATTCCCGGTTTGACCCCCGGTTTGACCCCTGGTTTGACCCCTGGTTTAACCCCCGGCTTCACGGCCTGTTTCCCCACCGGTTTAACCGCAGGCGCCGCCGCAGGTTTCGCACCCAGTCTCGGAAGCGCGGATTTCACCGTTGCATCTGCCGGTTTGGCTGGAACCGGGGTGGGGGCGGGCTTTGCCGGTGGTGTTGTGCCCAACGCAGCCGGGCGTGGCAACGGAGCCCTCGCCGTGGCGGTCGCTGTAGATTTCGCTGGCGCAGCAGAATTCCCGCCAACAGGCGGTAGTAATGGGGATGCCTGAGGCTTCGGCGCGGCGGTGCCAAACAGGCGCGGCAGGATATCGTTCGCCGGTCCGGACAGGGCAACCTTGCCTTTATCCAATGCTACCAGATGGTCGCATGCCGCCAATAAGATCGGGCTGTGGGTAACAATAATGACCGTATGGGTTTTGCTGAGCGCTTTCAGGGTATCGCGCAATTCCTGCTCGGCGTGGCGATCCAGACTACTGGATGGCTCGTCCAGCATCAGGGCAGATGGATCACCGATCAATGCGCGGGCAATGGCAATCCGCTGGCGCTGTCCGCCGGAAAGACGTTGGCCCGCCTCGCCGATATCCGAGCCATAGCCATCGGGCAGATCGATGATGAATTCGTGGACGCCTGCGGCCTTGGCGGCCTTGATGATTTCTTCGTCCGTTGCGTCCGGATAGCGGTTGGTAATGTTGTCGCGCACGGTGCCCGCGAACAGCGTACTTTCCTGCGGCACATACCCGATCCACTTGGCCAGTTCAGCACGCGAGAACTGACTGATATCCGCCCCATCCAGCAAAACCCGGCCACTGCTGGGCCGATAAAGCCCCTGCAACATTTTCAACAGAGTGGTCTTGCCACTGCCATTGCGGCCCACAAGTGCATGGATGCCGCCGGCTTCAAAGGTCAGGGTTATGTTATCGCAGACCGGAGGCAGCCCTTCCGCATAGGTGAACGTCAGGTTATGAACCGCGAGGTTTCCCGTAGGCTTGTCGAGTTTTACTTCGCTCACCATGCGTTCGCTCTCAATGTCGAAAATTTCCCCCAACCGATCAACGGCCTGACCGTAGCCACTATAGGTCCGCCATTGTGAGACCAGTTGATTGAGCGGCCCAAGTAGGCGACCAGACATCATATTGGTGGCGATCAGGGAACCCATGGTCAGGTCCTGACCAATAATGGCGAGGGCACCAAAGGACGTCATCATCAGGCTGCTGGACTGGGTCAGGGTCTGGCCCAGGTTGGTGTAGGCATCGGTCCGACCGCCTCGGATAATGGCATTTTCGATATTGAAAGCATGGCGCTCTTCCCACAAGGGACGCATGGCACCCTCAAGGGCCAAGGCCTTGATCGTCGTGCGCCCCTGGATCATCTCGGCGATAAGGTTGTCGCGATCCTGCGAACTGATGCGCTCCGTTGAACTTGCCTTTCCCGTTGCTTTACCGGCGCGCCAGGTAACGAACAGGAACAACACCATAACAATCATCAAAACCCAGACGATGGGCTGAGCGACAATATAAATAACGATAAAGAACATGATCGCGAAAGGCAGGTCGCAAATCAGGATGGCAGGTGCGCCAGAAAGCGTATTGCGCACTGTGTCTACATCGCGAAACAGGGATTGCCAGTAGTTGCCGCCCCGGGATTCCAGAACATTGAGGGGAAGCGAGGTAAACTTGTCGAACAGGGCGCGTCCGACTTCCACATCGACGCGAAGCGCCACGGTCTGCATGATTCGCGAGCGTGCCTGGCGCAGGATATAATCAAAAACCAGAATAATCACCAAACCAATGGCCAACCCCCACAGGGTGCTGATTGCCGCGTGCTGAACCACGCGGTCATAAACCTGCAACGTGAAGATCGGAACGCCGAACGCCAGGACATTCACAAAAAACGACATGACAAACACCTCGCGAATGACCGGTGCAAGGGTCTTGTACAGTGGCTTGACCCACGCGCTGTTTTTCGATTTGGCCATGCGACGAGTATACGTCTCCAATTTGCTGCGCGCTAGGTCACGGACTCAAAGACCGTGGGCAATCGCAACCTTATTCCCATACCAGTATCAAGACGTCATTGCCGATCATCAAGGGCTGTCGGGAAATTGTTAAATTTCCGCACCTTACGGCCTATTTTACCGATTTTCTCTTGACCGGCAATGCCCGCCCCTGTTCTAGTGCAACGATACAGGATGGCGTAAATAACCAAAACCAACAAAAAAAGACCCAAATGAAATATTTACAGCGCGCGTTCAGTTTCGACCGTCTCGTCGGCCTTGCCATGCTGGCGGTATTTCTCGTTGTCTACTGGCTTAATCCGTACCCTGTTGAGTTCGTTCGCAACAAGACTTTCGATTTTTTTGAACGCCTTCAGCCGCGCCCCACTCCGGCCCCGGGGACGTCTCCGGTTATTATCATCGATCTCGACGAAGAAAGCCTGAACGAGATCGGCCAATGGCCCTGGCCGCGCAACATCATCGCTGACATGGTCAAAAACCTGTTCATTATGGGCGTTGGCGTGGTCGGCTTCGATATTGCGTTTCCTGAGCCCGACAGGATGAATCCGGCCGTCATTGCAGAATCCCTCGCGGGCCTCGACCAGGAAACCAAGGACAAACTCGTGAAGCTGAGCGGCAACGACGAAGCCTTTGCCAATATCATCCGCCAAACCAGAATCGTCCTGGGCCAGGCCGCCTACTGGGAAGAACTGGACACGGCGAAAGGCCCGCCGGTCAAAAAATCTGTGGCCATAAAAAAATCCAAAAATGCTGTCGATCCCAAGCTGGTTCTGCCAAACGTCCCGTCGCTGGTCCGCAATATTCCGATTATCGAGCAAGCCGCCGCGCACAAAATGGGCGGGCACGGTATTTTCTCGCTGGTCCCGGAACTGGATGGTATCGTGCGCCGGGTCCCCACATTATTTGTCTATGACGGTAATTTTTTCCCGTCCTTGTCCATCGAAATGCTGCGTCTGGCAACGGGGCGACCGACGGTTCTGGTGGAGGTCAACTTCGCCGGTGTCAGTGGTGTCGCCATCGCCAAGGGGTTGAAAATACCCACCGATCGAAATGGGCGGATGTATCCCTATTACTCAAAGAGCGACAAGGCAAAATATATCCCTGCCCGGGACGTGCTGAACGGTACGGTCGATCCGGATTTGATCAAGGGAAAACTGGCGCTGGTCGGAACCTCTGCGGTTGGACTGCTCGATATTCGTTCGATTCCCACGGAAGGGATCATCCCCGGGGTGGAAGTCCATGCCCAGGTGATTGAAAACGCGCTGGAACAAAGTTTTCTGTCACGCCCCAATTACGCGGATGCGGTGGAGTTATTCCTGATCCTCGTTGGCGGATTGCTGATGATCGTCCTGGTACCCTGGATGGGGGCCAAATGGGCCCTGGTCGCGTTCACGATCATTGCCACCAGCGCGGGCGGCACATCGTGGTACATGTTCACGGAATACCGCATGCTGTTTGATGCGGTGTATGCGGTGGCTTCCATTCTGCTGCTCTATACCACCCTGACGTTCACCGGATACGCCCGCGAAGAGGCCCAGCGCCGCCAGACCCGCGATGCCTTCTCCAAGTATCTGTCACCGGATATGGTGGCCAGGGTCGCTGAAAATCCGGGCGAGTTGAAGCTGGGTGGCGACCTGCGTCAGATGACGCTGCTGTTCTGCGATGTGCGCGGCTTCACCACCATTTCCGAGCAGTTCGACGCCGTCGGATTGACGTCGCTGATCAACAAGCTGCTGACGCCGCTGACCGATGTCATTCTTGAGCGCCACGGCACGATCGACAAATACATGGGCGATTGCATCATGGCGTTCTGGAATGCACCGCTGGATGACGATGACCACCCTTATCATGGCTGCCTTTCGGCGCTGGCGATGCTGGCCGAGATGGGGCCACTGAATGACCGGCTGGAAATCGAAGCCAAGGAGGAGGGGCGCAAGCATATTCCCCTCAAGGTCGGCCTGGGCCTGAATTCCGGCCCCTGTGTGGTCGGCAACATGGGATCAGACATGCGTTTCGATTATTCCGTTCTGGGTGACACGGTCAACCTGGCCGCCCGGCTGGAGGGCCAAAGCAAAAGCTATGGCATGAATGTCGTGCTCGGGCCCGATACCTATGAACACGTCAAGGATCGTCTGGCGACAATTGACCTGGACTTCATCCAGGTGAAGGGCAAGACCTCAGGGACCTATATCTATGGCCTGATGGGGGACGCCGAGGTCATGAATGATCCGGCATTTATGACCCTGAAAGACAAGATTCATACTGCCATGGAAACTTACCGCTCCCAGCGCTGGGACGAAGCCGCGTTGATGTTCAAGGAAATCCGCACCTTGGGCAATGATAAAAACAGGCCTTGGCACCTGGAGATCAATCTCGATACCCTGTGTGACGTCTACGATGAACGCATCGCCGAATACAAAGTGACCCCGCCCGCCGCCGACTGGGATGGTGTGTTCATCGCCACCACAAAATAATCATTTTGAAGTTCTTCCCGCCTACTTGCTGGTCATAACCCAGATGCCGTCCCAGTTGGCGGGCGGGTTCGCTTTCAGATGTTCGCAGCGCTCAATGTACGTGGTCGACAGGATATCTGAGGGATTGGCGGCCAAGGCCTCGTTGAATTTCTTGATCCCGGCGTCCCATTCCCCGGCGCGGTACTGCTTCACGGCTTCGTTGAAATAGCCAACCGTATCCATCAGGTTCGGAAAGGTTTGATCGTTGTGGTAATCGAGAACCTCATAGACGCCAACAGGTTCGGTCTTGCCTTTCACCACCACCAAATCCACATCACGCAGACGGTAGGTGCCCCTTAGTTTGGCCTTGGTAAACTCGCTGATCAGGATGCGGGCGTGATATTGCTTGCAGGCGGATTCCAGTCGAGCCGCCAGATTAACGCCATCACCAATCATGGTGTAGTCCATGCGTTTGGGTGATCCGATGTTGCCGGAAACCACCATGCCGGTATTCAGACCAACGCCATGGTCGATGGCCTTTTCCCCTCGGGCCTCGCGGACTTTATTCCAGTCCCACAATTCCACGATCATGGCGATAGCGGCGCGCACGGCGCGGTCCTCATCATCATCATGCGCCACAGGGATGCCAAAACCGGCCATGATGGCATCGCCGATGAACTTGTCCAGCATGCCGCCTTCCCGGGTGATGCATTCAACCATGATGGTGAAATACTCGTTCAGCATCTTGACCGTGCCTTGGGCACCAAGCGCCTCGGTCAGGGTGGTGAAGCTGCGAACATCGGAAAACAGCACCGTTACTTCACTACTGGCACCACCGAGGAAGTCCTCGCTCTGGCCACCCGCCATCAACTGATCCGCAATCCCCGGATCCATGTAGCGCGACATGGTGGATTTCATCCGCTTCTCGGAGCTGATGTCCTCCATCATAATCATGGTGCCGAGTTTATTCCCCTCGGTGTTCAGCAGCGGCAGGAAGGTGACATTAACCGACAGGTTTTCGCCACCGATTTCCATACTGGCATCCATCAGTTCATCAGATTCCTGGGATTCGTCCACCTGCTGGATTTTTTCAAAAATCCACTGGTTGGGAGATTCGAAAAACTCTTCTGCCGACTGACCGATAATCTCGGCCGGTTCGGCATCCAGGATATTCAGACCAGCCTTGTTGCAGGTCACGATCTTGCCGTCTTCATCCAGCGTGATGACTGCATTCGACATACTTTCCAGCATGCTTTCGTTGTAGTTCTTCATATTCTGGACGTCGTCAAACAGCTTGGCGTTTTCCAGTGCGATGGATACCTGGGCTGTGAAGGCTTTAAGGCGTGCTTCGTCCTCCTCGGTAAACGGGCCACCGCGCTTGTTCAGCGCCTGGGTTACACCGATCACCTTGCCGCTCTTGTTGGCCACCGGAATACACAAGATTGAGCGGGTGAAGTATCCGGTTTTCTTGTCGAACGCCGGATTGAACCGCAGATCAGCGTAGGCATAGGGAATGTTTACTGTCTTGCCGGTGGTGAACACGGTTCCCGCAATACCCAGATGATTTGGCAGTCGGATTTCGCCGATGGAATCGCCCATGGCAACGCGCGAAAACAGCTCGTTGGTTTTTTCATCATTGATAAACAACGTCGAGCGGTCGGCATCCAGCATGCGGGTCGCTTCGCTCATGACCCGCTGCAACAGGGTGCCGAGTTCCAGTTCCGCAGTAACGTCAGATACCAGGTCCAGGAAGTGCATCTCCTGTTCGCGGGTCTTCTTCATGCGCTCGACATACTGGGTGCTTTGCAACGCCAGTGTGGCCTGGGTAGTCATGGCCTCGAGCAGTTGCAGATCGTCCTCGGTAAAGACACCGTGTTGTTTGTTCAGAATTTGGATGACGCCGATAACGTCACCGCGCACGGTCCGTACCGGGGCACAAACAATGGTTTTGGTGCGATACCCGGTGGTTTCATCAATCGTGCGATTGAAACGATCATCGTGGTAGGCGTCATCAATGATCTCGCCTTCGCCGGACTGGAAGACGTGACCGGCAACACCGGAATCATTCAAGATTCGAATTTCGCGCTGGAAATTTCCTTGCGCGACACGGGAATACAGTTCTTCCGTCTGCGGGTCGTTCAGGAACAGGGTGCCGCGGTCTGCATCCAGTTCTTTGGTGGTCATTTCCACCAGAGTTTGAAGAATATCGTCCAGGGATTCCAGTTGAGCGACGCGGTGGGAAACGCTCAGCAGTGTCTCCATCTGACGCAATTGCTGGCGAATGCGGCGCGAAGAATCATCTTTGTCCACATGTGGCTTCTCGGGTTCAGACAGACTTTTAGGCGCGACGTCATCTTCACGAACGTCGTCCACTGCGGCACCACCGCCGTTGGTTTTTTTGCGCCTCTGACCCTTCGCCTTGGTGCCTGTACCAAGGCGTCGTACAGCAGAATCCTGTTTACCCGTAGTCGCCAACTCCAGAGCCCTTCCCGTTCCCTCAAAACCTGCCGTTGCGGCGTTTCATCGCCGTTCAGTTACTTTCACGTATTCTGATCTTCTTACAGTATCCTGTACAATAGCATTACGACTCGCGACTTTCCAATTCTTCCAGTCGATCACGCAGGGACGCGATGGTTTCCTGCAATTGCTTGGCCTCATCGCGGTTGCGCCGCTCTTCTTCCTGTAACCTGTTCTGGTTCTGCATGGTCTCAAACTCAAGCTGTTCCCGCAACTCCGCCGTGGTCTGCCGCAATTGCCGGAGCTCGCCCTGCGCCTCGCTTGTCACACGCTGAACGGAATTATCGCCGTCGACTTTCGTTTGCTCCAGCAAATCACGCAGATTGTTGGCTGTCTCCCGCAATTGCCGGATTTCCGCATTGGCGTTAGCAACCGCCTCCTGCACCGCCTGATCTTTTGCAATGCTCAGGGCTTCCATATCCTCCCGTATGGCAGCGATGGTGTCTTTTAGCTGACGAATCTCTCCGGCTGACTCCGCGTACGCCGCCTGAACTTGATCGCCCTTTTCAGCCGTCACCCGATCCATCGCGTCGCGAATGACCACTGTGGTGTCCTGCAACTGACGAAGGTCTTCATTGCGGGCGGTGGTGGCATCCTGCACGGCATGATCTTTTTCAATCTGCGCGCGCTCCAGTTCCTCACGGATGGCAGCAATCGTCGTATGCAGGGTGCGAATCTCGCTCTGCGCCTCATACAAAGGATCAGGCTCAGCCTCCTCTTCCGAGCTGGCATCAAACAGAATATCAGCCATTTCCACCCACTTCTTGCTATCGCACCACACCAGCGATTCGGCACTAGACTAGAGCTTTTCCGATCAATATTGAACCATTATGACACAGCTAACTTTGCCTTCACCACGCATCTGAAATAGTCTGCCCCCAATATGGACACTTTGTGCAGAGATTGCGGAAAACTCTGGTCGTCATCCGGCGTGACGGCGGGACGCGAAGGCGGCGTGGCTGACGAACCCTGCCCGAAATGCCATTCCGGTCGGACGACGGCCCATGATGAACTGACGACCCTGACCATGGCTCATATCGATTGCGACGCCTTTTATGCCGCCGTCGAAAAGCGCGACGACCCGTCGCTCCAGGGCAAGCCCGTCATTGTCGGCGGCGGGCGGCGGGGGGTGGTGTCGGCTGCATGTTATATTGCGCGCATCAGCGGCGTCCGCTCCGCCATGCCCATGTTTCAGGCCAAAAAGCGCTGCCCTGATGCGGTCGTGATCCCGCCCAATATGAAGAAATATGCGGAGGCCGGAAATCATGTCCGGCAACTGATGCAGGGCATCACACCGCTGGTCGAGCCACTTTCCATTGATGAGGCCTTCCTCGATATGTCGGGCACCGAAGCGTTGCATGGCATGAGCCCGGCGGAAACCCTTGTGCGGTTGGTGCAGCGCATCGAAGGCGAAGTGGGCGTGACCGCGTCCGTCGGCCTCAGTTTCAACAAGTTCCTGGCGAAAATCGCCTCGGATCTCGACAAACCAAGAGGATTCGCGATTATCGGGCGTCATGAGGCGCTGGATTTCTTGGCCAATCGCCCGGTCGGGCTGATTTGGGGTGTGGGAAAGGCGCTTCGCACCAAACTGGAACGGGATGGGATCAACCTGATTGGAGAGCTTCGCAGTTTTTCAGAGGCTGAACTGACGGTACGGTATGGGGCCATGGGAAAACGGCTGCACCAGTTTTCCCATGCCCAGGACGACCGTCAGGTTGATCCGTCCAGTCCGACCAAAACCGTATCGGTTGAAACCACCTTTAACGAAGATATTTCCGATCTGCGGCGTCTCAGTGACGAGCTTTGGTTGCTGACAGAAAAACTGTCGGCACGGCTGAAAAAGTCGGAGTTCGGTGGCGGCACCGTGACGTTGAAGCTGAAAACCTCGGACTTCAAGACCGTCACCCGCAACCAGCAACTGCCCATGCCCACTCAGTTGGTCGATGATCTTTATATGGCGGGTTGTGCATTGCTGGAAAAGGTCGCCGACGGACGCGCGTTTCGCCTGATTGGAATCGGTGTGGTGAAACTGGTCCCCGCCAGCGAAGCCGATCAACCGGACTTGGCCGATCCGGGAAAGGCGGGTCGCGCCCGCATGGAGGCCGCCATGGACAACCTGCGTGGAAGGTTTGGTATAGATGTTGTTAAAAAAGGACGTGGATTCAAACAAGTATCTGATAATACTAAATCACCACGTTAAGCAGTTAGATTGCTCGCGTTCGTAGCTTTCCGTGGTATCGAGCGCGCCGTTGCGGCGATCAAGCACCTTGTTGATATCGAGAAACAATGGCTTTACCGCACGTTCAAGGATGGCTTGAAGTTTGCGTGTCGCCCGATCAGGGTCGCGGCCCAAAACCGGTTTCGCCGAATTGGCTGTGCGCCGCAAACTATCCTCAACGCGCGAGAAATATTGATCGATGGTATCTTGAAAAATTCCCACATGCAGACGTTCGTGATCCAGAATGGTGGCGTACTGACACGACCCGCGCGGATATTCCGAAGCGATATAGACATCAATCACGTCATATCCCAATGTTGCTTCGACCGATGCTATTTCGGCACAATACCGACCGTCTGCAAAGCCCTCGGCACGCACGGAAACCGCCAGCCCCAACCCCAGTTCGGCCAGCGTCAGCCCAATGGGCGACCAGCCAGCGTCAAATGAAGGAGAGCCCGAATTCAGGCGGCGCAATCCGGCTCTGTTGCGTGTCGTGATGTAATTGATCCGACCGGTGTTCACCGCGAGGCTCACATAGGGTGACTGTGTCGCTTCGTTGCACACCGCCGCCCCGTGGGCCGGAAGCGAACGGACCATGGTCAACAGGGCGAAACCGGCAAGAAAAGTCGCCGTGAGAAACGAAACAGACGACAAAACCCGCATCATGGCCGCGCGATTCCCAAAAATGCGGGAAGATCCGCAATCGAGTCGATGATTGCGTCGGAGACTATGTCGGGATCCAGGGCTCCGCTCGAACCGGGTGGCCTGTATTTGCCTGTTCTGACCTGCACCGCCTGAATTCCGGCGTTCCTTGCGCCACCAATATCCGAATAGGGATCGTCACCCACCATGATCACATCGCTTGAACCCAAGTTCATGTCCTTGAGTGCCATCTGAAAAAATCCCACATCAGGCTTCCCCATGACAATCGCCTCGATCCCGGCCGCATACTCCAGTGCCGCGACAAAGGGTCCCAGGTCCAGGGAAATGCGCCCGTCCCGACGGCAGTAGCGGTTCTTGTGAAGCGCAACCAGACGCGCACCGGACTGCACCATGCCGAACAACCGGTTCAGCAGTGCCCAATCGAAGCGGGTATGAAGGTCCCCCATGATCACCGCGTCCGGCGCATGGTCATCCAGAATCACGCCATCGAAATCCGTCAACAGATCGGTCTCTGCTGCCAGATAGACGGATGACAGGCTCTCGGATTCCAGATATCGCCGCGCCGCGATGGCAGGGGAGAAGACTTCGTGCTCGGTGGCGGTAAATCCGAAACCCGACATCTGCTCAATGATCCGCGTCCTGCAGCGCGTCGTGGTGTTGGTGAGGTAGCGTATCTGAATGCCGGCGTCATGGAGCGATGCAAGAGTTTCCGATGCGCCGTCAATAGGCGTACCGTCCTGATACATCACACCTTCCAAATCGAGAAAAACACCCTGCGCTCTCATGGGACGATTATACAGCAATTGTCATGACCGATGGCCGGATAATGAAAATAGGGGAGCGGAAGCCCGTATCGCCCATCTGCCTCGCCATATCGCCGCCGAAGGAATTTGCCTGTAGCTTGGCCGCAAGGCGCTCCATCAGGCCCGTCGCGTCGCATCCTTATTGATCTTCTCTGTCCTGACCATTTGAACGTAGCGCAAAAAAGTAATGGCCTTCCAGATCGCCAAACTTATAGCCGTTTATCTCAAATGTTGGTGGCGCGGCACCATCAGCACCAATCATGGTGACGGTCGCTTGCGTGATCCGCTCACCGAGGTCTGCGGCTTTCAGCAATTGTTCAACCAGCGGCCTGCTGTCGGGCGTGAACAAATCCGTGCCCTGGGTGCCTTTTAACTCTTCCGGGGGGGTGCCCAGCAATGCCTCGGTCGGCCCACCAATGAAGTGGACCACCTGTGCCGCATCCAGTTCAATCAACAGATCATTGCGGCAAAATGCGAACGCAAGGAACCGGTCACGCTCCTGCCGCAAGCGGCTCTCTTCCAGCGTTGACGGTGGTCCTGCGGCTTTTGCCGGGTTTGCCGACATTCTTACGATATGCAAGCGTA
>FLOH01000414.1_pt1 | contig 96567 bp, 111 predicted proteins | sample 756751 | NCBI WGS metagenome assembly FLOH01 (sample SAMEA4026879, study PRJEB14308) | marine metagenome | biome: coastal water; material: water | depth 74 m
AGCAAAGATTCAAACGCCAGCAAAGATTCAAACGCCAGCAAAGATTCAAACGCCAGCAAAGATTCAAACGCCAGCAAAGATTCATCCCCCAAGGGGACTTCCTCGCTTCGCTCAGGGCGAACTCCAGCATCGACAAAAGTTTCTGCAAAGATTTTCCTATCCCCCTTGTGGGGACAAACGCCAGCAAAGATTTTGCTATGCCCTTTGGGTACATCCCCCAAGGGGACTTACCCTCAAGGGGCACCTCGTCCTCGCTTCGCTCACGGCGAACGCCAGCATCGACATCAAGAGCTTTCACTCCGCACAAAGGTGAGGCTAAAGCCACACATCCGAAGAGCAGTCTCGGATGTGATCCTTTAGGTTCACCAAGTTATGCTCACCGCGAACACAGTGAAGATGATTAACGAGTTTGATGAGGGGATTGTTATTGGGAAGTATTTGGAAGTAATTCAGAGTTTAAGTGAATAGCATTGTTTGGGTAGTCGACTTTAACTTAACAAAACTTTGTTATAATACTTAGTAAATTATATAAGGACATTAAAGATGGATGAAAAAAAACAAATCAAAGAAATACCAGTAAACTTTAATGCTGTTGATGACAAATATACAAATCAAACACTTATTCAAATGACTGAACATGATGTTGGAATAGGTTTTGGGTTGATAAGTTTTGATGAAAATGGGAATGATACTGTTAATTTACATACTATGATGAGAATGTCACATAAACAAGCAAAGAAACTTCATGCACACTTAGGTCATATGTTTGCAGAAATGGAAAATAAAATAGATGAATAATAACGATGCGTTACCTCCTATAAAGTGTGAAATGACTGATCCACGAGGAAAACAAATTATACTTTTTGAAGATACTTGGGATATTCACATTCAAGAAGGACATCCAGAAATGGAAGGTCACTTAAATGATGTAGTGACTACAATAGAAAATCCAGACTGGATTAGAGAAGGTCGAAATACTGAGACAGAAGAACTTTATGTTAAAGTTAAGACTCGTTCTAAGCTAGAATTTACAGGAACTTTAGCAGCTACTCGTATGATAGATGGGAAAATGGTAATTATGACAACTGCTTATGAAGGGAATGATTCTAAGCATAAAGGTAAAATGAAATGGTCAAAATCAAAAGGTGAACTGCTATGAAAAAAGTAGCTCACGGTTTTAATATTTCATACGATGAATTTACAGATACATTGTATATTTCAAAAGATAAACCCAAAAAAGCATCTTCTATCATTGATGAAAATTATATAATAGTACGAAAAAGTGAAAATGAAATTTGTGGTATTACAATAGATAGTTTTAAAATCAGACACACTGATAAATCATGGAATGATAATGTTATTTTAAAATATTTACCTCAATTTCATTTAGAAGATATTAATTTTATATCATAGGATTATAAGTAATTCATTTGGTTCTTATAAAAGAACAACAAAATAATCCGCTCTTAGATTATTTTATTTTTTAAATGATAATTTAAAAAAAACGCCAGCAAAGATTTTTTTTATGCCCTTGTGGTACATCCCCCAAGGGGACTTCCTCGCTACGCTCACGGCGAACTCCAGCATCGACATCAAGAGCTTTTAACCCTAAAATATGACTAATTGCAATAAATTTTATATTTGAATGAGTTTTGAGTATAATTGTAGAGAGTTATGAAGCTGGACTAGAAGGAACTGTTTTAAAATGCAACAATTACATATAAATGAGTTTATAAATGTAACACCTTATGGTGCATCTTGCCCTGTGGTAGTCAAAGCAGATGATAACAATACTTATGTGCTGAAGACTCGTTATCAAAGTAATCTTAGTTTAGATGATAATGGTGTTGCTGAGGTTTTAAAAGATTGTAGTGTTTATATAGAGACTTTGTCATATCTTTTGTTGCAAGAGTTTGGATTTGAGTATATTCCTGAGATTGTCTATTTAGTAATTGATGATGATGCCTTAGGCGATGCCAAAATTCGTTTCAAAGATACTAGTGAAAGAGAACAGATGGCACTAGAAAATATACAAAACTCAAAAAGGCTTAACCTAGGTGTCTGATGGATAGAAAATAGTGAGGGAGCATTTGATAAGTTTGATGCTATTCCAAAGAAGATAAGAGAAATGGCTATAAATCATGATGCTTATGTTATGAATGTAGATAGACATGAGAGTAATCCAAATATATTATTTAGCAAAGATAACAATAAATTTTATTTGATTGATTTTGGAAATGCATTTGACACTTTGAATGTTTTTGATGACCTGTATAAAAAAGATGGAGCAAATATTGTTCAATGGTTTGACAAGTACATCTTTGATATGCACTACTTATTCTTTAATGAAATCGATAGTGTGCTAAAATACACAAAAAGATTTTCTCAAGATGAAATTTTAGAAATTATGAGTCGAATCCCATCTGATTGGAAATCTGTTGAAGAAAATCAAAAAATAGCAGAGATTTTATCAAGAAGAATAGGAAATAAGGAGATATTTGAAAATGCGTAATTTATTTATATATGAAGTTATCAGATATTATCCAAATATCAGAGGTGATGAGTTTTTCAACATTGGTATTCGTTTGAGTGATTCAAACAAAGCAGCTAAAATAGAGTTCATACAAGAAGATCATTTAAAACATATTCATAGGTTTCCTTCTATTGAGAAGAAAGTCATAACTTCTATGCTTGAGCAGTTGAAAGCTTCTGAGCACTCTTTACAAAGTTGGTATGGAAACTACTTGAAAATTAGTGCAGAAAAAATTTATCGTTCGCATGAGTCATTTGAAGACGTGATGCATAATTTATATGAAGATTTTATTGGGTATAAATTTCATAAAAAAGAAAATGTTGATCCGATAGAGCAAATAAAAGAGCAAACAAAACTTTTAGTAAGCAGTGAGTTTGAGGGATATTTATCAATAGAAAAAGATGATGTTTTTGACTTTGTGATTTATAATAAAAATAGAGTAAGACATTTCTCTGATTTAGGAAGATTGAGTAATAAAGTCCATGTCAATCGTATGCTTTGGCAGAGGGAAGAGTATTCATTAAGTAATCTTAATGATGAAAAAGTATTTGATTTTTTAAATATATCTCATGATATTCCAGAAGTTGCACATAATTTACTAACTAAAAATGAAATAGCTATAGTGCCATATGATAATGATAATGTAAGATATGAGTATTTAAGAGAATTAGTAAAATAAAAAGTAATTTTATGGATGTGCTGCTTTAGCTGCACCTTAGTAATATTAAAGAGGTACGGCTAAAGCCTGTACGTCCGAAAAGGCACTTGATAAGTCCGTGTATTCGACTTTCGTTCGCTCTTAAATATTGCTATGTTACTGACAGAGAGTGAAACAGCAAGAGTACTTAGACAAACTATTTTAGATATAGTGATAGACACTATAAATAAAAGAACAGGTGGAGGAACTAAGTATATAAATCAACGAGATGAAGAGTTTTTACAAGCTTCTTTTGCTGAAGAAAATTATCGCAAAGATTCATCCCCCAAGGGGACTTCCTCGCTACGCACACCGCGAACTCCAGCATCGACATCAAGAGCTTTTATGCAGTACAAAGGTGAGGCTAAAGCCACACATCCGAAGAGCGGTAAAGATTTTACTTCGAATTTTGAATTTCTCCAACAGATTGTGAGATTTACTTTTATATTTTATATACTTTAAAGTATAATACTTTTAAGTATAAATATAGAGGGGATCAAAATGATAAAAAAACCTTTTCATTATGGCGGTACAGTTGACAATCAACACTTTTGCAATAGAACTTCTGAGATAAAAGAACTCACAACAGATATAGATACAGGGCTCAATCTTTTACTTTATGCTCCTAGAAGATTTGGGAAAACATCGTTGGTTTTACATACACTCGGTCAAACCCAGTATCAGTATATATTTTTGGATTTTATGAGTATCGTTGATGAGCATGAGTTTATCAACGAATACTTCAATGCTATCTCAAAAAGTCTAAACACTACAGCAGATAAAGTTGTAGAATTTTTTAAAAAGATTTTGAAAATAAAGCCAAATATTTCAGTGGATTTTGATATAAGGGGAAGTCCATCATTCAAACTTAACTTTTTACAAAAAGAAAATAGCGTGGTACTCAAAGAGGTACTTGAACTCCCCTTTTTGTATGCGAAATATCACAATAAAAGAGTTGTTGTAGTATTTGATGAGTTTCAAGAGGTTGTAAACCTAGGAATAGAAGATAAGCTTAGAGCTGTGCTACAACATCATCAAGATATGGTTTCTTATATCTTTTTGGGCAGTAAAAAATCTATTATGACAAATCTTTTTTTTGATAGGAGTAAACCATTTTACAAATCTGTAAAACATATACCTATAGATAAAATTGAAGCACACCATTGGCATAAGTATATCACCGATGGCTTTGAGACAAACGGTAAAAAGATAGAGAGTGAGCAAATAGAGATTATTTTGGAGGCATCCAAAGGATTTCCATATTATACATAACAAATCGCAAGTGAGCTTTTTAATATCACTGAAAAAGTAGTCAAGAGTGATTTAGTTGAAAAGGCGATAGACTCTATACTAGAAAAAGAGGAAGATCTATTTTTAAATGAGTGGAACCACCTAAGCCAACAGCAAAAAAAAGCTCTCAAGTTTTTGGTTCATTTTGGTGGAGAAAATATCTACCAAAAAGAGAAAATGATGGAGTATAACTTCACAAGTTCATCACTAAAAAAAGCAGTTGAAGGACTCATAGCAAAAGATGTGATAGATACTAAAAAAAGCAGTTTTTATTTGCAAGACCCACTTTTTGAACTTTATTTAAGTAGGATGTAAAAACCATAGGGTCAGAGATTTACTTTTAACCAAAAATAAGCTACAATAAACAGAAAAAGATTTATAAATGCCTCGTAAATCAAGAATAAACAAAATTGGTTTTTATCATATTATCAATCGTGGTGTAGCTAGAGCAAATATTTATTTGTGTGATGATGATTTTATGAAATTTCTTGAGATAGTTCAAGATGCATCCGATGATTATGATTTTGAAATATATTCTTTTTGTCTTATGAACAACCATTACCATTTACTTATTAAAACAAAAAAACAAAATCTTTCATCTGCTTTGCAAAAAATAAATTCTAGATATAGCATATATTTTAATAATAATTACAAACGAGTTGGTCCTCTTTGGCAAGGAAGATTTAAATCTTGGTTTGTTTATGATGAAAGACATTTGCAAGCTTTGGTAAAATATATAGAATTTAATCCTATAAAAGCAAATATCACACAAACTATTGGTCAATATAAGTGGGCGATGAGCTCTAATAATGTTTAATTTTGAATTAATAGAGATTGTTGACTTTAGCGAATCTTTAAGTAAAAGAGAGAATGAAGAGATTGATGCAATTTTTAGCGCTAAGTTTGAGATGAAAGGGGATGGCTCTTTTGAAAAACATGAGGTTAAATCGCTTGCGCTTATTTTTGATGAAAATAATAAGACCATGACCCAGCATAAACGAGAACTAGCTATAAAAAATGCCATACAAGATGGATATACTCAAAGTGAAATTGTTCAATAAGCTCAGAGATAAGGGGATTTTTTGGAGTTATAGCAAATATATATGCTATGAAAAAGCGGGCGAGAGTTTGACTGTAGAATATTTGCTTAAATATGGTGATTTTGATGATATAAGATTGGGCTTTGAACTTTTTGGTAAAAGAGTAATGAAATTTAAACTGCTTGCTTCCTAAAACTAAGTCTCTTTTGTTGGAGATGGTGCAGAGATGTACTTTTTTTAAGAGCAAAATATAGAGATTATTATGATTTGTATTTTTTGGTTAAGAAAAGTATGAGTATTAGAGAAATATTTGAGTCGAGTTTGGATGTGATAGAGGGTATAAATTTTAAGCTTTTTGCAGTAGCTCTCTTGTATATTGAAGACATAGATGATGATGATAATATAGAGCATCTTGAACCTATTGAAATTTTGGACAAGAGAATTATAAGAGATTTTTTTCAAGAAGAATTAAATAAAATTATTACATGAGAGATGAATAAAAAATAAATTTTTCTTAACAGCTAATTTAAAACATTAAAGGTGCAGCTGAAGCAGCACATCCGGGAGAGTTAATGAGGTTGGCTTGTAGTGACCAATATGTCAATTTTAAACCGTATCTTTAAATTTGTTTTTTTATTGTATCAGACTGACACAGAATTTTGAACACTCCCTATTCAACTTTAACGACCTAGATAAAACCTTTTCTTTTATTGCATTTATTTTTGATTTATGATGAGTAGTTTAGTTTTGCTAATGGGTTTTGCCTTTTTTGCTGTTTTAGGTTATATAGTTTACACTTCTATTAATCTAGAGTTGAAATAGGTTTATTTTTCCCCTCAAGTTTTCCCTCGTCCTCGCTATGCTAATGGTGAACTCCACCATCGACTTTTGGAAGTGCCGCTTTAGCTGCACCCAGTAACCTAGTAAAAATCTTAAAAAGAATTTCCAATAATTGACATAAAAGTATGAAATATGATACAATATTTAATACAGAAAAAGGAGTTACAATGCAACCCATATTAGCAAACTTTACAGCAAGCATAACTGAACTTAAAAAGTCGCCAACGCAACTACTCAAAGATGCAGGAGATGAAGCAGTGGCAATACTGAATCATAATGTAGCAAGTGCGTATTTAGTACCGAGTAGTTTATATGAAAAGATGATAGATATTATAGATGATTATCAACTTTCTCAAATAGTAAAAGAGAGATTAAATGATGGAGAAGAGGCTATAAGAGTAAAACTAGATGATTTATAATTTAGATTTCAAGCCGAAAGCACTCAAGGAGTGGAAAAAAATCACTCAAACTATACAAATCCAATTTAAAAAGAAACTACAAGAAAGATTAGAAAATCCAAGAGTAGTAAAAGATAAATTAAGTGGGTATGAAAATATTTATAAAATCAAACTCAGAAGTTCGGGTTTTAGACTTGCTTATGAAGTAAAAGATGAAGAGATAGTGGTTTTGGTATTAAGCATTGGAAAACGAGAAAATAATAAAATATATGACATTTTAAAAGATAGAATAAAGTAAACTCATTCACTTTATTTCAGCCGTCTCATGCCAAGGTATTTCCAGTAAAAAGCAGGGTCAGAGATTTACTTTTTGCTCTTAGATTATTTTATTTTTTAAATGAATATTTAAAAAAATTCCAGCAACGATTCAATTAATAAGAAATCAATCAAAACAACGATATAATTAGTTTAATTATATTAGAGGTGAAAAAATTATTTATTTATTTATTGCAGTGTTTTTGTCATATATTTTTGTCAGACTACTTGTAAATCATGCACACACACTAGATTTACTAGACATTCCAAACGAAAGAAGTCATCACTGTAGTACGGTTCCTCGTGGTGGTGGCATTGGTTTTGTTATGGCTTTTTTTATAGCTATATTATTTTTTAAATTTCAAATTTTTCTTGAATTTTGGTACATATTCCTAAGTATTTTCTTTGTTTTTGGAGTTGGTGTGGTTGACGACCGTTATGAGGTCTCTGCAAGACTAAAGTTTATCGTGATTTTTGTAGCTGTAATCTTACTAAGTGCCAATCAATTTTACATCTCTACCTTAGGAAATTGGTTTGGATTTTCTTTAAATCTTCCAGTATGGTTAGCAGTTCTTTTTACTCTCTTTGCTATAGCCGGAGCTACAAATGCATTAAACCTTATAGATGGTTTAGATGGACTCTCAAGTAGTATATCTTTAGTAATTATAATATCTTTTTATTTACTTGGTCTTAAGCACCATGATGAATTTATGCAAGTGCTTTCAGCTTTTAGTATTGCTAGTATTATTGGGTTCTTAATCTTAAACTGGCATCCTGCTAAAATATTTATGGGAGATAGTGGAAGTTTAACCTTAGGATTTATCATCAGCATCTTAGCTGTAAGGAGTATAGACTATATACACCCTGTTGCTATTGTATACCTTATGGCTATTCCAATTTTAGATACTTTGATTGTAATGGTAAGACGTATAAGAAGAGGCAGATCTCCATTTAGCCCAGATAAAACACATTTACACCATATTTTAGTTAAGTTTTTTGATATGAATGTAAGAAAAACTGTTATATTTTTAACACTCTTACAAATTATGTTTGGGGGTATAGGATACACTATCATGATATTAATAAAATTAGACAGTAGCAATACATTTCAATTTTATTCACTTATAGGATTATTAGTTTTGTTTGTACTATTTTATATGATTTTTACAGGCATAAAAAAAAGGCAATTTGCTTTAGATAAAAAATAAACAAAAATCAGGTTAAAGATTTGATGGATTTGTTTACATTCGCAGCAATAACCTAATCCCAATCAAAAATAAGATATAATTTGCACAAAAAATAAGGCTGATTCCATGAATTTCTTAGATGTAAAAACAGATTATGCTTTTAAAAAAGTATTTGGAAGCGAGGGAAGCAAAGAGATACTTATGAGCTTTTTAAATGCACTTGTGTATGAAAACGCGAAATACAAAATCAAAGATTTAGTTATAGTTGACCCTTATAACATTCCTATGATAAAAGGGGTGAAAGATACCTTTGTTGACGTAAAAGCGGTTTTAGACGATGACACAAAAGTAATCATAGAGATGCAGATACTCAACCATAAAGGGTTTGAAAAAAGGGTACTTTACAATGCAGCCAAAAACTACTCCATCCAACTTAACAAAGCAGAAGATTATCATCTTCTAAACCCAGTCATAGCACTTAGCATCGTTGATTTTATTATGTTCGAAGAGAGCGAAAGCATTATCAATAAATTTAAACTTATAGAAAAAGAGCAGTTTATAAATTATAGTGATGATATAGAACTTATATTTGTAGAACTTCCAAAATTTAAAAAAGAGCTTGATGCCTTAGAAAACATAAAAGAGCAATGGATTTACTTTGTACAAAATGCGGGAAGCTTAGAATATATCCCAAATAATCTCGATGAAACAATCAAACAAGCACTTCAAAACGCGAACGAAGCCAACCTAAACAAAGACGAACTAGAAGCGCAACATAAACGCAAAGAGTTTATTTCTATACAAAAACTTGCTGTCTTAAAAGCGGATGAAGAGGGGTTTGAAAAAGGAATGCAGAAAGGTAAATTAGAAGAAAAAATACAAATCGCAAAAAACTTGCTTGATGTTTTGGATGATGAAACTATCTCTTTTAAAACAGGTTTGAGTGTAGAGGTTGTTAAAACTTTACGAAGGTAAGGTAGTAATATATGACAAAATGCAATACATTTTTATTTTTGATAATTTTAGAGTATAATAGTACAAATTTTAAATGAGGATTGAAAATGAAAGTTTTAGCTACGTTAGTTTTAGGAATGAGTTTTTTGTTTGGGGCTGTTGATATTAACAATGCATCTGTAAAAGAATTGAGTAGTTTACATGGTATAGGTAAATCTAAGGCGGAGGCTATTATTCTATATAGAAAAGGTCACTGTTTTAAAAATATTAGTGAACTTTCTCTTGTAAAAGGAATTGGCAAAAAAACAGTTGAGACGAATAAAGCTGATTTAAAAGCTGGTGTTTGTAAAAAGTAAATATGATGGGTGTATTAAAATTAGAAGATATTCACTATACATATGATGATTATAAATTGTGGGAAGGAGATTGGGAGTTGTTTGATGGTATCGCTGTATCAATGGCTCCTGCTCCTATGCGAAAACATCAGAGTTTGGAGAGTGAGATAATATATAACTTAAGAAATCAACTTGATGATTGCAATCTCTGCGAAGTTCTAGCTGAAGTTGATTATAAGATTAGTGATGATACTGTTTTAAGACCTGATGTTGTTTTAACCTGCGGTGAGACCAATGAAAGTTATCTTACTAAAGCACCAGAAATCATAATAGAAATTATCAGTAAGTCTACAGCAAAAAGAGATGAAACATATAAGTTTGATATTTATGAAGCTGAGAAAGTAAAATATTATATCATTGTATATCCTGATGATTTGATTGCAAAAGTTTATAAACTTGATGAAAAAAATTATGACAAACAAGGTGATTTTAGTGAAGAAACTTATGAGTTTAGTGAAACTACTTGTGGTATAAAAATAGATTTTGCAAGAGTTTTTAAACGATTTAGATAAATAAACTGTTTCCTAATTTACATAATGATATAATAAAGAAAATACTAAATTTAGGTAAACTTCAATATGCTAAATCTTAAAAATCCAAACCTTTACAACAACCGTGAACTCTCTTGGCTTCAGTTTAATACTAGGGTTTTAAAACAAGCTCAAGATGAATCTCTTCCACTTTTAGAACGATTAAAGTTTTTAGCTATTTATGGCACAAATTTAGATGAGTTTTATATGATTCGTGTGGCTGGGCTTAAAAAACTTTTTGCAGCCGGTATTATTGTCTCAGGAGCTGATAAGCTTACACCTTTACAGCAACTTCGTGAAATTCGGGCATATCTTCACCAAGAACAACAAGTCGTTGAATATACAAGAACTGAGATTTTAAAAAAACTAGCACCTGAGGGTATTAGTGTAAAAACTTATGATGAAGTAAATCAACATGAAAAACATTACCTTAACCGCTTTTTTAAGGAAAATATTTATCCTGTAATAATCCCTATCGCTGTAGATGCAACACACCCTTTTCCACATTTAAACAACCTAAGTTTTGGTTTGATTGTAAAACTAAGTGATAGTGATGATGCAACTATTGAAAGATTTGGAATTATTCGTGTTCCTCGTGTTTTAAACCGTTTTGTTAAACTTGAAAATGGTACTTATATTCCTATAGAGAGTGTTGTTGCGAAACATGTTGAGGACCTTTTTCCTGGATATATCCTTATAAAGTATGCAGTATTTAGAGTTACAAGAAATGCTGATATTGCCATTGAAGAAGAAGAAGCAGACGATTTTATGGAGATTCTTGAAGAGGGACTCAAACTTCGTCGTAAGGGAGAGATGGTTCGTCTTGAAGTTGGTACAAATGCAGATGATGAAATCATTAACTTTTTTAACCGCCATACCAATGTTTATAAAGATGATATTTATAAATTTCATACATTCTTAAACCTTGCAAGTTTATGGGAAATAGTGAGTAACAAAGATTTTGCACAACTACTTATCCCCTCTTTTAAACCAAAAAGTTTACCACCTTGTAGTACCAATGAAAATATCTTTACAACCTTAGAAAAGCAGGATGTTTTACTGTATCATCCTTATGAAAGTTTTGACCCAGTTGTAAAACTTATCCAAAACGCAGCTAATGATAGTAATGTTGTTTCTATTAAGATGACTCTTTATCGTTCAGGAACAAACTCTCCCATAGTAAAAGCTCTCATAGATGCAAGTGAAAGTGGCAAACAGGTAACTGTTATGGTTGAACTTAAAGCAAGGTTTGATGAAGAGAACAACCTCATTTGGGCAAAAGCACTTGAAAAATCAGGAGCTCATGTTATTTATGGTATCAAAGGTTTTAAAGTTCATGCTAAAGCAACTTTAATCACTCGAAGAACAAATGGAAAACTAAAACAGTATGCTCACCTTGGAACAGGAAACTATAACCCTGCCACAGCTAAAATTTACACTGATATGAGTTATATGACAAGTAAAGATGAAATCACCAATGATTTAACACGCTTTTTTCACTTTTTAACAGGTTTTAGTAAAAAAGGGAAACTCAATGAACTTTATATGGCACCCTCTCAAATCAAGCCTAAAATCCTTTCCCTTATTCACAATGAGACAAGACAAGGAACAAATGGGCATATTATTGCTAAAGTTAATTCATTAGTTGATGAAGATGTAATCCGTGCTCTCTATAAAGCAAGTCAAACAGGTGTTAAAATCGAGCTAATTGTTCGTGGTATTTGTTGTTTAAGACCAGGGATTACAGGTGTAAGTGAAAATATCAGAGTTATATCTGTTATCGGAAAGTATCTTGAGCATCCTCGTACTTTTTACTTTAAAAATGATGCTGCACAAGTTTACATTTCAAGTGCTGATTGGATGCCACGAAATCTTGTTCGTAGAATTGAGCTTTTAACAGCTATAAAAGATGAAGCTTCAAAAGACAAAATTTTACAAATTTTACAACTTCAATGTTCGGACAACACTCTTGCACATGAGTTACAAAGTGATGGATCATACATCAAAGTAAAACGAGAAAACAACAAAACTATAAATAGCCATAAACTCTTAGAAGATTATGTAAACCGTATAAGTAAGGCTTCAAAAAAAGAGATGGCAAGTGGTGTAGCACAACTTGCTACACGATTATATTCGGAGAGTTAAATGATTTATAATTTTAAAAATTTTATCCCAAAAATAGGTAAAAATACATGGGTAGCCCCTTCTGCTGATGTCATTGGAGATGTAGAAATTGGAGAAGATAGTTCTATCTGGTTTGGAACAGTAGTTCGTGGAGATGTGCATTACATCAAAATCGGGGATAGAACAAGCATTCAAGATTTAAGTATGGTGCATATTACTCACCATAAAAAAGCAGATAGAAGCGATGGGAGCCCTACTATTATTGGTAATGATGTAACCATAGGTCACAGGGTAATGCTTCATGGTTGCACCATAGAAGATGCTTGTCTCATCGGAATGAGTGCTACCATCTTGGATAATGCTGTTATAAGCAAAGAGAGTATTGTAGGGGCTGGTTCTCTTGTAACAAAAGGAAAAGTCTTTCCTCCGCGTTCACTCATTATGGGAAGCCCTGCAAAAGTTATAAGAGAGCTTACAGAAGATGAAGTCGCTGAGCTTTATGCTTCAGCTTCAAGATATGTTACATTTAAGAATGATTATCTGCCCCTAAATGACAACTAAGTCCTATAATCAGCATTTATCTTAACATATTCGTGACCTAAGTCACAGCCAAAAGAGGTAAATGTTCCTTCCCCTACTCCCAAATCACAACTTATTGTAAAATTATCTCTTTTCATAACTAAAGAAGCTTTTTCTTCCATTTGTGCATCAAAGTAAATTTTACCTTTGTCATAAACGCAGACATCTTCAAAAGAAACTTTTAAAGTCTCTTCAAAACATTTAACTCCACTCGCACCAACTGTAGAGGCTATTCTTCCCCAGTTAGGATCTTCACCATAGAGTGCTGTTTTAACAAGTAAAGAGTCAGAGAGTGCTTTTGCTACAACTTCGGCTTCTCTATCATCTTTAGCACCACTTACTTCATAAGTAACAAGTTTCGTAGCACCTTCCCCATCTCTTACCATTTCACGAGCTAAAAAGTACATGATAGTATGTAGTGCTTCTCTAAACGCAGTCGCATCATAAGCACTACTTTTTGCATTTGAAAGTAACATAACAGTGTCATTTGTAGATGTATCACCATCCACACTTGCAGCATTAAAAGTAGTGAGGGTAACTTCATCAAGCACTGTTTGCATCTCTTGCTTACTAACATTAGCATCTGTAGTGATGAAACAGAGCATAGTTGCCATAGCGGGGTTAATCATCCCTGCACCCTTTGCCATTGCTCCAATGTTAAAACTACTACCATCTTCTAACTCAACTCTTAGAGCTATTTCCTTAGAAAAAGTATCTGTTGTCATGATAGCCTTAGCTGCGTTTAGCGGTTCTTTTTGTGTCAAATCAAAAAGTTTTGCACCGTCGATAATCTTCTCTTTAGGCAGTCTCACACCAATTACACCTGTTGAGCTCATAACAGGATTTACAACTTCTTTTGGAAGAGTGACTAAAATATCATCAATATCATCAACTCCCGCTTGTCCTGTAATGGCATTTGCATTTTTAGCATTGATAATAATAAAGTTAGTTTTAAAATCACCTTTGGCTTTAAAGTGTTTTATCGGTGCAGCAGTCATCTTGTTTGTCGTAAATACAGAAGCAATCTCACATGGCACATCACTATAAATAAATGCCATATCTTTCGCACTATTTTTTTTCAACCCAGCACTCACTCCATCAGCAAAAAAGCCATCAGCTAAACACACACCACCACTTGTTTGAACTATCTTATACAAATTTAAGCTCCTTTGGTTTTAATCTTCTTACTAAAAGTTCTTTTGTAACTTGAATCCCACTATGAGTTCCAATAACAAGGAGTTTACACTCACTTGTCACTAAAACATCACCCTTTGGCATACTTAAAAACTTTCCATCTTTTTTTGTTATCCCTACGATAGAGCAGTTTGTAGTTTGACGAATATGTGTCTCTTTTAACTTTTTAAGCACTGCCCAACTATATTTTGGTACAAAAATTTCTTCCATATCTAAGGGGTTATCATTTTTATATAAAAACTCTTCAAGAAGATTTTCCATATCAGGACGAGCAGCCATAGCACTGACTCTTTGTGCTGTAAGCTTTGTAGGAGATACAACGGTATCTGAACCTAATTTTTTTAGTTTTTCAACATCACTCATATTTTCAGCAGCCGAAATAACATAATAAGGTCGCGGTAAATCATGTTCTTTTTCAAAAAGTCTCACAGAAGCAATAAGTGCAATATTATCCGCTATCAAGTCCGAGAGAGTTATAAGTCCTTTAGCAGAAGAGAGATGTGCTTTTAGCATTGCAAGTTCTGCATGTGGCTCTGCTTGGAGATAGTTCGGGTACTTATGTTCTATCGCCCACTCATGGATCTCTGGTCGTGGGTCAATTACAACAAAAGGAATATGATTTTTACGCAGTTGTTTTGTCACTTCAATAGTATAGTCGTTATGGTAACAGACAACAAAATGCTTTTTTAATCGTGCAATTTGATATAGCATTGCTCGCTCCTTTAAGATAGCAAGAATATTTCCTCGATTTAACTCCGACACCAAAATACCAATTGCACTTGAAAAGACTGCAAAACCTGCAATAACAAGTGTAATAGTAAAAATACGACCTGCGTTTGAAACAGGCGCTATTTCTCCGAAACCAACAGTTGTAAATGTAATACCAGTTTGATAAATAGCATCCATAAGAGTAAAATCATCTATTATGACATAGCCAAGTGTTCCAACTAACATAGTAGTAACAGTTAAAATTAGGGGTAAACGAAATGCTTTAAGGTGTGGATAAACTTCTGGAAGGAGTTTAGTGTCAGGTTTGGGAGCAATCTCCCAATTGAGGAATTTACGAATCCTTTGTAAAAGATTCAAAATAATTTCCTAATACTTACGAATTTTTCTTAAGTGTGCGTAATTCTCTTGCAGAGATTTTAATTTTTTTTGTTGTACCATCTTCTAATGTGATACGCACTGATCTTAAGTTTAATAAAAAACGACGCTTGGTTCTGTTTTTTGCATGAGAAACATTGTTCCCACTCATAGGGCCTTTGCCACTAATAGCACATCTTCTTGCCATTTTGCTATCCTTGAATGTATATTTAAAAGTTGCGAATTATAGCAATATAAAGCAAAACTACAACTTAAGCCTATCTATTCTTATAAATTTATTCATTTTTATATTGCTTTTATAAATATGTAGTTAGAATATATGTAACTTTAATAGAAAGAGACAGAACTTGATTACAAAAGATAAGATTGATAGTTATATAGAAAAAATCCCACCTTCTTCAAAAGTGCTCAAGGTCACTCTCACTTTGCTAGATAGTGGGGAACTTGTAAAAGCCGCACAAATTGCAAAACAAGATTTAGCTTTAAGTGCATATCTAAAAAATTTAGTAAACAAACCTATATATGGCTTTAAAAATCAAGTCAATGATGTTTCTCAAATCTTTGGCATCTTAGGTGTTGCGAAATCTCAACAGGCTGTGTATAACTATATGATGTCTCTTCTTTCACCAAAAAGTTGGTCACTCTTTGCTCTAAATCAAATATCTTTTCATAATTTACAAGATGTTTTATCTATTAATTGGCAGAAAATTTTACAACATTTGCAGATAACAGACAAAGAAATTCAAAGTGCTATTACTCTTTTACCTGCAAGTATCATAGTCGCTGAAGCCCTTTTTAATGAAAAAAAAGAGGATGTAGCACTTCTTAGAAGTGCAAGCGATATTGACTTAAACACTATTTTGTTGCGTTTATGCCAAGTTGATTTGTTTGATATTTGTGAAATGATTGCAAAAAAATGGGAAATGAATAAAAATATTGCACTCATCATTCAAGCAGCCTCTGGAATGAAACCTGCAGATAATGAAAACATTAACTTACTTGGAAAATGGATGCATTTACTACTTTTTCATACACTTTCCCAACCTCAATTTATAACAGCAGAATTAAATGATTTTATTAATTTTCATATAGAATATGTGGATACTATATATGAAGATTTTGCAAAAGTTATGGAGATACAATGAGAGCAGTCGTTAAAAATGGTATAGGTATTTTTTCACCTCAAGGTTTTCTTGATGCAAATAGTGGAAATAGTTTTTTAAGTATTGAAGATATTGAGGCGACAACAAAGCTTAATGCAGACATGGTACTCGTATCCTTAAAAAAAGTTGTTTTTTTTAACCGTAATGGGCTTGATACTTTTGTTAAAATGTTTCACAAAGTGAGAAGTGCCAAGCATATTACTGTTGGGTTTTGTGATTATGATTATAAAAAATTTACGGCTATTAGTAAATTTTACAAAAATGAACTCAATTTTTCTATGTTTAAATCACAAGAGATTGCCTCTCTCTTCGCTTCAAACTTTAAAAATCAAAATAAAAATGTTCTTATGTATAACAGTGACAAATCTCAATCAGCTGCCATGGCAATAGAGCTACATGACAATGGTCATAACCCTGTTATAACTCAAACACAAGAAGAATTTAATGAAAAATCTAAAAATAAAGATGCTTATGATGTTATCATTGAAGATACTTATTTGGGACAAATGGGGCAAAGTGTTGCGACTAGAGTTACAGGTAATGCTATTATTTATATAGTTTCTTCCTTTTTAGATGCAGAAATAGGCAATACATTTAATATTTCATATCATAACAACTCTCTTAATGTTGGTTTTAGACTTTTCATTTTTGATGCATATAAAGTAGTTAGTATGAATATTCATGCTCTTAACTTTTTTTCAAAACTTGCATCTTCTGGGGCTGAATACAATGCAACAATCTGCTTTGTTGGACTCACATTTGAAAAAATACCGATTGCATTTAAAGAAACACTAGAAGACTCCGGCATTATGTTTTTTGAACAAATGGAGGATATACTCCAAAATAAAGAGCTACTCGAAGATCTTGGTGCAAGTAGTGCTTCTGCTATTGCAAATAAAAGAGTTCTAAATAAAGGGATAGTTACAGAACTTCCGAATTTTATAGAAGCTGCAGTCAGTACTATAGAAATGATGACAAATTCAAAAGCTGTAAAAGATGCTGCTAAAGTTGATTCTATTATGATTAAAGGTGATATCGAAAATAAAATTGCTAGTTCTATAGGTTTTTATGGAGATATTGATGGTATGGTTATTTTAGTTTTTCCTATTGACATTGCAAAAAAAGCTTGTGAACTTCTTATAGGTGAAGCAACTGAGGATGTCGAAATGGTACTTGACACTTTAGCAGAACTTGTGAACATTGTCGGTGGAAAAATAAAGTCTCTTCTTTTTGAACAAGGGATTCATGTAAATATCACTCTTCCTCGTACTTACCAAAATGTAAACTCACTTTTAGATGTTGTAGGTGATAAAAAGGGGGTTCAAGTTGATCTTTCCTTTGACAATGACAAGTTCCTTTTCTTCTTAACAAGATAAAAGCAAGTTTCGTTTATAATTTCAAAAAAGAAAAGGCTCTTATGATGATGCAAGTCGCTCCAAGTATACTCTCCGCTGACTTTGGAAACTTACAACGGGATGTTGAAGAGATATGTAATGCAAACTGTGATCTTGTTCATGTTGATGTAATGGATGGTCATTTTGTACCAAACCTTACTATAGGACCCGTTGTCGTCTCTGCAGTTGCTAAGTGTGCTACAAAACCTTTAGATGTTCATCTAATGGTAGAAAACAATACTTTTTTTGTGGAACTTTTTGCACCGCTGAAACCTAAATATATCTCTTTTCATATAGAAGAAGAGAAACACCCGCATAGACTTATCCAAAAAATTCGTTCACTTGGAATCAAACCTGCGATTGTTCTAAATCCACACACTCCACCTGAAGCCATAGAGTTTTTACTCAAAGATTTAGATATGGTTTTACTCATGAGTGTAAATCCTGGATTTGGTGGACAAAGTTTTATAGATAGTGTTATAGAAAAAGCATCTCGCTTAAATATAATGCGGAATAAAATAAATCCAAATTGTCTGATTGAAGTTGATGGTGGAGTAAGTGATAAAAACATACAATCACTAAAAGATGCTGGAGTTGATATTGTCGTTGCTGGAAGTTATATCTTTAAACATGAAAACAAAAAAATAGCAATAGAAAGTCTTCAGATATAATGCGGTCAAAGATTTGCGGAATCACTTCATATAAGGATGCGATGATAGCTATAAATGCAGGGGCTGATGCTCTTGGTTTTGTGTTTTATGAAAAATCTCCTCGTTTTGTAACTATACAACAAGCAAAAGAAATCATCTCACAACTTCCTCCTTTTGTTGAAAAAGTAGCTCTTTTTGTCAATGAAAATGCAGAGACTATAAATAATACATGTGAAGAAATTGGTGCTACACTTGCACAACTGCATTTTGAAGCATCAAATGAGTTATGTGAAAGTTTAAAGACTCCTTATATTAAAGTTATTCGAGCAAAATCTGCAGAAGATATATTACAAAATCCAAATGAATATAGACTTGTTGATGCCTACTGTGAAGCTTACGGTGGAGCTGGTAAACGCATCAATATAGAATGGTTTAAAGATATTGATTGTTCTAAGATTATTCTTGCTGGTGGATTGGATGACACAAATGTTGCATCGCTTAAAAAGTATGGTTTTTATGGTGTAGATGTAAGTAGTGGAGTAGAAGCTAATCCTGGTATTAAAGATGCAACAAAAATCAAAAATTTTATTTTAAATGCTAAATAAAAAATTTCCACTTAACAAAAAAAGTATCTCAAAACTTGCAACTCGTGGTCTCCCTCTTGCTGAACTAAAAAATCAAATTCCTCAAAGTCTTGACCTCTTTTTAGAACTCACTCTAGCACAAGGACTCAACATTATACGAAAACAGGGTCGTTACTATTTTGATACAAAATTTATACGACTTGAAGATGCTGAATTTTGTATAGTTGATATTGAGGCCAATGGTTCTCGAATTGAAAAACATCAAATTATAGAAATTGCAGCTGTAAAAGTAAAGAATGGAAAAATTACTGATAGATATGAGTCTTTAGTGTATACAAAAGAGATTAATCCTATCATCTCAGAACTCACAGGAATTACAGCAGAAGATACAAAAGATGCACCAGAGCTAAAGACTGTAATGATGGAGTTTAGACTCTTTTTAGGAGATGCTATCTTTGTCGCACATGATGTGAAGTTTGATTATAACTTCACATCACTCAATATGCAAAAAATAGGTCTAGAACCACTACTCAACAGAACTTTATGCTCTCTTTCACTTGCAGAAAGAACTATAATTTCCTATAAATATTCAATTGCATATCTTGATAGAACATTTAACTTAAATCCAAACGCAACACACCATCGAGCAATGAGTGATGTTCTAACAACTTATGCACTTTTTTTATTATCATTAAAAAATTGTAATGAAAGTTTAAATAATGTGGAAGATTTGATTAAGTTTTCAAAAGAGGCAAAAAGAGTAAAGAGTCCTAAATTTGACCCATTTTTAGAAGTAGAAGAAAAAGAGTAAAACTACTCTCCTTCTGAAAAAGCACCTGGTTTTATTAGTTTATCATATCTCATTTGCATTCTTGTTTCTTCACTTAACAGACGAAGATCCGCAATAGAACTTAAACAATACTCTTTAATTACTTCTGCTGCAGTATCGCGGTCACGATGTGCACCAATAAGCGGCTCATTGATAATATCATCAATAAGTTCTAATTCAAGTAAATCACTACTTGTAATTTTAAGTGCATTTGTTGCAGTCTCTACTTTTTTAGGATCATTCCATAAAATGGCAGCACAACCCTCAGGAGAGATAACACTAAATACAGAATAACGCATCATAGCAAATTTATCAGCAACTCCAATAGCTAATGCACCACCAGAACCACCTTCACCAATTACGATAGATACAGTAGGTACTTTAAGTTCAGCAAATTCTAATAAATTTCTAGCGATTGCCTCACTTTGATTTCGCTCTTCTGCACCTATACCTGGATATGCCCCTGGAGTGTCCACAAGCATAACGATAGGAATATTAAACTTTTCAGCTAATTTTGCAGCACGAAGTGCTTTTCTATAGCCTTCTGGATGCGGCATACCAAAGTTGCGTTTTAACTTATTTTTAGTTCCACGTCCTTTTTGCTCACCAATCACCATAACTTTTTCATCACCGATATAACCCATATAACAAAGAATTGCAGCATCATCACGAAAGTGTCTATCTCCATGAATTTCATACTGATCATGCATAATTAAGTTAATATAATCAAGTGCATATGGACGGTCTAAATGACGTGCAAGCTGTAGCTTTTGAAAATCTGTAAGGTTTCCATAAATTTTAGCAACTTCTTTGTCTAAATTGAGTGTAAGTTTTTCTATTGCACCTTGATCATGACGAACTTGTGCAGATATAATATCTTCTTGAATAAATTTAATTTTATATTCAAAGTCTAAGTAAGTAGCCAAATTAAATCCTTATCAACTAGATTTTTTTAAAAATCAGAACACCATTTGTTCCGCCAAAACCAAATGAGTTACTCATAACATAATTTAGTTCAGCTTTTCTCGCACCTTCTGTAACATAATCTAAATCACAGTTTTCATCAGGAGTTGTATAGTTAATAGTTGGAGGAATAATTCCATCTCTCATTGCCATTAAACATGTAACAGCTTCTATTCCACCTGCAGCACCTAGACAGTGACCAAGTTGACCTTTAATAGAACTCATTGGAGGACAGTTATCTTTGCCACCAAGAAGACTTTTAACTGCGATTGTTTCATTTTTATCATTAATCGCAGTACTTGTACCATGTGCATTTACATAATCAAGTTTCGGTTCACCTGCCATCTTGTATGCAGCTTTCATTGCACGAAGTGGACCATCAAGACTTGGAGTTGTAATATGACTTGCATCACCACTTTCTCCAAAACCTGCTATCTCACCATAAATAGTTGCACCACGAGCAACAGCAACTTCATACTCTTCAAGAACAAGTGCAGCAGCACCTTCACCCATCACAAAACCATCACGGTCTGCATCAAATGGACGAGAAGATGTTTTTGGATCATCATTTCTAGTTGAGAGTGCTTTCATCGCAGCAAAACCACCAATACCAGCACCAGTGATTGCGGATTCAGCAGAAACCACTAACATTCTTTCTGCACCATTACACATGATTGTTTTAGTCGCATCACTAATAGCATGTGTTCCAGCAGCACATGCTGTTACACTTGAAATATTTGGTCCCTTTGTTCCATGTTCTATAGAAACGAAACCACCAAGCATATTTACAAGAGCACCAGGGATAAAGAACGGAGAAATTCTTTTAGGTCCACGAGTTTCAATGATTACAGAGTTTTTCTCTATAGCTGGAAGACCACCTATTCCAGATGCTGCACTTACACCAAATCTTTCATAATTAATCTCTGCATCACCAAAGTTTGCATCCGCCATAGCTTCTTGAGCTGCTTTAAGACCTAAGTGAATAAATCTATCTGCTTTTTTAACTTCTTTTGGATGCATAACAGTAGCAGGATCAAAATCTTTTACTTCACCTGCAATTCTAACACCATAATCTTTTGGATCAAAAATAGTAATAGTATCAATTCCACATTCACCTTCACAAATCGCCTTAAAAGAACTCTCTTTATCGTTCCCAACTGAGTTTATCATTCCTATACCAGTTACTACAACTCTTCTCATCATCTCTCCATAACATATAAAATACTTTTAAAAATCAACCAAACATTGACTATTAAAAGTATTTAAAACCTAGAAGAAGTTTTAAGACTTCTTCTAAACATAATTGTATTTGTGAATTATTTACTTTCTATGTAAGCAACTACATCAGCAACAGTAGCAATTTTTTCAGCTTCGTCATCTGGAATTTCGATGTCAAATTTTTCTTCAAGAGCCATTACTAATTCAACAACATCCAGGCTATCAGCACCTAAATCTTCCACGAATTTCGCATCTTCTTTTACTTCATCAGCATTTACGCTTAACTGTTCTACAACTACTTCTTTAATATCGTCAATTAGTGCCATTATAGCTCCTGTGTTTAAGTTTAAAATCTCAAAATTATAACATACAATTCTTAATTAATTTAGAAATCAAGAATATTTATGCCATATTCATTCCGCCGTTTACTTTTAGTGTCTCACCTGTTATATAACTTGCATGATCAGAGAGTAAAAATGCTGTTGCTTCGGCTACTTCTCTTGCTTGACCCATTCTATTCATAGGAATTTTAGAGTTAATAGCATCTTTCACCTCATCACTGAGGACTTCTGTCATCTCTGTTGAAATAAAACCAGGAGTAACAGTGTTATAACGTATACCACTAGTGGCGGACTCAATTGCAAAAGATTTTGTCATTGCAATTACTCCGCCTTTACTTGCTGTGTAGTTTGTTTGCCCTGCATTTCCTGTTTCACCAACAATAGATGCAATATTTACAACTGAACCAAATTTCTTTTTACGAGCTGCTTTAAAAAACTCACGGCTTCCAATAAATGCAGAAGTTAAGTTTGCATTTATCACAGACATAAAGTCCTCTGTTTTCATACGAAGAGCTAGTTTATCATTTGTGATACCAGCATTGTTTACAAGATAAGACAGTTCTCCATCGCTATCAATAATAGTTTTAATAGCATCTACAAACGCAGCTTCATCACTTACATCAAAACCGATAACAGCAGCCCTTCCACCGTGTGCTTCTATAGCTTCTTTTACTGCATCAGCCTCTGCTGCACCACTTCTATAATTCACCCATACTTTTAAACCAAAACCTGCTAATGTTTTTGCAATCTCAGCACCAATACCACGACTAGAACCTGTAACTAAAACATTTTTTCCACTAAATTTCATATTGTATTTATCTCCTTATTTTAAATTAAACTATGATCCATCTCTGATGGTATCTCAATATTCATAAGTTGTAAAACTGTAGGTGCAATGTTATTTAACCCACCAGTTTCAACTTTTTTAACTCCCTCAGCATCCACAAAACACCACACTTTTCCAACTGTATGATTGGTTAAAGTATTACCTTCATCATCTTTCATCTCTTCACAATTTCCATGATCAGATGTAAGTACAAAAGCATACTCTTCTTCTTTTGCTTTCTTCCAAACTTTTGCTAATTGACTATCGACTGCATTTACTGCTTGTTTTGCCGCTTCAAAATCGCCAGTATGTCCCACCATATCACCATTGGCAAAGTTTACTACTATAAAATCATAAGCCTCATCCATAGCTTTTAAAACTGCATCACCTACAGCTTCACAACTCATTTCAGGTTGCATATCGTATGTTTTCACATTAGGAGAAGGAATAAGAACTCGTGTTTCATTCTCATATGGTTCATCTATACCACCATTTAAAAAGAAAGTTACATGAGCATACTTTTCTGTCTCAGCAGTATGCAGTTGGCGAAGTCCTTGTTTTGCTATCACCTCAGCTAAAGTATTTTTTGGTGCATCCTTTCTAAAAAGTACAGGGTAAGTGAAACTTTTGTCATACTCTGTTATTGTTGCAATATTAAGGTTGATATTTGAACGAGAAAAACCATCAAAATCTTGAGATCCCAAGGCCGTCACCATTTCACGCATTCTATCACTTCTAAAGTTGATTGTTAAAACACTATCACCATCTTTCATACCATCATAACCATCAAATGCAACAGGTTCTATAAACTCATCAGTCTCACCAAGAGAGTAAGAGTGTCCAACACAACCAGCAGGATTAAAGTGAGACTTTGGAGTTGCATTTACCATCGCTTCATATCCACGACTGATTCTCTCCCAACGATTATCTCTATCCATAGAATAAAAGCGCCCAGAGATAGAAGCTACAGTTACATTTTCATTTAAATGATCTTCAACTTTTTTAAGATATTTTTGTGCAGAAGTAGGAGAAACGTCTCGTCCATCTGTAATAAGATGTAAAAATACTTTTTTCCCTAGTTTTGCACCAATATCTGCTAAACCCATAAAATGGTCTATATGCGAATGAACACCACCATCACTTAAAAGACCAATCAAATGCAATCTATCAGATTTTGAAAGTAAAGTTTGTAATACTTCGTTAGATTCTAAACTATTTTCAGAAAGTGCCAAAGAAATTTTTACTAAATCTTGATATAAAATTCTTCCACTTCCTATACTCATATGCCCTACTTCAGAATTTCCCATCTGCCCTTCTGGTAAGCCAACACTTAAACCAAAAGTATCTATTAACGAATGAGGAACACTTGAGAACAACTTATCGTAAGTTGGTTTTTTTGCATTATAAAAGGCATTAAATTCTTGCTTTGCTGAATACCCAATACCATCTGTAATAACTAAAATTGCTTTTTTACTCAAACTTATATTTCCTAATCTTTATTTTGCAAAAAGTATACAATAAATTGGATAATAAGTATCTGTACACTATAATACAAAATCAAAACCCACAAGGATAGCCCTTGCTCTATTTTTTACATGAATATTTTAACATTAATATATTAGGTTATATTACTATTCGGGCAGGATTTTCCTTTTTTATTGCTCTTTTTTTAACTCTTTTTTTACTTCCAAAGTTTATAAAGTGGGCACAAAAGACATCGCGTGTACAACCCATCAATGAGTGGGCACCCCAAAGACATAAAGAGAAAGTTTCTACTCCTACTATGGGTGGTATTGTATTTATCTCAGCAACTATTGTAGCCTCTTTACTTACTATTAGGTTTACTAATATGTTTGCAATTGGTGGGCTCATAACACTTGTACTTTTTTCATTGATAGGTTTTCAAGATGATTATGCAAAAATCAAAAAAAATGAAAACTTAGCAGGTCTTAAAGCTAGAACAAAACTTGCGCTTCAACTATTCTCAGCACTTGTTATCTCTGCATATCTTTACTTCTTTGCAGATTTTAACACTGATCTTTATGTTCCGTTTTTAAAATCGCCAGTTCTTGACATGGGTGCTTTTGCTGTAGTTTTATGGATTCTTGTAATCATCTCAACATCAAATGCAGTCAATCTAACTGATGGACTTGATGGACTTGCTACGGTACCATCCATTGTAGCACTATCAAGTTTTTCCATTATCATCTATATTATCGGAAATGTAAAATTAAGTTCATACCTCTTAATGCCAAATGTTCAAGTTGGAGAAGTTGTTATTATCGCTAGTGCACTCATAGGTGCACTCACTGGTTTTTTATGGTACAACTGCCATCCAGCTGAAGTCTTTATGGGAGATAGTGGCTCGCTTACTATAGGTGCGTTTTTAGGCTATCTTGCAGTTATCTCAAAAAGTGAGATTCTCCTTTTACTTATTGGCTCTATCTTTGTTATAGAGACTCTTTCCGTTATCTTGCAAGTCGGTAGTTACAAACTTCGCAAAAAACGTGTTTTTTTAATGGCACCTATTCATCATCACTTTGAGATGAAAAACTGGGCTGAAAACAAAATTATTGTACGTTTTTGGATTATTGCGATTCTTTCAAACATTGTTGCACTAATGAGTCTTAAGATTAGATAACACCAAATATGTTTGAGTTAGCCGAATATATAGGAATCGTTGCGTTTGCTATGAGTGGTTTCTTTGTAGCTGCTAGAAGTAACCTTGATTTACTTGGTGCACTTATCTCTACATTTTTGACTGCCCTTGGTGGCGGGATTATTCGCGATATTATTGTAGATAAGACTCCTTTTACTTTTTCCCACAATTACCCTGCTCTACTTGTACTCTCAGTTTTAGTTATCATGATACTTTTTAAATTTCACAAACGCAACTCCATTGAGAACAAACCCTTATTTATGCTGAGTGATTCTATTGGTTTAGTCTCTTTTAGTATCTCTGGAGCTATTATTGGTATGCAAGCAGATTTTAACTTAGCTGGTATTATTGCTATGGCGTTTACTACAGCAGTAGGTGGTGGAATAGTAAGAGACGTCATTATAAATGAAGTACCATTTGTCCTAAAAACAGGTTTTTATGGGACTATTTCGATTTTGATTGCTATTATATTGTATCTCTTAAATCTTTATCATCTAGTAAACTTTATCAACATCAGCATAGTATTTGCTATCTTTTTAACTCTTAGAATCTTTGCCTATTATAAAGAATGGTCAATTCCTCTAAAATAAACTTTTTTCACTATAAGCTAACTTTCAGTACCCACGGGATATAATTTCGCTCCTTAAAAGTATGGCCAATTAGCTCAGTCGGTAGAGCAACTGACTGAAAATCAGTGTGTCCTTGGTTCGATTCCGAGATTGGCCACCACCTTTTAAAGACTTTTACTGTTACAACATTTACCGTGGCCAATTAGCTCAGTCGGTAGAGCAACTGACTGAAAATCAGTGTGTCCTTGGTTCGATTCCGAGATTGGCCACCACTTTTACATATCAAATTCCTTTTAACATTTTTAAAACAACTAAATATTTGATATACTTTTATACTTATGTTTTGTATTGAACATAATTATGGGGACGACATGGCTTCGACTGGAGCTGATAGTCTATGATTGCATGTCGGACTGAGCAACTCCGTTACACGGCTCAAAATTGCTTAAACGCAAACAATACAAATTACCGCCCAGCTTACGCAGTAGCATAAGTTTTACCCCCTCTTAGAGGACGGGCTGCTTCACCTATGGACTCTGGATAGATAGGATTCGAAGTATAACCCTTATGCAGATATATATAAAGTCCGTCTCAGCTTTATATGAATCCCGAGGCTCGTTTTGTGTAGCTTTGCAAGTTGTGTGAAGCAAAATTAAACATTAACAACTTTTCTAAACATGTAGACGTCATAGGTAGTTAGTTTTAGGACTGCGGTTCGATCCCGCACGTCTCCACCAGTTTTATACAAAATAAACCTCAATAACTAACCAAGTTAAGGTTTTAATCTACTTACTCTATAAAATTCTCATTTTTTCATAAAACTTAATTTTGATTTACTACATTTGTATATAATACAAATAAAGAGAGAAAAATGAAAAACTTACTATTATCTTTAAGCTTAGTAATGTCCTTGACAAATACACTACTTGCAGATAAAACACCATTAAAGAACCAAGAACTTTCCAGCAAAGAGATGCAGTCTCAAAACATTATAATTGCTAAAATGTTTGCTGAAGAAATTTCAAAAAGCTTACCTCATACAATTGATAAGTATACAAAACTCATTACAGTCAGTAATCAAGAAGCTACTATAATTTACACTTTTGAAATTAATACAGGAAGTAAAAGTGATAAAACAGTTATAGCAGAAGATCAAACAAGAATGAAAAATTCAATTAAACATGGAGTTTGTAACTCTTCTATGAAATTTTTAGAATCTAATATTAATATATCTTATATTTATACTAGTGCAGCTACTACAAAGAAACTCTTTCAATTCGACATAACAAAAGAAGATTGCCCTATTTAAATTATCATTTTGTACATATTAACCTTAAATTATATAATTAATTGCTTATTTTGATATATGTCAAATTTTTTTTTCAACCGATAGGCTAAAATAGTCAATCATTTGAGTTTATTTTTGTTTTAAGTAGTCTCAAAGGTATCAAAAGGAGAAGAAATGTACAAAAGTTTTAACAAGCTTTCTTCAGTTATCTTAGGGACAACACTAGCTGCTACCTTAGCATCAGCTTCTGGTGGTGAACTACAGAAGATAATGAAAGCAAGAGGCTTAACAGAAAATGATGTGATTCATGCTGCAAAAACATATACACCGAGTGGTGGCAGAAATGAATTTATTGTATTTAGTTCTGGTGGTCAAAGTGGACAAGTAATTGTTTACGGTGTTCCTACTATGAGAATCTTAAAATACATAGCTGTTTTTACACCTGAACCATGGCAAGGTTATGGTTACGATGAAGATAGTAAAAAAATTTTAAGACAAGGTAATATTCGTGGTCGTGAAATTAACTGGGGAGATACTCATCACCCTGCACTTTCTGAAACAAACGGTAAGTATGATGGTCACTGGTTAGCAATCAATGATAAAGCAAACCCTCGTGTTGCTATTATCGACTTAGAAGATTTTGAAACAAAGCAAATCGTTGTTAATCCAGTTTTCAAATCTGAACATGGCGGAGCATTCTTTACTCCAAACTCTGAGTATATCTTAGAAGCAGCTCAATATGCTGCACCTTATGATAATAACTATCACCCTATTGAAGAGTACAAAGAGACTTATCGTGGTGGTGTTACTTTATGGAAATTTGACCCTAAGAAAGGTCGTATCTCTGAAAAAGACTCGTTTGTTCTTGAGTTACCTCCATATATGCAAGATTTAAGTGATTCTGGTAAAGGTGTTTCTGATGGTTGGGGCTTTACCAACTCATTTAACACTGAAATGTACACAGGTGGAATCGAAGTTGGAATGCCACCGAATGAAGCGGGTATGAGTAGAAATGATACTGACTTTTTACATGTGTATAATTGGAAAAAATTAGCCCAGCTTGCTAAAAATAAAAAAAATGTAAATGTAATAAATGGAATTAGAGTTATACCTATTAGTGTTGCAGTTGCAAACAATGCACTATTTTTAATTCCTGAACCTAAATCACCTCACGGTGTTGATGTTTCTCCTGATGGTGAATATATCACAGTATGTGGTAAACTAGATACTCATGCTTCTGTTTATAAATGGAGTAAAATTCAAAAACTTATCAAAGATCATAAGTATGCGAGTAAAGATCCGTACGGAATCCCTGTTTTAGATATGAAATCATCTTTACACGGTCAGATTGAACTAGGACTTGGGCCATTACATAACCAATACTCAAATGTAGATGGTGAGATTTATACTTCTATGTATGTTGATAGTCAAATTGTAAAATGGAACTATAAAGATCTTAAAGTTTTAGATAAAGTAAATGTTCATTATAATGTAGGTCACTTATGTGGAATGGAAGGTAAGTCTGCTGATCCTCAAGGTAAATATATTATTTCATTAAACAAACTTGCTATTGATAGGTTTGACCCTGTTGGTCCATTACACCCTCAAAATCATCAGTTAATTGATATTAGTGGTAAAAAAATGGACTTACTTGTTGATATGCCTTTACCATTAGGTGAGCCTCACCAAGCTGTAGCAATCCGTGCTAGTAAACTTCATACTAAAGTTAGATATCCAATGGGTACAAACTCAAAAACTGGTGAACAGCATGTTGGTAAAACACTAGCAGGTCAAGAGAGAATTGTAAGAAAAGGCAAGAATGTAACTATTTATGCTACACTTGTACGATCTCATATCAACCCTGAAAGAATCACTGTAAACAAAGGTGATACTGTTACTATGTACCTGACTAACCTTGAGCGTGCTCAAGATGAGACACATGGTTTTACAGTTGACCACTTTGATATTCATGCTTCATTAGAACCAGGTGAAACTGCTGAATTAAAATTCAAAGCTGATATAGAGGGAGTATTTCCTTACTACTGTACAGAGTTTTGTTCTGCACTTCACTTAGAAATGATGGGTTACTTAATGGTTAAAGATCCTAACAAAAAATATGTTAGTGCTCAAAAACTTAAAATGAAAACAATGAGTAAAACTCAACTTAAAGCTGAATATGACAAGACTGTTGCTGTAAATGCTGCAACTGATGCTGTTATTCAATCTGTTGTGAAGTTCTTAAAAGATAATCACTTTGACAAATATCCTGTTCCAGCTAATTTAGCAACAGATGCACTTGACCAATATGGTCAAATTCCAGCTCAGAAAAAACTTTCTGATGCAGCAATTGCAAAAGGTGACTATGAAAAAGCCGTACTCTTTGAAAATATGATTTGGCAATATATGGTTAAAACTGCAGATGTTGGAATCAGGGCAAAAGATGCACTGGTAAGACTTATCGCTACTAAACAATCTCCTGCAGCAGCATCTGGTGAGAGAGCATTTGGTGAAGGTGGTTGTGGTGGTTGTCATGTTATTGGAAAAGTTTCATCTGGTCCAGACTTAACAGGTGTACTTCAAAGACATGAAAATGCAGCGGTTTGGGTTAAAGACTTTATTATGCATCCTCAACATAAATACAACGATGAGTATGTAAAAGGTATGATTGGCTACTTTAATCTTAAAATGCCTGATCAACATATGTCAGAAAAAGAGACTCTAGACATTATCGAATACTTCAAGTGGGTAGACGAGAATGCAAATTTATTCTAAAAATTAGAGTAGATTTAGTTTCATAAATAAGGGAGAGAATTAATAATTCCTCTCCCTATTTAAATTGAAAATTGAAATTTCTTATTTTAAGAATCTTCAATTTTTAATTTACACATACATAAGGATTATATATGCACCCTAGTTTAACAAAAGCCAAGATATTCGCATCTTTAGCACTCATAATTTTAACATTTTCATTTACTTTTCCAATGCTTTCGTTTCATGGGACTCTCAATAAAATAAGTGCACAAAAAAGTGACACCGTATCATCTTTAAGTAAATCTGTTTGGAATTTATACAATCAAGGAAAATACAAAAGTGTAGAAACAGATAAAGATGCTCATAACAACTTAGATAAGATGATAGAAACACAAGCAGAAATTGGGCCAGCCTCTTTACCAATTTGGGCCGTTTCTCTTGAAGCTCCAAACTATCCTAAAGCGGCGTTTCCTGAAGGAATACCTGTTTATTTCCACTTTGATGGATATAGTGGCGAAGTACATGAGATGAATACCATCAATCACTATGTTGGTATGGACCCTATGTGGGTTGGTGGTCATTTTGAGAGAGCTATCGGTATCTATGCACTCCTTTTACTCTCACTTGGAATGATTTATTTTATAGCATATAACAATAAAATTCTTAATTATATCATGCTTGTTCCAGCCTCACTTCCTTTACTCTTTATTGGTGATTATTCTTACTGGTTATATTGGTTTGGACACAATCTTCATGATTGGGGAGCATTTAAAATCAAACCTTTTATGCCAACAGTATTTGGTGATGGAAAAATTGCACAGTTTACTACACACTCTTATCCTTCAATTGGTTTTTATATGATTATTGCTATTAGCTTACTTAGCCTTCTCGCTTATTTTTCAAAACAAAAAGCGTTAAGAGAGATGCACGAAACACTGTAGGAACTAGAGGTATTGGATGTTTAAACACTTATTAATTATCTCTGTTGTTCTTTTTGTGCAACTTAGTGCTAATGTACTACAAGATGCTATCGACAATGCACCTGAAGGTTCAATTTTAAAACTTCCAGCAGGTGTTTACAGTGGTAACATAAAGATAAACAAACCGATAACTATTATAGGTAAAGAAGATGGTGTTATTATTGATGGCAAAGAGTTTGGAACTGTTATCACTATTAAAAGTTCATTTGTTACTCTTAAAAATCTAAAGATTATAGGGAGTGGTGATAGACATGAAAAAGTTGATGCTGCTATCTCTATAAGTGAGGCTAAACAATGTGAGATTAGTAACTGTGTCATCGAAGATTGTCTTTTTGGAATCAATATGGAAATGGTTAACAACTCAATTGTTTCTAACAATCATATTACTTCAAAAAAATTAACCTTAGGTCTTCGTGGAGATGGATTAAAACTTTGGTACTCAAATAATAACTTAATAGAAAAAAATTCTCTCATAGACTCAAGAGATATGGTTGTCTGGTATTCACATGGAAATGAGATAGTCTCTAACTATGGAAAAGGTGGTAGATACTCTTTACACTTTATGTATGCAGGTAAAAATCTCATCAAAAACAATACTTACGAAATGAACTCTGTTGGTCTCTTTTTCATGTATTCACAAGATTCGATTGCTATTGGTAATACTATTAAAAGTGCGCAAGGTGCTACAGGTATGGGAATAGGGATGAAGGATGTTTCAAACTTTACGATTAAAGACAATACTATTATCTACTGTGCACAAGGTTTATATATTGATAGATCACCTTTTGAGCCAGATACACATAACTATATAAGTGGAAACAAACTTCTGTATAATTCAGAAGCAGTTCATTTTCATTCTTTATGTGAAAATAATGTTATAAAAAACAATACAATTTTAGGGAATATAGAGGATATTATTAATGATAGTAAAAACGATAAAAGAAATGAAAATGAAATAGTAGGAAACTACTGGGACAACTACGAAGGATTTGATAATAACGGCGATGGAATTGGCGACACACCTCACAAAGTTTTCAAATATGCTGACCAGATGTGGATTTATAATTCGGATGTAAAGTATTTTTATGGATCGCCCGTTATTTCACTCCTTAACTTTCTCGCTAAATTAGCTCCATTTACGAAACCTCTTTTTTTAATGGAAGATAAGCAACCAAAGATTATAAAGGGATAATGATGGAAAAAATAAAAACAGATAGAAGAGAATTTGTAAAATACTCCACTCTTGGTATATTAGGAACTGTTTTAGGTGCTGGCATCGTTTTTAGTCCCTATGCAAGAGGAAACGAAAACAGACTTAGACCACCTGGTGCAGTTGCAGAAGATAAGTTTTTAGCTTTATGTATAAAATGTGGGCAGTGTCTTCAAGTATGTCCTTACCATGCTATTGAATTAGCTGATTTAGATAAAGGCTATGGAGAGGGAACACCCTATATAGATGCCAATGTAAGAGCATGTTATGCATGTACTGCCGTTCCTTGTGTCTTAGCATGTCCTAGTGGTGCACTTGATCACGGCACAGAAAAGGCAGAAGATATCGACATGGGTATAGCAGTTTTAGAGTTTCCAGACACTTGTCTTGCCATGAAAAATGAACCTGTGCCTGAAGGTTATAGTGATAAGATGTATGCATTTACTGGCTCTGTTAGAAATTCAAATGAACTTGAAACAAATTTACTTAAAAAGTTTGACGGTTATGAAGGAAAAGCATGTACTCTCTGTGCAGATATGTGTCCTATTCCAAATCCGCTAACTGCCATAACAATGGTTAGAGATACAGAGGGTGGCAAACGCCCAGAAATTTACGATGGTTGTGTCGGTTGTGGTGCCTGCCAAGAAGTATGCCCAACCAACAAGCCATCTATAGTTGTCAAACCAAGAATAATATATGAAAATATTGATGCTAGCAATACAAAAGGAGTTACGAATGACACATAATACTTATCCAATAAAGAGGCAACTATTTTTATATGCTTCAAGTTTTTTAATGATATCTTTTCTTGCTGCTTGTAGCGATTCAAAAGAAAATGACACACAAACACAAAGATCTTCTACATCAACAGAGATTGTGAGTAGTGCAAACATAGAAGTTAGTCAAAATGACAATGCACATGAGATAAAAGTAGCTACAAAAAAAGTAGATAAAGCAAAAAATGACTCTTTTTACTATGATTATGGTGAAAAAAGTGAATATAATCAAAATGCACAACCTGCTAATGAAGATGCATCAGTAAGAGTAAGACCTAGAACTCAAGTGGATGCAAATATGCATGTTAGAAGTCCTTATGAAGAGCTTCAAGTTTCTATGATTACTAGAAAACTCAGTAAAAAGTTTATAGTAAAATGTTCTGCTTGTCATAATGATTATGCGAATGGTTTGATTGGACCATCTTTAATCGGCAAAGATGCTGATTATATCTATGACAGAATACAAAAGTTTAAAACTGGTCAAAAAGTAAATGTATTAATGAAAGATTTAATTAATATGATGAGTGACAAAGAAATCAGAGATATGGCAAATGAAATCTATATATTTAATCTAGAGATCAAGAAAATGAGGAACAAATAATGAAAAATGTAATAGTAGGCTTTTTCACAATACTAGCAATAGGACTGATGGCTTGGACTGCTTTTAATGGTGGTGCATACAATGGTGGGGTCCATGGTAAAGTAATAGAAGATATCGGCAACCGTACAGCAGAAGTTCAAAAGTCAACTCTAAAAGAAAAAAGTGATAGGGACAAAGAAGATGAAGCCTTAAATGCATTGAAAGAAAAAGCTGGAAATATTGGCGGATTTAAAGTAAGTGATGAGTATAGAAGAAAATGTTCTTCATGTCATGGTGTTAATGGAAGTGGTGAACAAAATGGTAAACAACTTATGGGACCAAAACTGTTTGGACAGAGTGCTGATATTATCTATAAAAAACTGGATGATTTTAAAGCTGGTAGAGTTGAAAATATGATTATGAAAGGTCTTTTAATCAAACTAAATAAAGATGATTTAAGAAGATTAGCCAACGAGATAGGTGAATTTCCTGCAAGAGCAGAAGCACTTAACAAGTAGCAGGACATATAATGGATAAGTACAATAATAGAGAGACCATCAAGAGAACAACTTTTTACTCAACCTTTTTCAGTACAAAAAAAGATGGAAAAAAGGCTCTTAGTTATAGGAGTAAAAGATGGATCCTTGTGATTGCTATCCATCTTCTGTTTTTCCTCTCTTTTGCTATTGACATTCAAACACTTGAAGGTACACTCAATGGTTCAAGGTTTTTAGGTTTTCACCTTATTGACCCCTTTACGACACTTGAAATGTTTTTGGCACAGCATCATCTACATATAAACATAATTATTGGTGTTAGTACCATTACTGTTTTTTATCTTTTAGTTGGTGGTAGAAGTTACTGTTCTTGGGTTTGTCCTTATGGAATTTTAAGTGAGATTGGTGAAAAATGGCATAATACTTTAGTGGCTAAAAAAATCATCAAAAATAGACAATTTGACCATAGAGTAAGATATATTTTTTGGGCTATATTTTTGATTCTTTCCTTTACTAGTGCTTACTTAGTATTTGAAAGTATTAGTGTTGTTGGTATTATGAGTCGTTTTATCGCTTATGGATGGTCACTCTCTTTAGTTTGGGTACTAATTGTACTTGCTTTTGAAGTGTTCTATTCTCGTCGTGCTTGGTGTACTTATATCTGTCCAATAGGAACAACCTATGGGATAATTGGTAAAGCTAGTGCTCTGAGGGTTAAGTGGAATGATAACTGTGATCACTGTATGGTATGCCATGATGTATGTTTTGAAAATCAAGTGTTAGAGATAACAAAAGCAAAATATGCAAAACAAACAGAAGAAAAAAACATTACATACCAATACATTACAGGAGCAGACTGTACACTTTGTGGAAGATGTATAGATGTATGTCATGAAGATGCACTTGGTTTTGATTTTAGATTAAAAAATTTGGTATAAGGGAAGGCTACATGATTAAAGTTTCTAACCTCAGTAAAAAATTTGGTTCTCATATTTCACTTGATAATGTCAATTGTGAATTTAAAAAAAATGAATCAATTGCACTTATGGGAGCAAATGGTGCTGGAAAAACAACACTCATTCGTTCTATATTAGGTTATTATCATCCTACAAATGGTGAAGTATCTATCAATGGATTAGACCCTATAAAACAGAGAACAAAAGTCTTAGAGAACATCAGTTTTGTTCCTCAACTTCCACCTCCGATTAAGCTCAATATTGATGAACTCCTTCAATATATTAGTATTAGTGCAAAAGTAGATACAGATAAAATTATCCATTATGCTAACGAGATGAAACTTGATATAAAGTCAAACATGAATAAATCATTTTTTAAATTGAGTGGTGGAATGAAACAAAAATTACTCATTGCCATCAGTCTTGCTAAAAAAAGTGATATTATCATCTATGATGAACCTACTGCAAACCTTGATCCTAAGGCAAGAGATGATTTTTACAGACTATTACAACAAAATGAACAAGATAAAGTTTTACTCTTTGTAACACATAGACTAGAAGAGGTCAAAGATTTAGTCAACAGACAAATCTACATGGATCTTGGCAAAATAGTGTCAGATGACAGATTTTAAAGGAAGATTTTGAAAAATTTATATTTAATCGCATATTTAGATTTAAAAGAGTCTTTAAGAGCAAAATGGTTTCTTGTTTACTCTCTTGTATTTGGTGGGATGATTGCTCTGTTTTTTATAGCTGGGGTAACAGAATCACAAGTGATGGGCTTTAGTGGTTTAAGTAGATTATTGCTTATGTATATCCAAATTACTATTGTTATTTTGCCTATCTTCATACTTATTACAACTGTTCGTTCTATATCCGGAGATAGAGATAATCATATATTAGAATATATGCTCTCTTTTCCTATCTCACTCAAACAATATTATTGGGGTAAAATTATTGGTAGATTTATTACTGTTTATCTTCCTGTAATCTTTGCGATGATTATTGCCGTAGTATATGGTTCTTTTAAAGGTGCTGCCATTCCTTGGAGCATTTTCTTTTTATATACAGGGCTTTTGTTTGCACTCTCATCTGCATTTTTAGGTATAGCATTTTTTATCTCTTCATTTGTAAAATCTTCTGAAGTGGCACTTGGTATCGCATTTTTTATCTGGATATTTTTACTCGCATTTATAGATATTGCACTCATATCACTTATGATGCAACAGCGTTTTAGCACAGAACTTATTATCGGTATTTCCTTAGTAAATCCTATGGAAATCTTTAGAGTTGCTGCTATATCACTCTTTGACCCAGAGTTAACAGTTATGGGTCCTGTAGCATTTTATATACTTGATTCTGTTAGTCAAAGTGTGTTTGTACTACTTTCTATCGGTTACCCTGTAATATTAGGACTGTTTTTTGCCTTTTTAGGTTATAAAATTTTTGAAAAAAAAGATTTAGTTTAAAGGAATTCTTCATGATAAAATTAATTGTAATAGCACTTTTAGCTTCTAGCACCCTCTTCTCTTATGAGATGAATTATGATAAAAATACGACTGGTTTGGTGAGACACCTCAAAGTATATGAACATCCTCGATGGATATCTAAAGTTGAGTTACGTGATGGTAAAGAAATTTATTTTTCTTCTCCAAAATCTATGTTTGAGTTTTATCATAGACCAGGAAAATGGGCTTACTTAAATCTTAAGGGTGAAGAAGACATAAAAACAATTATAGTTACTGACTACAACAGTCTCAAACTCATCAATGCTAAAGGTTCATTTTTTGTTTATGGAAGTAATGCCACTTCTCCATCAGGAGATGATTTACCTGCGTTTGATTCATATAAAGATGCAACAGAATTTTCAAAAGTACATCACGGTGCAAGAGTTTTAGGATTTAGAGAAGTATCAAATGGACTTATAAAACTATTAAATGGAGATATATAATGCACAGACCAACACCAAAAGATGAAGAGATAGAACTAGACCCAAAAAGATATCTTGTGAGTGAAACCGATGAAAAAGGGATTATTACTTATGTAAATGATTACTTTATAGAGGTCTCTGGCTACTCCAAAGAGGAGTTAATCGGACAACCACATAGTATTCTTCGCCATCCTGATATGCCAAAAGTGATATTTAAACTTTTATGGGAGACAATTCAAACAGGACATAATATTAATGCAGTAATTAAAAACCTTGCTAAAGATGGTAGATATTACTGGATATTTACTGAGTTTGAAATCAAAAAAGATCTTAACAGTGGTAAGATTATCGGTTATAATGCATCCAGAAAAGCTGTGTCAAAACATATTGTCGAAATCGTCTCTGATATATATGGAAAACTTTTACAAATGGAACAGCATTATAGTGTTGATGCAAGCGAGAGACAACTTATAGTCCTTTTAAAAGATAAAGGTGAGGATTGTGAACTCTTAAACCTGATGGAAAATATTCATAGATTTTACTAGTATCAATCATCATTTAAAATGCTAAAAGCACTCTTCATTCTTTTTTTTGTCGTATCAAACTCTATAAGTGGGATACTTCAAGATGTAATTGACCATGCTTCTCCTTTCTCTACTATCATACTCCCCTCTGGTGTTTATATTGGGAATATTATTATTGAGAAGCCATTACAGATTATTGGTTTAGATAATGCCATTATCAAAGGTGACAATACAGGCACTGTTGTAACTATAAATAGCTCTCATGTTATTTTACAAAATCTTACTATCACTCATAGTGGAAATAGAATAGATAAAATTGATGCTGCTATCCGAATTAACAAAGCTAACAAATGTGAAATAAGTTCATGTAAGATTTTGGACTCTCTTTACGGCATAGACATGCTCATGGTAGAAAATTCTCTCATATCAGATAACTATATAACTTCAAAAAAAGAAGATATAGAATTTCGAGGGAATGCATTAAAACTATACTACTCGCATAATAATAAGTTTCTCAAAAACACCATAACTGGCACAAAAGATGTAACCCTCAACTACTCTCATAATAATCTTTTTAAAGCAAATAAGTTCATAAAAAATAGATTTTCATCCCATCTCAGTCTTAGTAACGATAATATTTTTAAAAATAATTATTATCAATACAACTCCGTGGCAATCATGCTGATGGGTGCTAAAAATACACAAATTCTTAACAACTGCCTATAGCGGTCTAACGGGCCACTAATCGCGGAGACATCCGGCCACCACTCTTAGAGATATTTTCTGTAATACCATTTTATCATAAAGTGGCCGGATGATGATTTTTAATATTCGACATTTTCAACTAATGAGTTGATTTTTCTCATAGATGGACCACTGAGTTGTATCCTGTGAGATGAGTGAACAATTCTATCAAGGATTGCATCAGCAACTGTATTGTTATTGAGATATGTATACCAATCACTTACAGGAAGTTGTGAGGTAATAATCGTTGAATTAATAGTTGTCCTATCTTCAATAATCTCAAAGAGATTAGTAGCATCATCATCTGCCATTAGCATTACTCCAAAGTCATCAAGTATCAGTAGCTGAAACCTTGAATACTTTTTAAGGATATTGATGTATGTCCCATCTACTCGAGAGAGTCTTATCTCTTCAAGAAGTGATGGCATTCGTACATAGTGAACTTTATATGAATGATGTATGGCATGATTGGCAAATGCTTGGGCAATATTACTTTTGCCTGTCCCAGTTTTTCCTGTAATAATAATATTTTGTTTTGCATCAATAAAGTTTAGTTGAGAAAGAGATTGGATTTGCGCTTTGTCTAAATTCCTCTGTGGTAAGTACTCTATAGCATCCAGTGAAGCCTGTTTATCCTTAATCTTAGAGAGTCTATGATTCATAGCAATGCGTTTATTTTTTAAAAATATATCCTGTGCATCAAGCAGTTGATAGAGTCTCTCTTCAAAGCTCATCTTTGCATAGTTTACATCTTCACACTGCCTCTCATAGGACTCTTTAAGTCCTTTGTAACCCAATATATCTATCTTTTCTTGTAGTTGTGAATGTGTCATCTTTTAAATCCTTCTATTGTATTTTTAGTTTTTATTTGTACTCATCAGCACCACGAAGATTCTCATGGTTATTAAAGAGTGTAGGTGTTGTATAGCTTCTGTTATTAGAACTTTTTTGTAGATACAATCGCTTGTCAAGCACTGAACGAATGGACTTTGTAGCAGTAAGATTATTCTCTTGTGCATATATTAGTGCTAATTCAAACTCTGTATTACCGTACTCTTTTGCCATCTTAAGTACTGCGAGTATTTTTTTATAGGCATGCTCTTTATGCTCTACTGCATCAAAGCAATCTTCTACAAATACAGAGCTATACTCTCCAATACTTTTTGCCCAAGAACGAAGACGATCAGGATTCCATTTATTATGAATATAAGCATGTTCTGGGGATCTATGCTCAGGTATAGTAGAGAACTCACCAACTGTTCGGAGTCTTGGATGTGTAGCAATAATCTCATTGTTATAGTAGATACGTACATGGTTAGTGGAGTAACGTATTTCAACCTCTTTTTGCAAATATTGAAAAGGTACAGAGTAGTAGCACTTTTCTAATGTGATATGGTAATCAATATTCACTTTAGCTCGTTTGTACTGTTCATACACATAGTTATTTGCAGGGAGTGCCTGGAGTTCCTCTTTCTCAAGCTCTTTAAATAGTTCTGTACGGCTTTTTCCTAAGTGTTTCATCACTTTATTGTTATATCTATCAAGTAGTGCAGCTATCGCTTCATTGAGCTCATCTACACTAAAGAATTTCATATGACGAAAACAAGCAAGAATATATCGTTGAATTCCTTGCACTCCTTGTTCTGCCTTTGATTTGTCTTTTGGTTTATAAGGACGAGCAGGCTCTACTCTCATAGAGTAATATCTAGCAAGGGCAGCATAACTCTCATTAATAACAATACCGTTTTTGTTATTCGATATAACAGCACTTTTAAGATTATCAGGAACCACCACTTCTGGCACTCCACCAAAGAAGCCATAAGCAGATACATGAGAGTAGATAAAATCTTCTTGTTTTTGAGAGAGTGAAGCATCTACATAGGTGTAACCACTTGCTCCTAGTACTGCTACAAATATTTGAGCGGTATCTATTTCACCTGTCTTTTGGTTATGGATGGGAATTACAACACCGCTATAATCTACAAATACCTTTTCTCCTGCTATATGTATCTGTCGCATTGATGGGTTGAGTCGTTGTTTGTATCTTCTGTAATAGACTCGAAACTGTGTGTATGCATATGCATCTTCGCCATAGGTGGATTTGTACTCCTCCCATAGAAACATAAGAGTGACTTTTGTTTTTTTCTTACGTTTCATTTCTTGATGTACAGCATTGTAGTCTGGCATTACTTTAGATGAATTAGGGGAAATGGTAGTGGATGTTATACCAAAAAGTTTTTCATTGAGGTTATCATCATTCAGCTTGTCTAATATAGCTACTGAGGATATATCACTATCACTACATCGTTTAATATACTCTTGAATTGTTGTTCTAGCTACTCCTGTAGCACCTTGGATCTTTCTAGCAGAGAGATTTGCAAGTAGATGCAATCTAAGTACTTCTCGAATCTGTCTCATATTTATTTTCCTCATCGTAACACCTTTGTAAAAATTTACAAAGAGTGTAGTTGAATTTAGAAAATATCTCTTAGAAAATTCAGTTAATACTTAACCGAATATAAAATCGCGGACTCAAGCACAAAGTGGCTGGATAAGCTCCGTCATTGCTGGCCGGATGTCAAGCGACATGGGTGGCCGGATAGAATCGCGATGGGTGGCCCGTTTGGTGCATTTTTTGCAACCGTAGGATACTTTTTACGGAGTTCATCAAGAAGTGGACAATGACTACGGATACCAATGTTTTTTCCATTTAACTCACTTATCTCATTAATAAAGGTCACTTCTTTTCTTGTTGCTATAACGACTGGTTCACTTAAGTAAGCATTTGTAAAGTTTAGATATTCTTTTATAGGTAAGCACCAAGTAAAGGACATCTTGACAAACTAACAAATAGTATTTTCCTTACTTAAACTCCTATAAATCAGAGATTTTAAAGCATATTTAATGGCATAATTTATACTAAAAATAGCTAGAATACTTCCATGAAAGAAGCAGTAGTCACAACAGAATCGTTACTTGAAATAATGAATCATCAGTTGGATGTTATTGATGAAAAAGATAGTACGATTCAAGAAAAAAACAAAACAATTGCTGACCTGCAACAGAGACTAGACTATATGATTCGTCAAAAGTTCTCATCTACATCAGAAAAGTTCTCAGCAAATAATCCATCACTATTTTTAGAAGAGAGTGATATAGAAACAGAACTAGATAAAGAGGTTGAACATATCTCATATGCCCGTAAAAAAAGAGGTAATAAGAAGACTCCACCTGAGTCACTTCCTCGTGTAAGAGTTGAACATGATATCAGTGAAGAAGAGAAAATATGTGATTGTGGTTGTGACTTAAAAAGAATGAAGGAAATTCACTCCGAACAATATGATATTATTCCTGCAGAGTTTAGAGTAATAGATAATGTGAGATTCACATATGTATGTTCATCAAACTGTGGAGCTAAACCAATTACAACTCCTTTGCCACTTCAAGCATTACCTCGACATCAAGTAACAGCATCTTTCTTAGCTACTATAGCTGTAGAGAAGTTCGAAGATGCAATGCCACTAGATAGACAGGTAAAGAAATATAAAGAGAGATTTGGTGTTGAGTTTACTACTACAACATTCTCTAGTTGGATGATAAAAGCTTCAGAGCTAAGACTTCAACCACTCATAGATAGACTATCAGTGATTCAAATGGCTAGTGGATACATTCAAGCAGATGAAACAACCTTACAAGTGTTGAACGAGAAGAATAAAAAAGCAAAGTCAAAATCCTACATCTGGTTAAAGACATCTAAAGATATACATCCAATAGTTCTGATGAATTACTCCTCTAATCGTAATGAAAAAACTGCTGAGTTTTTATTTCAAGGATTTACAGGTTACATGCAGACAGATGGATATCCCGGCTACAATATAGTTGCCAATAGAGAAGGAGTTACTCAACTTGGCTGTTGGGCACATAGTAGAAGAAGATTTGCAGATATCATCAAGTCAGGTGCTAGTGATGTTAAAAGTAAAGCTCTTTCAAAAGAGTTGATAGTAATGCTTGCCAAACTTTACAAAATTGAGAAAGATATTAAAAATGACCCACCTGATAAGAAAAAGAGTATCAGAGAAAAAGAATCAGCACTAATTATTCAAGACATACAAGAGTGGTGTGAGAGTAATTTTCTACAGGCTCATGCTATTGGTGGAGCTATCGCTCGTGCATTTACATATCTTAAAAATCAGCTTCCAAAACTCTCAATATATATAGAAGATGGTAGGCTCAATATCGATAATAATATTGCAGAAAATCATGTAAGACCAATCGCTATTGGTAGAAAGAATTGGCTGTTTGCTACTAGCACTAAAGGTGCCACTGCCTTATGTAACTGGTATAGCATTATAGAGACTGCAAAAGCTAATGGCTTAGATGCCTATGCTTATCTAAACTATGTGCTTACACAGCTTCCTATTTATGAAGCACAGGGAAAAGATATTGAAGAATTGTTACCTTGGAATGTTAAGCTGTAACAAAAAAAGCAAAAACTGTTTACTTTGCTAGATGGGGCTTACTTGGTGCTTACTAAAAACTCCTTAAGGATTCTTGATATTTATTTAACTACTAAATAAATTAAAAAAAGTCTACCATGAAAATTTGATATAAGTCAACAAATAATAAAAAAATCGTGAAAAAATTACATATTTTCACATCATGAGTAAAATAAGAAAAATAAAATAGTATTATATAACAAAACATAATAATTTAAAGATATATTATCTCTAAATAATACCATTTCTGTCACTAAAAGTTAACTATATAACCTCTATTGTCACGTCATCACCAACAGTAATTTTATCACCAGCGATTATTTTCGCTCGTTTTCGTAACTCAGTTTCACCATTGCGTTTAACATAGCCATCGGCTACTATCATCTTTGCTTGTGCACCTGTATCAACTAAATCAAGCACTTTTAAAAGTTTAAATAGTTCTATATAATCGTCTTTAAGTTCAAACTGCATATTTTTCTCTTTTGTTTATTTCTTGAAATCATAGCCAAATAGTGTTATAATAAACATTATGCAAATAGGTTCAAACTCATCATACGACATCGGTTCTAGTTATTCTATACAACTTAACCAAAAAGAGAAGCTTATAATAGATGAAGACCCTCAATCAAAATCTCAATTTGAATCTAAAAAAGCACAACAAAAAAAAGCTTCTAACCCTCACGAACTTGACCCAGAACAGAAAGAACAAGTAAAAGAGTTAGCTGCAAGAGATGCTGAAGTTAAAGCTCATGAAGCAGCTCATCAAGCAGCAGCTGGTGGTTTAGCAGGTGCTGCATCATATACTTACCAACAAGGTCCTGATGGAAAAATGTATGCCATTGGTGGTGAAGTTCCTATCTCTGCACCGACGAGTTCTTCACCAGAAGAAGCTTTATCAAATGCCCGAAAAATCCTTGCAGCAGCGACAGCTCCAGGTGACCCGTCAGGTCAAGATATGGCTGTTGCATCTTCTGCTGCTATGATGCAAGTTAAAGCCCAACAACAACTCGCTCAAAAAGCACAAGAAGAAGTTGAAGGTACTAACACATATAAAGCTATTGGGAATAACCTTGAAACGAAAAATCAAAATAAGCAAACACCCTCTTTAGATATTTCTGCTTAAACTATTTTATAATACTTTGTTAAAAAACTATTGAGCTGATTTGCAAAAAGCTGTGCATCTTTAATGCCAAAAGGCTTTGGTCCTTTTGTTATTTCACCGCTTTCACGAATTTTATCCATTAGATTTCGCATTGCTAAATATTGCTTTATATTATCAACACTATAAAGTTCTCCTCTATGGTCAATTGCATGTGCTGCTTTACTTATCACTCTATCTGCTAAGGGGATGTCAGCTGTGATAACTAAATCGCCCTCTTCTACCATTTCTACGATTTTATGATCAGCTTCATCAGCTCCTGCTTCAACAATAATATAAGAAATATAGTTAGATTTTCCAATGTTTACTTTTTTGTTAGATACTACATAGGTTTCTATTTTCAGTCGTTCTACAGAACGAAGAAGTATGGGTTTTAAAAGATTAGGAAAGGCATCGGAATCAACAAATATTTTAAGCATTTATCAACTCCAGTTTTTCACTGCGAGAGAGTTTTTTTACAACATATTCTCGTTTAGATGCTTCACTTCTATTATCTGATTTTTCCGTATAAACTAAAGCAACAGGTCGTCTAAGTTTTGTGTATTTAGCACCTTTATCCGAGTTATTATGTTCATCTACCCTGCGTTTTACATCGGTTGTTATACCTGTATAGAGAGTATCATCACTACACTGCACAATATAAACAAAGTAATACATCGTGTTTTACATTAAAAAGTAAGAAGGAATCATCACAAGTGTCAAACGGACAAAAGAAACAGCTGTTGTACCGATAATATTACCAATAGAACAACTTACACAAGAGCTATACTTTTTTCCTTCGTATTGAGCATAAAAAAAGTAAGTTATTTGCAGAGCAAAAACTATAAATGAACTATAAAGCTGATATTGCCAAAGTGAAGTTTCTATTACAAAAGAAGATACTAACAGTAAAATCATGATGATAAGAAAGATATTGATTGTTTTTAAAATTTTATCGCGTTTAAAAGTAGTTGGGCAGTAATTTTCTTTACCTACATCGCCACCAAAGGAGAGCTTTGCTTCAAATTTTTCTCTTTCATCGCCGACAAGTCTATCTATAAAACTAGAGCCAAAAAGATAATCAAGTTTTCTTTGCAGTACTCGTGCTAAATCACCACTTAGTTTTATAGAGTGACTCCCACCTTTTCTATCTTCATAAACTATACTAATATCTGTAAATCTTTTTACTCTAGTACTTACATCACCATAATAGTAAGTTGTTTCTTCTACAAAGCTCTCACCACTATGAGATATTTGTAGAGGGTTTACCATTTCAATAAACTCACCATTTTCATCTTTACAAACTATCACATTAAAGTAACTGCCTATCTGAAATGCAGCAAGTGCTTGTAAATTATTTTCTTTAATCGTTTCTTTTAAATCATCGAGTAAAGAAAATAATTTCTCATCATAAATACGGATATCAATCCCATACTCAAGACTCAAAGGACTTGGGTATTGGGTAATTTTTTGTATCAAATTAGTGGCTCTTTTGAACCACGATAATCATTTTGATGTTAAGTACAGCAAATCTAAATAGTTGCCATAAAACACATGTTCTCATTGATTTTGCAAATTTACCAGGAATCATTGTCTGAGTAAATTGCTCTTTTTCAAAATTTAATTCTTCTTGTTTCATAATAATTTATCCTTTTTTTATTACATTAACACTAGGTTTTCTTCGGCAGAAAGCCCAAGATACTAGTATCTATATTTAGTTCTACTCTGGAATTAGTGTCCAGCCTGGATTAAGTTTAGCTTTGTAGATAAACAGATAGTGAAGGATATGTTTAATCCAGTGTCCAGCAAGACCAATTTCACCAAAAGTATAATCCGTATCACGACCAGTTCCTGGGTATGTTTCATAATCTGGAACAACAGGAAATACTGTCATTGCTGCAGCTGTACCAGTAAATATACCTTTACCAGCTGATGCCACACAAGCCGCACCCATTTTAGTCATAGGAGCTTCATGTAAGTGAGCATTTTCACCCTTTAGCATTAATTCAGTCACAGAGTGTGCAACTGCTTTACCGATGATACCAGAAGGCATACCAGTTCTCGGAGGAGTTGGATTAATAGGAGTTCCATTTGGAGAACTCATTGGTTTAGAAATAATATGTGGTGGTGCAAATGCAATACCAGCAGCAAACATATTTTTATATGTTGGGTTTTGATAAGTTTTAGGCCAATCAGCAGCTGTCCACTCTGCATAAGGTCTTGGAGTATAATCACCATCAACTTTCATGAAACCATTTGGAGCAAATACAGTACTTGTAATATCAGAACCATCTTTTCCATATGCCTTTAGTCCAACACCAGCAAATGGTGGGATCAGCATAGCAAAATCGAACTCTTCTTCACCCATAGTACCATCAAGAAGTTCGTAACCTACTTTTCCAGCTTCTACTTTGTTTGTATGTGCACCGATTAACCAGTGTACATTTCTCTCAGCAAAAAGTGATTCAGTAAAAAGTTTAGAGTTAACTACATAACCACCAACTTTCATATGAAGACCACCCATACCAAAATCACCCATGAAAGACTCGTTAGAAATCCATTTCATATCTGCCATATCACGAACACCAGCTTTGTTTAGTTCATGTTCAATATTAAACATATACTCAAACGCAGCACCTTGACAAGTACACATACCATGTCCAGTTCCGATTAGAAACTTTTGACGAGTTCCCGCTTTCATCTTTTCTATTGCTTCTGCAAGTTTATGGGATGCATGAACAGCATGATCGGCCGTACAAACAGAAACTGTATGCTCACCTAAGTTACTACCTTCACCAAGACCAGGAGTTGCTCCAAAGTTAAGTTTTGGTCCAGTTGCATTTACAATGTAATCATACTCAATACTTTCACTTTGACCTTCACGACCAGCTTCTGTATACTCAATGCTTACAAATGCTTTATCGCTAGATGCATCTCCCTCAGGATTTAAAGAAACTGCTTTTGCTTGCTTATATGTGATACCAGCTTTTGCATACACAGGCGCTAAATCAAAAGTTACTTCCTCTTTACTCATTTGACCAACACCAACCCAAATGTTAGATGGAATCCAGTTCCATTTTGCATTTGGAGTAACTACAACAACTTCATGCTCACTGCCTAGCCATTTTGCAGCGAATGTTGCTGTCGTATGACCTGCAACCCCACCACCAAGTACAACTAATCTTGCCATGTTATTTCCTTATTTTAAAAATCTAATGAAGACTTTACCATAAATTTATTATTTTTACAATGATACGAAACAAATATATTTTAATGATAATTATTATGTTTTAATCTTATAATTATTCAAAACCCATAAAATAGGTATTTCGTGACAAAATTAGCTCTCTAATTTAATATTACTTTAAGATTTTATCTATTATTTCAAATACATTTTTTGAGAGTGATTGTGTAGAAATGATACACTCCAACTCCGCTTGCATCAATCTTTTGTTCTCTTTGTTCATGTGAGTGTATATTTTAAAAGCCCCAGCAAGCCCTGATGCCATCTGTGGATTTATCTTATCTATCTCAATTATTTTGTCTGCAACAAACTTATAACCACTTCCATCTTTTGCATGAAAATATTTATAATTTCTTGCAAATACACCTATAACAGAACGAACAAGGTTTGGTACTTTTTCATCATAAGCCTCATCTTTTTGTAAATCAACAACTCGTTGTAAAACACCTTCACGGTGTGAAGCCGATAAAAGAGAAAAGTATTTGTTCATGACTAATGTTTGATTTTTATACTTCTTATAAAACGATGCAAATGCAACTGTTTTATATGGAGATGTAGAGTTTTCTAAAATATCCAAAGCCACCACTCTATCTGTCATCGTTATAGACTCTTCATACTGCTTTTGTGCAAGAGATTGTATATCTAAGCTATCGTTTGCAGAGAGTACTTTAAGCACTCTATTTTTCAGACTGCGTTTGCCCATTGCTTCACCATCAAGTGCAGTAGATTTTGGTTCATGATTTTCTTTATAAAGGTTTAGTAACTCTTCTTTATATATAGTTGCCAAATGAGATACAAGTTTTTCTTTTGCTTCATAAATCACATCAAAATCCACTTCTTCTTGTCTTTGCATCAGACTTGAAACAGATGGTAGTTCTAAAAGAAGTGCTTTATAAGAACGGTCTATTTCTAAACCTAAAATATATCCAAACGAATCCACAAAAGCTTCATTTATCGACTCACCTTGCATCAATGACTCAATAGTTTGCATTGCAAAATTTTGTGCAGCTTCGAAACGTGTGAAACTATTTGAATCATGTTTCATTAAAAAAGCAAAATCAATGTTCTCTTCTTTTACAATGATAGGTGCACAAAAATCTCGATTTATGGAAAGAATAGGTTCTTCTTTTAAACCCTCAAAAGTAAAAACTTCACTTATTTGTGAAATAGTTAATGTTTTGGAGGTTATTTCAGTTGCATCTTGAGCAATTAAAGCCATTTTTAAGGGATAAAAGTAAGCACCTTGTTCTTTACCATCCACTGTGTTTGGAACCTGTTGGGTTAAACGCAGTGAGTAAATGCCATTTTCAAAACTTTTCTCTACTTTGAGTTTTGGAGTGCCACTTTGATGATACCAAACTTTAAAAGCATCAAGGTTTATGCCACTTGCTTCACTCATAGCCCAAACAAACGAGTCAGTAGTGACAGCTTGTCCATCAAAACTCTCAAAGTAAAGGTCAGTCGCTTTACGGTAATTCTCTTCACCTAAAAGTGTGTGCATCATTCGTATGACCTCAGCACCCTTTTCATAAACTGTTGCTGTGTAGAAGTTGTTCATAGATATGTACGATTTTGGCTGAATAGGATGTGCAGTAGGTGAAGCATCTTCTACAAACTGGCGTTCACGAAGGGCTTTAACATCTTCTATGCGCTGAACTTCTTTAGAGTTTAAATCAGCGGAAAAGCTCTGATCTCGAAAAACAGTTAAACCTTCTTTTAGAGTAAGTTGAAACCAATCACGACAAGTGATACGATTTCCCGTCCAGTTATGAAAATACTCATGAGCGATAACAGATTGGATACCCATAAAGTTTGCATCGCTTGCTGTGTCTTCGTCTGCTAAAACATAAGCAGAGTTAAAAATATTTAAGCCCTTGTTTTCCATAGCGCCCATGTTAAAGCTATCAACTGCGACAATATTATAAATATCTAAATCATACTCTCTCCCATAAGTCTCTTCATCCCAAAGCATCGCTTCTTTGAGTGATTTCATAGCATGATAACATTTAGACTCATTTCCTAAGTCACAGTATATATTTAACTCCACTGGATTTCCTGAAGCTGTTGTGTAACTATCATCTATACTTCCAAGATTACCAGCTACAAGAGCGAAAAGATATGATGGTTTTGGATGTGGGTCATGCCAAGTCACACCATGACGATTTTTATCTTTGTTAAAAAATTCATGGCACTGCGTTTTATTTCCATTACTTAAAAGTACAGAATATTTTTCTTTATCGGCTATAACCGTAGTTGTAAAAACACTCATAACATCAGGGCGGTCAAGATATGGAGTTATACTTCTAAAACCCTCTGGCTCATTTTGGGTACAAAAAATATCACCTGATTTATATAAGCCTTCTAGTTCTGTGTTCTTTTGTGGGTAAATTTTGTTGATTATTTTGATACTAAAAAGTTCTGGAACATTTAAAATACAGAGACTCTCTTCTTCTACTACATAACGATTCTCTTGGAGTTTTAAGTTATTGAGATAAAGTTCTTGAAGTTCTAAATGTGTTGCGTTTAATTTCAAGTCTGTAGTCTGCATATCTACTTTTTCACACTGCATAACATTTGTCACAAGTGTATACTCCTCGTACAAATCAAACACTAAATCTACACTCACGATTTTAAAAGCAGGTTTTATATAGTCTTTTAAATATATCTCTTCATTTTTACTCATATTTTCTCTTTCATTCTAGTTTTTAGAATTATAGTAAAATTTAATAAATACTAAAGATGAGTAGTGTTATCATTTACATATAGTTCAGAGTTCAAGGTCATCTCTATGCATCAAAATAATATTACCCTTTTAAAAAAAAATGTTGCGGTTTTAGATAGCAGTAGAGAACTTATTGTACACAATTGGCTCTCTGTTAATGATGTTCAAGAAATCTTGCAAAGACATGATGTAAATGCAACGATGTTTGCTATGAATTATGCACATCCTGTTTTAAACTACTTCATAGGTGTCATTCAAGAAACAAATATTATAGGCGACTGTCCTGTAATAACAAAACTATTAGAGTATCTTCAAGATAAACATGTTTCTGTGTCAGAACTTTTCATCATTTGTATTAACTTTAGAAAAGCAATGATAAATCTTTTTTTTGAAAAAGAACTAATGAGTGAAGAGATGTACAAAGACATTAGTTTTATATTTGATGCTAATTTCCGTGGTGTTTTAGATGCTTTTAATGATACTATTTCAAAAGCCCGTGCAGAGTCACAAAGACTTTATGATATTGCAACAAAAGACCATTTAACTAAAATTTTTAATCGTAAAAAATTTGATGAGATTTTTTGTGAAGAGATTTCACAAGCAAATAGCATTAACAAACAACTCTCTCTTATACTTGTTGACATAGATTTTTTTAAAAAAGTAAATGACAACTATGGGCATCAAACCGGTGATGATGTTTTAGTGCATGTTGTTAAAATCATCAAAAAACATATCCGTAGCTCTGATATATTTGCACGATGGGGTGGAGAAGAATTTGTTCTTTTAATACCAAAAGCCACAAAAGAAAATGCTGCTATCAAAATAGAATTTATTAGAAAAGCTATAGAGTCTTACTCATTTCAAGAAGTGGGAACAGTGACTTGTAGTTTTGGCATAACAGACTACAAGAACAATGATACAGAGTCTTCTATGCTTAAACGCAGCGACGAAGCACTCTATGTATCAAAAGAAAATGGAAGAAATAAAATCACTATCATTTAGTCGCGTTTTGTAGTTTTTCTTTTCTTCTTAGTCACTTTCATTTGCTTTTTTGTTTCTGGTCTATTTGAATTATTTTTACTATAATCTCTCTCTTTTTTGCCTGTAGGTTTTTTATGTTCACCTTTGAGTTTCAACTCATCTACATCTTTTCGTCTGATTGTAGGATCAGGTTCAAAACCTTCAACTACTTCTTGTTTTATCTTCATGCCTATAACTTTTTCAATATCTTTGATGTCATACTTATCATAAATATCCAAAAGTGAAATAGCCTCACCATCACGACCAGCACGACCTGTTCGCCCTACTCTATGCACATAATCTTCAGGAACTGATGGAAGTTCATAGTTGATAACATACGGTAGCTCTTCGATGTCAAGTCCACGTGAAGCGATGTCTGTTGCTACAAGCACTTTTATTGTTCCCTCTTTAAACTGAGCCAATGTTTTTAATCGATTTGCCTGTTTTTTATCCCCATGTATCACACCACATTTAAGTCCATCTTTTCTTAACTCTTCCACTAAAAAATCAGCACTTACCTTTGTTTTTGTAAAAACTAAAACTTGAGGATAATTTCTCGAACCTATAAGATATGCTAAGAGTTCTGCTTTTCTATCTGTATCAACCATATATGCAACTTGATTTATCGTGTCAACAGTTGAATTTTTCTTTGATGTCTCTATAAACGCAGGCTTAGTTAAAACAAGTTTTGAAAGTTTTCTCACTTTGTCACTATATGTTGCTGAGAAAAGAAGTGTTTGATGGCGTTTAGGTAAAAGTGGATGTACTTTTCTGATTTCTTTTGAAAAACCCATATCTAACATTCTATCTGCTTCATCAAGAACAAAAAACTCAATATTTTCAATATTGAGCCCATTTTCAATATGCTCTAAAAATCGTCCAGGAGTAGCGATAATAATATCTACCCCTTTTTTCATAGCTTTTTGTTGTGACACGATATCTTTACCACCTACTAAAACTGCACACTCCACTTTCATGTGTTTTGCATAGTTTTGAAAGTCTTCAAAAATCTGAATACTTAGTTCACGTGTAGGAGAGAGGATGACAGCTTTAAGAAGTCTCTCTTCATTTGCTTCTGTATTTCTTAGTCTTTGTAGTATTGGCAGTCCAAACGCAGCTGTTTTACCAGTTCCCGTTTGTGCCGTTGCAAAAATATCACTTTTTGCCAGAACTAAAGGAATCGCTCTTTTTTGGATTAAAGTCGGATGTTTATAACCCATCTCACCGATAGCACCCAAAAGTGGTTTAATTAATCCTAGTTTTTCAAATGACATATGCGACCTTTAGTTAAATATAAATGGAATTTTAGCATCAATACTCATTAAAACCAAGAGTCATCTAAACAATCTTCTTTTGCTTCACCTAAAAACTCTTTATATTGTGTAGAATTTTTATCAACATGGATATATTCATCATAGATATATTGTTTAAATATTCTATCATCTAGACATTTACAAAGTTTTGTTGTGTTGTTCTCTGGACAACTTCTAAGCATTTGCTCTTTTTGCTTTTCATCCCATCCAAGATAGGAGTTATAGTAAGGATAAAGTGTCCATATAGCGAATCCTATAGTTAAAACAATATTAACAATATACTCTCTTTTTTTAGTCTCTACATATTTTTTCGTGTCATAAGCGATAAAAATCAAAAACATTATCTCTAAGGCAATATTAAACCAATCACTACTTAAAAAATCAAACACACACCTTCCTTTATTTTATCAGTTTTTGTATGGCTAAAGAACACATAGTAAGTCCAAAGGTAGCTGTTACACCCATAAAACTACCCTTCTCTTTTACTATCGCTTCTTCACTTGAAAAGATAGCTGTATACTTTTTCTTAAAGCCGCGTTTTTTAAGTTCATAACGAATCTTTGAGCCAAATTTATCACCATATGTTTTCCATATATCAGCAACTTGTACTTTTGTAGGGTCAAGTCTTTTTGCACTTCCAAAAGAAGATATAAGTTTTTTATAGCACTTTTGAGCTAAAGCAAGTTTTGCATTTCTATCATCTATCGCATCTAAAACCAAATCAAAGGAATCAAAATCAAATGCCCAAACCCACTCTTCATCAACTCTTTTGTTAATAATTTTTATTTCGGGATAATGCTGTTGCAGTGCTGCAACTTTTTCTTCTCCCTCATGCAACTCTGACCACATTTGACGGTTTTGATTACTTGCATCATAAGTGTCAAAATCTACTATCGTAATGTTTTTAATGCCACTACGATACAAACAATCCAAACAAAAGCTACCAACACCACCAACTCCTAAAAGAATGATTTTTGCACTTGCAAGTTTGCTAAAATCATTTTTTAAAAGAAGTTCTATGCGGTTATATCTATTCATCTAAGTAAAAACGAGTGTAGCACTCTTACTAGCAACTCATTATCTATTGGTTTTGAAACAAATTCATCCATTCCAGCACCTAAGAATCTTGCTCTATCTGTTGCCAAGGCATTTGCAGTTAATGCTACTATTGGAGTATGTTTCAAATTATTTTTCTTCTCTATCGCTAAAATCCTTATTGTCGCTTCCATACCATTCATTTTTGGCATATTTTCATCCATTAAAATAATGTCATATTTATTTTTCTCAAACATTTCAATGGCTTCAAGTCCATTTTCTGCTATTGCAACCTCCAAACCTAAAGCTTCTAAGATGATTCTCATCAGCATTTGGTTGGTTTTATTATCTTCAACAACTAAAATTTTTGCTGACAATTTTTGATTAAAGTCTACTTTTTTCATAGTAACTTCATCTGACATACCAAAATCATCTGCTTTTAGAAGTGGTAAAGTAAAACTAAATGTACTCCCTTGTCCTAAAATACTCTCCATTCCAATCGTGCCTTGCATTGAGTTTATAAGTGCAGTAGAAATAGAAAGTCCTAAACCTGTTCCTCCAAATTTTCTCGTTGTTGATGCATCTTCTTGTGTGAAAGCTTGAAAAATTTTCTTTACATTTTTCTCGTCAATCCCGATTCCATTATCTGTAACACTAAAGAGCAGTTCTTCTTTGGCAGTGTTATAACCAACATGCATAATTATCTCACCACCTTTTTTTGTAAACTTCAGAGCATTACTTAAAAAGTTTGATGCGACTTGTTTGATTCGCACCGTGTCGCCAACAAAAAAACGTGGTATTTCACTAGAAAATTGTACTTTGAGTTCTATGCCATTTTCAACTGCTCTTTCATAAAAAAGATGTCCAACATCTTTAAAAGGTTTTTTCGTTGCAAATTTTCTTTTTTCTAAGAGCATTTTTCCACTCTCTATTTTAGAAAAATCCAACACATCATTTATAATAGTAAGCAGAGATATTCCAGATTCTTTGATGATGTTAAACTGCTTTTGTCTCTCTTTTACTTTTTCACCCGCTTTTAAAATATCTACAAATCCCAACATAGCATTTAGGGGTGTACGAATCTCATGACTCATACCTGCTAAAAATTCTGACTTCACCTTAGAAGCATTTTCAAGTTCTGCTATTTTATCTCGCAGTGCTGATGTTTTTTCTTGAACTAATTTTTCAAGATTTTTGTTTGTCTGAGTAAGCTCTCTTGATGTTTCTTCTATAAGATGAGAGAGAGCTTTTTGAGTTACACTTGCATCAAGTGCTTTTTTAGAGGTTACCTTGTCTGTAAAATCATGTGCTTTTGTCACATCCCCTTCACTCATAGAAATCACTGTCATTGTTTGGTTTAGTAGTTCACAAGTCCCAGCCTTGTAAAATTCACCGTAAGTAAAAAACCCTGCTGTTGGGGCCATGTTTGCAAAGGGTGTGAGCTCAGTTGAAATCGTCTCTTCTAAAAAGCGTCGTCGTGCCATGCATGAGTAAATAAAAATCGACTCTACCGCCGTAGAAGAAAAGGCGTCCTTGGCGTAAGCCGACTCTTTTAAAATCATACCACTATGCCCATAACCAAAATGCACCGAGTCTCCAAGGTTCAAGTTCCCAGCAAAAAACAAAGAGCCATCTTCTTCTTTTCTTAAAACTGCACGAGCGATTTTTATACCATTACGCTTGATAATAAGCGGAAATTCTATGCCAACAGCAGGTAAAGAGTTAGCTATCTCCTCTCCTAGATACTGAGCATAAATCTCTACTGCAGTTTTTCCATTTATTTCATAAACTCTGTTATCTTTCACTTTTGTAATTGTGAGTTCTTTTCCTATCTCTTGCCAGTTAAAACTATAAGCTGTTTGAACATGAAGTTTCTTAGCATTTACCGATACACCAACTGCACCACTTGAAATTATCCCTTCATTTGAGAAGACAAAAGTTTCATGAAACTTAGCGGCATCTCCTGCCATTCCACCAGCTAGTGGTATATCTTTGGAAACTGTTTTTACACCATTTAAAAAGACTTCACCATTTGAGTTTAAACCGTCCGAAAACAAGAAAAGTGCTTTGCTTTCTTCTTCTACGAGTTTTTTAGCTAATGTCTCTCCACAAGCAAAACTATCACCAGAGTGTTCTACCATTGCAACTTTTAAAGTAGCCCTTTGAAATACGGTAACACTCACAACCATTTTATCTGTAGTTACTACATTTTCTAAAATTTCACCATCTGTAGTTGCACCAATGAGTTTAGCTTGAGGAAGAACACTTAAAATATCATCAACTGTTTTTTTAATAACTTCTTTGTTTAGTTCAGAACTAAAGAGTTGCACTAAAACACTTTTTTCTTTTATAAAACTATTTTCTTGTACAAAAGTTAAAAAATCACTCTTGTGAGTATAATATATATTTTTTGTTCTCATATCTTATATTCCTTTTATAAAATCCAATCTTTTAAATTACTCATACTTTTATAAGCACTCATATCAAGCATAATAGGAGTGATAGAAATAAATCCAGCTTCGATAGCTTCATAATCGCTCATCTCATCTATACCCTTGCGCGAAGAGAAGTTTAAAGGATGCAACCCAAGCCAGTAATGCTCTTCCCCTCTTGGGTTTCTATGTAGATGTGAATCATTTGCATAGTGTCTATAGCCTGCATATGTTACTTTCATTTGAGCACTTTTTACATCAGAAGGAATGTTTATATTTAAAAATTCACGCTCTGGTAGAGGAAACTTCCCTTCTCTAATTTTTGTCACTATTTGTTTAATAGTTTTTTGTGCCAGAGAAAAATCACCCTCGGGATTTGTAAAATCCATAACTTGGCTAATAGCGATCGAGGGAATATCGTGTAAAACACCTTCCATTGCTCCAGCAGCTGTTCCTGAGTAGGTAATATCTTCCCCCATATTTGAGCCACGATTAATACCGCTAATAAGTAAATCTGGTTTTTCATCTTTGTAAATAGCACTTAAGGAGAGGTAAACGCAGTCACTTGGAGTTCCATCATCTAGTTTGAAAAAATCATCATCCACACTCACAAAACGCAGTGGTCGCACAAGTGTAAGTGAGTGTCCACAAGCTGATTTTTCATTTGCAGGTGCTACAACCATCACCTCTACATCATCTAGTTCCCTTAAAAGACTCACTAAAGAGAGTAAGCCTTTTGCCTCATAACCATCATCGTTTGTAACTAATATTTTATATTTTCTTACCATGGTAGTATTTTATCTCAAAAAACATTATATAAAACATATTTCGCTATAATAATCTTGTAATTAATAGGGGATTGAAATTTTATGTCAAAAGTATTGGTGTTTATAGTATTAATTATACTTGGTCTGCTTGGCAACATCTTCAATATTGAGATGTTTTTTGGTGTAAATCAGATTTTTGGAAGTATTTTTGTACTTCTTGGGGCTTGGTATTTTGGACCTCTGCTTGGAACATTAGCAGCACTCATTGTACATAGTTACACTATATATCTTTGGGGACATCCCTATGCATTTATTGGTTTTACCTTAGAGGCATTAGTCGTTGGTTTACTTCTTAGAAAAAAAACATCAAACATATTTATTGCAGATATTATTTACTGGACATTTTTAGGGGTCTGGTTAGTACCGCTTTTTTATGGTTATGTTATGGGATTAGGAGAGGCACAAGTTGAACTCATAATGTTAAAGCAAATTATAAATGGGATTTTAAATGCTTTAATCGCAACTGTAATTAGCTTATATCTTGTCAAATACATAGAGAAATCAAAAACAATTGATTTTGGAAACTTACTCTTTATTGTTATAACAACACTCGTTGTTTTTGCCTTATATCTCTCGGGTAACATCATGACAAACAAGACATTTAGAAGTGCTAAAAATAATTTAATTACATTACTTAAAAGAGATGCTCATACCTTTAATCATGAGGTAAATGAGTATATTGAAAAAAACATAGAAGAGTTAAAACATATAGATAACTTGAAAAAGAATACTTTTTTAAGTTATATTTACAAGATCTCTCCAGCTCAAGGCACACAACTTATTTTTAGCTCAGTAGATATAAACAGTACAGAACAACCTATCTCTCTCACTTGTGCAAATAAACCACTTCTTCATGTTGGACTCAATAGTTTTCAAATAAATATTCTCAAAGATAATGAGTGTTTAGTAGGTGGTATACATATTGAAAAATTCAAAAAATTTTTAAGAGAAGAAGTACTTATAGATTCAACTGATGCAATAGTTATGAGAGATAACAATATACTTTTCAGTTTAAATGATACTTTTAATAATAATCAACACCTTGGTTTTAAAAAATATATTGAGAAAAATATATATCATATTTTTCCTAAACAACAGATGTCAAAAATGGCAAAATGGCAAAAATCTTTTTATGTTTATGAAGTAAATAACAAATACTTCAAACACAATAAGTTATTGATTACTAAATCATTGGCACTTTTTATAGATGATTTACAACAAATTTATATTTTTACATTTTTACTCCTTCTTGGCACAATCTTCATCTTAACAATTGTTATCTACTTTGTGAGTTCTGCCATTATAAAACCTCTTAAAGAACTCAATAAAAATTCTTATAACTTATCTCAAAAAATAATTGATAAACGAAAAATACAATGGCCTTATACAAATATAAAAGAGATAATGGATTTATCTAATAACTTTCATACATTAACAAATACACTTAAAGATATTTTTCAAGAAAATCATGAACACTATGAACAAATACTCAATAGTTCAAAAGATTCTATGCTAGTTATTAATCTGCAAACAAAACAGCTCAAAAATTATAATAGTATGGCACTTGAAGTTTTTGGCAAAGATATTTTATATAATGAATCTATTTACAATCTTATTCTCGATGAAAAAAGTAATGTTCTTAATAATAAACTACAAAATATAGACACTTTAGACTTTAGAGATAAATATGACAATATTTTTACAGCTATTGTTGAATCAACCTATGTAAATTTACAAAATGAGGATATAGCACTTTTAAGTATCAAAGATATTTCACAAGAGATTAAAACACAAGATGAAATCCATCAATTAGCTTATTTTGACAGCTTAACATCACTGCCAAACCGAAGCCTATTTGAAGATAGAATAAAACATGCGATCTCTAATGCTAAACGAACAAAAGAGATAGTAGCATTAATGTTTATTGATTTAGATAATTTCAAAATCATTAATGATACATTAGGACATAGTGCAGGAGATACTCTTCTTAAAGCAGTAAGTATACGAATAAAATCAATCTTAAGAGAGAACGATACACTCTCTCGAATAGGTGGCGATGAATTTACACTTATTTTAGAAAATGTATCTGATAAAATATTTATTGCCAGTATTGCAAAAAAGATTATCGCTTCTTTAGAAAAACCTTTTATTCTCGATGGTAAAGAGTCTTTTACTGCTGCAAGTATAGGAATATGTTTATACCCTGATGATGCAAACAATATGTCAGATATGATGAGAAAAGCTGATACCGCTATGTATAAAGTTAAAGAACTAGGTAAAAATAACTTTGAGTTTTTTACAGATGAAATGAATAAAAATGCCCTTGAACAATTAGAGATGATAAGTGACTTAAAAAAAGCTCTAAATGATGATGTATTTCAGTTGTATTATCAGCCAAAAGTTTGTTTCAAAACGGGTGAAATTCTTGGTGCTGAAGCACTTATAAGATGGATAGACCCTATTAAAGGTTTTATATCACCAGAAATTTTTATAAATGTTGCAGAGCAATCTGGTTTAATGGGGCAAGTTGAAAAATTTGTCTTAAACAAAGGTGCCGAGCAACAATTAAAATGGCAAAAAATGGGTATTGATATACAGATGTCTTTAAATATTTCTAATCAACAATTCAACAAAAGTGACTTTGTTGGGATAGTAACAACTATATTTAAACAGTATCATATCAATCCATCTACCATAGATTTAGAACTTACAGAAAGAATTGTAATGGGTTCTCAAGAAAGTTTTGACAAAATAAAAAAACTTAAAGATTATGGTTTTCATATCTCTTTAGATGATTTTGGAACAGGACAATCATCTCTTAGCTATCTTAAAAAGTACAATATAGATACACTAAAGATAGACAAATCATTCATCAATGATTTAGAACATGATGAACAGAGTCGTAGTATTGCCACTGCAATAATTTCACTTGCAAATGCAATGAATATGAATACTGTTGCAGAAGGAGTTGAAGATATAGAACAACTTAAAATTTTAAAAGCACTTGGCTGTGACACATACCAAGGTTGGTATTTCTCTAAAGCACTTCCAGCTAAAGAATTTGAAACTTTATATTTCAAAACTCTTTAAAAATAAAGATTATCCTTAAAGAGTTTTATTACTTTTAATTTTAGAAGTAATTGTTAATTATCTTTCGTTAAAATCCCATCAACTTAACAAGACACAAGGAAATTTTATATGTTAGTAACAAACCCTGCTCCAGATTTTACAGCAACAACAGTATTAGGTGACGGTTCAATCGTTGAAGATTTCAAATTCTCAGAAAACATGGGAGCAAAAGGTACAGTTTTATTTTTCTATCCACTTGACTTTACTTTTGTTTGTCCTTCTGAACTTATCGCTTTTGATCACAGACTCAAAGAGTTTAAAGAGCGTGGTGTTGAAGTTATCGGTTGTTCAGTAGATAGCCAATTTTCTCACTTTGCATGGAGAGAGACTCCAATTAACAATGGTGGTATTGGTCGTGTTGGTTATCCACTTGTAGCTGACCTTACTAAACAAATTTCTAAAGATTATGATGTACTTTTTGGTGAAGCAGTTGCACTTCGTGGTTCATTTTTAATAGATGGCAAAGGTGTAGTTCGTCATGCAGTAGTAAATGACTTACCACTTGGACGTAACATTGATGAAATGATTCGTATGGTAGATGCAATGCAGTTTACTGACGAGTATGGTGAAGTATGTGCTGCTGGTTGGCAAAAAGGTGACGAAGGTATGAAAGCAACAACTGAGGGTGTTGCAGAGTATCTTGGTAAACACGAAAGCGAATTATAATTCGCTCTGTAACTCTCTTTATTGAGAGTTACTTCGCATCTCTATCTAATCCATCCAAAGACTTTTCACTCGCCCCATTCGCTCTATCATAATACTGAGTATCTTTCGTAGCACAAGCACTCAATCCAAACACAACCATTAAACTTATAAATATAATTCGCATAATATTCCTTTAGTAAAATTATACATCATTTTTTCCAACCAACTAAAACTCCACCAAGGATAATCAAGCCTATACCACTAAAAGTAAGTATATCAGGAAAATCATCACCAAGCATAAAACCAAAACCTATGGCAAAGGGAATGTTAGTGTAACTTATAACTCCAACGATACTAAGGTTTGATACACTATATGCTTTTGTTAAAAGCCACTGAGAAAGAGTCGAGATTACAGCCATAAACGCAATCATCAACCATAAGCTAAAAGTTTGGGGTACTAAAAACTCAGGAAATAAAAATGCAATACTTACAGGAGCATCAAAAAATGGAGCAAGACTAAACAAAAGTGCAGGAAGAAGTGTCCCCACACCAACAAAAGAGAGAACAATAACACGAGAGTCGTAAATGTCTTTTATCTTTTTGATGGTTGTGTAGGCAGCCGCTGCAAAAAAACCACCAAGTATACCTAGAAGATGTTCGTACGATATAACCATGCCAAAGGGCTTTGTAATGAGAACTATTCCAAAAAAGCCAATAAGCAGTGCAAAAAAAGTTCGCTTACTTAAATGCTCTGCTAAAAGATAATAAGCTAACACCGATACAAAAAGAGGTGAGGTTTTATTTAAAGTAATCGCCTCCCCTAAAGGAATAACAGTAATAGTATAAAAAAACAAAATCATCGCAGAGAAACCGAAAAATCCACGAGTAAAAAGTAGATGAATTTTCCCACCTGTAAGTTTTGGTGGAGTATGTTTAAGAGCATACAAAATCAAAGCAACACCAATAATATTTCTAAAAAACACTATCTCCATAGCCGACATATCTTCACTAAGAATTTTTGCAATTGCTCCGTTGAGTGCTGAAATAAGTGCAGCACCGAGCATGAAGAGTATGCCTTTGTCTATGTTTTTGAAATAACTCACCAAATATATAATGTCCCTAGAAAAACAAACCATTTAATATAATATTTCTGAAGCGATAAATTTTTATATATTTTATTTTTACTCATTATTTGAGAGACTACATTTTCAATTTCGTTATCATTGAGCATTTCAAGTCCTTTAAACTTTTTATCACATTCTATTGAGGCTAAAATACACTCATCGTCTTCAAGTGTATCTTAATAGTCAATATATTCATATCCATTAGTGGTTTATTCATAATCTCCTCCGATTATTTTATAACTATATTATATCCTATTCTTTCACAAACACCATAGCCTTTTCATTGACAAATGCCAAGTCGTACCACTGTTTTCTTGGAGCGATAAGGTTGAGATTTTTAGGGTTTGAGCTACGAGAAAGTGCTACATAAAACTGTGAAGGAGCGAAGATTTCATTTGTGTCTATTATGAGGTCTTCTATACTCATACCTTGAGATTTATGTATGGTTATGGCAAATGCAAGTTTGATTGGGAATTGGTAAACACTAAAAAGATTCTCTTCAACCATCTCTTTTTTACCCTCTATAGTCTTCTCTTTCCACATCGCTTTACTCTGTGCTACACTCTCTATCTTTAGGACTTTGCCATCGCTCTTTTGCACATAAACATAAGTCTCATCCACATTGACAACTAAGCCCTTTTCTCCATTAAAGTAGTTCCATGAGTTTCTTGTAAAAAGAACAGGAGAACCTATTTTCAATGCTAACTCTTTTTCTATTCTTGCATCATCCAAAAACCGTTCTATCTCTTTATCTTGTGTTGATTTTGTGTGTTTTATGATTTGTGCCTCTTTTATAAAAAGTTCACTCTCTATAAACTCTAGCTGCGTTTTGTTATGTCTTGTGGCTGAGATATTTTTTCCAAACAAAAAGGTAAATTTACTTAAGTCATTGGGTAAGGGCTTGATGTAAGAGTTAAGGTGATTATGCACCTCTTCGTTCACAAAACCAAACCTAACATGATGTAAAAGTTCTATAAACGCAACATCGTCAGTTCTATAGATATGCGTAAGTTCTATCTTCTCAAACGCAGTCCTCTTCCATGCCTCTGACTCAAAAGCAAAATGTACTTCACCATATCCTCTGACAACAGGAGGCAGTTGTAAAAAGTCACCCACAACTAAAAGAGAACCCTTAAACTCCGCTTGAGCTAAACGCAGTGCTATCATTTCAAACAGTGTATCACTCACCATTGAAATCTCATCTATAACTATAAGATGCATAGAGGCTATGAGTTTTTTTATCTTTTTCTTTATCTCAAATTTGCCATTTTTTTCCAACTCTTCTACATTGCTTGCAATACCAAGGTCTAAAAAGCTATGCAAAGTTTGCCCATTTATGAGAGTTGCTGCCATTCCCGTAGAAGCTAATTTTGCTACTTTTTTTGCTTCATTCTCAAAGTGTTCTATAACCTCTCTCGTAATAGTTGTTTTACCAACACCAGCACCACCGGTTAAAAAAACATTGTGTTTATTTTGAAGTTTAAGGGTTGTGATATTTAAAAAGTTCATAACGAAATTTTAGCCACTTTGCATAAAATTTTAGATAAAATGCCTTATACAAAATGGAGACTTTTTATGGACAATAGGATTTTAGTAGTAGAAGACAACAAAACCTTAGCCAAGCTCATTGCCAAAACCATCAAAGAGCGTTTAGGCTACGATGTAGATATAACTTACTCCTTAAAAGAAACAAAACTTTTTTTACACAAATACGACTACTTTACGACTCTCTTAGATATAAATCTCCCCGATGCGCCTAACGGTGAAGTTGTTGATTATGTTTTAAGCAAAGGGCAACGTGCCATAGTTCTAAGTGCTAACATTGACCATGATTTTAGAGAAAAAATGCTCAAAAAAAATATCATTGATTATGTAAACAAAGGTGGCATTGAAGATATAAAGTACATTATAGAAAGTTTACAAAGACTTGAAAAGAACAAAGCACATACAATCCTTTTAGTTGATGATTCTTTAGTTGTTAGAAAGCAGATGCAAACCTTACTTGAAAATATGTACTTCTCTGTCATCGCTGTAGCACATGGAGAAGAAGCACTTGCAATGTTAGAGATTCACGATAACATTTCTTTAGTACTGACAGACTACAATATGCCCGTCATGGATGGCTTAGAACTCACTCAAAAAATCCGAAAGAAATATGATAAAAAGAGACTCCCAATCATGGCTCTCTCTTCTGATGATGACTCTGCAACATTAGCGATGTTTTTAAAAAAAGGAGCGAACGACTACATCAAAAAACCTTTTTCAAAAGAGGAGTTTTCTTGTCGGATTAACAATGCCATAGAGAGTTTAGAGTACATAAATTTACTTACAACTTATGATGTAAGTTTTGATGATTTATAAAACTATCAACTCTCCAAAGGGTACTTCTTTTTCCTTTTTAGTCACCCATTTGACTGCATAATTTGGTGATATATCTGGGAAAAAACCTTCTAAATCTGTAAAGTATAGTAGCAATTTTACATCGTCTAACTCATCTTCTATATATTTAAAAACAGGACGGAAGTCTGTTCCTCCTCCACCTTTAAGTTCTACTTCTAAACTATCGCCACTATAAAAAGTTTTATGTGAGTGGATTTTATCATCACAAACAAGAAGTTCTATTTGATAGTTTTGTACCAAAGACATTAAAAAGTTTACTTCACTCAAAAATTCATTTAAAAGCACTTCATCTACAGACCCTGAACTATCAACTGCAATAACAAGCCGAAAAGTTTGACTTATACTTGAAGGCAAGTAAATCCCATAAGAGAGTAACTTTTTACTTGGAGGTAACAAAGTATAATCATCTCTAAAGTATCTATCTAGTGCAGATTTAAGTTCCTCCCTCCAATCAACTTTTCCTTCACCATCAAGCTTAAAAAATCGTTCTATATAAACAGGAGCTTCCCCTCTTTTAAACTCTTTCTCAAGTAAAGATATGGCTTCTTCGGCTAAGAGTTGTTCTTGAAGAATTTCCTCTTGAAGTTGTTGCATCGTTTGTTCACTACTTTCCTGCGTTTCATGTTCTTCTTTTTTCTCTTCATCCTTGTTTTGAACATCATCAGCATTGTCCGCTTCATACTCTAAGTTATCATCCTCACGGAGTATATCGGCTTTAAGTTCAGCATAAATCTCTTCAGCATACATACCTTTAAATCTTTTTCTATACTGAGTACCATAGGGCATATCAAGCCCATTTTCCACAAGCATATCATTTATCGCCATATCTGTAGCCATCTGCCATAGCCAACTGCTTCTGTCGTTCTTGCGTTTTTCATGGGCAAGACTTGCATGCATCGCCCCATTTGCAAAAACAAATTCTAACTCACTTATGTCAAGTTTAGCCAAATACTCATCATTGTATTCAAGCTTAATCCCATCACTTTTAAAAGCTTCTATATCATCATTTTGAAGAAGTGTGAGTTTGGCTGCAAGTGTGCCAAAATAGGGGTAATCAACTAAGAGTTTTGCTTTGGCTTGAGATATTTTTTGAGAGAGCATAAAAACCCTTTTATTTATTTTTGATAAAATTATGTTATAATACTTCTTAAAGACTTAAAAAAGGATTTTCTTATGTTTGTTTCGTCATATAGCACTTATATTGACACTAATCGTCTTCAAAAGTCTCAAGAGACACAAAAAGAAGAGCGAAAAACAGATAGTAGTGCCTTTTCAAAACAACTCAAATTCAATCCTACCGCGCTTCAAAAATCTACTGGAAATATTCCGATAAATTATATTTCAGATTATAAAGTTCTAAACAATCAGCAAAAATTACAGCAAGATACAGAACAAAATATGCAAAAACTAAAATTTTCTAAAATTAAAGCTTTTGATAGTGCAAAAACCGCTTACACAGATAATACAAAAATATTTTCTCTACTTGTCAAACCAAGTGCCACTTTAGACCAAACACCTAAAGTAGATAAAAAAATGCCACCTAAAGCTCAAGAAGCAAAAGAAGCTATCATGAAACATCAGATGGTAAACACTTACTTAGCAAATGAAAACTACTACCGCATTACGGCCTAATCTTCTTCTATCCAAGCCTCAGTTTTTATAACACGACCATCATCAAAAACTTTTAACTTATAAGCACTCTTACATTTTCCAGCATCCAAATCCATAATAACAATTTGCATAATTTTTTTACATTTTTTAGGAATATCAAAATGTGATTTTAGTCCTGTCATGAACTGATTTAGAGGTGCTTTTTTATCCATACCTATTACATTGTCACGACAACCTGTTAAGCCAATATCTGTAAGATATGCAGTGTTGTGAACTATTTGTAAATCATCTGTACTTACATGAGTATGTGTGCCTATAATACCACTCACCTCACCTTGAAGCATCATCATTAGTCCGCGTTTTTCACTTGTAGCCTCGGCATGAAAATCAATAAAAATATTTCGCACACCTTCCTCTTTTAAACTCTCTACAGTTGCAGTTGTGCAGCGAAAAGCATTATCAGTATGTGGCATGCCATAATGACCCATTACATTTAAAACAGCAAGCTTTTCTCCAACTACTTCATAAGTTTTACAGCCAGTTCCAGCAACACCCTCTGGGTAGTTATGTGGGCGAAGGATTTCTCTACTTTCAAACATCGGGATAATGTCTTTTTTATCCCAAGAGTGGTTTCCCCCCGTCATAACATCAATCCCAGCAGTGAAAAGCTCATCAGCATTTTTCATCGTCAAACCAAAACCATGAGAAGCGTTTTCATAGTTAGCTATAACAAAGTCTAAACCCTCTTCTTCTCTAATTTTTTTTAAATAATTTTGAATCATTTTTCGACCAGGTTGACCAACTATGTCACCTATAAAAGCTATTTGCATTAAAGTACCTCTCCATATATAATTCCAATTTTAGCGATAAGTAAATAGCTCTAGTGCTAGGCAGATTTCTGAAGGACTAGCTGGCTAATCCAAAGGAATCTAACGAAGCAATAGGGCTATTTACTTATCGCCCGAAGGGAAGTTTAAAAAGAGGGCTACTGCTTCGTTGAAAATCCTTGAAGCTACTAGTAGCTCCTACGAATCTTCGCCTCACATTAGCCCTCTTTTTAAGCTTCTGAAGTTGGGGTTATATATGGAAAGGTACTTACAGTACCTTTGGTTTGTTATTTCTTAGATAAAAAAGTGTTGCTTTTATAATGTCATCATCATCTTTACTCTTTGATTTTATCATTTCACGAGAGTCGTTAAAGTAAGTAATCGTAATGTTTTGCCCATAATTCATAATAGATTTTATCTTTTTTTCTAAACTTAAAAGCTTAATAACCATGAGTTCTATAAACTGTTTTGTAGGAGTGTCTAGTTCACCAAATCTATCGTTAAGTTCTTCTTCTATCTCATACACTTCTACTGTGTTTTCACACTGAGAGAGTCGTCTGTAAACATCTAAACGCAGTCTATCTTCTTTGACTACCTCATCGGAGATAAATGCAGAGATAGCAAGTTTTATATCTACTTTAGCTCGTTCATTCTCTTGAGTATTACTCAACTCTTTTATGGCATCTTCAAGCATACGAAGGTAAAGTGAATACCCAATATTTTTGATATGTCCACTCTGTGCATCACCTACTAAGTTACCACCACCACGAATTTCCAAGTCATGATATGCGAGTACACTACCGCTTCCTAAAAATGAGTTAGACTCTAATGCTAAAAGTCGTTTTTTAGCTTCATCCGTAAGTGCTTCTTTATTTTTTACAATAAAATAAGCGAAGCCTTCAAAACTTCCACGACCAACACGACCTCGTAGCTGATGCAAGTCTGCTATACCAAACCTATCAGCTCCATCGACTAAAATGGTATTTACTCGTGGCATGTGGATACCTGACTCAATAATACTCGTTGCAATCATCAAATCATACTTCCCTGCTTCAAATTTCAACAGCTCTTTTTCAGTCTCAACAGCAGAGATTTTTGAGTGTAACATTACCACTCTTAACTCTGGTAAAATGGCTTTGAGTTCACCCAGTTTTATCGGCATATGGTCAATGGAGTTATGTACATAAAAAACTTGACCACCTCGACGAAGTTCTCGTAAAATCACCTCTTTAATGTGCTTTTCATCATACTCTTTTACAAAGGTTCTCACACCTTGTCGTTCACTTGGTGGTGTTAAAAGTTGACTCATAGTTTTTATAGAACTCATTGCTTGATTGAGTGAACGAGGAATTGGAGTTGCCGACATTGAGAGTAAATGCACATTATGATACAACTCTTTTATCTTCTCTTTTTGTTTCACTCCAAATTTATGTTCTTCATCTATGATAACTACACCAAGCGTTTTAAACTCTAAATTAAAAAGGGCATGAGTTCCTACAACCGTATCTATCTCACCAGAAGCCAAACCTTTCATGACTGCGTTTTTATCTTTAGTACTTACAAATCTATCAAGCTTTGCGTAACGAAGCCCCATACCATTAAATCGCTCATCTAAAGAACGCCAATGCTGTGCTGAGAGAAGTGTTGTTGGTACTATAAACGCAGACTGATAGCCTGACTTGTAAGCTGCAAAAATAGTGTTAAGTGCTACTTCTGTTTTACCAAATCCAACGTCACCACTTAAGAGTCTATCCATAATATGACCTGAACTCATCTGTCCAATTATTTCATTTACTGACTGCGTTTGGTCATCTGTATAATCAAATCCTGAGAGCTTTTGAAAATCTTGCAACTCTTTTTTTTGTACATCTATTTTTGGTGCTTTTATCAGTGAACGAGCCGCTGCGGTATTTACAATCTGTCCTGCAATTTCGAGTAAACGCTTACGAACTTTTGCTTTTAACTTTCCAAAACTTCCCTTACCTAGTCTATCTAAAACAGGTACACTTCCACCACTTGCGATGTACCTGTCTATATACTCTAAATTTTCAACAGGAAGTAAAATCTTATCATCACCCACATACTTAATAACGATAAAATCTTTCACACCACCAAGGATTTCCGTCTGTTCAATTTTTTCAAATATACCAACACCATAATCTTCATGTACAACATAATCGCCACTTTTTAAGTCATCAAGCATAATCGAACTTTTACGACGACGGCGTTTTTTATCTGGTTTGTTGAGTGAGATAATGAGTTCATCTTTTGAGATAATGTTTAAAATATATCCAGCTGTAACTTTTGTTATCTCTCTTGTATCATAGAGTCCAACTTGTTTAAGTTGTGCCGCACTTGCAGAAATGATAGTAACTTTTTTATCACTGTGGACACGAAGTAGTTGTGAGACATCAGCAACCACTAACTCTTTATAATCATCACTCTCTTCTAAAATGTCGAGGTTAAAAGCTTCTCTACTTACAGTTGGATTGTTTATCCCATAGGCATCTTTAAAAGCATGGTCTAAATCTCGTGAGAGCATTGCTTTTTTGTTCTCCAAAAAGCTTCTTGCATTATCACCTAGATACCAAAACCCTAGCGAAGCTATATCTTTTACTAAGGCATCAAACTCTGCGTTTTCCACTTGGGTAGTAAGAGCATTAAAGCCCTCTTCATCTAAAGAGTAAAAAGCACTACTTATCGTGATTTGTTCTAGTTCTTCTTTACTTGTTCTTTGCGATTCAAGTTCAAAAGCTTTGATTTGTTCTATAGTTTCATCAAAAAGAGAGATACGAAAAGGGTGTGGCGACGAGGGAGGATATATATCAATAATATCTCCACGAAAAGAAATTTCACCTGCAACTTGAACCATATCAACAAAACTATAACCCCAAAAAAGCATCTGTTCTTTAAAAGATTTAAGTTTGACCTCTTGTCCAAATTCTAAGCTTGTTGAACCTAATAGCTCTGCACTTGGTAATGAAAAAAGTAAAGTCTTTAAAGGAGAAATAACAAGTGGTTTTTGTTTGGCTCTGTTATATAAACGCAGCTGTGAGAAAAGTTCGTGAAGCTCTTCTTTGTAAGAACGTAAATCATCTCCAAAAGTTGGACGAAAATCAGGAAAGAGTAAAACCTCACGATTAAAAAAAGAAGCGACACTTTGAAGCTCTTGTGCTTCTTTATAATCTTCACAAACTAAAAGTTCTAACTCCTTTTTATTATGGTTTTTAAAGTAGTTAAATAGAGCAGTTTGTGACATTAGTTTCCTATAATTTTAGTTTAGAAGAGTAGTATCGGTAGAAGATGTTTCTACCTCTTTAATAGTACTTGTACCTTCAAAAAGACCTTTTGCTTCAATAACCAGCTCAGTAGCTAAGATTTCACCTTTTATATGCCCTGCTGCTTTTATCTCTACTCTATGAGCGTCTACATTTCCCTCTAGGTATCCTTGAACAACGAGACGGTTTGTATTTATTGTTCCCATAACATGCCCATTTTTACCAATGTTTACATCTTTTTGAGAGTTGATTTCTCCCTCAAGTTCTCCATCTATATAAAGGTTACATGTAAGTTCGACTTCACCTTTTATTCTTGCCCCAGCTGTAATAATGGTAGTGTTTGCGTCGGTTTTAAGACTTTCAAGTTCGATGTTGCTGCTACTAAAGATTGCCATGGTATTTTCGTTTCCTTTTTAAATATTTCATTATAATTATTTACTGTCCATTTTATAAACCAATAAGGATTTATAACATCATACATATAACGAATTTCATAATGTAAATGTGGCCCATTACTAAGCCCTGAGTTTCCTGTATAGGCAATTAGTTCACCTTTTTGGACAAATTGTTTTGATTTTACCACAACTTTGTTTAAATGCCCATAGAGAGTCTTAAAACCAAAAGCATGATTTACAATTACTAATCTTCCAAAACCACTTCGTTTATGTTTTCCAGAATATTCAATTATTCCGTCCGCTGGTGCATAAACTGGTGTCTTCATAGCTGCTTTTAAATCTGTTCCTCTATGAAATTCTCGTTTTTCCAGTGTTGGGTGTATTCTATATCCATATTTACTCGTTATACCAGTGTATGCTATGGGAGAGCCATTAGGCACGAGTTGCATAAGTGCTAATCTTTGATCAAAAGTTAACTTTGTTAAGTCAAATCTTTCTTGGATAGAAATATCTTCATCCGATGGTTGGAGTCCAAGTCGTATTTCCATTTCTGAAAGAGAGTCGGCAAGTTCATCTAACTCTTGCTTCTTAGTTGAAAGTAAATTGTTTGTTTTTTCCATATTTTCATTTAATTTACTGTTTTGTTTTTTGAGCTTATTATAGGCTTCTACCATAGCACCTTTTTTTTCCTCAACTTTATCTACACTTGCATCAAGATAGAGTATAGTAGCAACTGCGATAAAAGTAAGAACTAAAAGAAAAGAAAAACCATAGAAGATAGCTTTTTTTACAAACTTATGAAGGTTTATTTGCTTTACACCATTGTCATCATGGATTGTAATTGTAAAATGATTATTCATAATATACCTTTAAAAATGCTTCTACTACACTAAAAGAACCAAAGACTAAATAGTGTTCTTTATCGTCAATGCCATTAAAATTTCGGTATTTTACATCTAATTGGCTTAATGTCTCTTCTAAAAGTTCTTGCTTGACAATGCGCTTATCATCTACCTTGATAATTTGTACATCTATTAGTATAGGCTTTAAGACATTAATAATTTCTCGATAATTCTTATCTTTGTAAGTATTATAAATAAGAGAGTATTTGTTTCCCTCTAAAGCATTTTTTATAGCTCTTGCAGCCAATACATTATGTCCAACATCTACTGTAATTTTCTCGTTGATTTTACTTAATCGACCAAAAAGTCTTGCATTATTAAAACTATCAGATGAGTATTCAATTTTTAGATAATTTAATGCTGCTATAGCTAATGATAAATTATCTACTAAATACTTTTCTAAAAAAAGTTGTTTTGTTATCCTTGCTATTTTTTGGACATCTTTATCACTTATCAACTCTTTAACTTTAAAAAAAGTACATTGTTTGGCAGTTACTATTTCTTCTGCGAGTGTGTCAACTATACCATTAGGCTGTTGTGCTAAAATCGCAACTTTTTGCACTGCGTTTACTTTAGTTGTGACTATCTCTTTTATAGTATCACCTAAAAAAGCTTCATGATCTTTATCTATGGGGGTTATTAAGGTTAAAATATTATCAAAAACAGCGGTGGCATCATGCTCTCCACCAAGCCCAGCTTCTAAGACTACATATTCCATATCTCTATATGTATACATTGCTAAAAGAGTTGTGTATTCAAAGTAACTTAAAGAGTTTGATTCTTCTTGTGTTAAGATAGTGAGTAGTTTCTGATGTGATGCTTCTAAAATATCATCAGAAGCATCCTGTCCATTTATCCATATTCGCTCGTTAAATTTTGAAATATGTGGCGAAGTATAATGTCCCACTTTAAGCCCTGAGGTGAAAAGTGCTGAAGCTAAAAACCTTCCTGTTGTTCCCTTTGCATTTGTTCCTATAAGATGAATAATCTTGGGAAGTGAGAAGTGCTTTTTAATGTTCTCAAATACTCTTGGCATACGTGTATAATCTATTGCATCATAATAAAGTGGCTTATTATCTAAAAATGTTTGTAACAAAATCACTTCTTGTAAGCTACTTGATTTCTTCCATCATGCTTTGCTTTATAGAGATACTCATCTGCGGAGTTAACTGTCGCTTGAAGTGCAACATGTTTTTCTCTATCTGAGATTCCAGCACTGACGGTTACTTTAATTCTTTCTTTATTATACATAAAACGTGCACGTTGCACATGTTTTCTTACCTTTTCGGCAAATACAAACCCACCTGCACTATCTGATTCACTCAAAATTGCTAAAAATTCTTCACCACCAAAACGCCCTACAATATCTACAGTTCTACACTCTTCTTTAAGAATTTTTGCAAAGGCAGAGAGTACAGCATCTCCAGCTTCATGACCAAAATTATCATTAACTTTTTTGAAAAAATCAATGTCAAACATGATAATACAGTAGTTGCGACCATAGCGTTTATACTCCGCTTCTTTAATATCTAGCAATTCATCCAAGGCACGTTTATTGTAAAGTTTTGTTAAAAAATCTTCTTTTGAGTCTTTTTTAGTTTGTTCAAGCTCTTTTTCAAGACTACGAATTTTTTTACTCATAGCATTAACCTCACCACTATGTGTTTTCAAATCTTTACTTAACATCTGTGTATTTTTTTCTAAAGCTACTGCTATCGTATAAAGCTTCTTATGTGCTACTTTAAAACTCATACCTGAGTCTTCATTATAGCTCTCTAATTCACGCTTTATCTTTTGTATATCGGAATTTGAAGCATCAGAACTTTCAATTATATCTATCAAACGCAGTGATAATTTATCTACAACACCATCAAGAGATTGAACCATCTCTTTAACACTCTCTTTGTCAAGTGCAATACGAAGTAAAATTGTACTTTTTATCTCATTTTCTATGCTTGCACTCTCAAGTAAAGATGGATCTTTTTTTATTTTAGCACTTAAATTTGCTATGTTATCATTGACACTAGAGGCGATTGATGGGACAAAAGAAGCGACAAGAAAAGAGGCTATTTTTTTCAAGTTCATCTGCTCTGATCCTAAGTGCAAACCTGAACCTGAGATATTAAAATTTTCTACACTTTTTCTTAAATCATAAGTATCCATCGAGCCTAAGTTGTTTAACTTTTGTAAAAAAGTGTCATCATATGTTGTAAGAAAGTTCACCCATAACTGTCTAAAATGATCTATTTGTGAAGCACTTGGAGCATGTGTAATCAAGTCTAAAGATTTATGTGCTAATTCTGCCGCTTCTTTGTTATGAAGCACTTCAACAACTTGTAAAATTCTTTTTGTTAAAGTTGTCTGTGCTTCTAATACATCTGTACATTGTGTAGGATTTGTACGGTTAAGTTTTGAGATAAGAAAACGCACGAGTTCATTCATCGTTTTTATACGAAAAGAGGCTAAATCTTTTTGTAAATCTTTGTTCAATGTATCTGTCATTTTATTTACTTGAAAACAATCTTCAACTTTAACACCAGCTTTTTGGGCTTCTTTACAAAAAGCTTCTGCATAAAAATCAGGGGTTAAAATTTTTCCTTCTAACTCCAGTCTTTTCATCGCTCTCTTGATAATTCCTTGAACCGTCATAACTATTCCTTCTCTTTTTTAGCACCCTCTGCTGAAACTTGAGCAACAAAAGATGTAATAGCTTTTACTGAACTAAATTTAATAGCATCAAATCTTTCTTGATCTGTCAAAATTGAATTGGCAACAATGGAAAAATCATAACTTCCCTGTGCTGTATAATTTTTTGCACTCTCTTTAGATACTCTTAAAATTTTCAAAGTTGTTGTTGCTCTATAGGCGACAACATATCCATCACTATTGTACTGAATTGGGCTATACGATGGTTCTGAAAGTGTGATAGTAAGATGTGTTTGAGCATCTGCTTTACTTTTCAACGAGGCATGAAATATTTCTATAATAGCACTATCAACAGCATCTTTTATGAGAACAGTATTTTCTGGATCTTCTGCTGAGATAACTACACTTGTACTAATAGAATCACCTGTTACCTCTCGAGCATACTTTGCACTTGGCTTGTATCCACATGCAGTTACTAAAGATATAAAAAGTAGTGTTACAACTATTTTCACTAAATGCTTATACGATTTCATTTTTAACCTTTAATTACAAAGTTTACAAGTTTTTTAGGAACAACAATCTCTTTGACTATAGTTTTATTTTCTAGCCATTTTGACACTAACTCTTTAGCCGCAGTTATTATATCTTCTTTGTCTGCATCAATAGCCACTTCTACTTCAGCTCTGCGTTTGCCGTTAATAGCAACACCTAATGTTACACTATCTTCAACAAACACTTCTTCTATAATCTCTTGTTTACTTAAATTCTTAAGATTAAAATATTTATCACTAATTTCCCAACAAGTATGTGGAATAACTGGTTCCATTATAGAACTTAGTATCCAATAGCCCTCACTCCAGACATCTAAGTTTGATTGAACATTAAGTGCATTCATAGCTTCCATCACACCTGCAATCATCGTGTTAAAAGTATAACGCTCGGCAAAAACGTCTTTAGTGCGTTTAAGGGCTTCATAAACTTTTTTACGAGCAAGTTTTTCTTCTTTGCTTAAAGAGTTATGGTCTATATGTGGTTTTGTATTACATGCTACTATATTTTCACTTCTATCAAAAAAGCGTTTTATAAACTTGTAAGAACCCTCAACTGCACTATCATTCCATTCTAACTCTTGTGTTGGAGGAGCTGCAAAAAGTATGAAAAGTCTCGCCGTATCTGCACCATACTTAGCGATAATCTCATCTGGGTCTACAGTATTGCCTTTAGACTTAGACATTTTTGCACCATCTTTAAGCACCATTCCTTGTGTTAAAAGTTTATCAAATGGCTCATCAAAGTCTATATAACCTAAATCACGAAATACTTTTGTAAAAAAACGAGCATATAAAAGGTGTAAGATAGCATGTTCTATCCCACCAATATAATGGTCAACTCCTTCATGCCTTTTCTGGTGCATCCAGTATTTCATTTGCTCTTGAGAAAATGCTTCTTTTTCCCAATTTTCTGGGGATGCACAAAAACGCAAGAAGTACCATGAAGACTCTACAAAAGTATCCATAGTATCAGTTTCTCTCACTGCATCCCTTTCACACTCCGGACAAGTACAATGTTTCCAAGTAGGATGATTTGCAAGAGGAGAGCCTTCACCATTTATCTCAATATCATCAGGAAGAGCAATAGGAAGATTCTCTTTTTTCTCCATCACAAGTCCACATGAATCACAATGAATAAAAGGAATTGGAGCACCCCAATAACGTTGACGACTTACACCCCAGTCTTTAAGTTTATAGTTTGTTGTTTTCTTACCAATCCCTTTTTCTTCAAACATTTTAATAATGTTATATTGAGATTTTTTAGAGTCCAAACCATCAAATTGAGCAGAGTTAAAAAGTACACCTGCCTCTGTAAATGCAGTTTCGCTTACATCTACCTCACCCTCTTTTGGTTTTATCACTGCGTTTATAGATAAGTCATACTTCTTTGCAAAATCATAATCTCTGTCATCATGTGCAGGAACAGCCATAACTGCACCGCTTCCATAGTCCATAAGTACAAAGTTTGCTATCCAAACTGGCACAGTTTTTCCCGTAAGTGGGTGAATAACATCAAGCCCTAAGGGAAGTCCTGCTTTTTCTTTTTGTCTATCTATAGATGAAGTGTTTTTCATCTTTGTAATCTCTGCTATTTTCTCAGGACTTAAAAGATTATTTTCAATCATGTAAGTCACTATCGCGTGTTCAGGAGCTAAAGCAGTGTAACTGACTCCATAAATAGTATCAGGACGAGTTGTAAAGACATCAAAACCTTTAAATTCATTATCCAAAATAGATAATGAATTTTCATCAAAAAAGAGGTCAAATGCAAGACCGTTTGATTTACCTATCCAGTTCTCTTGCATAGTGAGAACTTGTTTTGGCCAACCACCTTCAAGTTTTTTTAGATCCTCTAAAAGTTCATCAGCATACTTTGTAATTTTAAAGTAGTACTGATTCATATCTTTTTTTACAACAGGAGTATCACATCGCCAACAACACCCCTCAACAACTTGTTCATTTGCTAAAACAGTTTGATCATGTGGACACCAGTTGAGCATCCCTTTTTCACGGTAAAGAAGACCTTTCTCGTACATATCAATGATAAAAGATTGTTCAAATTTTGTATAAAGTTCATCACTCGTTGCTAACTCGCGTTTACGAGAGAAAGAGAAACCAAGTGCATAAAACTCATTTTTCATATAGTCAATGTTATCGTAAGTCCAGCCCTTAGGATGTGAACCATTTTTAATAGCTGCGTTTTCAGCAGGCATACCAAAACTATCAAAACCTATAGGGTGTAGAACATTTTTGCCCTCTTGTCTATAGTGACGAGCAAAAGCATCGCTTATTGAGTAGTTACGAACATGACCCATATGAAGTCTTCCGCTTGGAAATGGAAACATACTTAAAATATATTTTTTCTCTTGACTAAAATCTTCACTTGGCTCAAAACTATCGTTTTCTTTCCAATAGTTTTGCCATTTTTTTTCTATTATTTTTGAACTATATTCCAATGTATTGTTTCCTAATATTCTTCTCTATTTTTTGAACTTTCTATATAAACTAATCCCATAGAAAAAACATTCGCAATCAATGCTCCTATTGAGAGTGCTATTGCCCAAGAATCATCCCCGATTACTACAAGGAAGATAAACGCAGGTATAAGGTGTAAATCAGCCACTAAAGACGATGCTAAAAGCTCTGCTGAGAGTAAATTTCGTACACCAATTTTTAAAATTGTAGAAATAAGATTTACACTTGCTGCTACAAAAAGTGAAACAGCTGTATTTTCATATAAAAACCCAGCTATCGACGTTAAACTCATTAATGAAAAAAATACGTATACTACTTTACCCCAATCCATAAATAAAATCCTTTTATTTGTTACATTACGCCCGATTCATATTGATCACGCATTCTCTGTCTTTCTGCTTCTCTTTTGGATTTTTCTGCTAGTTTTGAGTGATAATTTTTCACATCAAATCCGAACCATAGAAGGATTGGAGAAGCTACAAAGATTGAAGAGTAAGTTCCCACAACTATACCTACCAAAAGAGTAAAAGCAAAGGCATGAATAATTTCACCACCAAACATAAACAGAGTAAATACCACAAAGAATGTTGTCAATGAAGTAAGTGTTGTTCTTGCTAATGTTCTTGTGATTGATTCATTTATAATCTCTCCTAACTCTACATTTCTTGATTTTACAACACCCTCACGAATACGGTCAAATACTATGATAGTATCGTTAAGTGAATATCCAAGAAGTGTTAAAAGAGCAGCGAGAACATCAAGGTTTACATCTAAACCAATAAGTGCAATCGCACCAGAAGCAATGGAGACATCATGAATAAGTGCAACGATAGAAGCAACAGCAAAACGCCACTCAAATCTAAATGCAACATAAATCAAAATCCCTATAATTGCTAAAAGTAAAGACATCATGCCTTTTTCTTTTAACTCACTCCCTACTTTTGGTCCAACAATATCAACACGACGAACTTCAAAATTTCCTGTACCTTTTAAAGCTGCACGAGTCACATCACCAACATCAGTTGTCACACTTCCCGTACTTGTCTTCATACGAATTACGACTTCATCAGGTGAGCCGAACTCTGTGATGGAAGCATCTTTAAAAATTTTGTCTGATTTTAACTTTTCTCTCATTACTTGAAGTGGAGCTATTGTGTCATATTTGACTTGAACTATCGTTCCACCTGCAAAATCAACACCATAGTTGAGACCTTTTGTTAAAAGAATTGCATAAGAAGCCAAAACTAAAACGATAGAAAAAATCATTGCTGACTTTGATTTACCCATAAAATTAAAGGTTTTTGTATATTTAAAAAATTCCATATTTACCCCTTAATCCCAAACCAAAGTTTATTATTCTTGGTTCTTTTGATTTTATCTTCTAACATTTGGTAGATTCCATGTGTTCCTAAAATAGCAGTAAGCATAGAAGCTAAAATACCAATACTCATAGTAATTGCAAAACCTTTAATCGCACCAGTTCCATAAACATAAAGAACTATAGAGGCAATAAGTGTTGTAATGTTTGCATCTAAAATAGCACTCATTGCATTTGCATATCCATCTTCTATGGCTTTATGCATACTTTTACCCTCATAAATGAGTTCTCGTATTCTCTCCGAGATAATTACATTGGCATCAACAGCCATACCAACAGTAAGTACTATACCTGCCATACCAGGAAGTGTTAAGGTCGCACCAAAAAGGCTCATGACCGCTAAAAGTATAAACAAGTTAGCAATTAGTGCGATATTTGCGATAACACCTGCTAAACGGTAGTACAACACCATAAAGATAATTACTAAAACAAAACCACCCACTAAAGCTATCAAACTTGCTTTGATACTATCAGCACCTAAACTAGGTCCAACAGAACGCTTTTCCATCAGGTAAATAGGAGCTAAAAGAGCACCAGAGCGCAGAGCAATAGCTAAATCTTTTGCTTCCATTACAGTATAGTTTCCAGAAATTTGTCCACTTCCTCCACCAATTCTTTCATTAATATTTGGTGCAGAGTAAACTTTACCATCTAAAACAACTGCTAAACGCTTGCCTACATTTTTACCAGTGAAATCACCGAAGATATCTGCACCCTCTGCGTTTAGAGTAAAAGTAATCAGAGGACGATTGTTTTTGTCAAAGCCAACTGCTGCATTTGTAAGCATCCCGCCATCTAAGATAGGAATCTCATGGATTAAGTATTTGTGATTTGGGTCTTTCACATCCGAAAGGATTACATCTCCATACTCAGCAGCATCGGCGTCGCTCATCACACTTACACGAGCATTACGAGCTTCATCAACTGCCATCATCTCAAGCTTTGCAGCACGAGAGATAAGTTTACGTGCACGTTGTTCTTCTTCTTGCGTTTTAATCCCAGCAAGCTCTACAAGAATTTTTTCTTCTCCTTGACGAGCAACTACAGGCTCACTTAGACCAAATTGGTCAAGTCTGTTTCTGATTGTCTCTATAGCTTGGTCAACAGATTGCTTTTTTGTTTTAACTATTTCTTCTGCTGTTAAACTAAGAGAGAGTTTCAACTCATTTGTAGTAACTTTTGCACCATCTATTTCAGATAAAAAATCTTGAATTGCTTTTAAATCATCATTATCTAAAATTTCAAATGCAACACTACTTGCATCAAAAGTTAGTCCATCTATTAAAATGTCTTTTCTCTCTGCAAAATGTTTAATACTTGCTGCAATCGACTTAATACGAGACTTCGTAGCTTCCCCGGTTTTCACACCTAAAAGCATATGTAAACCACCTTGAAGATCAAGACCTAGTGTTACTTTTTTTCCGTTATCTGTTTGTAAAAGAGAAGGAATTGAAAAAACTATTCCAAAAACAATCGCTAATGCGAATATGACTATGCGATAATTAAGCTTCATCCTCGAACTTCTTCCCAATAGATTCTTTCGTGATTTTAACAACGGTATCGTCGTTCATTTTAACACTTACAAAGTTCTCTTCAACTTTGTAAACTACTACAATAAAGCCACCGTTTGTGATAACTTTATCTCCTTTTTTAAGAGTTTCTAACATCTCTTTTTTAGCTTTAGCCTCATTTTGTTGTGGGCGAATAATCACAAAATACATAATTGCGATTAAAAATACAAATGGTAATAATTGAGAGATAATATCCATAGTCTACTCTTCCTTGTTTTAATAAAATTGGATGGATTATACAAAAGATATACTAATAAGCCCATAAATTGAGTACAATTTCATTATGAACAATACTTTTAGAACTCTATCACTTGGACTTTTAACTGCCTTACTTTTTAGTGCATTTATCTACTTTGATGTCTTTCATCTAACAAATAAGTTTATAAACACTCTCTTTGGACTCGGAGCATTAGGACTCTTTTTATACATCCCTAAACGCAGTGTTTTAGTAGCTGGTTTTTTCATAGGGCTTTTTTGGTTTTACTGGATAGGTTATAGTTTTGAGTACCAAGATGTGGGTTATATGACTCCCATCATTACCCTTGCGTTTGGAGTTGTTTATCTACTTTTTTTTGCTCCTTTATACTTCACAGATAAAGCTTATATAAGAGCGATTTTTCTTTTTATTTTAAGTTTTATTGAGCCTTTTGATTGGAACTGGTTGCAAATCGAACTTATTTTTGTTGAGAGTTATATCGGTGTTTATAAGTATCAACTTTTTGCTGTTTTATCAGCACTTTCTTTAGTATCTTTAATGCCAAAATCTATCAAATATGCTCCACTATTGCTATTAGTAGTTTCCTTTAACTATGGTTATCCCCCACAAAAAGATGCCCCCCTAAAGATAAAACTTGTACAAACGGAGATAAAACAAGAAGATAAATGGCAAAGAAAAACTCTTTATCCTACAGTTGAAATGATTTTTCAAACAATCGCCCAAGCTGTATCAGAGCAATATGATGTCGTTATTTTTCCTGAATCAGTCTTTGCGATTTTTATGAATAATAATCCTTCAATTTTAAAAGAGTTACTCAAAGCTTCACAAAAAATTAGTATCGTTGCAGGTTCACTTATTGCTGAAAATCATCAACACTATAATGTAACTTATCTCTTTGAAAATGGTAAATACCATATAGCAAAAAAACTCATCTTAGTCCCTTTTGGCGAGTATATTCCTCTTCCAAAATTTGCTCGTAAATTTATAAACGATACTTTTTTTAGCGGTGCAAGTGATTTTGTAACAGCTAAAAATCCGACAGACTTTATGATACAAGGAGTAAAGTTTAGAAATGCCATCTGTTATGAGGCTACATGTCAAGAGATTTATGAGGGGGATGTATCATTTGTTATCGCAACAAGTAATAATGCTTGGTTTGCACCATCTATAGAACCAGTTTTACAAAACTTACTTTTAAGGTACTATGCTCGTAAAAATGGTGTTACTGTTTATCATTCTGCCAACTATAAAGGAACTGGAGTTATTAAATAGTCTCTACTTCTTCCTCTTTTTTTATAAACTCTAAAAAGAACACTAAAAAAACACCTAAAATAATACTAGTCACAAAAGATACAACCATAATAAGCCCACGTTTTGGTTTACTCTTATCTTTTATATATGCCACAGAAGGTTCTGTAAGCACATCACACTGATAATAGACTTTTGATTGCATCATCACTTTGTCTTGCAGTATTTTTGAAATCATGGATGAGAGACTTTTACGTAGTTCAAATCCATCTGCTTTTTGCATCTCTTCTTGAAAATAATGTAGTTTATTATCGATTATCCTTAAGTTGTTATCTACTAAATACTTGCTAGCGTCTTTTAAAAAAGCGTTAATAATAACAGGAGGATAACTTCTATCACTATCCATGTATGAAACAGTGATAAGCGCTGTTTTTTTATCGCTTGAAATTGAAAAGTTGCTCTTAACACTTTTTACTATATTGAAAACCTTCTCATCAAATAATTTATCTTCATCAGGCTCTGATATAAAAAAATCATATATACCTCTATAACCCAATGCGAATACATAGTTTTTATCAACATTTATATCTTCATAATACTCAACAATCTTATTTTTTTTCACAAATGCACTCATAAACTCATAATTTTCTATAAGAGAGTTAAATGCAGTGTCAGGAGTCATAGAACCCCCTCCTCCTATGCTTACTCCCGCCATTGCAGCAAGACCACCAAGTCCGCCTAAAGATGCACCCGAGTCTTGTGAGGTAGGAATAAGTATCATTTGTGATTTATATACATTTGGCATTTTGAGAGCATACACTAAAGTTAAACTCACTATCACAACAACAACCATAGCAATAATTTTTTTACCTTTTACGATTGTCTGCCATAACTCTCTCAAATCAATTTCATCTTCTTCTATGAAATGCTCTTGAACTTGAGTATTCATTAAATGACTCCTAATGTCTGCATAGTTGCAGCAGTGATTGCGAAACTAGCTAAGATTCGAGAAACACTATCCCATAAATCAAGATTGTTTGTTTCTTTTATATAAAGAGGTACAACTATAGTATCTCCTTTTTGTATTTCCGTAGAGCCACTAAACCAACTTTTACTTACTGGTTCACTTATTCCGTTTGCATGCACTATATATATATTTGATGCATCTGCACTTCGAGCCAATCCACTCGCCATAGCTATGTATTCATCTACGCTTTTCACAGCATCAAAAACAAAAGACGTTGGGTTAAATACTTCTCCAAAAACTGTAATCGTATCTATTTGATTTGGTACAAAAAGTCTGTCTTTATCTTGTAATACTAAATCAAATTTTGAGTCTTTGAACTCTTTGATATTTTTTTTCAAAATAATACTTACTCTACCAATTGGTTGATATTTATCAGCCTCAAGGATAACTGCATCCAATGTTGAAGTTGTATTTGTACTCACCGTTGCACTTTTTGCATTTGCTGGCATAGCATTATAAAGGGCTAATTCTCGTTTTATTTTCGATAAAGAGCGGTTATATTCTTCTATTTGTAATGTTTTGATACTTTCTCGTGTAAAAACAGCGCCTTCAACAAATGCCTTTTTCAGATAGCCTCCTGCACGTTTTACAACACTGCTTAATTTTTCAGAATCACCAATAGTATATGTTCCAGGAAATCTTACCGCCCCACTTAAAGTAACTGTTTTTTTCTCATTCCAATGAGGTATCTTATAAATCGTTACCTCATCATATGGTTCTAATTTATACTTCGTTGCATCTGTAGTCGATAAATCTAAATACAAAATCTCTTTATTTCTATTTTTATCTGCATCAATGTAATAACGGACAACTTCTACTTTATTTTGATAAGCCTTATTTGTAAGTCCACCTGTCGCATCAATAAGGGATGCAAGAGTCATACCCCTCTCATAAAACACTGCCGTTGGCTTAATCACTTCCCCTTTTATACTAACAGGTTCAAGAACATGTGTTTCATAATAATCATACACTTCAACTTCATCATAAGGATTTAATGTCACATCAGCATCTTGTTTATATGAATAATACATTGTTTTTGGCATACCATCTTTTGTGCTAATAGTTGTTACTCTTACCTTATCATCCATGATTCCATCTAAACCAGAAGCATTCACAGCATCTCTAAGAGTCATTCCATTAAAGTATTTTAGTTTTCCATTCTTTACTAAAATCTTTCCAACTGTTGTAACATAAGAACTTGTTGCAATATCATTTAAACTAAATATAAACACTTCATCTTGTGGAGCAAGTTTTATTTGAACTTCACCTTCTATTACTTTTTGCAAATCAAAAGATTTCACTTCATATTGTAACGATTTAGAATAGTGCTTTATCGTTGCATAACTAAAACACGTATCTGGTAAAAAGAATTTTTTTATGCCATCTTTCAAACTATTTTTAAAAAGTTCGTTAAGAGTTGCCTCTTTACCTAAAGTATAACTGCCTGGTCTAATAATATTTCCATAGATATTTATACTGTTATCATTACTATTGTCAAGCTTGTAGATATATACTCTATCGCCATCTTGCATGTGAAAACCACTCGCTTTATCATAAGAGACTTGAAATGTTTCCATCAATGCATTGTTACTATATCTATCTATTTTAATATCTCTTTTTGAAGCTTCTGCTTTCATACCACCAGCATAATATATTAATTTATCCAGATTTTCACCATTTTTTAACTCAAAAATAGCACTGTTATTTGTGTACCCATCCACACTAACAAGTATTTTCGCCTGTTTAACTATAACTATGTCTCCATGTTTTAAAAGAGTGGTGCCAATGTTTTTGCCATTAAACAGCAAATCATAAAAGTCAATATCAGCGATTGTTTTTCCATCGCGTTTAATGATAATATCTCTTACAGAAGCACTTTTTCTCACACCTTTAGCGACAATCAGAAGATCTTTAACTGTAGAAAATGACGAAAGGTTGTAAATACCAGGGTTTTTCACATCACCAATAAGTGTTGCTTGGATACTACTATACTTGCTAATAATCAACTTAAAAGAGCTAGTTTTAAAATGATGTTTTAGTTGGGATGTTATATGCTCTTTAGCATCTTTATAACTCATCCCTCCAATCTTTACAGGTCCAATATACTCTAACTGAACTGTTCCATCATTTTGTACAGTTAATTCTTGTTTATCATCTCTATCTCCATAAATATAGAGTTCAAGTATATCTCCAGCTGCAATAGTATAATTATCAGGTGTTACCAATGAAGAACTATCTATGAGGTTTTTGTTAGCATAAAATGCATCAGAGTAACGTTGCAACTTTTTGCTAGTACCCATTTGTTGTTTTTCTTTTGCACTTTGTCGTAACTCTTCATTTGACTTATACTCAAATGGATTAAGTCTTTCTTTCAAATCTACATCTACATCTACAACTGTTTCATTAGTTGTATTTGTATCAATTACCTCTATCTTATTTTTTATGTCAGAAGTCTCAAGTGTTTTTGTTTCTAGCTCTTTGTTTTTTGCTAACTTAGCTTTAACTTCTGCACTACTCATCCCTTTTTCTTTCATCAAAGCTTGTGCTTGGGGAGTATCCAAAAGTGATGGATCCTTCGCAACTGCCTCTTGCACTTGTGCAAAACTTGGTACTGCATACAGAGATATTGTTAATAACAATAATGTAAATAATAAACGAGATAACATACTTATCCTTAAATTGTAAAAATTATGACATTGTATTTAAATTGTTATTAGATAGTTATTAACCATTGATTTAAACATAACAAAAAGAAACTTTTGGTATTATTCCAACGACTCATTAAAGTTTTTAGAGGTTCCCTTAATATGAAAATGTTACTAAAAGCCTGTACACCCGAAGCACTCCCGGATGTGCAAGCTTTAGCTGCACCTCAAAAACCGAAACAACCCCTCCAAAGCAAATTCAAAGTTTGAACTAAGTATTATTTCACTACAAAAACATTTACTAACATCAGGAAACAAATCTTGCAACACGAAGAGCTTCAACTTACTATACTTAAAAATGTAGAACAGATGCACTCGCAGAAGTCTCTTGCCCAAGATATAGGATTTAGTGTCGGTAAAATAAACTATGTTCTCAAAGCTCTTATGGACAAAGGGCTTGTAAAAGCAGAAGTGTTTCTAAACGCTCAGAATAAACGCAAGTACTCTTATCTCCTCACAGATGATGGCATCAAAAAAAAAATCACCCTTACAAAAAAATTTATAGCTCGTAAAAAAGCTGAGTATGAAGAGCTTCAAAGAGATTTAGAAAGTTATAACAAAGGTAATAATTAATGAAAATAGCAGTAGCAGGAACAGGGTATGTCGGAATTTCAAACGGAATTCTTTTAGCACAACACAACGAAGTGATAGCACTAGACATCATCCCCCAAAAAGTGGAAATGCTTAATAATAAAATCTCACCTATAGAAGACAAAGAGATCAGCAACTACCTTGCTACTAAAGAGCTAAACTTTAAAGCGACACTTGACAAAGAAGAAGCATACAAAGGTGCAGAGTTTGTCATCATCTCTACTCCTACTGACTATGACCCTGAGACGAACTACTTCAACACGAAACTTGTTGAGATAGTCATAAAAGATGTCTTAGAGATAAACCCAAACGCCACTATGGTCATAAAGTCAACAGTTCCAGTTGGGTACACGAAAAGTATAAACGAGAAGTTTAACACTACTAACATCATCTTCTCACCAGAATTTTTAAGAGAAGGTCAAGCACTTCATGATAACCTCTACCCAAGCAGAATCATAGTAGGTGAGAAGTCCAAAAGAGCTGAGACTTTTGCAAACCTTCTAGCAGAGGGTGCTATAAAAGAAAACATAGACATACTTCTCACAGACTCTACAGAAGCAGAAGCTGTAAAACTCTTCTCTAACACTTACCTCGCTATGAGAGTTTCATACTTCAATGAGCTAGATAGTTATGCAGAATCTCATGGCTTAAACTCTAAAGACATCATCAACGGTGTAGGACTAGACCCTCGCATAGGAAACCACTACAACAACCCAAGTTTTGGTTACGGTGGTTACTGTCTACCAAAAGACACGAAACAACTAAGAGCTAACTATGCAGATGTTCCAAGTAACATCATAGGAGCTATAGTTGATTCAAACTCTACTAGAAAAGATTTTATAGCTGATAGCATCATAAAAAAGTTAAACAACTCTTTAATAAATCCAAACACTTCAAATAAGACGGTAGGTATATACAGACTAGTTATGAAGTCAGGAAGCGACAACTTCAGAGCTTCCGCCATCCAAGGCATCATGAAACGCATAAAAGCCAAAGGTATAGAAGTAGTTATCTATGAGCCAGTGATGCAAGAAGATGAGTTTTTTCACTCTAAGGTCATCAAAAATCTTGATGAGTTTAAAAATATAAGTGATGTCATAGTGGCAAACAGACTAGAAGATATACTTAGCGATGTAAAAGAGAAAGTCTATACTCGTGACATCTTTAACAGTGATAGTTAAAGGTTATAAATGGCTAAAATAAAAGTTTTAGAACAAGATATTACAATAGTTAAAGATGATTATATATCACTTACAGATATGGTCAAAAATATTGAGAATGGTCTTGTTCTTATAGAAAAGTGGCTTAGAAACAAGAACACCATAGAGTTTCTTGGGATTTGGGAAGAGATTTATAATGCTAATTTTAATTCCCCCGAATTCGAGGGGATTAAAAATGAAGCTGGATATAATCGTTTTTCACTCTCTGTAAAAATGTGGATAAATAAAACAAATGCTATAGGTATAGCCGCAAAAGCAGGTCGATATGGTGGTACTTATGCTCATAAAGACATAGCATTTGAGTTTGCTAGCTGGATAAGCCCAAAGTTTAAACTGTACCTTATAAAAGAATTTCAAAGACTCAAAAATGATGAGATAGAAAAACAAAAGCTCGGCTGGGATATAAAAAGAACACTTGTAAAAATGAACTACCACATCCATACCGATGCGATAAAAAACAATCTCATTCCACCAAATATTGCAAAAGGTAAAATACAATTTATCTATGCCACAGAGGCAGACTTACTTAATGTTGCTCTTTTTGGACTAACCGCAAAAGAGTGGTGTGAGCAAAACCCTGAGCTTGAGGGAAATATGAGAGATTATGCCACAGCGGAGCAACTTGTAGTGATGGCGAACTTGGAAAGTTTAAATGCACAACTCATAAAACAAAATATAGCATTTCAAGAGAGACTTATAACCTTAAATGAAATAGCAATAGAACAACTAGAGCTGCTCTTAAAGTATGAAACTAAAAAGTTAGGAAAATAAATAATGAAAATACTAGTAACAGGCACAGCCGGCTTCATAGGCTACCACTTAGCAAAAAAACTTCTTGAACGCGGTGATGAAGTCGTAGGTATTGACAATAATGTAATGTTAAATGATGAATTTTTAATTTTTAACGAAAAGAAAGTAGCATGATAAACAATAATTTAAAATTCAAAATTAAGCATTTAAAATTATTAAAGTATGCAGCTTAAGGATAATGATGAATTGTGAATGCTTAATTTTTAATGGGAATCAGAGTTGAAAGATAATATAATTTTAGATAAATCATTTGCATTTTCTATAAGAGTTGTGAAGCTTTATAAATATTTATGTGATGAAAAGAGAGAGTATGTACTATCTAAACAGCTTTTAAGATGTGGCACTTCTGTAGGGGCAAATATAAATGAAGTACAGGCTGGACAAAGTAAGGCTGACTTCATAGCTAAAATGTCTATAGCAAGTAAAGAAGCAAGAGAAAGTCAATACTGGATAAACCTACTAATAAAAACAGACTATTTAAATAGTGATGATGAACATACAAAAAGTTTGTTAAATGATATAGAAGAGATTGTTAAATTATTAACTTCAATAGTTAAATCAAGCCAAGGGAGAAATTAATGTTTAATTGTGAATGTTTAATGCTTAATGATAAAGAAAGTAATTCAAAATTCAAAATTTACCATTCAAAATTATTATATGACTTTGGGTATAAACCAGATACAAAGTTAGCTGATGGGATTGGTGAGTTTGTTAAGTGGTATAGAGAGTTTTATGGAGATAAAAATTAAAAATCATATACAAACATCTAGCTTTAACGAGATAGTTATACTAATAAAAAACTCTAAACAAAAAGCTTTTTCACAAGTAAATAGTACTCTAATAGAACTTTATTGGAATATAGGTCAATACATAAGTAAAAAAACTATTCAAGAAAAATGGGGCAAAAGCATTGTTGAAGAACTAGCGATATTTATCAAACAAAAAGAACCTATGATACAAGGATTTAGCGATAAAAATCTTTGGAGAATGAAACAGTTTTTTGAAGCCTATAAAGAAAGTACAAAACTCTCACCACTGGTGAGAGAAATCACTTGGACGAATAATCTGCTTATATTATCAGCTTCTAAGAGTGAAGAAGAGAGAGAATTTTATATTCGCTTGTCGATAAAAGAGAGATATTCCAAAAGCTTTCTCCATCTCTAAAACAATTACCTCAAGATAGTACCAATATTTTTAGAGATATTTACTCTTTGGAGTTTTTAGAAATAGGAAAAGATTTTTGTTTTATGGGTCAAGAATATAGGGTGCAAGTAGGTCAAAAAGATTTAAGGATGTATGGTGGTGTTTGAGTTAAAAATAGATGAATTTAGTCCATCGTACTTGGGACAACTAGAGTTTATAGGCTCACATGAAAGCTAATTTAGAATGGAGAATTTAGAATTGAAAAATAGAAATATTTTAGTTGATAAATCATTTAAATTTGCAGTACGAATAGTAAAACTATATATTTTGTCCAAACAGCTTTTAAGAAGTGGTACATCTATAGGTGCAAATATTAATGAAGCTCAAGATACTCAAAGTACTAATGATTTCGAGGTACCCCTTGAGGGTATATTTCAAAATTATCTATATCTTTAAAAGAAGCAAGAGAAAGTAAATACTGGATAGAATTATTAAAAGAAACAGATTATTTAACTGATAAAGAAGCAGATAATATTTTAGATGATATGGTAGAAGTAATAAAGCTATTAGTTTCAATAATTAAAACAACAAAGATAAATAATGCAAAAAAATAATTCTCAACTCTCAATTCTAAATTTTCAATTATTTTATGAAGATGCTACTTATGCTAAAGAAGTACTGAACTGGGAAGCTACTAAAACTATAGATGAGATGTGTGAAGATAGCTGGAGATGGCAGATGAATAATCTTGATGGGTATAAAGTAGGAGAGATTAAATAATCATGAAAATACTAGTAATAGGAACAGCCGGACTCATATACAAACCAGGGATGCAAGAAGATGAGTTTTTTTACTCTAAAGTTATCAAAGACTTAACAGAGTTCAAAAATATGAGTGATGTTATAATAGCTAATAGATTTGCGAACATACTCGAAGATGTAAAAGATAAAGTATATACAAGAGATATTTTTAATTAATTTAAAGGAAATAAGATGTATACCATAAGATTAGAAATAGAAGATTCAAAGGTTGATGTAGTATTAAATATAATTAAAAGTTTAAAAGAGGATGTTATTACTAGATATGAAGTAATTGCTGATAAAAAAGAGTCTAAAGACTTTATAAATATTTCGCAACAATCACTAGAAAAGATTTGGGATAATGAAGAGGATAGTGTTTATGATAAATTTCTCTAAGTATGACTTAGTAGTTGTCAAATTTCCTTTTGCAAGTAGTGTAAAATACAAGGCTAGACCGGCTGTTATACTCTCTTCAGATATTTATAATGAAAATAGTAGAGGGACATTTCTAATTTTAGCTATCTCAAGTAATGTGGATAAGAAACTAGATTTTGAACTGGAGATTAAAGAGTGGGAGAAAACAGGACTCTTAAAACCTTCTATTTTTAAGGCTTCCATAGCTACTATAGAAAAAGATTTTGTTATTAGTAAGCTTGGTACTCTTGTAGAAAATGACATAAAGAGACTAGAAAAATTTATAAAGGTTATATGTTAATGAGTGATATGGTAAAAGAGATACTAAAAGTAGCTTCTAAGGCAGTAAAAGAAGCACAAAGAAAAAGCTTAGAAAATGGAAATATCTTCTTTCAACTACCAAATGGAGAGATAACACAAGAAAAACCTAAGGCATATGCTTCATGAAGATATTAGTAACTCGAACAGCCGGCTTCATAGGCTACCACTTAGCAAAAAATTTTAAGGAGTGCAAATATGCCAACGATTAGTATGTTTTATGGGATAGTAGTATCTCTTTATTTTTATGATAACAAACAACATAACTTACCACATATTCATGTAAGGTATCAAGGAACAAAAGCAATTTTCAATATTGAAAATAGTGAGATGCTAGAAGGTGATTTACCGAAAAAGCAACAAAAGCTAGTCTCTGCATGGATGGAGATACACCATGATGAACTTGTGGCAGACTGGGAGCTTGCAGTTGTAGGTGAGACTCCATATAAAATAGATCCATTGAAGTAGGAGAAACTAATGCTAATAGATGTGACAAATGTAATACCAAAAGATGACTTTGTTCTTTTCTTGGAGTTTGAGAATGGAGAAAAAGGTGAGTTTGATTGTAAAACACTTTTTGACAAAAAGCCATTTCAAGTACTTCAAGACAAACATTTTTTCAAAAAAGCAAAAAATGCATTTGGCACAGTAATTTGGAATGATGAAATAGACATATCGCCAGAAACATTATATATAGAGAGCAAGAAAATAGTAGAGGTAAAACAATAGTGAAAATCTTAGTAACAGGAACAGCCGGCTTCATAGGCTACCATTTAGCAAAAAAACTTCTTGAACGCGGTGATGAAGTAGTGGGCATTGATAACATCAATGACTACTATGATGTGAACCTAAAGTATGGAAGACTAAAGGAACTTGGTATAGATGCACAAGGTACGGCTCAGAGTGGAGAATGCCACGGGTTAGCGTTCCTAAAAGCCTGTACGCCAGGAAAAACCTTAAACCCCTAAAAACAGGACTTTCGTCTCGAAAATCCCAAGTAAAACAAAAATAAAAATCACAATTTTTTACTCTAAACTTAAACATTTAAAAGCTAGTTCAAAGTTTGAACTAAGTATAATTCCACCACAAAAATATTTACTAACATCAGGAAACAAATCTTGCAACACGAAGAGCTTGAACTTACTATACTTAAAAATGTAGAACAGATGCACTCGCAGAAGTCTCTTGCACAAGATATAGGATTTAGTGTCGGTAAAATAAATTATGTCCTCAAAGCTCTGATGGACAAAGGGCTTGTAAAAGCAGAAGTGTTTTTAAACGCCCAGAATAAACGCAAGTACTCTTATCTTCTCACAGATGATGGCATCAAAGAAAAAATCACCCTTACAAAAAAGTTTATAGCTCGTAAAAAAGCTGAGTATGAAGAGCTTCAGCGGGATTTAGAAAGTTATGACAGTTTTACAACAAAGGACAAAATCTAATGTGCGGCATAGTTGGTTACATAGGTCAAAAAACGACGACTGAAATACTTTTAAACGGTTTAAAAGAACTAGAATACAGAGGCTACGATAGTGCTGGTATTGCTCTTTTGAAAGATGAAAATATTGAAGTCTTTAAGGCAGTAGGAAAGATTAAAAACTTAGAAGCTAAAATCAACAATTCAAAATTTAAAACTCAAAATTCAACATTGGAAGTAGGTATAGGCCACACAAGATGGGCGACGCATGGAAAACCTACAGAGCTAAACGCTCATCCTCATATGGGTGAATACTCTTACGTAGTACATAACGGTATCATAGAAAACTACAAAGAGCTCAAAGCCGAGTTAGAGAGTGCTGGACATAAGTTTTTGTCTCAAACCGACACAGAGGTAATAGTTCACCTTTTTGAATACTATAACAACAAGCTCCAAGACACAAAAGCTGCATTTAAGAACACTATAGAAAGACTCCAAGGTGCTTACTCCATACTCCTCATCACAAAAGAAGAAAGTGAAAAGATATTTTTCTTCAAACATGGAAGTCCTTTGATCATTGCTAAAGGGGATGAAGAGATTTTATTTTCTTCATCAGACGCTCCTTTGATAGGGCTTGTTTCTCAAGTGGTATATCTCGAAGACGGAGTTGGAGGTATAGCCGACTCTAAGGCAATAGAGTTTTTTAGTGACAACTACCGCTGGGCCACTCTTCCAACTTCTAAACTCACCGCTCAAAAAAATGGTTTTAGATTTTTTATGGAAAAAGAGATTTACGAACAGAGCGACGTAGTAAGCGATAGCATGATAGGCCGCTTGAGCGAAGATGAAATACTCTTTGATGAACTAGATGACAACATACTTGATGGCATCTCAGAGATAAAGATATGCGCATGTGGTACTTCTTACCATGCGGCGCTTACCGCTTCATACCTTTTTGAGAGATTAGCGAAGATAAGATGTAGCGTTGAAATAGCAAGTGAGTTTAGATACAAAGAACCACTCCTTACACAAGAAACTCTTTTTGTAGTTGTATCTCAAAGCGGTGAAACGGCAGATACTCTAGAAGCACTCAAGATGGCAAAAGAGGCAGGTCTAAAAACCATAGTAGTTTGTAATGTTGACAACTCTTCTATGACAAGAGTGGCAGACACAACTATACTTACTCGTGCAGGAATAGAAAAAGGAGTAGCGTCAACAAAAGCATTTTCTACTCAAACAGTGGTGCTCTGGATGATGGCTCTCTTCTTCGCGAAGAAAAGAGATAAAATCTCAAAAGAAGGTTTACAAGACGAGATACATGCGCTAAGAGAAGTACCAAAGTCTCTTATGGTAGACAGTGACATACATGAAAAAACAAAAAGATTGTCAAAAAGATATCTCCACGGTCATGGTTTTTTCTTTATAGGAAGAGATGTGTTTTTTCCTTTAGCACTAGAAGGAGCACTCAAACTTAAAGAGATCTCTTACTTACATGCAGAGGGCTACCCATCTGGAGAGATGAAACATGGACCGATAGCGTTAGCAGATGCAGAACTCTTTACCATAGCATTGATGCCGCAACATCTACTGTATGACAAAGTAAAGTCAAACGTAGAAGAGCTAAGTGCAAGAGACAGTACTATATGTGCCATCTCACCACTAGACTTTGAACTAAGTGATGACTTCATAAAGACTCAAAAAACTGACCACTATATGCTTGAGTTTTTTGAGATGTTGGTAGTCTTACAGCTTCTGTCAATGGAAATAGCGGTAAGACTAGAAAATGATGTAGATATGCCTAGAAACTTGGCTAAATCTGTTACTGTTGAGTAGGGAGAGTAGATGAATGAACTAACTATGATCGACAATCAAACTATTCAAAACAAAATCTACACTATTCGTGGCATGCAAGTGATAATAGATAGAGATTTGGCAGAACTTTATGGTGTGGATACAAAAAGAATAAATGAAGCCGTTAAAAATAACCGAGATAAATTCCAAGAAGATTTCTTTTTTGAGTTAAGCGATGATGAATTTACTGTTTTGCGGTCGAAAGTTTCGACCGCAAATTTTTCTAAAACTAGAACCAACCCTAAAGTTTTTACAGAACAGGGTGTTTATATGTTGGCGACTATACTAAAAAGTAAAACAGCTTCTCAAACAACTGTTTTTATTATTAGAACATTTGCGAGTATGAGAAAATTTTTACACAATAATGCTTCACTTTTTCAAAGACTTGATACTTTGGAAACAAAACAATTTCAACACAAACTAGACTCAGATGAGAAGTTTAACAAAATATTTGATGCCATAGAAGAAAAAGGGACACCTCAAAAACAACACATTTTCTATGACGGTCAAATCTTTGATGCATATCTTTTTGTAAGCGATATTGTCAAAAGTGCAAAATCATCTATAGTCTTGATAGACAATTATGTAGATGAAAGTACACTTGTATTGTTTACTAAAAGAGATCCAAACATAAAAGCCACAATTTATACAAAACAAATCTCAAAACAGCTAGAATTAGACCTCAAAAAACACAATGCTCAATATTCTCAAATAGAAATAAAAAAGTTTGATTTGTCGCATGATAGGTTTTTGATAATCGATGAAACAGAAGTATATCACTTTGGAGCAAGCCTTAAAGACCTTGGCAAAAAATGGTTTGCTGTTTCTAAGATGGATATAAACTCTTTAGAAATTATTAAAAAGTTAGGAAACTAAATGCAAAACCTAAACATACTCATAACAGGTGGAGCTGGTTACATTGGCTCAACAGTTCACAATGTAAGCACAAAAACACTTGATACCTTAAGAACTATCAGAGAGTTTAGTTCTATAGAGTTTTTTGAGATGTTGGTAGTCTTACAGCTTCTGTCGATGGAGATAGCGGTAAGACTAGAGAATGATGTAGATATGCCAAGAAACTTGGCTAAGTCTGTTACTGTAGAATAAATTAAAACAAGGATTATAAATTAATGAAATATAATGAAATAAAAGAACAATTAAAAACAAATCAAAAGACATGGCTTGTTACAGGTGTAGCAGGTTTCATCGGTTCAAATTTAGCAGAAGCACTTTTAAAGCTAAACCAAAAAGTCATTTCACTAGATAACTTTGCAACTGGTCACAGATATAATCTAGAACATATTAAAAATGCAGTAACTCCTGAAGAATGGGAAAACTTTACATTTGTAGAGGGTGATATAACTAACTACGATACATGTAAATCTATAACCAAAGATGTTGATGTCGTGTTACACCAAGCAGCTCTTGGTTCAGTTCCTCGTTCTATCGATAACCCTGTAGTTTCAAATAATGCTAATATAACAGGCTTTTTAAACATGTTAACCGCTGCAAAAGACAATGGTGTACAAAGATTTGTATATGCTTCATCATCTTCAGTATATGGAGATTCACAAGAACTTCCCAAAGTAGAAGAGAGAACAGGAAATGTTCTCTCACCTTATGCAGTTACAAAAGCGGTAAATGAGCTCTATATGGGAGTTTTTTATAAGTGTTACGGTTTTGAGTCTATAGGACTTAGATATTTTAATGTATTTGGCAAACGCCAAGACCCAAATGGAGCTTATGCAGCAGTAATGCCAAAATGGATAGGGCAAATACTAAATGGTGAAGATGTTTACATAAATGGCGATGGTGAAACAAGTCGTGATTTTACTTACATAGACAATGTAGTGCAAGCAAACATCATGGCAGGAATGACTACAAATCCAGAAGCAATGGCAAAGGCTTACAACACAGCAGCAGGTGGAAGAGAAACTCTTAATAATTTATATGCCGCCATAACAAAAGGTCTCAAAGAAAAACTTCCTGGCTTAAAGATAAAAGAACCAATATATAGAGACTTTAGAGCTGGAGACATAAGACATTCAAATGCGAACATAGATAGTGCAAGAACCCTACTAGGCTATGAGCCTACGCATACACTAGAACAGGGTTTAAAAGAGTCTATAGAATGGTATATAAATGACATCAAAGGAAAAAAATAATGAAAAACAGTAAAATATGTGTAATAGGCTTAGGCTATGTAGGACTTCCACTAGCTCATGCATTTAGTGAAAAGTACAAAGTAGTAGGTTTTGATATATCTCAGTGGAGAATAGACGAACTAAGAGCTGGGCACGATAGAACTCTTGAACTCTCAGAAGTACAAGTAAAAGAAGCACTGTCAAATGGTATGGAGTTTTCTTTAGACGTTAACGATATAAAAGATTGTAATATCTTTATAGTAACGGTGCCGACACCTATAGACAAAAACAAAAGACCAGACTTGACACCTCTTATAAAAGCAAGTGAGACCATAGGAAAAGTACTTAAAAAAGACGACATTGTCATCTATGAGTCTACAGTTTACCCAGGGGCAACAGAAGAAGATTGTGTACCAGTACTTGAGAAATTCTCTAACTTAAAATTTAACCAAGACTTCTTTTGTGGCTATTCTCCTGAGAGAATCAATCCAGGAGATAAAGAACATACAGTAACTAAAATCAAAAAAGTAACTGCCGGAAGTACACCTGAGACAGGAAAAAAAGTAGATGAACTATATAAGAGTATCATCACTGCAGGAACTCACCTAGCACCTACTATAAAAGTAGCAGAAGCAGCAAAAGTTATAGAAAATTCTCAAAGAGATATAAACATAGCATTTGTAAATGAACTTGCCATAATATTTAACAAACTAGATATAAATACAAATGACGTACTTGAAGCTGCAGGCACAAAATGGAACTTTTTACCATTTCGCCCAGGACTTGTTGGGGGCCACTGTATAGGAGTTGATCCATACTACTTAACTCATAAAGCACAGCAAGTAGGCTACAATCCTGAGATAATTCTAGCAGGAAGAAGATGCAAGCGTA